>CAEZVT010000105.1_pt1 | contig 3470 bp, 4 predicted proteins | sample 7264811 | NCBI WGS metagenome assembly CAEZVT01 (sample SAMEA6813862, study PRJEB35770) | uncultured Micrococcales bacterium | biome: Freshwater; feature: Freshwater reservoir; material: water | place: Czech Republic | collected 2017-07-26 | depth 0.5m m | reverse complement strand
GCAATTGAGCTACTTGCAGCAACTGCTCGTGAAGGTAAGACCACACCGGAGGACATGAAAGATGGAACGATCACCATCACCAACATCGGTGTCTTCGGCGTTGACACCGGAACTCCAATTCTGAACCCAGGACAAGTTGCCATCGTTGCTTTGGGATCAATCCGTCCAAAGCCTTGGGTTGTTAACAACGAGATTGTGATTCGACAGGTAACAACAATTGGTGCCACCTTCGACCACCGCGTGGTCGATGGTGACGTAGCTTCCAGGTTTGTTCAAGACGTAGCTTCGGTTATCGAGGAGCCAGCACTGCTTCTTGATTAGGCAATAATTCTTATTGACAATCATTCTCAGTAAGCCTATAGTTGGGCTTATGAAGACAAAAATCCTTTCCATCGCCCTTGCCACCTCAATTGCCCTTACGGGCTGTGCTCAAAGCACCCCTGAGGTGCAGCCAACGCAGGAGCCCTTCACCGGGATCACAGTTGTTGCCTCAACGAATGTTTGGGGGGACATCGCCAAGTCAATTGGCGGGGACCGCGTCCAGGTGGTTTCGATCATTGAAAACTTCGCCCAAGACCCACACTCTTACGAGGCTTCGGCTCGTGATCAGCTAGCAGTTAACGATGCTGATCTGATTGTCGCCAATGGTGGCGGCTACGACTCATTTATCGACACCCTAGCCAAATCTGCCGGCAACGAGAACATCGTCTATGCCTACCTTCCTGACGAGTTGGCCAAGGAAGATCAGGCGGCCAAAGAAGACGATGGCCACGATCACGACCATGACCACGACCACGCTGAAGGCAACGAGCATGTTTGGTATGACTTCCACGTGGTGGAAGACTTTGCCAACCGCCTTGCTGGCGCGCTAGCGGCTCTGGATTCGGAATACTCGAGCGATTACTCAGATAACTTGATTGATTTTCAGGGCGAGATCGAGATTCTCGAAGATCGAATCGCCGCTGTTTCGGGTAAGTACTCAGGGGCAAGCTTCGTCGCATCAGAGCCAGTAGCGAACTACCTGCTTATTGAGATGGGTCTTGAAGACCTAACCCCAAAATCTTTCTCGCAAGCCATTGAAGAAGAACTCGATGTTTCTCCCAAGGACCTACTAGAAATCCAGAAGCTTCTGAAATCAAAGTCGGTTGATGTGTTTGTGGTGAACCCACAAACCGGCAGCGTGCAGATCGACGGGCTAGTATCTCTAGCCAAGCAAAACGGTGTTTCGGTAGTTGAGCTAAGTGAATTACTTCCAGCAGGCTCTAGGTATTACGACTGGATGGATCTAAACATCGCCAATCTAGAAGCAGCTCTTAGGTAAGTTTTTGTCTTCGCAGCCGATCCTAAATGTTCAAAAGGCAAGTCTGTCTTTTGGCGACAGGAGCATCTGGAAAGACCTAGACCTAAGCGTTGCACCAGGTGAATTCATTGCAGTAATCGGTGCTAACGCGTCTGGAAAAACAGTTTTGCTAAAAGCAATACTTGGTCAACTACAACTTTCAAGCGGAGCAATTGAACTGCTAGGCAAATCAGTTGCCCACGGTTCAAGGCAGATCGGTTACATCCCGCAGCACAGGCAAGCAGATTCAGGATTGCCTCTTCGCGCCCGAGATTTACTTCGCATGGGACTAGACGGTCATCGCTTTGGAATTCCGTTTCCCTCAACCGCAACTGCAAAAAAAGCTTCGAAGATGCTTGAAGCCGTTGGCGCAGAAGATATTGCAAACACTCCGATTGGCCAGCTATCAGGGGGCCAGTTGCAGCGCATCAGAGTTGCGCAAGCAGTTATCGATAATCCAAAACTTATCTTGGCCGATGAGCCACTTAGTGCACTTGATCTAAAGCAGCAGTCGCTTGTTGCAGAGCTGATTGATTCCCAGCGCCAGCAAAACGGCGCTGCGGTTTTGTTTGTCACTCACGATGTCAATCCAGTCTTGGATTACATCGACCGGGTTTTATACCTTGCCAACGGGCAATTCCGAATCGGAACTCCGGACGAGGTTTTGCGCTCCGATGTCCTCTCAAAGCTTTATGGCCGAAACGTTGATGTGGTTCGAAACCAGGGGCGTATTGCAGTACTTGGTTCATCTGATCACACTCACCACGACGATGAGAAGTGGTTGTGATGGAAAGACTTTTTAACTTCTCAGATTACGACCAGCTGATTCCGCTGGTTCAGAATTCTTTGATTGCTGGATTGCTGCTTGGCATCATGGGCGGGCTAATTGGCGTTTTCGTGATGACGCGAGATATGTCTTTTGCGGTTCATGGAATTAGCGAGCTGTCGTTCGCGGGCGCTGCCATTGCACTATTGATTGGATTCAATGTTGCTCTAGGTGCAACTTTTGGCTCGATTGTTGCCGCCATCATCATCGCGATTATGGGAACCCGCGCAAAGGATAGAAACTCAATCATCGCGGTGTTGATGCCATTTGGTCTTGGAATTGGAATTCTGGCTCTTGCTCTATACGAAGGAAGAGCTGCCAACAAGTTTGGTTTGCTAACCGGTCAGATTATTGCCGTTGATGACCCGCAGGTTATTTGGTTGATCGCAACTGCACTGGTGGTTGTAATTGCGCTGCTTGTTATCTGGCGACCGCTTAGCTTTGCAAGTTTGGATCCTGAAGTTGCTGAAGCAAGAGGTGTTCCAACCAAGGTGCTGGGAATCACCTTCATGTTGCTATTGGCTTTGGCAGTTGCAGCATCGGTACAAATTGTTGGTGCGCTATTGGTTTTGACGTTGCTAGTGACGCCTGCTGCAGCAGCGCTTCGACTCACTTCTTCACCGTTGCTGGTTCCAGTTCTGAGCACAGTGTTTGCAGTGGTTGCGGTAGTCGGTGGAATCTTGTTGGCCCTTGGTGGCGGATTGCCGATTAGTCCTTACGTCACTACGTTGTCGTTTGCGATCTATTTGGTTGCAAGAGTTATTGAGAAAGTGCGCAGCAGGCAGGTGAAGAGCTAAATGGGCGAGACCGTTAAGCGCAACACCAAACAAAAATCAGCCGTTAGACATGCTTTGTCTGAAGCGGTTGGCTTTGTTTCTGCCCAGCAGCTTCACCAGGTGCTAAAAAACCACGGCTCCAGCACTTCTCTTGCCACCGTGTACCGAGCGCTTAATGAATTGGTCTCTTCGGGGGAGGCTGACTCCCTGCAGTCAGCCGACGGGGAGTTTTTGTATCGGGACTGCGGCGAGGGGCACCACCACCACCTGATTTGTAGGGTTTGTGGGCAAACTGTGGAAATTGAGGCCGAAAAGGTCGAATCTTGGGCTGATCAGGTGGCCAAAAGCCATGGATTTTCATCCCCCAGCCACACCATTGACATCTTTGGGACCTGTGGGCCCTGCCAGAAAAAAGTTGCAAAGTAGCCAGAAACTAGCCTAGACTTGGGGCTTGTTGCGGATTTGTCCGCAAATCTTATAGAGGCTTTCAAGCAAACTATTTTGGATGTTTTTGTCTTGCCTAGAGGAG
>CAEZVT010000096.1_pt1 | contig 3683 bp, 4 predicted proteins | sample 7264811 | NCBI WGS metagenome assembly CAEZVT01 (sample SAMEA6813862, study PRJEB35770) | uncultured Micrococcales bacterium | biome: Freshwater; feature: Freshwater reservoir; material: water | place: Czech Republic | collected 2017-07-26 | depth 0.5m m | reverse complement strand
TTGACGTATCAGTTGGCGACATGGTTATCTTCTCGAAGTATGGCGGCACCGAGCTTAAGTACAACGGCGAGGAGTACCTAGTACTTTCAGCTCGCGATGTACTAGCTATCGTCACCAAGTAGCAAATCAACTTTGATAAACCCCAAGCCCTAACCGGCTTGGGGTTTTAGCTTTAACCCCTAGATTTGGTTTGTGAACGAAAAGACTAAAGGCATTGGCTACGGTCTTTCGGCCTACCTGATCTGGGGAAGCTTCCCACTAATAATTGCGATGCTTTCTTTTGCCGACCCATTTGAGATTGTGGTGTGGCGAGTAATCTTTGGATTCGCTTTTGGACTCGTAGTGATTTTGGTGACCAGAAAGTTTTCCGAGTATCTCTCAGTTTTCAAACAGCCAAGGCAATTGCTATGGATTTCATTGGCTGCGGTTGTGATCTATATCAACTGGCAAGTCTACGTCTACGCCGTTGCCGACAACCACGTGCTTGAAGCATCACTTGGCTACTTCATAAATCCGCTAGTGACAATCGCGCTCGCAACCATTTTCCTAAAAGAGAAACTAAATGTGCTGCAGTGGGTTGCAGTTGGACTCGGCGGGGTAGCGGTTTTGATTCTCACTTTCAATTACGGTCAGCCGCCAGTGATTGCACTCACCCTCGCTCTTTCTTTTGGAATCTACGGACTTGCCAAAAACCGACTGGGCGGAAAAGTTTCTGCGCTGAGTAGCTTCACAGTTGAGACCACACTGTTGCTTCCACTAGGAATAGTTCAGCTGGTGGTTTTGGCCGGAATGATGCAGATCCAGTTTGGCTACGCAGGACTGGCGCCCTCTCTTGGACTGGCGGCCTACGGAGTGCTAACCGCGATACCTTTATTGCTCTTTGGAGCAGCCGCGAAGCGGGTTCCGCTTAGTTACATCGGCTTCATGCAGTACCTGACCCCGACTTTGCAGTTCCTGCTCGGGCTGCTTGTTTTCCAGGAGCCGATGCCAGCTGCCAGATGGCTTGGTTTTGCGTTGGTTTGGTTTGCGCTTTCGATACTTTCCTTTGATGCCTTGAGGCAACTAAGGAATCGATCCCGGTTGGTAGCCCCGGTGGCCTAAGGCCCCACACTGGCCGAATTTGAAACCCAATTGTTACCTTTATAGGAATTGGGCCAATAATCTGCGGAATCCGTGGAAATAGGGGTATTTTGCTGCCAAATAGTCCCACTTTTTGGACTAAATGTGCGGAATCCGCGTCGTTTATTCGAGAAAAGGCCTGCCGAGCCCGAATCTTCAAGGTGCATTGGAAAACCTTCAAACTATAGTTGAGGGTGTGAGACTGTGCGTTGTTTGGCATGGTCTCCGAATCCATTAATTAATTAGGAGAAAAATGAGCTCATTTTCATCTTCTCGCCGCAACAAGAAGGGTGCAGCTGCAGTAGCAATTCTTGCCGCTGCTGCCCTAGTTCTATCTGGTTGCGCCGCAGAGACATCAAGCGATGGTCGTGACGCCGACGGCAACCTAAACTTGCCAATCGGTACTGCACTTCCACAGACAGGTAACCTTGCTTACCTAGGCCCACCAGAAGAAGCTGGAGTTGGTCTAGCGGTTGAGGAAATCAACGCTGCCGACAAGGGAATCCAGATCACCGTTGAGTACGGTGACTCCGGAGACACCGACAACAAGGCTTACGAGACCACCATCCCACGTCTGCTAAACGCTGGCGTTAAGGCAATCATCGGTGCTGCATCATCAGGTACCTCATTGCAGTTCATTGACCAGGTTGTAGGCGCCGGAGTAATCCAGTTCTCACCTGCCAACACTTCTGCAGCGTTGACCACATACGACGACAAGGGTCTGTACTTCCGTACTGCTCCTTCCGACGTTCTACAGGGTGAAGTTCTTGGAAACTTGATCGCTGAAGATGGCAACCAGACCCTAGGCATGATTGTCATCAACGATTCATACGGAACTGGTCTTGCTGGATTCGTTAAGGAAGCGTTTGAAGCTGCTGGAGGAACCGTTGTTGCAGAGCCTCTTTACAACACTGGTGACACCAACTTCAGCTCCCAGATTTCAGAAGTTCTAGCGCAGTCACCGGATGCAATTCTTGTGGTTGCCTTTGATGAAATTCTGACAATTCTTCCGGCCTTGCTAAGCGAGTTCCCTTCGGACAAGCTCTACCTAACCGACGGAAACTTGACTCAGTTCGGAGATGCGTTTGAGCCTGGCACAATGACAGGCGCCCAGGGTACAACCCCAGGTCTAAACCCAGCGTCTATCGATGCCTACCTGACACGTATGAAGGACTTCTGGGTAGCGGCCGGTAACGCGCCACTAGAGGACGTCACCTACGGTGCAGAGAGCTACGACGCGATTATCCTTCTAGCTCTAGCTGCTCTGGCTGCTGATTCAACCGATTCCGGAGCCATCGCTGGAAAGCTACAGGAAGTTTCTGGCGGATCTGGAAGCGGTACCAAGTGCACAAGCTTTGCTGAGTGTGCTGACATCATCAATGACGGCGGAGTCGCCGACTACGATGGCGTTTCTGGTCCGATCACCTTCAACGAGTTTGGTGACCCAACAGAAGCAACAATTGGAATCTACGTTTACGGGGAAGACAACACTCACACCCCTCGCGACTAGTTCCTGATACGCAAAAAACTCCCCTCAGTGAATTCACTGAGGGGAGTTTTTTTTCGAGAATTTACTCCCCTAATGTGCCTAGGTACAGTCCAATAACCTTAGGGTCATCCAAAAGCTCACGACCCGTCCCAACCACAGCATCCTTACCCTGATCCAGAACGTAGGCACGGTCAGAGATCTGAAGGCAGCGACGAGCGTTTTGCTCCACCATGATGGTTGTCACGCCTGCCTTGTTGATTTCAGATACTCGAATAAAAGCCTCGTCTTGACGAACTGGAGATAGGCCAGCTGATGGTTCATCCAACAACAAGACCGTTGGATCCATCATCAGAGCTCTGCTCATAGCAACCATCTGACGCTCACCACCGGAAAGCGATCCGGCACGCTGCTTCAGTCTTTTGCCAAGCTCGGCGAAGATCGAGGTCACAAACTCAAGACGCTCGTTATAGCTCTTTGGGTTCTGGAACAGACCCATCTGAAGGTTCTCTTCGATTGTTAGTGAAGGAAAGACGTTGTTGTTCTGAGGAACAAAACCGATTCCTTTAGAAACCAACTGGTTAGCCTTGAGGTTGGCGATTGACTCCCCGTTTAGGGTGATTTCACCTTCGCGAACTTTCACAAGTCCAAAGATTGCCTTGAGAAGTGTCGACTTACCAGCACCGTTAGGTCCGATGATTCCAACAAGCTCACCCTGGTCGGCAAAGAAATTGGCACCGTTCAGGATGTTTACACCAGGAAGGTAGCCAGCAACCAGCCCCTTAGTTTCAATAACTGGAGTATTAGCCATGGTTTACTTCTTTCCCTTTGGAAGTGTGATTCGACCGGTTACTGTTCCAAGGTCGGTGTCTTGGTGAGAGCCCAAGTAAGCATCGATAACAGCCGGGTTTTTCATAACCTCGTCGGCTGGACCTTCGGCAACTACCTTGCCTTCGGCCATAACAATTACCCAGTCAGCGATGTGACGAACCATGTGCATATCGTGCTCCACGAATAGAACTGTCATGCCTTCTTCTTTTAGGCCAATAACGTGCTCAAGAAGTGACTGAGTTAGGGC
>CAEZVT010000088.1_pt1 | contig 3753 bp, 6 predicted proteins | sample 7264811 | NCBI WGS metagenome assembly CAEZVT01 (sample SAMEA6813862, study PRJEB35770) | uncultured Micrococcales bacterium | biome: Freshwater; feature: Freshwater reservoir; material: water | place: Czech Republic | collected 2017-07-26 | depth 0.5m m | reverse complement strand
GCCGTCCCCTATTCGCATCGAGCACGATCGCTTTCGATTCTTGGAGGAGTGTTTCGGGCAGGGCACTTTTTTGGGCCGATGATTGGCGCACTTCTTATTACTCTTTTTGATGTAAGGGCGGTGTATTGGAATGCCGTTATCTTCTGTGCCCTGGCTGCCCTTGTTCTAGTTTTCGTGAAGCCAGATCTAATGCCAAACACTCCCGGAACTAAACCAGGGGCAACCTGGATGGTTGCAAAAAGAGAATCCAAAAAATTAGCCACATTAGGTGTTGTGTCTGCGATTATGGGCGGACTTAGAACTGCACGGATTGTTGGGCTTCCGCTTTGGGCCTTGCATATTGGTTTATCGCCAGCGGCTACCGCGCTGTACATGGGTATTGCAGGAGCACTAGACCTTGCGCTGTCATACACCTCGGGACAAATCATGGATCGCTTCGGAAGGAGATGGTCAGCTCTTCCAACTTTGCTTGGACTTTCCTTTACCTTTTCACTACTCACGTTTGCAACAGACGCGACTACCTTCCTCGCGGTTGCTCTAGTTATGTCACTTGCCAATGGTGTTGGAAGTGGAATCATTTTGGTCATCGGATCTGATCTAGCGCCAAAGGGCGAAAGAAATGAATTCCTTGCCTCATATCGTCTTCTAGTTGATGCTGGAGTTGCCGCCACACCACTTGTGATTTCGCTGGTCACGGCAGTATTTGGATTGGCGACTGCGATGTTCACACTTACTGGAGCCGGGATAGTTGGGGCCGCCATGGCCCACCGCTATCTTCCGCGCCGGGCCAAAGCCTCAGAGCAGACTCTGCCAATTTCAGAAAACATGTAGTTTTCAAATATCGGTCTTGAACTGCTGCACAACCTAACTCGAACGCTTCTTTGGTCTATAGAACTGACTTCCACTAGCTCAACTTGGAAGAGACCTCGAAGCGGTTGTGATACAAGCCACCTTGAAGCCATTGGGGCAAGCGGTTGCGCAAGATTTCTTTTGGCATCGATCAATACCGCGATGGCTGTTGACTCGGCAACTGTAGTTAGCCTTCGCTCCGTTAGGTACAGACTTGCCGCGGCGAGGATTCCTAGAACCAGTGTTAGCGAAAGCATAGCTAACCCAATTCCTAACGGTGCGAGTGATCCACGCTCATTGGATTCAAAATCGCGAACTTGCGTAGGCAACTAACTGCCCATACCTAACCTCGATTTGAGCTGTGGTGTTTGGTTCCAAACAATTGGGATTTGGAGTGCATGAGATATTCCAACTGACTTGATCGGCTAATAGACCAAAATCTTTTGCGATAGTGGCAACAACTTCTTGAGTGCTCTGGTTTACGGGCCATAGAGAGTGAGCTCGCAATGCGTGCCTTGCAATTGACTCCACAGCGAAGCTTTGCTGCTGAAGTGAAACAGCAAAAGTTGCAAACATCAAAATTGGTATCTGCAGCAAGACACCGAAGCCAATCAGATCTACCATTGCCGAGCCTTGCTCGGATGCTGGACTAGTACTCGATCTCACGAGTTGCCACCGAAGATGCGCTCAGAAAGTTGCTACCGGGAATTAGATTGATTCCTAGCTTCGAAACAAGTCTCACTGACTCAACGCTTCCGAACCTTGAAACGCTTCCTGCAACATCTACGCGCATGCCAGGTCCTAGGGCGGCAGCTACCAATTGCCTGGTCTTTGCGATTCCAGAAGCTATGTCCTGATCTGCTAGCGCGGCAAACCTTGCACCTTCAATGGTTGAGTCAAGTAAAACCAGTCGAGCGTATGAGCCAAGGGTGATGGAAATAGTTGCCACAAAAATTGCCAACATTGGAAATGCCACTAAAACAAAGTCAGTAACTGCAGAACCTTCCTGCCTAGAAGCTGACCACACGGTTCATCGCCTGTTGAAACACTCCCTGCAGGGCAGGGCCTGCAAAAGACCACATCACCACTACTAGCCCTGCAGTCATCAAGGTAATCAGTACCCACCCGGGTACGTCACCGGTCTCATCATGAAACAATTTGTTTTTCATTTTTCTCCTTTTTTCTTAGATGAATCCAAAGTTCAGTAGCTCAAGGCTTGGGTAGATGGCAAACAAAACAGTCACCGGCAAAATCAAGAAAACTAGCGGAATCAGCATGCGCGTTTCATTCCTACCTGCCTGCCTCAACAATCGACTCTTTATTTCCTCCCTAACGCTGAGTGCTTGCTCGGAAAGCATTTGAGCCAGAGGCGTGCCCCGCTCGAGAGAGGTCGAGACCTTCGCTACAAACTCCGCTACCTGCGGGTGAGGTAATGCTTCCGCCACACGCCTGATTTCTGTACCAAAGGCTGCTCCATACTCCACAGCCTTTAGGGCTTTGGAAAACTCCCGAGCAATCTCACCGTCGCACCTTGGAATCACAGTGGCAAAACTCCGATAAACCCCATCGCCAGCCCGAAGGCTAACTGTTATGAGGTCCATTAGTTCTGGAAGCTCAAACAGCGCGCGCTCTAACTTCGCTGATTTATCAGATCGAAATTGGGTGATCAGCCACTTACCCTGCTCAAGCAACTTTCTAGGCCTAGGTGGCAAAGGGGTAATCGCCGCGTTCACGCGAACGGCCAGCGCTGTGTTTGAACTTTGCATCGCCAAGGTGAAAAAACTTGCAACACCGAAGCCAAAACTAACGGCGAGCAAAAACTCGATATTCAATTTGTAAGCACCCGGCTTGGTTTGGAAAGTGTGCCCATTAGGCCAACAAGTCGATAGGCGATTAAAGAAACCAAGAGGCCTGCAACCAGAACTCCGGTTCCCTCAACGGTGTTATAGATTGCGACGTTTTCCGATCTAGCCGCAAGGGTTGCAACGATAATCCAAGGTGCAACAATTGCAAGTTTTGCGGTTCCTGTCACCCAGCCCTGCTTGGATTCAAGTTCTCCCCAAAGCGCCATTTCAGATCTTGTTCTCAAGGCCTGCTCACGCAGTGAATCTAGATACCCGACTCCCCCAGAGCGATGCACAATTCGAATCAGTTCAACTAATCGATCTGCCTGCAACTGCCCAAACTGCGACTTAAACCAATCCAATGACTTATCTAACCCCGCGCCGGAATCTACCCGGTCAACCAGTTCCTGGAAAACTGGCTGAATTCTTGAAGGCCCACTCCTTGCCACTTGCTCCAGTGAATCGACAATTCCAAAACCACTACTGGCTGCGGAGTGAAGTGAATCCAATACCTCTGGCCAAAGGCGCGCAAGCTGGTCGCTTCTTTGTTTGGATCTAAACCTAAGGGCTTCGATGCTAAGCCCAAAGGTTGCAAGGCAGCTAAATATTGTGAGTCCCACCACCTCAAAGCTCAACTGAATCCAGCTGGCTAGCAGAATCGAAGCTGTAACCACGAAAATCAAAAACTGAAGCGGGGAGTACCTCGACCAGCCAGCAGCTTCCAAAGCCATGCGCAGTGGTTTCATTTGGAAACCGACACAACATCAATGGCAGATGTGGTGCTATTGAAGCTAGCGGTGGCGATCTCTTCGACAACTCTTTTGCCAGTGGGCAGCATCCGGCAGTGAATCACTAGGTCGATGCAGGAGCCGACCGTTGGATTCACAAACTCACTAGTTATGTTTGCTCCTGCCAAAAGCGGCAAAGTACACAGTTTGGAAATTGCGTCCTGAGCTGAGTTTGAATGAATTGTGCACAATCCAGGCAACCCTGAATTCAGAGCGATCAATAGATCGAAGCTTTCTGCTTGTCGGACCTCTCCAACCACTATCCGACCTGG
>CAEZVT010000086.1_pt1 | contig 3787 bp, 4 predicted proteins | sample 7264811 | NCBI WGS metagenome assembly CAEZVT01 (sample SAMEA6813862, study PRJEB35770) | uncultured Micrococcales bacterium | biome: Freshwater; feature: Freshwater reservoir; material: water | place: Czech Republic | collected 2017-07-26 | depth 0.5m m | reverse complement strand
TGGTTCTAAAGCTTTTATTTCCTGCATCCCACACCCGCGCTCGGGCGTGTCGAATAACGACAAACCTAAAAAAACGAGTGAAGTTTTTAAGTTCTTGTTCGGTCTTCCGGGGGTCTAGTTTCCTTGTGATACAAGGGCTCTAGACACGTTGCCGGAAGTGGATTGAGCTAGATGAGCCCAACTACTTGTGAACTTGTCAATACTGCCACAGTCCAGCGTTTCAATGCAAGTTAAAGATCAGGCCCGGGTCTATTGTCTAGCCCCCTAAACCAGCCCAACCCCAAGACCTCGGGGGCTATATTGGGCACATTAGCCAAATAGGGGGTTTCTGATGAAAAACGGCCGATGTTTACCTTGGGCTCTGGCCCTGAGCCTTGTGATTCCCCTGGCTGCTGTGGTTCCGGCCCAGGCTAACGAAGAGTACGGGCAAATAGTCTCAATACCCGCGCCTGCAGGGTCCGAGGGTGTTTCTGTGGATGAGTACGGGGGATTCGAAAGGTTTTCATCTAGGGAGGTAGTCTGGCGTCCCGATGGATCCAGCCGGTACCAGTCTTGGTTCTGCAACGAAGGAAACACTGGATCTGGGGACTGCAATCTAGATGACCCGGAGAAACACTTTGCATCTAACGCCATTCTCCCTTTCTGCCAGTCGAATTTGCAAGAAAACTGCGTCGAGGCCTTGGAAATTGGCCTGATTGGTCAACCACTAGAGAGTGCTAGTTTCATGCGCCACGTAAACGTGCCCACCTTGCCTGAGATTAAGTCTCAGGGATTAATCGGCGGCGGCTCGACGCCACTTTTCCAATCCTCGTTTGTTCACGGGGGTGGCCAGACCACCTACGCTGCAAACGTAGTTGCTCAAATCGGATACGACAGAGCATCCAGAACATTTGTGACTAAGTCTCTAAACGTGGGTGTCTACGCATACAACGAAAAGCAAGGTCCATCGATTCACATGGATATCACTTCTGAATGGACAGACGATCAAGGGAAAGCGGTTAGGCGAGTGGGTTTCCGCGCCCCACGAGAATGCAGATGGTCCGAACAGGGGCGCTGTGGAGTAGAGCAGGCTTTTGCTCCCGGAGTTGAAGTTCGGCTAACAATGAGAGTTCCAGACACATTTACCGGCTGGTTTCGAGGTCGGCTCAAGTCGCCTCAGATTTCAATTTCAAGGTTTTCACCCTCAAATTCGAAAATTTCTGTGACGGCTCAACCGGTGGATGTCGCCAGATTGCACACCGTAGTTAGCTCGTCAGAAGCTTCACCCGAACAAAGAGCCGCAATATTGAAAAATGCGGGCTCGGGACGTTTTTTTCGGGGAGGAGGCCGTTCAATGATCTTCTCTCATTGGGGAGACTTCAATTACTTAGAGCTTTTCCGAGAAACTTCGAAGGACAAGGCTGCTGGCAGGACCTCCCATTGGAGCTTCAGCACTGTAGATAACTCATCTAACAACCAGTGTTTAGCCAGCAAGTCTCGCGTGCTAGGAATCGTTACGACAAACGCAACGGTATACAACGGTGTTGTTCCGACTTTCAGAAATGGCCAACTCTCTTACGATGTAGCCGGACTTCATTATTTGCCCAATGGAGAACTAAATCTAGGATCGTATGATTTGGTTATGCGATCAGATGTTGCCCGCTGTCTCTATGGATTCAGTAAAGCACCCCTAAACGCCAAGGTTTCAGTCGTGAACAACAAAGGCGAGAGGTTTACAGCTACAACCGTGGTAGGCGAGAAAAATGGCTGGCTCAGATTAGCTGCTTACGGATTCACTTTCAGCCAGAAGACAATTAAGGTGAAAATTACCCAAAAGAAGAAGCGCTAGTTCTAGTTAGAAGAAAAGTGCCAAACGTGCTCGGACTAGTTTCGAGAACTTATCGACATGACCGTCGACAACCCTAAGTTCCTGACGGTCCAGAAACATCCCCAGGCTGCCGTCCGGGTATTCGGCTAAGACACAAGGTTCTTTGCCAGCCGATGCTTTAGTTTCGGATTCGGTTCTTTCGTTGAGGTGCTTGAGGGCAAAATCCAGACCGTACTCACTCTTTAGTTCAGCTGCTAGTTGATCGAAGCTGGCTTTTCGCCTAATCGGCGAATGGGTGATATCGCACAGCTCACACTTAGCAATACCAATGAGGTGCCCGAAGAAATACTTCAATTCACCGATTACTCCCCCATCGGCGTTGTAAACCCCGATCAGGCGAATTGGCTTTTGCTGGTCCATAAGTTCTCTCAACCTAACTAGCTGGCTATTTCTTCCAAAAAACTAGAAGGCAACTTCCAGCTGGCCAAGCTTCTCGGCTCCGCCGAGGCTGGCAACGGTCAGCTTGGCAAAAAGCTCCTCGTAGACCTTTTTGTCTAACAAGTTGTTGTTCAAAAGCATCTTGATTGCCGCAAGTCCTGCCGGTCGCATGCTGCCGTCGGCAACCTTGACCGCTACCCCGTGGCCGGAGGCAAGTCCGATTACGAAGACTCCCTCAGCACCGATCTTGGCAAGCATGCCCTTTTCCATAACAAGTGTGTCCGAAGCTCCATGGTCATCAACCACCCAAGGGTTAGCAAGCATCGCATCGCGAATCTCAGTTTCGGTCTCAGCGAACTTGCCGATGGCTCGGGAAAGGCCCTGCAGGCCCATTAGGTGAAGTGGCGCTCCGCAACCATCGAAAGTGGAAAGTGGGATCTTCTCTCCGGAGAATTCTTCAATTACCTCAACGATTAGTTTCTGCAGTGGGTGCTCTGGCTGCAGATAAGTCTTGGTATCCCAACCGTTTTTCACACAGGCTGCCAAAAATGCAGCGTGCTTACCGGAGCAGTTGAAAGCGGCTCTGGTTTCAGCCGCGGCTTGCGCTCTTGCCTGTGGGTTTCCAGGCCACGCCACCGGACACATCAAATCTGATTCTGTTAGCCCTACGTCTTCAAGAATCGAAAGCACGATTGCGGTGTGCTCTGGTGTTCCCTGGTGCGAAGCGCTGGACATCGCAAGTTGTGCACCCGAAAGATTCAAACCTGCGCGCCTCATGGCCAGTGCCTGTAAGGGCTTTACCGCTGATCTTGGGTAGATCAGTTTTCTGGAGTTGCCGTGCTCTTGAATTAGCTTGCCATCAGGTCCAGTTAGACACACCAATCCGTGGTGACGGGATTCAATGACTCCAGCTCGGGTCAGGTAAGCAAGCTGAATCGTGTCAGCTACCTGATAGCCCCAGTTGGAATCGACCACTTTATTTATCTCCTAAAGAATTTGGCTTGAAGAGTCTAAAGGAAAAACCCCAGGCACTTGGCCTGGGGTTTTACTCAAAGGGGAATAAGGAGATTTACTTCTTTTTCTTTCTTGGAGCTGCTTTCTTGGCAACCTTCTTGGCAACCTTGGTGGCTACCTTCTTGGTGGCCTTGCGGACCTTGGTTGCAACTTTCTTAGTTGCCTTTACGGCAGCTTTCTTTGAAGGGGACTTAGGAGTTACCTTCTTCGCAACTTTCTTAGCAACCTTCTTGGCAACCTTCGATACCTTCTTGGTGGTCTTAGCTGCTGCCTTCTTTACAACCTTTTTGGCTACCTTTACAGATGCCTTCTTGGTTGCCTTGGCTGCTGCCTGTGCTGGAGTCATTGGCTTCTTAGCCTTTGTAGTCTTTTTCTTGGTTGAAGCCTTCTCAGCAGCTGTTTTTTTAGCTGCTGGTTTTTTTGCCGCTGGCTTCTTGGCGACGCGAGTTATAAGTGTCATCCTGAAACTCTGCCAAAGATTGAGAAGCCAAAATACCAAAAATGGTTGTTAGCAAGTGAATTCTTTTT
>CAEZVT010000085.1_pt1 | contig 3800 bp, 3 predicted proteins | sample 7264811 | NCBI WGS metagenome assembly CAEZVT01 (sample SAMEA6813862, study PRJEB35770) | uncultured Micrococcales bacterium | biome: Freshwater; feature: Freshwater reservoir; material: water | place: Czech Republic | collected 2017-07-26 | depth 0.5m m | reverse complement strand
TGATGGCAGATGGGCCAGGTAGCTCTCCCGTTGAAGGGTCAGGCTCATTATGGGCATCGGCGATGGGTTTAGTGAGCTCCCGAATCAGCGAGTACTGGGCGTGGTTGGTGTCCTGATACTCATCAACCAGGATGTGCCTAAAGCGCCTCTGGTACTGAGCTGCGATGTTGGGAAATGAGCGGAAGAGGTAAACCGTTTCTGCGATTAGATCGTCGAAGTCAAAGGCATTGTTTTTGCGAAGTTCCGCTGCATACTGAGTGAAGATTTCGGCTATGGCTCGGTCCTTTGGATTGGTCGAATCAATCATTGAGTAGAAATCTTGCGAATCTTTTAGCTCGTTCTTGGCGTTTGATATTCTCGCGGCAACGCTCTGGGGCTTTAGTCCCTCTATGTCACTTCCTGATTCGCGAATCAGACGCTTAATTAGAGCCCTGGTGTCTCCGGTGTCATAGACGGTGAAGTTTGAGTCGTGACCAAGTAGTCCTGCTTCGCGTCGAAGAATCTGCAAGCAGGCGGAGTGAAAAGTCTTGATCCACATTCCATCTGCAACGCTTCCAAGCAGCGCGTGAACGCGCTCCTTCATTTCGTTGGCGGCCTTGTTTGTGAAGGTAATCGCAAGAATCTGCGAAGGCCAGGCTTCCTTGTTATCCAACAGGTGAGCAATGCGGTGAGTGAGAACTTTTGTCTTGCCAGACCCAGCACCCGCAACAATGAGAAGTCCCGGGCCGCGGTGAGTCACCGCTGCAACTTGCTGCGGGTTTAGCCCTTCAAGGAGATTCTGGTTCATGACCTGCCTAGCCTAGGCGGTGCCATCGACAATGCTGCGCAAAAGATCAGGCTGATCAACGAAGATGCCATCTAATCCGGCCAGTGCAACCTTGGCAAAGTACTCGTCGACACTGCCCGTTGCGTCTTCAGCTTTCAGAGTCCAGCCATAAACTTCCAATCCGGCGCTTCTGGCAAGCTCAATGGAACCATTCGGAACAGTGTGAGTGCCGGATTCGTCTGTCTCAAGAAGCAGCGGCAAGTCCATGCTGACGCCATCAAAGACTTTGGCTATTTGTTCGAGATAGCTAAGAGTAAGTCGAGGCTCGCTATCTGGAAGTCGGGCCTCTTCAGTCAAAAACACGTACTTCTTATCTGCTCCGCAGGCGGCTTTTAGAAGAAGCATCATTTCGTAATCGAAGCTTTCAATGACAATCTTGATTCCTCGCTGTTTCCAGTTGGATTCTGAAAGCTTTCGGTTCAAAATCCCAGCAATATCCATGCCCCTGGTTGTGAAGTGCATGCCGTGCTTTACCTCTATAACCAGGGTCTTTTGATCCATAAATGGCGCTGCCAGCAGCTGATCGATAGTTGGGATCTTGAACTGGCCATCGAATTTGGCACTGCCTGGACGCACCTCGGGCAGGCGTTCAATTGCTCTAACATCAGCTAGTTCTCGAAGATCAAAATCCTCGCTAAAGAAACCGTTTTCCGTGATGCCGTCAGAGTAGCCAGCGCGGGAGCGCTCGGCAAACTGTGAATGGGATTCGATGTCAGTTGTTCCATTGAGCCAGTTTTCATGTCTGAGAATAAGTTCGCCATCTCTGGTTGGAACTAAATCGCACTCAACGCCGTCTGCTCCTTGAGCAATAGCAAGTTCGAATGCTTCCAAGGTGTTTTCAGGACGGTAGCCACACGCACCTCGGTGACCTAGAACAAGCGGGAGCAAAAAGCTACTCCCATTCAATGGTGCCGGGGGGCTTTGATGTCACATCGAGTACAACTCGGTTGACACCCTCTACCTCATTTGTGATTCTGTTAGAAATTCTTGCCAGCACGTCGTAGTCGAGTCTGGTCCAGTCCGCAGTCATCGCATCTTCACTAGAAACTGGACGCAAAACAATTGGGTGTCCGTAGCTTCGACCATCGCCTTGCACACCAACGGATCGAACATCAGCCAAAAGCACAACTGGACACTGCCAAATCTGCGCATCTAAACCAGCAGCAGTTAGTTCTTCTCGAACAATGGCATCGGCTTTACGAAGAAGATCTAGTCTGTCCTTCGTGATTTCACCAACGATTCGAATTCCAAGACCAGGCCCTGGAAATGGCTGACGCTGAACTATTTCTGCTGGAAGACCGAGTTCTTTACCAATTGCGCGAACTTCGTCTTTGAAAAGTGTGCGAAGTGGTTCAACAAGTTCGAACTGCAAATCCTCCGGAAGGCCACCTACGTTGTGGTGGGATTTAATACCTGCGGTGGCACCGCCGCCGGATTCAACAACATCGGGATACAAGGTCCCCTGAACCAGGAACTTGATTGGACGGTTATCGGCCTCAGCCTCGGCAATGAGCTCAGCCTGGGCCTGTTCGAAAGTCCTAATAAACTCTCGGCCAATGATTTTCCGCTTAGTTTCAGGATCCGAAACACCTGCAAGGGCGGATAGGAACTTCTCTTCGGCGTTTACGGTGACTAAGCGAATACCGGTTGCTGCAACATAATCCCGCTGAACCTGCTGAGCTTCGCCCTCGCGCAGCAAGCCGTGATCGACAAACACTGCAACTAACTGATCGCCAACAGCCTTGTGAACCAGGGCTGCCGCAACAGCAGAATCTACTCCTCCAGAAAGCCCACAAATCACGCGATCGGAGCCAACCTGAGCTTTGATCTTGGCTACCTGTTCAGCGATAACGTTGCCAGAATTCCAATCAGCTGGAATGCCGGCTGCTTTGTGTAAGAAATTCTCCAGAACGTTCTGGCCAAACTGGGAATGCTTTACTTCTGGGTGCCACTGCACCCCGTAAATCTTTTTACCACTTGACGCAAAAGCTGCCACAGGCGTAGTTTCGGTTGAAGCTAATACTTCAAAACCCGCAGGCGCCTTCATTACTTGATCGCCGTGGCTCATCCAGCAAGTTTGTGAAGCTGGCTGACCGGCAAGAATTTCCCCACCTGCAGAAACTTTCAAGTCTGTTGCGCCATACTCGCGCTTGCCGGTCTTGTCTACTTGTCCGCCGAGCAAGGATGCGAGCATTTGAAATCCATAACAAATGCCAAGGACTGGAATACCAAGTCCAAGAATCTTTGCATCTAGCTGTGGTGAACCTTCTTCGTAAACACTTGATGGTCCACCGGAAAGAATGATTGCCAGGGGATCTTTGGCTTTGATTTGTTCGGCCGTTAGCGTGTGGTGAACGATTTCGGAATACACACCAGCTTCGCGCACGCGGCGAGCAATCAACTGTGCATACTGTGCACCGAAGTCAACTACCAGAACTGGACGGTTAATCTCTTCCGCCCCATCCTGCAGCTCGCATTTGCTCGCTTGCTATCTTGGCGTAGCGACGCTCGGTATAGAAGGACAGGAACGGCACAATTCCGCCGGCCGCAATAAACAAGAACCTTGAGAAGCTCCAACGCATCAAGGTCCACATTCTAAAATCGGTAAAAAGGTAAAGAACGTATAGCCAGCCGTGAACCACCAAGATGCCAACGGTTAGATTGAGTCCAGTTTCTGGAAGCCCCTGGCCCTCGTTGACGTAGGGCTCCAAAGTGATAACGCCGTTTGGGCCTAAGGCCCAAAGCTCAAATCCGGTGAAGGCCCCTAAGGTCACATTCTCCAGGCGACGAAGTCCCCAGGTGAGCATAAGAAGAAGTAAGAAACCACCGGTGATAAAGGAGGAAGCCTTGAAAAGCTTTAGCGCCTTGGCAATCGCGGGCAAAGAAGCGGGATCTAAAGGCTTGGGCATGCCCCAAGTTTACTGGCTTGGGAGCACGACAACTTTGATGGCCTCACCCGACAGAACAGCCTCGA
>CAEZVT010000080.1_pt1 | contig 3993 bp, 1 predicted proteins | sample 7264811 | NCBI WGS metagenome assembly CAEZVT01 (sample SAMEA6813862, study PRJEB35770) | uncultured Micrococcales bacterium | biome: Freshwater; feature: Freshwater reservoir; material: water | place: Czech Republic | collected 2017-07-26 | depth 0.5m m | reverse complement strand
CTCTACTTTGCTGGGAATACAGAACTACTTGCAACGGCGCGTGTTGCAATGGGCCCGCCGCTATACGCCTTAGTTATCGTGTGCACCTGGCTGATGCTTAGGGCAACCGTTTTAAAGCCCCGCTAGGGATGGTATTTTTAGAGCTAAGGACCCAGCGGGTCCATGGGAAATAGGGAGTAAACAGTGTCCAAGGTAGACAGTTTCGGCGTTGCGCGCGAACTAGAGGTCTCGGGTAAGAAGTACCGAATCTTTGACATGTCCAAACTCGATGCTAAGACTCTGCCGTACAGCCTCAAAATTTTGCTCGAGAACCTGCTTCGAACCGAAGACGGTGCGAATGTGACTTCCTCGCACATCAAATCCATTATCGATTGGGACCCAAAAGCCGAGCCAGACACCGAGATTCAGTTCACTCCAGCTCGAGTGATCATGCAGGACTTTACTGGCGTGCCATGTGTTGTTGACCTTGCCACAATGCGCGAGGCGATGGTCGAGCTTGGGGGAGACCCTAAGAAGATCAACCCGCTTGCGCCTGCAGAACTAGTCATCGACCACTCAGTTGTTATCGACGTGGCTGGATCAGCCGATGCCTTTGAGCGCAACGTGGAATACGAGTACCAGAGAAACGAAGAGCGCTACCAGTTCCTGCGTTGGGGACAGATGGCCTTTGATGATTTCAAGGTGGTTCCTCCGGGCACTGGAATTGTCCACCAGGTGAACATTGAATACCTAGCCCGCACAGTGATGACCCGCGAGGTTGACGGAGTTTTGCAGGCTTACCCAGATTCTTGCGTTGGAACCGACTCTCACACGACCATGGTCAACGGGCTTGGTGTGCTCGGTTGGGGAGTTGGAGGAATCGAAGCCGAGGCTGCGATGCTTGGCCAACCTGTTTCAATGCTTATTCCTAAAGTTGTTGGCTTCAAACTCACCGGTCAGATTCCAATGGGTGCAACCGCTACTGACGTAGTTCTAACGATTACCGAACAGCTTCGTAAGCACGGGGTGGTCGGAAAGTTCGTGGAGTTCTATGGAGCAGGTGTGGCATCTGTCCCCTTGGCCAACCGCGCAACCATTGGAAACATGAGCCCGGAGTTTGGCTCCACCGTTGCGATTTTCCCAATCGACTCAGTGACTTTGGATTACCTTCGTTTCACTGGTCGTTCAGAACAAGAAATCGCTCTGGTCGAGGCTTACAGCAAGGCTCAGGGTCTATGGCACGATCCAGCTATTGAACCGCGCTACAGCGAATACCTAGAGCTAGATCTATCAACCGTAGTTCCTTCGATTGCGGGACCAAAGCGCCCACAGGACCGTATCGAACTTTCTGCGTCCAAGCGCAAATTCTCCGAGGACATCAAGGCCTACTCAGCAATTGCCTCTAACCCAGCGCAGGTAAAGGGTAAGGATTTTGAAATGGATCACGGTCACGTGAGCATTGCATCGATTACTTCTTGTACCAATACCTCAAACCCTTCAGTGATGCTGGCCGCGGGTCTATTGGCAAGAAAAGCAGTTGCCAAGGGACTAAGCGCCAAGCCATGGGTGAAGACTTCACTCGCACCGGGTTCAAAAGTTGTCACAGATTATTACGACAAGTCAGGTCTTACCAAAGATCTCGACGCCCTTGGTTTCCAGCTAGTTGGTTATGGTTGCACCACTTGTATTGGAAACTCCGGCCCACTTGATCCGGAAATTTCCGATGCCGTGAACGCCAATGACCTTGCAGTAACCGCAGTTCTTTCTGGAAACAGAAACTTTGAAGGTCGAATCAATCCAGACGTGAAGATGAACTACTTAGCTTCACCCCCTCTCGTTATCGCCTACGCTCTTGCTGGAACTATGGATTTTGACTTTGAGAAAGATTCTCTTGGCACTGGCTCGGATGGCTCAGAGGTCTACCTAAAGGACATCTGGCCTTCTCCAACTGAAGTCCAGGAAACCATCGATTCTTCAATTAATTCCGGAATGTTCACCAAGCAGTACGCCGGTGTATTCGAGGGAGACAAGCGCTGGCAGTCTCTGAAAACCCCAACCGGAGATACCTTCGCATGGGATGCCAAATCCACCTACGTAAGAAAGCCGCCTTACTTCGATGGAATGACAATGAACCCGGCGCCTGTGACAAACATTTCGGGTGCCAGAGTTCTTGCCAAACTTGGCGATTCGGTCACTACAGATCACATAAGCCCAGCCGGTTCCATCAAGGCCGATTCTCCTGCTGGAAAGTACCTAACCGACCACGGTGTATCCAGAGTTGATTTCAATAGCTATGGATCTCGCCGTGGAAACCACGAAGTCATGATTCGCGGAACATTTGCAAACATTCGACTTCGCAACCAGCTTTTAGACAACGTAGAAGGCGGATACACCAGAGATTTCACAAAAGCAGATGGTGCCCAGTCATTTATCTACGACGCGAGTGAGAACTACCAGGCTGAAGGAACGCCACTTGTGATTTTGGCAGGCAAAGAATACGGCTCTGGTTCATCCAGAGACTGGGCTGCCAAAGGAACCTCTTTGCTGGGGGTTAGAGCAGTAATCACCGAAAGCTTCGAGCGCATTCACCGAAGCAACCTGATTGGAATGGGTGTTTTGCCTCTTCAGTTCCCAGCCGGAAGTTCGGCAGAGAGTTTGGGACTAGATGGCACTGAAATCTTCGAAATCGAAGGCGTCGATCAGCTCAACAATGGAGTGACTCCAAAGACCCTCAAGGTCACAGCCAAGCCTTCGGCGCACTCGGCACCAGGTAAGGCCGAGGTGCGTTTTGATGCGGTACTTCGTATTGACACCCCAGGAGAGGCCGATTACTTCAGACATGGTGGTATTTTGCAATACGTACTGCGATCCTTGGTATCGGCCTAGGAATACAAGTACCGACAAAGAAGTTGGAATAGATATGGCGATACTAGATTCAGTGAACGGTCCCGAGGACCTAAAGTCGCTTACCCACAAGCAGCTTCTTGAGCTAGCTCAAGAGATTCGTGATTTTCTAATCTCCAAGGTTGCAAAAACTGGAGGTCACCTCGGTCCAAACTTGGGTGTTGTTGAAACTACCATCGCTATTCACAAGGTGTTTGACTCGCCAAATGACAGCATCGTTTTCGATACCGGACACCAGTCCTACGTCCACAAAATCCTCACTGGACGAAAAGATTTTGACACCCTTCGCCAAAAAGACGGACTTGCCGGATACCCGCAGCGTTCCGAGTCCGTCCACGACATCGTTGAAAGCTCCCACGCCTCATCATCTCTCTCGTGGGCAGATGGAATTGCGAAGGCATACAAACTTACTGAGCAAAACGACCGCTACGTAATCGCGGTTGTTGGCGATGGTGCGCTCACGGGAGGAATGACCTGGGAAGCACTCAACAACATCTCGGATGACAACGACCGCAAGCTTGTGATTGTTGTCAACGACAATGGTCGCTCATATGCCCCAACAATCGGTGGACTGGCCAGGTACCTAAATGGAATTAGAACCGAGAAGTTCTACCGTCGTTTGTACCGCCTGAGCAAGAAAGTATTTTTCAAGTTTGGAACTATCGGCCGGATGGCATACTCAACTTTGCGAGGTGCAGGTAAGGGCCTACTTGGTTCTTTCGCACCTAAGGGCATGTTCCCAAACCTTGACCTAAAGTACATCGGTCCTGTTGATGGACACGACCTTCACGCGATGGAAGCGGCCCTAAAGCAAGCCAAGAAGTACGCCAACCCAGTGATTGTTCACGCCATAACGCAAAAGGGTAAGGGGTATGACCCGGCTGTCAGTGACGAAGCCGATCAGTTCCACGCAGTTGGGCAGATTGACCCGGATACTGGTGTTTCTATCGAGTCCTCAGGAAAAAAGAGCTGGACTTCAGTTTTTGCTGATGAGCTAGTGTCCATTGCGGATAACAACAAGTCGGTAGTTGGCATCACGGCCGCGATGCTTATTCCAGTTGGTATGCACAAATTTGCAGCCAAGTACCCAGACCGAGTGTTCGATGTTGG
>CAEZVT010000074.1_pt1 | contig 4297 bp, 3 predicted proteins | sample 7264811 | NCBI WGS metagenome assembly CAEZVT01 (sample SAMEA6813862, study PRJEB35770) | uncultured Micrococcales bacterium | biome: Freshwater; feature: Freshwater reservoir; material: water | place: Czech Republic | collected 2017-07-26 | depth 0.5m m | reverse complement strand
TTTCCAACCTTTTTGCGAAATGCCTTCAGCCACTCGAACATCCTTCAAGCATATAGGGCTTTAGCAGGGGGCAAGTAGAGTAGGAAGAGCATATATAGGAGCATTTTGACTTTCAAAGATCTAGGTATCGACAGCGATATAACCGAGGCCCTAGAGGCCCGAGGAATTACCAGCCCATTTCCAATCCAGGAGCAGGCCATCCCGCTTGCCCTAACCGGACAAGACATCATCGGCCAGGCAAAAACTGGAACCGGAAAAACTCTCGGCTTTGGTCTACCTCTTATTCAGAGCTTGGGTAAAGATCCATCTCACGGTGCAAAAGCATTGGTAGTTGTTCCAACTAGAGAACTAGCCATCCAGGTAGCAGAAGATCTAAAGCTTGCCTGCAGCAATCGCTCAACAACCGTTGCAGCAATCTACGGAGGCAAAGCATACGAAGGCCAAGTTGCCGAGATTGACGCCGGAGCGCAAATCATTGTTGGAACCCCTGGACGACTTATTGATCTTTCCAAGCAGAAAAAGCTAGATCTAACAAACATTCAGTTCATGGTGCTCGACGAAGCCGACGAAATGCTAGATCTTGGTTTCTTGCCGGATGTTGAAAGGCTCTTTGCCTACACCCCGGAAAATCGTCAGACCATGTTGTTCTCGGCAACGATGCCAGGAGCCATTGTCTCTTTGGCCAGGAAGTACCAAAACAAGCCAGTACACATCCGCGTCAACGATCCGGACGAAGGACTGACCAAAGCCGACATCAAGCAGTTTGTATACCGCGCACATTCACTAGACAAAGACGAAGTGGTCGGACGCATCCTGCAGGCCGAAGGCCGCGGCAAGACCGTAATTTTCTGCCGGACCAAGCGCCAAGCTGCCAAGTTATCCGATGAGCTAATCGACCGGGGCTTTAATGCAAGTGCCCTGCACGGAGACATGTCTCAAGAAGCCCGCGAAAAATCCATGATTGCTTTTAGAACTGGCAAAAAAGACATCTTGGTGGCAACCGAAGTTGCAGCTCGAGGTATTGACGTTGATGATGTGACCCACGTAATCAACTACTCAGTTCCAGAAGACGAGAAGGCATACCTTCACCGCGTTGGTAGAACTGGCCGTGCCGGAAGATTGGGTACCGCCGTCACATTCGTGGATTGGGAAGATTTAGCTCGCTGGACACACATCGACAAAGAGCTTTCCTTCGGACAACCAGACCCGATGGAAACTTACTCAAGCTCTGAACATCTATTTGCTGATCTGAGCATTCCAGCTGGAACCAAGGGAAGAATTAAGGCTTCAACAAGAGTCGAAGTAGCTAAGCCATCAGGTGACCGCGGAGGTCAGAGACCTGGTCAAAAGCGCTCTGCTCCTCGAAGTGGATCAGCAAGACCAAAAACTGATTCCAAAGACAGTAAACAAGAATCTAGATCTGAACCTCGTCCACCTAGAAGCTCAACAACTAGAAACCGCACTCGCGGAGGACAGGCCTAAAGCGAAGCTTTAGTTCCGCTTCCAAGCGAAACAATTCGATCCAACATTTCCTGAGAAGTTGTGTTCTCGCCAAGCTGGTTCGGCTTTCCTGACACACCGTGGTAATCGCTAGAGCCGGTAATGATCAGATCGTGCTTAGCGGCTAGTTCGTGCAGCCACTTCCTGGCAGTTTCTGGAACGTCCCGGTGGTAAACCTCAACGCCTTGCAAACCGGTGGCAATCATTTCCTCGAAGTGATCAACCGGCAAATCTTCTGGATCGGTGTCAGGACCAACACCTTTCAATGGGTGTGCGATAACTGGCACTCCCCCGGCTTGCCTAATTAGTCCAATTGCCTCAAGGGTTGAAACAGTGGAGTGTGAAACGTAGAAGGGTCCATCGGTAGAAAGGTAATAATCAAAGGCCGCACTTCTATCTGCCACCAACCCCATGGTCACCAGAGTGTCCGCGATGGCGGGGCGACCGATGGTCGCACCCTTACCTAGGTGATCCAAAACCATTTCCCAAGTAATTGGAATCTGCTCGGCTAGTTTTTCAACTATTGCTCGGCCTCTTGCTTCACGGGTTGCAACGGTGTCGCCAAGGACAATTTCAAGTGCCTTGTGATCTGGATCGGGCAGGTATGCCAGAAGGTGAACCGAAATACGAATGGTTCTGCCAAATCGTTCAATGTCGGAAACAGAAGTGACTTCAATTCCAGGAACGAATCCAAGCCCTAACTCAAATGCCTTGCCTCGGGCTTCATCCCATCCCGAAACAGTGTCGTGATCGGTTAGGGCTATTACATCCAGGCCAGCTTTTTTGGCATTGATCATCAAGTCGGTTGGGCTATCAAGCCCGTCGGAGCGGGTCGAGTGGGTGTGTAGGTCGATCTTGACCATAAGTTATTGCTCATTTCTTGTTATTCCTAGACTACGCAAAACAAATTTCCCTGCGGGCAATGACACAATGGAGGGATGAATCAGGACGAAAATCCAGACAAAGGTGCAACTAGATCTCGCACTCCCCACAGCAAAGAGTTCCTCGACTACATCTCTAGTGGCTGGGCCGACAAAGCTGCGACTAAAGTCTCAACCGATAAAGTTGCCCCCTTTGCCAAGAAAAGAAGGCAAGCGGTAGCCAAGGCGTTCTCGGGCAAAGTTGTGGTCATTGAAGCAGGGGCTCCAAAGACTAGGTCTAACGACACCGAATATCGCTATCGTCCGCACGCAGCCTTTGCGCATCTCACCGGTTGGGGCTCCAGGACAGTTGCCGACTCAGTTCTTGTCATCGACACAAAGCAAAACAAAGACATTCTTTTTCTTAGGCCCACCGCTGGCAAAGACTCCGATGAGTTTTTTGCTAACTCCGCTATTGGTGAATTCTGGGTTGGAGCTAGACCCACACTAGAAGAGATTGCAAGCCTGCTGGATATCGAGACAAGAGATTTGGCTGAACTTGATGCATTTCTAGAAGGCACCGACAAACTAGATCTTGAAGACCGAGAGCTAGCTCAGTTTGTCTCTGAGCTTCGACTAGTCAAAGACTCTTACGAGATAGAGCAAATGCGTATTGCCGTGGCCGCAAGCGTTTCAGGTTTTGAAGATATTGTTCGGGTGCTACCAAAATCTGTCGGCATCCCTAAAGGCGAGCGAGTAATCGAAACTGCCTTTTTTGCTAGGGCTAGACAAGAGGGAAACGATCTTGGCTACGACACCATTGCCGCCGCTGGCAAAAATGCCTGCGTACTGCATTGGATTTCTAACGACGGAGAAGTAAAGGCAAATGAGCTAGTGCTAGTTGATGCTGGTGTGGAAGTTGATTCGCTTTACACAGCGGATATCACAAGAACATTGCCAGTTTCTGGCAAGTTCACTGCAGCACAAAAGGAGATCTACCTGGCTGTTCTAGAAGCTGCCGATGCAGCCTTTGCTGTTGCAAAGCCTGGAATCAAGTTCCGCGAGATCCACGCTGCCGCGATGAAAGTTATTGCTCAGAAAACATCCGATTGGGGAATACTCCCGGTTAGCGCAGAAGAATCGCTAGATGAGAACAAACAGTTCCACCGCAGGTGGATGGTGCACGGCACCAGTCACCACCTAGGTATCGATGTGCACGACTGTGCTCAGGCCAGAAAAGAAATGTATCTGGATGCCGAGCTGGAAGAAGGCATGGTTTTCACAATCGAGCCAGGTCTTTATTTCCACGAAGATGATCTGCTGGCACCGAAGGAATTCCGCGGGATCGGTATCCGAATTGAAGACGATGTGCTGGTGACTGCTAATGGAGTTGAGAATCTCACTCGAGCTCTACCTAGGCATCCGGACGAGATCGAAGCCTGGATGGCAAAACTCAGCTAGATTTTTTTGGCTGGCTTGGCAGGCTTTGCTGCCGCCACTGCTTTTTTGGCAAGCTGAAGTTGCTCTTTGGGAACGACAACCTCATACTTTTTCGCAACCACCATTTGGCCCGAGATAAAGCCACGACGGTTTTTCGTCACGCTAAATCGAATGACATTCAGAAGCATTCCAATTCCAGCTCCGATAACAACGCCGGCTGTGACATTAGTGAGCAGCACGGCTTCTGCTCCGGTGCCGGTTGCGCCAAACACTAGTCCAAAGAACATTCCTAGCCACGACCCAGTTAGTGCTCCGGAAAGTGCGACGCGACCGTAGCCGAGTTTTCCTTTGATGGATTCAACGCTCTTTAGATCGGTTCCGATGATGGAAACGAGCCTTGCTGGAAAATCATGTTCGATCATGGACTCAACATATGAAACGGCAAGCTTGTAATCGGCGAAGGTTGCTAGGGTTTGACCCTCTGGGATGCTGGCACC
>CAEZVT010000072.1_pt1 | contig 4364 bp, 5 predicted proteins | sample 7264811 | NCBI WGS metagenome assembly CAEZVT01 (sample SAMEA6813862, study PRJEB35770) | uncultured Micrococcales bacterium | biome: Freshwater; feature: Freshwater reservoir; material: water | place: Czech Republic | collected 2017-07-26 | depth 0.5m m | reverse complement strand
TTGGTCATGCCCTTAAGTCTAACTGGCTACTTGAAGCCTTGGCATGGGGAATATTTGGGCAGGAAGGTCCGAAATAGCCTGAATAATAGGTCTTGATGTCAAACAAAACCCAGCCGAGCTCGTTGGAGCTTTATACCCTTGCCGCCGAGCGGTCTTCGAACGCGGTTATTGCCTCTTACTCAACTTCCTTTGGGGTTGCCACCAAGCTATTGGCTCCCGAAATCCGCCAGCACGTTAGAAACATCTACGCCTTGGTTCGAGTCGCCGACGAGATCGTCGATGGCGCTGCCGCTGAGGCAAGAGTTGGCGGCGGAAATGTTGAGCCATCGGTTGCCCTAGATGTCCTAGAAGCTGAAATCTACAAAACCCTGAGGTCTCACTTTTCAACCAACCTGGTAGTTCACGCTTTTGCAAAAACCGCCAACGAAACTGGTTTTTCTCGAGGCATCATCGAACCATTCTTTGCTTCGATGCGCATGGACCTTTGGCCACGAAAGCACACCCCTGAGTCGTTCCAGAAATACGTATACGGCTCAGCAGAAGTAGTAGGCCTTATGTGCCTGCATGCCTTCATTAAAGAATCTGATTTCTCGATGCAGGACTACACCAAAATTGTTAGAAGCGCCAGAGCACTAGGTGCCGCCTTCCAGAAGGTGAATTTCCTAAGAGATCTCTCCGCTGATTTTGAAAAACTTGGCAGAAGCTACTTCCCCGATGTCAATCCTGCAACCTTCAACGAATCTCAGAAAGCTGAACTGCTAGCTGATATCCGAGCTGACCTAAGCACCTCGAGCCAGGCTCTGATGTTCTTGCCTGCTAGCTCCCGCAAGGCAGTATCGGCAGCTCAGATGCTGTTCACAGAATTAGCCAACCGAATTGAGAAAACCCCTGCCGAGCAAATGCTTCGCGCAAGAATCTCTGTTCCAAACACAACCAAATTCTTCATCGTTCTAAAAGCCCTAATTGGAGTGGTTCCTAAATGACTCAGAGAACCGCTGTTGTTGTAGGCGGCGGTATCGCAGGTCTTGCTAGCGCAGCCCTGCTTGCTAAAGCCGGCATGAAGGTGACACTTTTAGAAGCCCGCGAAAAAGTTGGCGGACGTGCTTACATCTGGGAAAAAGATGGCTTCGTTTTCGATATGGGGCCTTCTTGGTACCTGATGCCGGATGCCTTTGATCAGTTCTTCAAGCTCATGGGAACAACCGCTGACAAGGAGCTCAAGCTAGTAAAGCTTGAGCCCGCCTATCAGACCAGAAACGAAGGCCGCGACGAAAAGCTGATGATCGTCCAGGATCTGGACAAGAACAAGGCCCTGTTTGACTCAATTGAGCCAGGCGCAGGAGCGAAGCTTCAGCAGTATCTGGATTCGGCTAAAGAAACCTATGACCTCTCAATGAAGCACTTTCTATACACAAACTTTGAAAACACAAAGAGTTTCACCAATAAAGAAGTATTGGGCAAAGCTCCTAGGTTCTTATCTCACCTGGTGACTTCTTTGTATGCCTTCTCGGGCAAGTACGTCAAGGACGAAAGACTCAAGAAGATCTTGAACTTCCCTGCTGTGTTCCTTGGTGCATCTCCTTATGACACCCCGAGCATGTATCACTTGATGACCCACGTTGATCTAAACGTTGGAGTGTTCTACCCAATGGGTGGTTTCTACACTCTGATTGAAGCCATCGAGCGCATCGCCAAGCAGCACGGTGTTGAGATCAAGACCAACTCCCCTGTTTCCAAGATCGAAGTAAACGATAAGGGAATCGCAACCGGTGTCACCGTTGGCGGAGTCTTCATCGAAGCTGACGTTGTTGTTGGAACAGCAGATATGCACCACGTGGAAACCAAGTTGCTTGAGCCTAAGCACCAAACCTTCCCAGAGAAATTCTGGGCCAACAAGGTTCCAGGTCCTTCGGCGATGCTTTTGTATTTAGGTGTCAAGGGAAGAGTCCCGCAGCTAAATCACCACACGCTTTTGTATACCGAGAACTGGAGCAAGAACTTTGCCGAGGTGTTCCACAAAGCTGATGGTAAGCGCAAGATTCCAAACCCGGCTTCTTTGTACATCTGTGCACCTAGTGTGACCGATCCATCGGTTGCACCAGAAGGCTACGAGAACCTATTCGTACTTGTTCCAATCGCAGCTGATCCTTCCATTGGTGGCGAGGGCGATGAAGTGTTTGAGCAGAGTGTTGACCGCATCATCGATCAGATTGCCGACTGGTGCGAGATTCCAGATCTCAAAGAGCGCATCGTGGTTCGAAAGTCGATGGGGCCAAGAGATTTTGTAACCCAGTTAAACGCTTGGAACGGTACCGCGCTCGGTATGGCTCACACCCTGCGCCAGAGTGCATTCTTTAGACCAAAGAACCGAAGCAAGAAGGTAAAGAACCTGTTCTATGCAGGACACAACACTATTCCTGGAATTGGTTTGCCGATGTGTCTTATCGGTGCCGAGCTTGTCTATAAGTACTTGGTTGATGATAAATCCACTGGTCCAATTGCTGGCGAGCTACACCCAGTTCCAACAGGTGGTTGGAAGGGTCTGAAGTAGCCTCTGGCTATTGCAGATTATTGTCAGCGAACAAAACAATCGCGTCGTAGTGGTACTTGCCTAGCCCCTTAGCTACTGCCTCATAGGCTTCTTGATACGGCGATGGAATTATGTAGCTCATCGCAAGGGATTTATAGCTTTCCCGATTCGGCTTCCAGAACTGAAGACAAAATTCATAGTGTCTTTTGACGAGTTGCTGAACAGCTTCATCGCTAGTAGGTAGGCCTTGCTCCATGGCAACTTTGAAGCCTTGGGTTATCTCACCAAAGGCAACAGTGAACTGCTTGTTCTCGGCTTCCGAAAAATTATTGACGTATTGACCGCTGTGATGACCAAATGGATCGCTCATGTCTCAATTCTGGCTGAAGATTTTGGCAAAACGGCTATTCTCGAAACATGTACGGAAGCTACCTGCTCATTCTGATTTTGTCGCTGGTTGGCCTGTACCTTCTGGATCGAACCCACAAGCTCGCCTTCACAGTTGACCCCAAGCGGGCCTTCTGGTCCATGGTTCCAGCCTTCGTGGTATTTGTGATTTGGGACATCGCAGGAATTACCTTGGGAATCTTCTTTAGGGGCAACAACACTTTGTTGACCGGCATCCAGATCTTTCCTGAGTTTCCAATCGAAGAGATCTTCTTCCTTGCCCTGCTTTGCTACAGCACCCTTATTGCCCTCACCTGGATTTCAAAGGTCTTGAAAAAGAAATGACTTACGCCGAGCTGAATCTCTTGTTCTTGCTTCCCGTTGCAGCACTGCTGTTTTTCTTCCGCTATCTGGTCAGGTGGAGAAAGCTCTGCTGGACAGTGAGCGCGCTTTTGTTGATGACTGCAATCTTTGACAACTTCATAGTTGGAAGTGGAATTGTTGCCTACAACCCAGAGACTTTATCTGGAGCCTTTATTGGCTTCGCACCGATTGAGGATTTCGCCTATACGCTGGTGGCTGCAGTGCTAGTTCCACTAACTTGGTGGCGGCTAGGCCAAAGACAATCTAAGTCCAGGAAGGGTAAGTAGTTGAAAGCTCTAACCTCGCTGGTCTTGTCTTCCAGACCTATTTCTTGGGTGAACACCGCATTCCCATTCTTTGCGGCCTACTGGTTTGTGAACCAAAGAATTGATCTTCCGCTGATTATCGGAACGATCTTCTTTCTGATCCCCTATAACTTTTTGATGTATGGCATCAACGATGTCTTTGACTATGAAAGCGACCTTCGAAACCCCCGCAAGGGCGGTATCGAAGGAGCGCTGCTTGATCCAAAGCTTCACAAGCTCACCATCTTCTCCTCCATGGGTCTATCGCTTGGATTTGTGATTTACCTGCTTTGGATTGGCTCAGACACTGCTGATTTCTGGCTGCTTGTCACCTTGTTTGCAGTCCTGGCATACAGCGTTCCTAAGCTTCGATTCAAAGAGATACCGTTCTTGGACTCTTTTACCTCGTCTATGCACTTCATCGGACCGATGCTGTTTGCTTTGGCGCTTTCGGGTACCGACATCTTTGAATTCAAGCTGTTCTCGATGATCTTGGCCTTTTTGGGCTGGGGTATGGCAAGCCATGCCTTTGGTGCGGTTCAGGATGTCAGGGCTGACCGCGAAGCTGGCATCAAATCGGTGGCTACCGCAATTGGTGCCAGAAATACCGTGCGCTTTGCTTTCTTGCTTTATTTCTTGGCTGGAATTTCGATCATGAACGCCGGTCCCCACGGAATGGTGGCAGCCTTGGCTGCCATTCCATACCTTGTGATTATTTCCCCGTACCTGAACATCACCGATGAGGATTGTGAGAGGGCTAACCGCGGTTGGCGAAAATT
>CAEZVT010000069.1_pt1 | contig 4681 bp, 6 predicted proteins | sample 7264811 | NCBI WGS metagenome assembly CAEZVT01 (sample SAMEA6813862, study PRJEB35770) | uncultured Micrococcales bacterium | biome: Freshwater; feature: Freshwater reservoir; material: water | place: Czech Republic | collected 2017-07-26 | depth 0.5m m | reverse complement strand
TACTGAAGGCTCTGGAAGCCCCAAATTTTGGTAGTGTTGGTCTCTGCGAAAGCATTCCTCGGTAGCTCAATTGGCAGAGCAATCGGCTGTTAACCGATAGGTTCTTGGTTCGAGTCCAAGCCGGGGAGCTTCTGATTTTTAGCGACAAAATGGCCACTTTCAGGAGGTGCCGGTGATTCGGTGGATCCAAAACAGAAACTGGCTTCCAGAAATAGCTCTCGCGGCATTCGTCTTTCTCACCCTCGGTGGGCTTGATCTTGCCACCCAAGGCATCATGGCGATGCTTGGCTCACTTGCGATAGCAGCAAGTTTTCTATTTGTTCGAAAGCTAAGTTATCTAGCTTCCGCACTCGTGCTTATTGCGAGCCTTATTCAGGTGAGCTTTTCGTTGCTTCCAATCTTTGGCTCAATTGGTATTGCACTTTTGGCTTTTGTAGTTGGAGCATTCAGCCCCAAGCCTTGGCGCGAAATCAACTTCATAGTGGCAATTTTTGGCGGCTTGGTATTTGCCGCCAACGTTGGGTTTAACCCGACGATTAACTTGGAAGTATTTGGTGGAGCAATCCAACTCGATGAAATCGGTCGAGTTGTGATCTTCCTAACGCTGGCCTTGCTGGCACTTAGCTTGGTATCGCTTTCTTGGATTCTGGGCCAGCTTCTTATGACACGCATGGTTCATGTTGGTACAGAAATCGATCGACTTGTATACGAAGAGAAGCAGCTGAAACTTTCAATTGAACTAGCTGAGCAGTCCAAGAGATTTGAAATTGCAAGAGACATCAATGAGACGGTAGTTCAAAAACTGTCCTCAGTGATCACCAATGCTGAGGGCGGTATCTATTCGGCCAAGGCAAATCCAGAGGCTGGACTGAGGGCTTTGGAGAAGGTGCTGGAGAGCGCTAGAGGCGCCCACACCGAGCTGCGAAGACTTTTCGACATGATCAACCGCGGCACGGCAGTTTCAACCAAGCCTCCAAAGCTTGAAGACCTTGAATCCCTTGCTATAAAAATGAGGGAAACCGGACTTGATGTTTCCATCTCGCACTTCGGACAGCGGTTTGCACTAGATCAGTCGGCCGAGCTAGCGATTTACCGAATAATCTTCGAAGCTCTAAAAAATGCTAGACAGCACAATCCAAAAGGCACCAGGGCTGCCGTTGAGATTTCCTGGCTCGAAAATGGTTTGCAAGTAACCGTGAAGGACAATGGTGTTGAAATAGTCAGACGTGCGACCCTAGGACCTAATGGATTGCCAGTTCCTTACGAGGCCCAGGACGACCTAGACACACTTCTGGAAAAAGTGACTGGACCTGGACTCACAGCTATGCGTGAACGAGCTGAGAGCTTTGGTGGATCGCTTGAGGTTCAGCGAGTGGTTGGAATCGGATTTACCGTATCCGCGATGTTTCCTGCAACGGGAATTGGCGTCAATTTGGACTCCGCAACCTAAATGGCTTCAACGATTCGAATCGGCCTGCTAGATACGGACTCTGATGTTCGCCTCGGCCGAAAATTGGTCTTATCTTCACAGCCGAGGTTTGAAGTTGTGTTTGATTCCGATGGTGCAACTGAAGACATTGAAGCCATCGAGCAATCCCTGATAGACGTCTTGGTGCTAGATCAGAGACTCTCTTTTGGTGCTGGGCTTGATTTCTACTCAAGTCTTAGGAACTTGACCGGTGTTAAGCAAGCTCCTTCGGCAGTTTTGACTACTTCCTTTGCGCAACCTGAATTACTTCTTGATGCGCTGCAGGAAGGAATCGTTGATGTCGTCACGGTTGAACAAGGAGCAACCGGACTAATTGCGGCGGTTTCTAAAGCATCCAGTGGGGCCGTCGCTCATTCGCTTAGCTCTCTTTGGGAACTGGTTTCTTCGCAGCCAACTTATCGCGCGGTCGATTTGAATTTCGTGAGACTGTTAGACGAATTGCCACATAGGCAGGCCAGTAGTTTAAAGAAGCTGAAGGAAACTTGGCTATCTGCCGATTTGGCCAAAATCGAAAACTTCGATCTTGGTTCTTTGAATACACTGGTTTCACGCCTTCCGGTAGCAAGCGCTGTTGAGCTGGTGCTGGCAATGAATCGATCGGGGCTTTTGGATGTCGAGTAAGCAGCAGTCGATCACTGCAGTGTCCCTTGGGGTGGGTTTCGCAACCGGCGTCTATGCAATCTCCTTCGGAGCGCTCTCGGTTGCTGCCGGGCTAGATCTATGGCAAACCATGGCGCTGAGTCTTTTGATGTTTAGCGGAGGCAGTCAGTTCGCTTTTATTGGAGTGATTGCCACCGGTGCGGGAGTTGTACCGGCAATTTTGTCTGCTTGGCTACTGGGGGTTAGAAATGGTTTTTATGCAATCCGCATGAACCCAGTGTTGTCTGTGCGTGGGCTGATTATGCCGGTGGCAGCCCAGTTGACTATCGACGAGTCGAATGCCGTTTCCTTACTTGGAGAACCAGATCGTAAGCAGGAGCGTTTGGGTTTTTGGCTCACCGGTATCGCTGTTTTTGTGTTCTGGAACTTCTTTACTTTTCTTGGCGCAGTTCTTGGTTCCCAGATCGGCAATCCAACCGACTGGGGCCTTGACGCAGCGGCTGGGGCGGCCTTTCTAGGGCTGATTTGGCCACGCCTTAGTCAGTCCAAGTTTTTAGCTTTAGCCGTTGCTTCAGCCTTCGTTGCAATTTCGCTCTCGTCAGTTCTGCCCGCCGGGGTACCGGTGTTGCTGACAGCACTTTTGGCAGTTGGGTTTTGGCTGTTTGGAATGCGGGGTGGCAAAAAGTGACTCTTTGGTCCGCAGTTTTGATATCCAGCGCGTTGGTTTACTCCTGGAAGTTGTTTGGCTATCTGGTTCCGGAAAGATTCGTCTCCAACCCAAGAATCAAAGAGCTTGCGGCGCTACTGACGGTGGCGTTGCTAGCTGCATTGGTCGGTATTCAGACTTTTGTGTCCACTGAAGGAATAACACTTGACGCGAGAGTGCCGGCTTTGGCTCTTGCGGGACTGCTTTTTTTCCTACGGGTGCCTTTTGTTGTGGTTGTGGTTGTTGCGGCCGCTATTGCAGCGTTGCTTAGATTGCTTTTCTAGTCTTCTAGATTGTCAGTGCCTGGCAACCAGGAAAACCCAGGTTTGTTCCAGCCCAGTTCCTCCATGGCTTCAAAAGCTGCTTTTCTGGATTCAAGCTCCAGCTTGTCAACGTAGATGATTCCATTCAGGTGATCAAACTCGTGCTGGAACACTCTGGCAAACCAACCCTCTGCTTCAATACGCACTGGCTTGTTTTCTAGATCTACGCCTTCAACTATTGCGCTTGCTCCTCTTTTGAGAGCGAATCTTTCACCGGGAAAAGAAAGACACCCTTCGTTTTCGAGTTCCTCATCCGCCGGTCCGGCTTCGATAGGCGAGTGGGTAAGGGTGGGGTTGATAACAACACCACGCCTCGGGTTATCGTCATCGTCGGGGTAGCTGTAAACAAACACGCGCAAACTAACACCGACCTGCGGTGCCGCCAACCCTACTCCAGGGGCCTTGTCCATAGTGTCAAACAAGTCTTGGACCAACTGCTCAAGCTGCTGATCAAAGACGGTCACTTCAGAAGCTAATTGGTGCAGGACGGGGTCTCCGTAGATGAGAATTGGCCTAATCACCCCATAAATCTAGCTGTTTAGCTCAGAACTTCGGGCAGAAACGGGGTTAGGCTCGAATTTGTTGATTGAGGTATTGATTTGGGACCAGAACTAAGAGAACTCGCAATTGTGCTCGCAATACTTGCTGCAGTAGCACTGGCCTTCGGCGCACAATTTCAAAATCAAGCAGTTGGCAAATCTACCGAGAAGACTCCTAGGCGTCGAGGTTCACTTTCGCTAAAGGAGCTAGGGCGACTGTTTGTCCGTCCCCGTTGGATGACAGGTCTAGGCCTGATGGGTGTGGGAATGGTTTTGCAGGTCGCAGCTCTAACGCTGGCACCACTTATCGTGGTGCAACCAATCGGAGCCATCGCTTTAGTTATTACCTCGCTACTAAATGCCAGATCAACCAAAACCAAACTCAACCGCGGAACTATTTTGGCCATTGGGCTTTCAACCTTCGGGGTGGGCGGGTTCGTGATCACCGCATCTCAGGTGGCTTCCCAGGTGGAGCTAACCGATTCAAACTTGCTTCGGGTGTTGGGTCTGCTAGTGATTATCCTGATTGCTTTCGCAGTGCTTTTTTTCACTTTCGGCAAAAAGGCCAAAGCTCTCACTTACATCCTGGGCGCTGGTGTGCTCTACGGATTTGTTGCAACTTTGGCCAAGGTTGTTATTCAAAGGCTCTATCAGATGGACTACGACGCCCTTACAGCTCTTGCACTAGTGAGCATGGTCGGAGCAGTGTTTTTGGGTGGCTGGTTTGTTCAAAACGCTTACTCTTCTGGTCCACCGGATCTGGTTATTGCAGGCCTCACAGTTATCGATCCGCTAGTTGCGGTTGGAATAGCCATCGGAGTGCTGGGAGAGGCTCAGCAGGCAAGTGGGTTCTCTATTGCGGCCTTTATCCTCAGCGGGCTAGTAGCGGTTTCTGGCGTTTACCTGCTATCTAGGGTGCATCCTGAGCTTCGTCCTAGGAAAAAGACCAGTCAAGTAAACTTGAGCTAAGCAAACTTTCTACCTGCTTCGCAAGGCAAACAATTGACTGAGATTTTGAGTACTT
>CAEZVT010000068.1_pt1 | contig 4733 bp, 4 predicted proteins | sample 7264811 | NCBI WGS metagenome assembly CAEZVT01 (sample SAMEA6813862, study PRJEB35770) | uncultured Micrococcales bacterium | biome: Freshwater; feature: Freshwater reservoir; material: water | place: Czech Republic | collected 2017-07-26 | depth 0.5m m | reverse complement strand
GTCGAACTCAAGCGCATCGACACTTCTACTGACTTCTACTTCGAGCTGAACATGTCTGATGTTTGGGTTTGGGATATCTACCGCACCGACCGCTTCGTGCAGTCGGTTCGAGTGCTCACCTTCAAGGACGTCAACGTCGAAGAACTCTCGGGCAAGGCTTACGAGCTTCCAAAGGAACTAGCCGTCGGCGAATAGGTTTTACACACCTTTAGATTTCTTGCTCCAACCAATTCTCATTCTTGACAGAGTTTTGGCATGGACAAACCCCAAATCCTTACCGACCAAGAACTTGAATCTCTAACTCGCCCATTCCAAAAGTCCGAATACTCCAAAGATCGCGCCTTAGAGCTTGCTACAGCTGGCTGTATCGCCATGATTACTGAACCAGGCGATCGAATGGCTGGAGCGTTGGGTAGGTGCCTTGGGAAGCTGGCCCTGGTTGAGCTATTGATTGATGGACTAGAAACTGGAGCGGTAATTGAAGCCCTGCAACAGCGGGGCCAGCTAGATTCCTGCCGTCAAAGCTTCGGGGATTTGGAAGGCACACTCTCTGACTCAAGGCAAAGGTGGCTACCGCGATTATCCAAGTCTCGGTTGGAACACTTGTTTTCTCAAAGCGCTTTGCTAAAGCTGCAACTGGTGACTCCCGAGGATTCAATCTGGCCTGTCGGCTTGGATGACCTGCACGATTCAGCTCCCGCTTTGCTCTTTATTGAAGGTGAGCTAGCCACGTTTACGAAGCTTTCACAAGCAGTCTCGATTGTGGGCTCAAGGGTTGCTTCTTCTTATGGTTTGCAGGTCACTTCTTCTTTGGTTAGAGAGCTTGCACAAGTTGCCCGTGCAACAGTTTCTGGAGGCGCATTGGGAATTGATGCACAAGTTCACCGCTCGAGCCTTGGACAAAACCTTCCCACAGTGGCCGTGATGGCAGGGGGCATGGATAGAAAGTACCCCAGTGCAAATTTCAAACTTTTCAAGCAGGTCGCGGACCAAGGCGCACTTCTAAGTGAAATGCCACCGGGGGTGGCACCAACTCGTTGGAGATTTTTACAGCGCAATCGACTTATTGCCGCACTGACACCCACCACGGTTGTCATCGAAGCCGGAATGAGATCAGGATCAATTCGAACTGCGAACAACGCACTTGAACTTTCTCGTGAACTATATGCAGTTCCAGGATCAGTGCTGTCTGGAACATCTCTTGGAACGAATGCACTAATTGCAGATAACAAGGCACTGGCTTTATGTGATTTGAAACAATTTGCTACAGGAATAGAGCGTGAGGTGCGATCGGAGTTGGAAAGTGCCCTGGCAAAACGAGCCAAAGATGCAATTCGTGATCTCGAGCAAGCGAATCTTTCGCAGATTGCAAAGAATGCCGGCTTAACTTATTCCGAGGCAGGACTGGCAATCACAGAGTTGAAACGTGTCGGTGCCATTTATGAGAATTCAGGAACTTTCATCATCAGCGAAAGACCAAAGTCCGTTAACGCTTTTGAGTAAGCTTCACCTTGATTGTTGGTGAGGAGAATGTGAAGCCGTAAGCAGCCAAGGTTACCCATCCGGCCTTTTCTCGAACGACAGTGGTGGCAATTCTTTTCTCGCCTTTATCTCCAATTACCGAAATGGTTCCAGATATAGGAGCTTGGGAGAATCCGTAGAGGCACCTAGCTGTTTCACTCCTGAGCGCAAGATCGTACGTTCCCTCAGCTTTTGTGACTCCATCCGGAAGGTAATGTGTTCCCGCCACTTGGTAACTTAAGAAACCATTTCTAAAACGCGGAACACCTCCGCTATAGGCGAGTGCGTTGGTTGTCACGAGTCCAACAAGCCTTGAAGCATTGTCCAAGCATCTGTTTCCAGTGTTTACAATCCCTAAAGAGCTGATGTTCCACTTTGTTGCCACGTTGGCTGCCGTATCCCCTGATTTTTGTGCTAGCGCTTTCGTGATGCGAACTACGTTTTCCCCTTCAGCCGAATAAATCCTCCACTTGCGACCTCCAGTATTGTTGTTTCCATCAGTCGTGTGCCACCAGTAAAGGGCATCCTGCAACCACTTCGGCTGGTCATTCATCTTGAGTTCAGTGTAAAACTGTGGAACTGCTACCGGAGATGCATCAACCTTTACGCTGTTCAATTCTGAGCTGAAGCTTGTCACTGAAATTGTTGGTTTGGAGATGCGACCCTGAAGCCAGCCCGTCACGCTCTTTGATAAACGAAGATTCAGTGAAACTCGAGTACCTTCTGCAAAATTCACGATACGGGCGCAATAACCAGTATCAGTGGCAGCGCATTCAATATCGGAGTTTCCCCTGCCTGCATCTAAGTATGTGTTTTGTTTACCGTTCCTAGTGAATACGCCGACATGAGACGGTACCCAGCTGGAACCAGAAAGCTCTTCGACTGGATGAACGGCACTTGAAAAACTTTGGAGAGTTAATCTTCCTTTGTAGTAGGACCATCTAATTTGAGCACCAACAACGTACTTGGTGGAACCTGATGCATTAGGTGCGTTTGACGCATCCCAAATTGAGGGCGTGTAAGAAGCTGGCAAACCCACCTTTGGTAGACCAGGAAACTGGATTCCCGCTACATTTCTCACATAAGTGGCAGGTTGAGAATTGGACTCTCCCGTGTAAATGCTCAGTCCTTCAATGCAGCTACTTGTCGAGTCTATTTGGCACAACGGAAGCATCTGATAGATAACTAAGTCAGCATTTCCTCCGGTGTTGCAGGATTCAGAAGACAGACTTTTACAGAACGGCGTGTTTCCTTGTTTGTCTTGCTGCCCGCGGTTCATTACAAACGAGGCCCCTGTAGTGAAGATGTCCTTTACTAGAACTGCAACATCTCCCTGTGACTCATCCACACCCTTAGGAACAAACTGCTCACCCCATGCCGCTTGAGCCGGCATCAGAGCAACAACCAACAGCGCGACAAGTATCTTTTTTAACATCCGCAAAATATCCCCCAGGCTCGGTTTATCCAAATGCTAGCAAACCCAGACCAACTAGCGGCAGGAGATTTGACCTAGTTGCGCCAGTGAATGCCTAACCGGTGGCATTACGATTTGAAATATGCCTTCTGAGCTTGCCTACCTTCTCGAAGAATTTGCTGCTGAGCTAACCGTTGGGAAAGGCTTTTCGACAAACACCGTTAAGGCATACCTATCTGACGTTTCAGACCTGCAAACATTTATGGAAAGTAAATCTCAAACTGAGATTAGCGATCTAGACCTTGAACTACTTCGCGATTGGCTCTGGAGAGCAAGTGAAAAGGGTCTTACAAAAACTACCCTTGCTAGAAAATCTGCAGCTGTTAGGGCATTCACAGCCTGGCTGCACAAAAACGGAAAGCTTGATTTAGATCCAGGGCTCAAGCTTCGCTCACCTAAAGCTTCACGAACCTTGCCCAAGGTCGTATCTAGAGAGGCGATGTCTGGAATTTTTGACAAGCTCGAGCCTCTTGCAACAGTTGATAATCCAGCCGCCATGCAAGATCTGCTGATTGTCGAGCTCCTGTACGGAAGCGGTATTCGAGTCAGTGAGCTTGTTGGTCTAAATCTTGAAGATATTGACTACGGCAGAAAGATTCTTCGGGTCACGGGAAAAGGCAACAAGCAGCGCATGGTTCCCTACAGCGATCCTGCCAGCGACGCCCTTGCGCAATGGATTCGAGAAGGTCGTATGCAGTTTGAGAACGAAGTTAGTCAAAATGCACTACTTATCTCATCGCGCGGAAAAAGAGTTGGTGTTCGACAGGTATACGCTCTGGTTGCATCGCTACTGAGTGAAACTGCGGTTGGTCAAGCAGGCCCTCATGCACTGAGGCACTCCGCAGCTACCCATTTGCTTGATGGCGGAGCTGACCTAAGGGCAGTACAAGAACTGCTTGGACACTCATCTTTGGCTACCACTCAGATTTACACCCATGTTTCAGTTGATCGCCTAAAGCAGGGTTATCTCAAAGCTCATCCGAGGGCGTAGTCGGTTCGATCCAAGGCAAAAGCCTGGAAGGGGTCAGCTCACCGGTAAACCAGAGCGGCGATAAGTATTCGCCGTTTTTTCTTACAGAAGAATGCAGGCATATACTTGGCTGACAGTGCGGGTCGTAGGTTGCTTGCCCTTCACACACTTCTCCAATTAACTGCCCGGAGACGACGGAATCCCCTTCGGTAAGTTGTGAGCAAACTGGTTCGAATGCGCTGAGAATTTCTTGGCCATGATCTAGTGAAATCAACTGTCGGTTTACAACTTTTCCAACGAAGTGAACTTGACCATCCGCCGGGGCAAACACTGCCTGACCAAGCGTTGCCTCGAAGTCGATACCGCGATGACCAGCGGAGTAGGGGGTTTCGGACTGCCGGTATTCGTGAACAACACTTGAGCCCACCAGCGGGCTATCCATGGTTTTTTCGGCACCAAGGCTTGGAGCTGGAAGGTGCCAAGAAAGGGCCATCGCCAAAAAACTAGCCAGTTGCAGAAGGCTTATTCGATCCGGTTCAATCACCTTTCAAATCTGCCCCGAATAGGCACTGTCTGGGTAATTCCGCATTAGGTTGTGGAAAATTCGGGGCTTTTGGGCCCAGCTTGCTGCTGGTATGCTTTGTGTTAGCGGCATTCTCGCTAAAAATCATTGATTTTGAAAATGTCGACTTCGCGTGCCGACCAAGATGGTTTCCACTCAGTGGCCCTAACGGGCTTGTGGAAAAAATCCGGCACCAGGGGTTATTG
>CAEZVT010000066.1_pt1 | contig 4770 bp, 3 predicted proteins | sample 7264811 | NCBI WGS metagenome assembly CAEZVT01 (sample SAMEA6813862, study PRJEB35770) | uncultured Micrococcales bacterium | biome: Freshwater; feature: Freshwater reservoir; material: water | place: Czech Republic | collected 2017-07-26 | depth 0.5m m | reverse complement strand
GACCTATTCCAGGAGTCATTCCTTGACTTCGAAGAGTGCACCGGCATCACCATCAACTGGAACGGAAGCCAGGAGTTCGAAGCTCAGCTACCTGTTCGTGTTGAGGGTGGAACTGCACCTGACCTAGCAATTTTCCCACAGCCAGGTCTTCTAGCAAAGATGGCAGCAACCGGAACTATGGTTGCAGCTTCAGCTGACCTATCTGCGTCAGTAGATGCTAACTACACTCCAGACTGGAAGAACTATGGAACCGTTGACGGAACCTTCTACGCTGCTCCACTAGGTGCAAACGTGAAGTCCTTCGTATGGTACTCACCAAAGACTTTCGCTGACAATGGCTGGTCAATCCCAACCACTTGGGACGAGCTACTAGCTCTTTCTGACACTGTTGCTGCAACTGACGTTCAGCCATGGTGTGTTGGTTTCGGCTCCGGTGAAGCTACCGGTTGGGTTGGAACTGACTGGATGGAAGACCTAATGCTTCGCTTCCAGGACGCAGCTACCTACGACAAGTGGGTTTCTAACGAGATGAAGTTCAACGACCCTAAGGTTGCTGAAGTTCTATCAGAAGCTGGAAAGATTCTAAAGAACCCTGACTACGTTGGCGACGTTGCTTCGATCGCTACCACCACCTTCCAGGATGGTGGAGCTGGCATCGTTGACGGTTCATGTGCAATGCACCGTCAGGCGTCATTCATCGGTGGAATCCTTGCTGGTGACTACGGAGCTACAATCGTGACTCCTGCTGACACCGACGTAGAGGGTGGAATCACAACCTTCTACTTCCCAGGTGTTTCTGCTGACAACAAGCCAGCTCTTGGTGGTGGAGAGTTCGTAGGAGCTTTCTCTGACCGTCCAGAAGTACAGGCTGTTCAGCTATACCTAACCAGCGCTGACTGGAACAACAAGAAGGCCGCTCTTGGTACTTGGTTCTCCGCTCACCTAGGACTAGACACTGCAAACGTTGCTGACCCAGTAAACGCTGTAGCTGTTGAGATCCTTCAGAACGCAACAACCTTCCGCTTCGACGCATCTGACGTTATGCCAGCTGCTGTTGGTGCAGGTTCATTCTGGAAAGAAATGACCGCATGGGTTGCTGAGGACAAGTCAGACAAGGCCGTACTAGACGCCATTCAGGCATCTTGGCCAGCTAACTAGTCAAGTAACAACTGATTAAACGTGTGGGCCCAGAGCAATCTGGGCCCACACTTTTTTACTTCAGTCCTAAGCTCCCAACTTGATTTGGAGCCAGCCTTCAAAAGCAACTAGCATCAAAACACAAAAGCTTTAGCAATATTCGTCAAGGGGAGCACCAATGCACGCGATTGACTTGGTCACCAGGAAAACTGGCTGGGAGATTATTGCCCCGAACTTGATCACGTTGGTTATTGGACTTGTGGCATTTGCCGCAATTGTCGTGCTTCTTTTCATACTTGCCGAGCGCACTTCCGTCAAAGCCCAAGAGTGGGCTAAGTACCTGATCTTCTTGGTTCCGGCGGTAGCGCTACTGGTTATTGGTCTTATCTATCCAGCCATTAGAACCCTGATCCTCTCGTTTATGAATGCCGACAGCGATGAGTTTGTTGGAATGGATAACTACGTCTGGGCTTTCACCAGACCTGAAATTCTTCAGGTGCTCACCAATACCGCTATCTGGGTGTTTGTGGTTCCAACGGTTTCGACCTTTATTGGTCTTGTCATCGCGTACCTAACCGACCGGATGAAAACTGCTGCGGTTGTAAAATCCCTAATTTTTATGCCCATGGCCATCTCAATGGTCGGAGCTTCCATCATTTGGAAGTTCGTCTACGACTTCGAACCAAACCTCAAAAAAGTAGACATTGGTCTTCTTAGCTCGCTGAGCAAAGCCGTTGGCATAACGCCTCCGAACTGGCTACTTGAGAATCCACTAAATACCTTCTTGCTGATTGTTGTAATGATCTGGATTCAGACCGGATTCGCAATGGTGGTTCTATCAGCCGCCATGAAGAACATCCCCGATGAAGTCGTTGAGGCATCCATGCTCGATGGCGCCTCGCAGCTTAAGAGATTTATCCAGATCACGGTTCCAATGATTAGATCTTCGATTGTGGTGGTGCTAACCACCATCACCATTGGAGTTCTAAAGGTGTTCGATATCGTTCGAACCATGACCGGTGGAAACTTCTCCACGAACGTTATTGCCAACGAGATGTATTCCCAGACCTTTAGATCCCTGAACTATGGAACAGGCTCCGCCCTGGCCATCATCTTGTTCCTAGGAGTTGTTCCAATCATTTGGTACAACATTAGGCAACTGCGCCTTGAGAGGACGGAACGCTGATGAGCATTCAGAACGCTAAGCCAGCCAAGGTCAAAAAGACTAAAGTGCCTATCTCCACCCCAGAGGGTCGCAAGAAGATGAAAGATGCTTTCAGCTCGCCTTGGGCCTCTGCTGCTGCGATCATCATCGCCATGCTCTGGACTATCCCAACCTTTGGACTATTGGTTACCTCTTTCAGACCAGAAAAAGACATCAATGCAACCGGATGGTGGATGTTCTTCGTTGAGCCCAACTTCACACTCGAAAACTACGAGAGTGCTCTGTTCCAGGGAACAGCGGTGACGCCGCCATTGAGCCAGTACTTCTTTAACAGCTTTGCGATCACTTTGCCGGCAGCAATCTTCCCGCTGACACTGGCTGTGTTTGCTGCCTACGCTTTGGCCTGGTTTGATTTCAAGGCTAAGAACTTCATCTTCTTTAGCATCTTTGCTCTTCAGGTAATCCCGCTTCAGATGTCCCTTGTTCCACTGCTACAGCTTTTTGCAAAGGGTCTGATGATCGGCGAAGACGTAATCATTCCACCCCTTGGAATAACCGGAACCTACATTCCGATCTGGATTGCCCACACCATCTTTGCGCTTCCTTTGGCTATCTTCCTGATGCATAACTTCTTGAGCCAAATCCCAAGAGAGCTAATCGAGGCAGCACGTGTTGATGGAGCCGGTTGGTTCACCTTGTTCCGCCAGATTGTTTTCCCACTTTCCGTTCCAGCAATTGCATCGTTTGCAATCTTCCAGTTCCTCTGGGTGTGGAATGACCTTCTGGTGGGGCTCACCTTCGGAGGTGGGGTAAAAGACATTGCGCCACTTACTGTCCGACTGGCAGAGATGGTTGGTACCCGAGGATCGAACTGGGAGGTCCTAACAGCCGGAGCCTTCATCTCGATGATTGTCCCGCTGATCGTCTTTTTTGCCCTCCAGCGCTACTTCGTTCGAGGCCTACTGGCAGGCTCCGTAAAGGGCTAAATCAGCCCCTGGGGCCCGTAGGGCCCAGTAGGAAGGCTGTTTCCGGGTCTGGAAACTTGGTAAACACCAGGTTAAAAGTGCTACTACTCTTGTAAGAACTGAGGGAGTATCCCACCAGCGAATGCATCGCCATAACCGGCTGAAATGCCCGGGCATTCGGTCACTAGCAATTAGTGATGGAGAGACTCAGTCTTTGGTCAACGATGGGGTTGGCAGTGAAGGCTGAAAACCCCAAAGTTTTCCGAAGCGGACTTTCCGCCGGGGAGTCCTCGATTCAAAATCTGGAGGACATTACATAGTGAAGAAAATCTTAATCGCAGCATCAGCTGTTGCGCTGGTTGCATCGGGTATTACTCTCGCACCGGCTAACGCAGCCGTTGTTTCAGCATCCCGTGCAACCGTAGGTGCACAGTGTGCAGTAGACAAGCAAGTAGCTAAGGGCAAGGGAGCTGACGGCTCTGACCTTATCTGCCGCGCCGCAACAATCGGAACCGGTAAGGGCATCAGACAGTGGCTATACGCTGAAGACCCAATCCTTGCCAGCCTGGACATGCTAATCACCGCCGGTGCTGGTGGAGGATTTGACACCTTCGGTGTTGAAGTAAACCGCGCACTAAAGGCTGAGGGACTAGTTACCGCTGAGCCAACCAAGAGAAACATTTCTGGTGCAGGTCAGACTCTAGGTCTAACCAGCTTCTACAACAATGACTCCGGTAAGGCCAACATGGCAGTTGTCGTTGGATTCGCATCTGTTGGTGGAGTTCACGTAAACAAGGGAGCTCACAAGGTTTCACAGTTTGTACCTGCCGTTTCATTGATGCGCGACCCAGTTGCCATCGTTGTTCCTAAGGCTTCGAAGTACAAGACCCTTGAGGACCTAGCAGCTGATATGAAGAAGACAACCGGAAAGAAGCTGGCTATTGCTGGTGGATCTCTCGGATCAATTGACCACTTCACTTTGGCAACCATTTACACAACACTTGGTGTTCCAAAGCGCATGAACTACGTTGCCTACTCAGGTGGTGGCCTAGTTGCTGGAGCAATCCTTTCTGACGCAACCTTCGCTGCTGCAGTATCTGGCCTCGACGAGTTCGCTCCTCAGATCGCAGCAGGAACCCTGCGCGTTTTGGGTATCAGCTACGACAAGCAGATTCCTGGCGTGAAGGCTGAAACCTTCAAGGAGCAAGGTGTGGACGTAGTTATCTCTAACTGGCGTGGAATTGCACTTCCTGCCAACACATCCAAGGAAAACCGCGACAAGTTCATCCGCGCAATTAGCGTGATGCGCGCGTCGAACACTTGGAAAGCAGTTCAGACCGCTCGTAACTATGCAGACTTCTGGCAGGTTGGTGACCGCTTCAACTCCTTCGTAAGAGGACAAGAGCGTTCAGTATCCGCAGCCTTTACAAAGCTAGGACTATGAGTCGTTCCGGACTAACATCCGCAGCAAAGGGGGAGCTGGTTTTCACCAGCTTCCTCTTT
>CAEZVT010000062.1_pt1 | contig 4926 bp, 4 predicted proteins | sample 7264811 | NCBI WGS metagenome assembly CAEZVT01 (sample SAMEA6813862, study PRJEB35770) | uncultured Micrococcales bacterium | biome: Freshwater; feature: Freshwater reservoir; material: water | place: Czech Republic | collected 2017-07-26 | depth 0.5m m | reverse complement strand
CGAGCCCGAACCTGGCCCCAGACATCTGGCGCTTTGGCAATTGGAACTTGATAGAAGTTCCACTTTCCATAAATCCCGAGATGGATACGAATCGTCAGGTCGTTATCAAAGCCTAGAAACAATTGCTTACCCACAGCTGTGGATTCCATTAGCTTTCTTCCCGACACCAGCTTTGCGTCAGATTCAAAGCGCCCCTGGGGTGAAAGTATCTTGACCTTGGAGCCTAAGTATCCGTTTCTAAAGGTGTTAGCAACTCGGTGAATGGAATGGCCCTCGGGCACTTTCTAGCCACCAAGCTTTGCTAACGCAAGTTTTGAAACTTCGGATGCTCGTTTGCTTCTGATCGCTATCTTCTCGCCGGTGTGCAAACTGAACACAACACCTTCGCCCTTGTTTGGAATAAAGGCCAAGGTTCTACCCGATACCCGGATGCCCAACCCTCCATAGTTCCAGGAGCTCATCGAAGCTGTTTCGACTGCCTGAACGTCCTTAATTGGAACACTCAGTACCTTTACGCCGCGAAGCTTAACCACCAACTCATTCCCAATTTCAATTGAAGGAAAGGCCAGTGAGAACCAAAGACTAATCGGAATAAGGGTAAGCAAAAAGAATATCAAAGCAACCGGGAAACTAGATGGCTCTGTGCCCAATGATCCGATCTGAGTTGAAGTTGCAGAAAACATGATCACCAGCAGCATCCAGTAAATCAATGATGTAACTGCACTCGTGAAAGCACGAATCAAAGGAGTTTTTCTCTGTAGCCAGTAAAACAAAACCTGCAGACCTAATGGAATCAATATCGCTGGTGCTACCACAAGCATGTATGAATCACGAGGAATAAATCCGTCCGCCTGGCCAGCAATTCCCCAATGAATTGCGACTGGGTCAGGAATTGCACCTGAGCCAATTAGTACATAAACCCATCCGAGAAACAGTGCTGCAGATGCCGGTATTAGAAAAACCCTGTTTATTCTCGAAAAGCTCAATAGCATCTAAAGCTGCACTTCTCCGGTTTGTTCGTAAGTTGCAATTTTGCCGATGCGTCTGGAGTGACGCTCGTCGCCACTGTAAGGTTCCTGAATAAATGTCTTGATTAGATCCAGAATCTCTTCTTTGGAGTGTTGCCTTGCTCCAACAGCAATGACGTTGGCATCGTTGTGTGACCGAGCTAGCTTTGCAGTGTCCTGGTTCCAAACGAGAGCGGCGCGGATTCCGGCAACTTTATTGGCAGCCATCTGCTCGCCGTTACCTGAACCACCTAGTACAACACCCAAAGCCTGAACACCGGCTTGCTGATCGGCAATCACCGCAAGAGCTGCATTGATGCAAAAACCTGGGTAGTCATCCAATGGATCAAAGGACTTTGGTCCATGATCAAAAACGTCGTGACCTGCTGCGGATAGGGAATCAATCAGGAAGTGGCTGGTTTCCAATCCTGCGTGATCGGTTGCGATATGAATTCTCATTTACTCTCCCTGTCGAATCTGCCACTAATTGTACGTAGGCCAATGTCCCCATGCTCCTGGTCAGAAATGCCTACCTCAACGTTATTGCCTGAAGGCTAAACATGAAAACAATAGGAGTAGCTTGAGTCCAAACCGTTTCGGCGGAAGCCCAAAAAGGCCTTTGCTGGTTCAATCACCAGTTCAGTGTTTTAAACCAAGTGGCTCCGAGTTAGGCTTTGAGCAATACCAGCCAGAAAGGTCAGCCCCTCGTGCCCGGAGAAAACCTCACAAGAAAAGAAGCTATCGAGCGTGCGAGCATCGTTAGCGTTGAGAGCTATTCAGTCGAGATTGATCTAACCCAAGGTGCTGAGCTTTTTGGCTCAACCACCAGAGTGCGCTTCAGCGCCAAAGAGGGCTCATCAACATTTATTGATGCCATAACCGGTGCGGTTCACTCGGTGGTGCTAAATGGCAAGGTGCTTCAGCCAGGTGACGTTTCAGATGGTATCCGTATCCAGCTTCCATCTTTGGAAAAAGAGAACGAACTAGTTGTAGTGGCTCAGGGTAAATACACCAATACCGGTGAAGGTCTGCACCGCTTTGTAGATCCAGTTGATCAAGAGGTTTACCTTTATACCCAGTTTGAGGTGCCTGACTCGAGAAGAATGTTTGCAGTCTTCGAGCAGCCAGATCTAAAAGCTACCTTTTCTTTCAACATCACTGCCCCGAGCTACTGGAAGGTAGTGTCCAACTCCCCGACTCCTGAGCCTCATGAGCTTCGCGAGGGAGTCTCGGTTTGGAATTTTGCACCGACGCCACGCATTTCTAGCTACATCACCGCACTTGTGGCTGGTCCTTACGTTGAGGTCAATGACGAGCTTGTTTCCAGCTCTGGCAAAGTGGTTCCCCTTGGAGTCTTTTGCCGAAAGTCACTTTTTGAGCACTTGGATGCCGAATACATTTTTGATAAGACGAAGCAGGGATTCGTTTTCTTTGAATCTCAGTTTGGCGTTCCCTACCCATTCGAAAAGTACGACCAGCTATTTGTTCCTGAATTCAACGCCGGTGCAATGGAAAACGCTGGTGCGGTAACTTTCACCGAAACCTACGTCTTTAGATCCAAGGTCACGGATGCCACCCGTGAGCGTCGTGTGGTGACCATTTTGCACGAACTAGCCCACATGTGGTTTGGCGATCTCGTCACAATGCGCTGGTGGAACGATCTTTGGCTAAACGAATCCTTTGCCGAATACGCATCCACACTGGCCACCCAGGAAGCCACCGAGTGGCACGGAGCCTGGGCTACCTTCGCATCTTTAGAAAAGGCTTGGGCATATCGCCAGGATCAACTTCCATCCACTCACCCAATCGTTGCCGAGATTAACGATTTAGAAGACGTGCAGGTGAATTTCGATGGAATCACATATGCAAAGGGAGCATCTGTCCTAAAACAGCTCGTTGCTTGGGTGGGACAAGAACCTTTCATGAGAGGTGTCTCCGCTTACTTTAAGAAGCACGCGTACCAAAACACCGAGCTTTCGGATCTGCTCAAAGAACTCGAGGCTGAAAGCGGTAGGGAACTATCCGAATGGTCCAAGCTCTGGTTGGAAACTGCGGGAGTAAACCTATTACGGGCAGAAATTGAAGAAAAGGATGGAACAATTTCTTCCTTCTCAATTCAGCAGTCCGCCATTGCCGATTACCCGTACCTAAGGCCACATCGTCTAGCGGTTGGCTTTTACAACGAGGTTGCAGGCAAGCTAGTTCGCACTGAAAGAGTGGAACTAGATGTTCAAGGCGCAAAGACTTTAGTTCCTGAACTAGCCGGCAAGAAGCGCCCCGACCTAATTTTGCTAAATGATGATGATCTGACCTACGCGAAGATCAGGCTTGATGAAACTTCTTGGGCAACTGCTTTGGCAACGCTATCCAGCATTGAAGACCCGCTAGCACGTGCACTGGTTTGGGGATCGGCATGGGATGCAACCAGGGATGGCGAGAAATCCGGACGGGCATTTATCGATTTAGTTCTTGCGCACATTGCTAATGAGACCGAATCCACCACGATGATGACGTGCCTTAGGCAGCTGCTAACGGTTGCGAATTTGTATGTTGCGCCAGATTACAGACTGGAATCCCAGCTGAAGGTTGCAGACGGGTTATGGAAGCTCGCTCAAAACGCTCAGGCGGGATCTGATGCTCAGCTGCAGTTCGTGAAGTTCTTTGCCCAGTTTGCAAGAAGCGATAAGCAGCTAACATCCGTTGCCGATTTGCTAAGTGGCAAAGCTCAAATGGATGGCCTCGAAATCGACACTGATCTTCGCTGGGAGCTATTGACTGCCCTTTCGGTTGGAGGAAAGGTCTCTAAGGAACGCATCGACGTTGAGCTAGAAGCTGACAACACTGCCAACGGCCAAAAAGCTCACGCCGCAGCAATAGCTGCGATGCCGGATCTAAAATCCAAGCAAGAAATCTTCGACAAACTTGTTGACACGGATCAGATGAGCAACGCACTGGTGAATTCAGCAAGTTTGGCGTTCGGTCGAGTTATGGATACCGCCGTGCTCGAGCCGTTTGTGAATCAGTACTTCTCAAAGGTGCTTTCAATCTGGGAAAACAAGAGCTACCACATGGCCGAGTACTTGCTGGTAAACCTATTTCCACTTGCCATTGTGAACGAAGCTCTTGCCAATCAAACTGAGCAGTTCTTGAAAAATGCTGAGCTTGCTTCCAAGCCTGCACTAAAACGAATAATTGTGGAAAACCTCGCGAACGTGCAACGAGCATTGAGTGCCCAAAGCACTGACAAGAAAAGCTAGCCTGACAAGCAAATGACTGAAGAGTTTGAAGACGCAGCACGGGTAGAGACCGTGCGGATTAAAGGTCTTTCCGGCGAACGAGTTGGTGGAAACTTCTTTGAACTAATCGGCGGAAGCGCTACTTTCAGGAAACTAACTGACAAGTTTTATGAAGGTGTTGCAACCGATGATGTGTTGCGTCCGATGTATCCAGAAGATGATTTGGGTCCGGCTGCCGAGAGGCTAAGGATGTTTCTCGAGCAGTACTGGGGCGGTCCAACTACTTACCAAGAAACTCGTGGCCACCCAAGACTGCGCATGAGGCACTCCCCATTCAAGATCAATCCTTTGGCCAGGGAACGCTGGCTGCTACACATGAAGGCCGCAGTCGATTCGCTTTCGCTTGCCCCCATCCACCAAGCAGAGCTCTGGGGATACTTAGATCGTGCGGCTACCGCGATGCTCAACAGCTTCGAAGACTAGAAGTGTTTTGCTTCCTTTGAAAGCACATGACCAAACTCGGTTGAAAGCCTGACCCAACCCTGAGAATGAAAAATTGGCACGTCTTGGTCCTTGACTAAAAACCCTAGTCCTGCAGCAGCAAACGCAGCTCCTGCTGGAACTTTAGATTCAACATCTATTGCTCGACCCCAAACCTCTGCGCGAATTCGAGCGGCAATCGG
>CAEZVT010000055.1_pt1 | contig 5328 bp, 7 predicted proteins | sample 7264811 | NCBI WGS metagenome assembly CAEZVT01 (sample SAMEA6813862, study PRJEB35770) | uncultured Micrococcales bacterium | biome: Freshwater; feature: Freshwater reservoir; material: water | place: Czech Republic | collected 2017-07-26 | depth 0.5m m | reverse complement strand
TAGCAGCGATGCAAGATGGACCAGTTGTCCTCGGTGGTTGGGTTGAAAAGCTCAGAGATCAAAAGCGAATTCAGTTCATCATTCTCAGGGATGAAACAGGCGACGTTCAGGTTACCTACCCACGCCCTGCCGACGAAGACGCTCTTGCTGATTCAGTCTCAACACTGACCAACGGTTCCTTTGTTTGGATCAAGGGTCGCCTAGTTCACGACGAACGAGTAAAGCTTGGCGGTCTTGAGATTCAGCTTGATGAGCTAGAAATTGTCACCCTGGCAGATCCTGAGACTCCGATCGCCGATGACACCTCTATTGATAAGCGTCTGGACTGGCGCTTTTTGGACATGCGCCGACCTGAGATGAACCTAGTTTTCAAGGTTCAGACCACCATCGAGGCAGCCTGGAGAAAGTTCTGGCTAGAAAACGGCTTCACCGAGATTCACTCCCCGAAGCTGATGGCTTCAGCCTCCGAGTCAAACGCTGAGCTCTTCAAGCTCGAATACTTTGAAACTGTTGCCTACCTAGCCCAGTCCCCACAGTTTTATAAGCAGATGGCAATGATGGCTGGCCTTGGTCGCATCTTTGAAATCGGTCCGGTGTTCCGTGCCGACCCGTCGTTCACCTCCCGTCACGCAACCGAGTTCACCTCGGTTGACATGGAGATTTCTTGGATCGACTCTCACGAAGACGTTATGAACTTCCAAGAGCAGCTAATGGTTGCTGCTATCCAAGCTGTGAAAGATAACCACGGCGAAGAGATCAAGAAGCTGTTCGATGTTGACGTTGTTGTTCCAACCCGTCCATTCCCAAGAATTCCACTTGCTGAAGCGGTGGACATCGTTAAGGCACGCGGGCACGAAGTTGTGCGCGGCGGGGATATGGATCCAGAAGGTGAGCGCCAGATCGCAACTCACGTTGCCGAAACTTTCAACCATGAGTTTGTGTTTCTAACCGACTACCCTTCGACTGTTCGCCCGTTCTATCACATGAGACACGAGGGCAACCCAGAGCTAACCAAGAGCTACGACCTGATCTGGCGCGGAACAGAAATTACTACCGGTGCACAGCGCGAACACAGAATTGATATTTTGATCGAGCAGGCAAAGCAAAAAGGACTGGATCCAGAAGGTCTAAAAACTTACATCGACTTCTTCCGCTACGGAGCACCTACCCACGGTGGTTTTGGAATGGGACTGCTTCGAGTGATCATGCTGATGCTGCACCAGCCAAGCATTAGAGAAGTTGGTTTCTTGTTCCGCGGACCAAACCGCTTAGAGCCCTAAACCAATTCGTTCAGAGCGGCTATCAAGCGCTCTGAGTCAATTTTCCAATAGGCATGCGTTGCGCCATTAATCTGAAGCACCGGAATCTCTTCACCGTATTCATCCAACAATGCCTGATCTTCGAGAATGTTTACTTCCGTTAGCTCTATTGGATTTTCCGAAGAGTGTTCTGATTTGAACTTATTGATTGCTGAATCAACCACTGTTTTGGCCTCTTCACACAGGTGGCAACCGGGCTTAGTTAGCAGTGTGAGTGCGATTAGCTTGGACACAGGTTAAACTTACCTCGTGCCGTCAAAGAGGTCTCCTGCCGCAAAGGACCAACCCAAGAAAGCTGCTGCTTTCTTTGACGTTGACAACACCATTTTGCGTGGCTCAAGTTCTTTTCTTTTTGGAAAATCGGCGTTCGAAAGAAAGTTCTTCAGCCGCAAAGACTTCTGGCGCTTTGCCCTGGCCCAGGCTCGCTTTATCTGGAAGGGCGAGAACAACAACAAGCTCGCTGCTCTAAAAGATCGAGCTTTATCTCTAGTTGAAGGCCACCGAGTTCGTGATCTGGAAGAACTAGTTGATGAGGTCTATGACAGACACATCAAGCTGAAGCTTTGGCCAGAAACTGTTCGACTGGCTAAAGACCACATCTCCGAAGGCCGAGAGGTCTGGCTTGTAACTGCGGCTCCTCAAGAACTAGGAGATGTCATTGCCAAGAGATTGAACCTGACCGGAGCAATCGGAACCAAGGTCGAGAGAAAAAATGGCATCCTCACAGGTCAACTAGTTGGCAAACCGGTGCACGGTCCAGCTAAGAGGGTGGCAATCAAGGAACTGGCAAAGACTCGAAACCTGAGTTTGAAAAAGTCCTACGCCTACAGCGACTCTCACAACGATCTACCGATGTTGACTGCCGTTGGACATCCGGTCGCAGTTAACCCAGACAAAATTTTGACTAGATATGCGAAGGCGGCCGACTGGCCGATTTATGACTTTAAAAAGCGTGAGCTAAAAGCAAACCGCGACTAGCGGTTTACTTCTTATTGCGACGCTGGTGGCGAGTCTTACGAAGTAGCTTGCGGTGCTTCTTCTTAGACATACGCTTGCGACGCTTTTTGATTACTGAACCCACGAAAACCTCATCTTGTTGATTGCCGCCAAATCCGGCAACCCCCAAAGCTTATCTCTTAGTTTTCAGGCGCTCAACTTCGGCGTCAATTTCCGCTTGAGTAATGGGTTTGGGAGAAAGCTTGCCATAGGCTTCCAGGCCAGCAAACACAGCTGCTATACCCATTCCAAACATTACCCAGCCAGGCCAGAAGTAAAAGCCGGGGGTGGCTACGAACCAAATTCCTGTCGTGAGGGCACTAACAAATGCATAGACAACTAAATACTGCTTAAATTCACGTTTCAGTTTGAGTTGTTTTTCGGCATATTTTCTAACGGCTTTGGAGTCTTCCTCGTTCACAGTTTCCTCTTTTCGTCAGCTTGAGGCTTATTCTAACCCCGCGAAGTATCGGAGTCTAAGCTTGGAAACATGACCCAACAACAGCCCTACACAGTCCTTTCCCAGCACAAGGGGTTTGAGCTTCGCAAGTATCCGGCGGGGATTCAGATCGAAACCACCGTGGGTGGCGATTTTGTGAATGCAGGAAGCATGGGCTTTAGGCCACTGGTTCAGTTCATCTCTGGAAACAACAAGGGCAATAAATCAATTGCCATGACTGCACCGGTTATCCAAGAATCGGCTAGCGCCTCCAAGCACATGGTCAGATTTGTCCTACCGGAGGAAATGAAATCAGGGGATGTTCCAGCCTCCCTTGACCCAAGGGTTAAGGTCATTGAGGTGCCTGAGCATCTAGCTGCTGCCAAGCGCTTCTCGGGCTCTTGGAGTCCAGCAAGGTTTGATCTTGAAGGTGAGAAGCTAATTAGCGAAACGTTAAGCTCCGGTTTACAAACCGTGGGTGGTTTGTACTTTGCCAGGTTCGATCCACCCTGGAAGCCGGGCTTTCTAAAGCGCAACGAGGTTTTGATTCGGGTCAAAGGCTAGGAGAAATAAAAATGTCAAATCTTGCAACGGTTTTGTTTGTTTGCGTTCATAACGCAGGACGCTCCCAAATGGCAGCAGGATATCTCAAGCACCTAGCCGGAGATCAAATCAAAGTGCTCTCTGCTGGAACTCAACCTGGCACAGACATCAATCCGATGGCAATGGCTGTGATGCTGGAAGAAGGAATCGATCTTTCAACCGCAAAACCAGAAAAGCTTTCAGACGAAAAGGTTTTGGAATCCGATTACGTAATCACCATGGGTTGCGGAGATGCCTGCCCATACTTTCCGGGCAAGACATACCTCGACTGGCCATTGACTGATCCGAAGGATCAGCCCATTGAAATCGTTCGCGGAATCCGCGACGAGATCAAAGCCAAAGTTGAAAACCTAATAGCTGAAGTGAAGGCTAGCGCTTAACGCTCTTTTTGACCTTAGTCACAATCGCCTTTGCTTCTTTCTTTACTGCCTTGACTTCCTTTTGAACATCGCGCTTAGCGTTAGCGGCTTTGCGACCTAAGTCCTTAGCAACCTTCTTTGTGTCAACACCTAGGTTTTGCTTGAGCCTCTTGGCAACCCAAACTGAACCATCAGCCAGTCCCTTGCCCAGTTTTTCTCCCAGAACCATGACTTCTTTTTCCAAACTTGCAACAGCTTGCTTTTCAGCTACCTTTGCAAGCCAAGTGATGTATGGGCCAAAGCCTTTGGCATTCAGTGAGTACTTCTTGCTCGAACCAGAACCGGTTCCCTTAACTAGTTTGGCCTCAGACAAAGAGGTAAGAATTGTTGTGGTCTGCGCGGAGGTTAGCTTTGTAGCAGTGGCAGTCTTTGCAACAGTGGAGGCTGGGTTTGCCGCTAGCTTCTCAAGAACTAGGCGTGCCTTCGGATCTGCAATTGCCTTAAAGATATCGCTCATTATTTGTTTTTTCCTAACTCGATTGCCCGAGCCAGAGCGGCTTCGGTTGCTTCAATGAATACTTTTTCTAGATCGGCTTCGTCAAATCTCGCAGTTGCCTGCATGGTTGTTCCATTCGGGGAAGTGACCTGTGCACGAAGAGTTTCGGGAGAATCGCTAGATGCTGCAAGCAATGTAGCTGAGCCCAAGAAGGTAGCGCGAACCATTAGGTTTGCTTCCTTCTCACTAAAACCCATCTTCTTTGCCGCGGTCATAAGTTTCTCGGCGAAATAGAAAACGTAAGCCGGGCCCGATCCCGAGATCGTGCTCAGGGCATTGATCTTTTCTTCATCGACCACAATCACCTGACCTACGGTTTCAAATAGGTCTTTAGCTAATGCCAGTTGGTTATCGTTTGCGCTTTTACCCTTGGCGATACCAGTTACACCGTGACCGACTATAGAAGGGGTGTTTGGCATAGCGCGAATAACTGATGCCTTGGAGCCAATTGCTTGCTCCATCGACTCAGTTGTAACTCCGGCTGCAACCGAAATAACAAGGGCTCCATCTTTTACGGATGCCTTGATTTCTTCAAGTGTTTCTAAAACTTTTGCGGGCTTTACCGCAATCAACAAAACGTCAGCGCCTTGGCTTGCGTCAGAGTTGGCAGAAGCCGATGCATCAAGTGCGAAGCTCTTGATTCCAAATTTGTCGGAAAGCGCCTTGGCACTTTGGGTTGTTGCAGTTGAAGCGGTGATGGAATCGGCTGCGGTGCCGGCGGCGATTAGGCCGCTCAGGATGGCTCCGCCCATTGAGCCCGCGCCAATAACGGCGATTTTGTTGTTTTCCATACTCCAAGCTTAACCTTCATTGGTATCGGTGGGTCAGGGTAGTTTGGTACCCATGGCAAAAACTAAATCCGAGTACTCCTGCGTTGAGTGTGGCTGGAGCACGGCTAAGTGGGTTGGCCAGTGTGGTGAATGCCAGTCCTGGGATACCGTCCAGCTATCTGCCTCGGGTCAAGGCCGAGGCATAGGCGTGGTTCGTTCGATTAGACCGGCAGCCATCGGCGATAAATTTTCTGCCAAGCCGATAACTTCTATTTCCACCGATCAG
>CAEZVT010000051.1_pt1 | contig 5438 bp, 5 predicted proteins | sample 7264811 | NCBI WGS metagenome assembly CAEZVT01 (sample SAMEA6813862, study PRJEB35770) | uncultured Micrococcales bacterium | biome: Freshwater; feature: Freshwater reservoir; material: water | place: Czech Republic | collected 2017-07-26 | depth 0.5m m | reverse complement strand
GGGCTTCACGCTCGCCCTGCCAGCCAGATAGTAAAGCTGGTCAAAGAATCCGGGCTTGAAATAACCATTGGAAGATCAGGCCAGGAGTTCGCCAAGGCCAATTCGGCCCTTCGCCTGATGGCCCTGAAGATCTCGACCGGTGAAACCCTGACCGTCGAAATTCCAACCACTGACCAAGCTTTAGCCGATGGCCTGATTTCTCAGATTCAAGAATTTCTAAAGGGCGAATAACTTGCCTTCGCAGCCAGGCGCAATTCTTAAAGGACTTGGGGTCGGATTAGTTTCCGCCGTAGGCGATGTGCTGGTTGTAAAGCAATCCAAGCCACTTCCGGAATGGACTCGCTCTACAAAAACAAAAGACGCAGAGATCCTAGAGCTGAAATCAGCGATTGAATTTGTCAGCAACCATCTCGATGAGCTTGGCCAAAAAGCTGGCGGGACTTCGGCAGAAATCTTCGAAGCGCTAAAAATGCTTATCGAAGACGAAGAGCTGATGGAAGTTGCAACAGCACACATCAACGATGGCTGGGGTGCTGCAGCGGCCATTGGCAAAGCAGTCGATGAGTTTGCAGAACTTCTCGGGGGCGATCCAACTTTCGATGAACGAGTAGCGGATTTCCAAGATCTTTCCAAAAGAGTCCAGGCAAGAATTGCCGGAATTGAAATGGCGTTATCGATTCCGGAAAAAGGAAGAATCGTTTTAGTCGGTGAGGATTTCTCACCTGCCGACACAGCACAATTCACCGAGGCTGTTGTTGGCGTCATAACTCTCAAGGGTGGGCCTACTTCTCACACCGCAATCATCTGCCGCTCAAAGTCAATTGCGGCTGTGGTGTCTTGTCCTGACGCAGCTTCTCTTGAAACCGGCGACCGGGTGCTAGTTGACCCGGTGGGCGACCGAGTTTTGGTCAGCGACGATCAATCTCTTGCCACCAAGTCACTTGAGTTTGTAGCGATAAATTCCGAGCCACTTATTCCTGTTCGCGCCAATATCGGAACACTTGAGGATGCCAAGGCGGCAAGCGAGACTCGGGCCAACGGAGTTGGCCTATTTAGAACTGAGCTCTTGTACCTTTCAGCTAAGACCCAGCCGACACTTGAGCAGCAGGTTGCCAGCTACACCGAGATCCTAAAAGCTGCCCCCGCAGGTCCGATTGTGGTACGAACCATCGATGCCGGCAGTGATAAGCCGGTTCCTTTCTTAAATATGCCTTCCGAGGAGAACCCTTCTCTTGGAGTGCGGGGATACCGCCTGATAACCGAGCACCGAGATTTTATTGAAGGCCAGCTCAAGGCCCTGGAAAGTGCCAGGGTTGCCTCCGGCCGCGAAGTTTGGGTCATGGCTCCGATGATTGCAACGGCTGAAGAGGCCAAAGCCTTTGCCGATCTAGCCCGCTCAATTGGCGGCTACAAAGTCGGAATCATGGTCGAAACCCCTTCTATCGCCCTGATCGTTGACCAGCTTGAAGGGGTGCTGGATTTTGTCTCGGTCGGCACAAATGACCTTTCTCAGTACCTATTTGCTGCCGATCGCATGAACCCCTCTCTAGGGGCACTACTAAACCACTGGCAGCCAGCACTTATCAAATCCCTGGCCCGAATCGCATCGGGTGCCAAGGCAGCCGGAATTTCCTCTGGGGTGTGTGGCGAAAGCGCTTCTGATCCGGCATTCGCTGTGGTGCTAGCAGGTCTTGGAATGGATTCTGTCAGCGTTTCAAAATCTCAGGTCACCGCAGTTCACAACGCACTTTCGTCACTTTCACTTGCTGACGCCAAAGAAGTTGCGAATGCTGTCCTAAAAGAAACTACAGCCGAAGCTGCCAAGGCAACCGCGCTACGTGAAATCGCAAATAGGTAACTGATGGAATCATCCAACTGGCTAATTTACTTTCTAGCAGTTCTCGGTCTTACCTTTACTCCCGGCCCTAATGGATTACTTGCCCTAACCCACGGAGCGATTTACGGCACTAGAAAAACCGTCGCAACTATTGTTGGTGGCTCGGTTGGGTTTGGAACCGTGATCGGTTTATCTCTTTTTGGAATCGGTGCACTGCTTGCAGCCTCCGCTCAACTTTTGATTGTTATGAAATTTGTCGGTGGGGCATATCTGATTTGGTTGGGTATCCAAGTTTGGAGATCTCCTTCAATCGGAGAAACTAAAGCGGCTGTGCCCAAAGATGTTTCGAGTTTCTTACTTTTCCGTCAAGGACTACTTGCCGCCCTTACCAACCCAAAGGGCATTTTGTTTTTCGTGGCCTTCTTGCCTCAGTTTATTGACCCAAATATTTCACTGCTCACTCAGTTTGTTTGGATGGCGCTCACGTTTGTTGTGATTGAGTTTTTGTATGAGTTGGCGGTTGCTTCTGCCGCAAACAAGATCAAGCCCTTCTTGGCCAAGTTTGGAAAGAAAGTAAACCGCGTATTTGGCGGGATCTTTATTGCGATCGGTATAGCTCTGCCGCTAAGAGGCTAAACCGGAAGGGTTGAATAAACCCCGAAATCCAACTTGCTTGGGGCTTCACCGGCCATAATCTTCTGGGCTCCCAGGGATGCAATCATTGCCCCGTTATCGGTGCACAGGCTCAGCGCCGGTATCCGCAGCTCAATGCCAGCTTCCTGGCACCTGGCTTTTGCCACCTCCCGAAGCCTGGAATTGGCTACCACCCCACCACCGAGGATCAGCCTTGGAACGTTGTTGTCTTGGCAGGCATTGATGGCCTTGGTCACCAGAACATCGACCACGGCCTCCCGGAAAGAGGATGCAACATCGGCAATGGAGACCTGCTCGCCCTTGGATTCGGCAAGTTCCACGTGTCTGGCAACGGCGGTCTTCAAACCAGAGAAGCTGAAGTTATAGCGATGCTTCTCCTGATCTTTTGGCAAAGTAAGTCCCCTTGGGAACCTGATGGCTTTGGGATCACCATTTTGGGCAGCCTTGTCAATTTCTGGTCCGCCTGGATAGCTAAGCCCTAGCACGCGAGCAATTTTGTCGAAAGCTTCGCCAGCAGCGTCGTCGATTGTTTCTCCAAGCAGTTCAACATCGTTTAGTAGATCGCGCACCACTAGCAACGAGGTATGTCCACCGCTAACCAAAAGCGCGACGGTCGGAGTTTCCAATTTACCGCGCTCAAGAATATCTACTGCAACGTGTGCCACTAGGTGGTTCACTGCATAGATTGGTTTGTCAATCGCCACGGCTAGTGCCTTAGCTGCACCAACACCAACCATTAGAGCACCGGCAAGACCTGGTCCATTCGTGACGGCAACTGCGTCAATTTCTTTTATTGAAATTCCAGCAGTCTCGAGAGCTTTTTGCAAAGTGGCCTCGAGCGCCTCAAGATGTGCCCTGGCTGCAATTTCTGGAACCACACCGCCGAATCTTGCATGTTGGTCCATCGAAGAAGAAATGACGTTGGCAAGTATTGTTGTGCCACGGACAATTCCAATTCCAGTTTCATCACAACTTGTTTCAATTCCTAGAACAACTGGTTCGCTTTTCGCAGCTGCCGGAATTGTCAGACGCATCACAATCGCTGCAACCCCATCGGGCTGGTAGTACTTCTCACGTCTATCAATTCTTTCAAAGCCAAGTTGTTCATAAAGTTTTTGCGGAGCTGGCTTATCTTCGCGAACCTCTAGGTAGATTTCCGTAGCTGTTAGCTTGGAGGCCTGCTCGATAAGTGCCTGCATAAGCTGCCGACCAATTCCGGCTCGGCGATGTAACTCACTTACCGCGATGGTTTGAATATCCGCCGATGACGAGCTTGCCACCTTGCTCAAACCGGCGTAGCCCAGTATCTGATCTTCTTTGTGGGCAACCAGATAATAGGTATGCGGGGCCATAAGCTCAGCCCGCATCGTCGGTCTTGACCACGAATCGTTGCCGAAGCTGGCCTTTTCAAGCTCCATAATCGCCGCCAAGTCGGCCTCGGTAGCCAGGCGTATTAGATGGCTCATCCGCTTACCTTCTTACCCTTGGTAGGAACAGCGTCTGGGGCACGCAGGTAATTGGCAACCACCGAAGTGTTTGCAGTGCCCTCAGTTAGCTGGGCCAAGCCCAAAAGACCCAGGTTCGCGGCACTGACCTGAGTGTTTGCGAGAAGGTAGTTATGCCCTGCGGCTTGTAGCTGCACTTCTAGCTCAGCCTGCTTTTTTACTCCTGGGCCCAAAAGGGTTGTTGGAACACCTGCTGCAGTTTTGCCTTGATAAAGACCAAAGAAAACCTCTGATCGTCTGGCGTCGGTCAAAACCAGTGTTGGCTCATCTAGAGAATTAGCAAACGCAATTGCGTCCAAAGAACCAACTCCATAAATTGGTGCAGAGACTCCTTCGGCAAACATCTTGGCAGCGGCAATTCCAACTCGAAGACCCGTGAAAGGCCCTGGTCCAACACCCACCGCAACTGCTGTCACATCAGAAGCTGTTTTCTTTGCAGCTTCAAGACCCTGTTGAATTTGAATTCCAATTTGCTCAGCGTGCTGCATGGAATTGGCATCATAGGATTCGCTAGCAACTACCCCATCGACCAAAACCGCAACTGCGGTTCCGGCACTTGTGTCAATTGCAAGTAGCACCTGAGTCATTTAGTCTGCCCCAAAAACTCCTGTGGATTTGCAAAGCGACCAGAGCCGGTGATGCTCATGGTACGAAGATCCGTTTCCAAATCGCGCTCGATGTTTATCTCCAGCAACGACTCACTCAAGCCCTCGGCAAAGCCGCTTCCCCATTCGATCACCGAAATGCTTCCGGCGTAGTCAATATCTAAATCGTCTAACTCTGCAGCTGAAGATAATCTGTAGGCATCGATGTGATGAAAAGGTATTCCAGATTTGGTCGAGTGAGTGCGCGCAATCAAAAAAGTCGGCGATGAGACATTGCCCTCGGCCATAACGCCTTCGCCGATGCCTCGAGTCAGAGTGGTCTTTCCTGCCCCGAGCGGGCCATTGAGGGACAGCAAATCTCCTGCAATCAGCAATGAACCAAGGCGATGCCCCAACTCATGCATTTGGTCTTCGGTCGGGATTTCAATTACTAGCGGGGCGGTTTGACCGCTCACTTGAATACCCGCTTTGCCCGTCCGCCAATTCGAGTGACAATCTCATAATTTATAGTCTCGGAGGCTATTGCCAGCTCTTCAGCGGTTGGTTCCCCCTTGACCCCGTTGCCAAAGATTACGACTTCATCGCCCACTTTGACCGGGTCACTTCCAACATCAAGGATGAACTGGTCCATGGCAATTCGAGCAAGGATTGGGTACCTCTTACCATTTAGCAAAACACTGGCTCGCCCGGTTGCTATTCGAGGCATGCCTTCGGCGTAGCCAAATGGCACAAGTGCCAAAGTACTCGGGCCTGTTGTCTTGTGAAGGTAGCCATAGCTAACTCCGTGACCTGCAGGCACTTGTTTGACCGAAACTACTTCTGAGCTGACTCTCATTG
>CAEZVT010000050.1_pt1 | contig 5464 bp, 5 predicted proteins | sample 7264811 | NCBI WGS metagenome assembly CAEZVT01 (sample SAMEA6813862, study PRJEB35770) | uncultured Micrococcales bacterium | biome: Freshwater; feature: Freshwater reservoir; material: water | place: Czech Republic | collected 2017-07-26 | depth 0.5m m | reverse complement strand
TTCCAGCAGGGGTATTCAACGTTGTGCAAGGTTTTGGTGCTGAAGTTGGAAACGCACTAGTTTCCCATCCGGATATTGCAAGAATTTCATTCACCGGTTCGGTTCCTACGGCGAAGAAGATAGCTCACGCCGCGGCCGATAACCTAACCCCGGTTTCTTTTGAGCTGGGTGGAAAATCTCCAACGATTGTTTTGGAAGATGCCGACTTAGATTTGGCCGCTGAACTAGCAGTTGAGCAGTACGACAACGCAGGTCAGGTATGCCTTTCTGGAACTCGTTTGTTGGTGCACGAATCGGTTGCAGATGAGTTTTCCAAAAAATTCCAAGAGAGAGCCGCGAAGCTCAAGCAGGGCGACCCGAGAGATCCTGAGACCGACATTGGTCCGCAAATCCATCCTGTACACTTCGAGCGCATCAAAGGATTCGTGGATAGAGCAAAGAAAGACGGAATCAAGGTGGTTATGGGTGGTGAGCCCAACAGTGAGCTGGGGGGTCTGTTCTTTAGACCAACACTGATTGTCAATCCTCCGGTCGGTTCCGAAATTGTCACCTCCGAAATCTTTGGCCCGGTCTTGACCATGCAGACCTTCTCAACCGATCAAGAGTTGCTCGAAATGGCCAACGGCACCGAGTTTGGTTTGGCGGCAGTGATTGTTTCGGGTAATCGTGAACATGCCAAGCGGATTGCTTCAGAGGTAGTTGCTGGAACAATATGGATTAACTGCTTCTTTGTTCGTGACCTGAAGGCTCCCTTCGGTGGTTCCAAGAAGTCTGGAATCGGACGCGAGGGTGGCAATTGGTCTTTTGATTTCTACGCAGATGTAAAGAACACAGTCATTTCACCAAATGGATGGAAGGAATAGAAATGGGAAAAGTAGTTGGAGCCGCAATCTTGGCTCACGTGCCAACAATCATGTTGCCCGAAAAGGTTCGTTATGACCTAAACGAGGGCAAGGAGATTTCGCTAGTTCCAGGACTAAAGAGATTCCGCAAGGAAGTCATGGAGACACTGGATTACGACACAGTAGTGGTTCTTGACAGCCACTGGGCCACCACAGTCGAATTTGTCATCACTGCTCAAGCAGAACGATCTGGACTATTCACCTCCGAAGAGCTTCCTCGAGGCATGTCTCAAGTTCCCTACGCATTCAAGGGCGACCCAGAACTTGCCATGGCAGCTGCGAAATACGATGAGAAGAACGGAACCTGGATAACTCCAATAAGCGATCCGCATCTTCCAATCTTCTATGCCACTGTGAACCTTTGGCACTACCTAGGTCGCGGTTTGGATAAGAAGTGGGTTTCTATTTCCGTTTGCCAGACCGCAACAGCAGAAGATTTCTTGAGAGCCGGTCGTGCCCTTGGTGAAGCAATTCGCGACACCGATCGCAAGGTTCTACTGCTAGCTTCTGGCGCTTTGTCTCACACTTTCTACAAACTTCGAGACTTACGTAAGCACGAGTCCTCCGACCCAAGTCACATCTACTCAGAAGGTGCGCGCCTTGCAGACCTAGAGCGCATTGAATGGATGAAGCAGGGCGATCACGCCCGAATCCTGGACACCATGGATGAGTTCAAGCAGTTCAAGCCTGAGGCTAACTTCAGTCACTGGTTGACCATGGCTGGTGCAACCGGTGAAGGTGACAACACCGCCAAGGGCGTTATGTACTCCGACTACGAGAACTCCATTGGAACAGGACAGGTTCACGTTTACTTCCCTGAGCCTGCAGCTGGCTTCCCAAGACCAAAGGACTTGGTTCTTTCGCGTGACTGAGTATCGTCGGATTCTGCTAGAAGGGGCACCAGTTCAGGTGCTTCGAGTTGGCAATGAACTGGTGGCTGCCGATGGCAGAAAAGTTGCCATCGACGATGCCATTCACTTAGCCCCAAGTGAGCCAACCAAGATCTTGGCTGTTCACTTGAACTACCAATCCCGTACCGATGAATTCATGACCAAGTTGCCCTCTGCGCCAACTTACTTTCACAAACCAATCACAGCTTTGAATTCACACCACGGACACGTCGTTCGACCAGATAGATGCAAGTGGTTGAACTACGAGGGCGAAATCGTGATTATCATCGGCAAAACTTGCAAGAACATTTCTCCTGATGAAGCAAGCGAATACATTGCTGGATACTCAGTTGGTAACGACTACGGTCTTCACGATTTCAGAGACACCGATGCCGGTTCAATGCTTCGAGTAAAAGGGGCTGACACCTTGGCCCCGGTTGGACCAGGAATGGTCACCGACTGGGACTTTCGCAACAAGTACATTCGCACCTATGTCAACGGTGAGCTAAAGCAAGACGACAACACCAAAAACATGGAATGGGATATGAACTATCTTGTTGCAGACCTAGCGCGCACCATCACGCTAGTTCCAGGGGATATGATCTTCTCCGGCACACCAGCAAACTCAAGGCCGGTACAGCCTGGTGATGTTGTTGAGGTTGAAGTTGAGGGGCTTGGACGCCTGAGCAACAAAATTGTTCACGGTCCTGCTCCTATTCGATCTGATGTGGGAGCCCAGCCAACTGAGAGCGAAGAAGTGATTTCAACCGCTATGGGTGGCGATTGGGAATTCCGCGGCATAAGAACCCCATCTAAAGACCTTTATCCGTCACGAATCGAGGAAAAGTAAATGATCAAAGTCGAAGTCGACATGACTAAGTGTCAGCACTACGGACAGTGCGTATTCGAAGCTCCAACAGTGTTCAAGTTGAATGCCGAGGACAAGTTGGAATACGTGGCCGAAGTTGACGACAGCGAATTGGACAACGTCGAGGCAGCGGTTGATATTTGCCCGATGCAGGCTATTCGCATCGCTCAGTAGCTAACGATTTTGTCTGCTCCGGTTGTAATTGTTGGTGGCTCACTGGCCGGCCTTCGCTCCGCTGAGGGTCTTCGCAAAGCCGGGTACTCAGGCCCCATCAAGGTAATCGGCAATGAGCCATACCTTCCATACAACAGACCTCCGCTTTCAAAAGACTTACTCAGCGGAGCCGGTGAGATTGATGAGATTTACTTTCCAATCAAAGAATCGGTGGCTGATATCGAATGGGTGCTGGGACAAGCCGCTACCTCGTTAGATACGAAAGAACAGAAAGTTACTGACCTTTCCGGTGCTATCCACCCATACAGCGCACTAGTTATTGCAACTGGCCTTAGACCAAAGCCGCTTCCAGTTGATGCCAATGGAATCTCAGGGGTTCATGTCTTAAGAACTTTTGATGATGCCGTGGAATTGCGAAAGCAACTCCTTCCCGGAGTGAAGGTATTGATTCTTGGCGCAGGATTTATAGGGTGTGAGGTTGCCGCCACCGCCATCAAAGCCGGTTGCCAGGTCAGAGTCGTTTCAAGAACTCATGAACCGATGCAAGAAGCTCTTGGCAAAACTCTTGCTAAAGAAGTTAAGCGTCGCCACGAGCTAAAAGGCGTGGAGTTTGTCAAAGGCGCTTCGGTGTTTGGCTTGATTGGGGATGGCCATGTCGAAAGAGTGATTCTTGACTCGGGTGTTATCTACGATGCAGATCTGGTTGTAGTTGCAATTGGTTCTTTGCCAAACACCGAATGGCTTGAAGGCAGCGGAATAGATATTTCTAATGGCGTTTTAGTTGATGGCGGATTGCGAGCGCTTTCTTCTGATGGCGCGGTGGTTGAAAATATTTTTGCCGTTGGCGATGTTGCCCGCTACGTCAATCCGCTGTTTGATCAGATTCCTCGTCGAGTGGAGCACTGGAACTTGCCAACAGAAACTGGAAAAAGAGCAGGGCTAGTCCTGGGCAAGCACCTGAACGGTGAATCAGTTTCGGATCTGTTAGCGGAGCCATTTGCTCCGCTGCCTTCTTTTTGGTCTGACCAATACGAGATGAACATCCTTGCCTTCGGTATGACGTATCTGGCCGACCGAAGTGAGTTGGTTGCAGGTGAGCTATCCGGTGAATGCGTCTTCGAATACTTTAGGAACGACAAACTGGTTGGGGTTTGTGGCATTGGGATGCGGCCAACTATTCAAAGCTACCGAACCAGGTTTTCCTTAGCCTAAAAACGCCTGCGGCTATAGGTCCTATTAGCTTTACTTCTTTTTACCGTCAAAGAACTCGTTTTCCCAGATGACAGTTCCACCCATGCCTAAACCAATACACATTGTGGTGATTCCATACTGCACATCAGGTCGCATTTCGAATTGGCGGGATAGTTGATTCATCAGGCGAACACCTGAAGAAGCAAGCGGGTGACCAAATGCAATTGCCCCACCCCAGGGGTTAACCCGAGCATCGTCATCTGCGATGTTGAAGTGCTCGAGGAATGAAAGAACTTGGACGGCAAATGCTTCGTTGATTTCGAAGATTCCAATATCAGAAATGATAAGTCCAGCTTTTTTCAAGGCTTTCTCCGTTGCGGGGATTGGACCTGTTCCCATGAGCTCTGGCTCTACTCCGGCAAAGGCAAAGCCAACCATTCGCATTCTTGGGTTTAGTCCATGCTGCTTCACTGCTTGATCGCCGGCAAGTAGAGAAATGGTTGCCCCATCGGTCAAAGGGGAAGCGTTTCCTGCAGTTACCCTGCCGTTAGCTCGAAAGGGAGTCTTTAGATCTTTTAATCCCTCAACGGTTGAATCAGGTCTTAGGAGTTCATCGCGATCGACTACTCGGACACCTTCTGGTGTGGTTGTAGAAACCGGAACTAAATCCTGCTGAATGTAGCCGCTCTCATAGGCAGCAGCAGCGCGTTGCTGGCTTCTAACGGCGAAGGCATCTGCGCGCTCCTTGGTCAGTGAAGGGAAGCGGTCGTGAATGTTCTCAGCAGTGCAGCCCATGTTCAAAGCGTCTTGGGCAAGCAGTTTTTCAGCTAGGAGTCTGGGGTTTGGATCTGCCCATTCACTCATTGGGTGATGCCCCATGTGCTCCACACCTCCGGCAAGAACGACGTCGTAGGAACCAACGCCAATCGCAGATCCGGTTAATGTCACAGCAGTCATGGCTCCTGCACACATCCGATCAATTGCAAAGCCAGGAACCGATTTCGGAAGACCAGCGAGTAAAGCCGAGGTCCTTCCGATCGTTAGACCCTGGTCACCGGTTTGAACGGTAGCGGCGATAGCAACATCGTCAATTGCGTTCTTGGGAAGATTCGGATGGCGATCTAGTAGCCCGATGATTGCCTTGACCATCAGGTCATCTGCTCGAGTGTTCCAGTAGACACCCTTCTCTCCGGCTTTCCCGAAGGGAGTGCGAACGCCGTCAACAAAGTAAGTGTTTTGCATTAACTTAGCCGCCCATGAAGCAGATAATTCTGTTGCTCAACAAGAATCTTTGCTTCGCTCATTCGGATAGCTTAGCGAGGAAGATTTGCTTCGATTATCGCGATGATCTCTGGTGAGTCTGGTTTTACGGTTGGTCGGAAGCGGTGAATAGTTCCGTTTGGTAAAACTAAAAACTTTTCAAAGTTCCAAGCAACAGG
>CAEZVT010000047.1_pt1 | contig 5829 bp, 5 predicted proteins | sample 7264811 | NCBI WGS metagenome assembly CAEZVT01 (sample SAMEA6813862, study PRJEB35770) | uncultured Micrococcales bacterium | biome: Freshwater; feature: Freshwater reservoir; material: water | place: Czech Republic | collected 2017-07-26 | depth 0.5m m | reverse complement strand
CACTGGTTGCCCAGTGCCTCGAGCGACCTACCCGTGAGCTTGAACGAGCAGCCCTCAAGCGCTCACTGTTTGGTCTTGCTCCAAATGAGGTTTACATAGCCGATCTGATCACTCAGTTCGCTGGTGGTCTCTTACACCACCGTTTCACCCTTACCGATTGCTCGGCGGTTTACTTTCTGTTGCACTATCTCTCGGGTTACCCCGGGTGGGTGTTACCCACCATTTTGCTCTTTGGAGCCCGGACGTTCCTCGTCAGTAAACTGCCGCGACCGCCTTGCCGACCCATCCAAGCTCAAGTCTAGCTGCGGGCTCTAAGAAGATAAATGGGCTGTTGAGTTAGTGCAGATGACCTCTGCTGCTTCAAGGCCCCAGTAGCGGGCGATAGAAATAGATGCCGGTCCAATGGTGGTTCGCCAAAACCCAGCAACGGAAGCATCATTAGCAAGGCGAAGTAGTGCTCGAATTGGCATCACGTGAGCGACCACAACTACTGTTTGGCCAGAGTAGTTGGCAAGAATTGAATCGAAGGCTCTTCTTACTCGAGCGTCAAAGTCCTTTAGCGACTCCCCTCCCGGAGGGGCTACATCAAAAGATCCTCGCCAGGCGCTGTATTGCTCTTCGTAAGCAGTAAAGACCTCTTCATTGGTCAGCCCGTCCCATTCGCCAAAACCGATTTCGGAAAGATCCTCGTTTGAAACCATGGGTAGAGAAACGCGATTAGCGATCGCCTGAGCAGTCTGCTGAGCCCTGGCAATTGGAGAATGCACAACCGCAACCGGAGCACTCAAATAGGCAAAATTTCCGGAGTGCCCAAACTTGGCAAGCTCTTCAGCAACTTCCCTGGCGTCTTGTCTACCAAGTTCAGAAAGATCAGGATTCTCGCCATCACCGCCAGAGATTTTTCTGGACTCAGTAAGCTCTGTCCGACCATGCCTGACAAGAATCAGTGTGGTCGTGGAATCAGTACTCGGACGTGGAGCGCGTATAGAGGAGGGTTCTGCCAGATTGAACTCAACAGCGGAAGCGATGGGGTCACCGGAGTAATCCATTGCTTTGTTGGCAAGTGCGTCGGCTAGCCCGTTTTGCTCACGCGGAATCCAGACAAATTCAACGTCTTTGGATGCAATCAATTTCTGGACCTTTGAACCTAGGGCCATCATGTCTGGGTGCTTTATCTTCCAGCGTCCAGACATCTGCTCGACTACCAGCTTTGAATCCATCCGCACCAGGATGCTTGCCATTGGGTCAATCTCGAAGGCCGCCTCGAGAGCCAGAACAAGCGCGGTGTACTCCGCGACATTGTTGGTTGCTATTCCTACCGATTCGGAAATTTCTTGGAGGATTTTTCCGGTATCGGCATCGATAACAACTGCACCCGCTCCAGAAATTCCTGGATTTCCACGAGAACCGCCATCTGCCTCGATAATCAGTTTCATGATCGCACCAAATAGGCCTGACAGTTGGGGCACTCTGCAATCTCGTCCGCTGGTAAGGCGAGAATCTCTTCGAGGTTTGTTGCAGTTATCGATAGTCGGCATGCTCTGCATTCGCGCCCAACGAGCCTGCCTGCGGCAACGTTTCGATCCGCTTTTCTTTGGTAAGCCGAAGCTAGCTCTGGTTCAATAAGGCCAACCAGGGAACTGCGCTTGGAGGATAGCTCCGCCCGCGCAGAATCTAGTTCCGCCGTATTAGTGGCAAGAGCTGATCTAAGTTGAGTCAGTTCGTTTTCAGCCGACGCCTTGGCTTTCTCGGCTGCAGATAGTTCGGCACGAACTGTTTCAAGAACTTCCATGATCCCAAGCTCGGTATCTTCCAGTTCACTTTTTCGCTTAGCCAATGTGGTTAGCTCGTGCTCGATGCCTTGAGCGTCTTTTGCTGAAGAAGTGGAGGAAAGTCGTTGGTTATCTTTAGCAATCCTGTTTTCAACAAGTTCAAGGTCGTTCTCTGAGCGCTTTAGTTCTAGCTCAAGATCACCTACTCTGTTTCGAGCATCAATGAGGTGATCTGATAGCGCCAAGGCCTTCTCGTTTGCCTCCGAGATGGCTGTTGCCGATAGCAGCTTGGCTTTATCGCCTGCGTTTCGCACCAGAGAAAGATCAAGGTCAACAAGCTCTAGTAGCCGCTTTTGATCCTGAAGGTTAGCCTTCACTGCTTCTTCTTCCCTGAACGCTCATGGACCACGGGTCGGTGGAAATTTGACTCACAACAAAGCTAACCCCAGGAATTAGTGTCGAAAGTGTCACCTGGGTTGGCTTGAGCCAAAGACTCTCTGCTGCGAAGTGAGAGATGTCAATTAGGGCCAGCGGATTTGTGGGATCCGACACTGCATCCAGAACAACGTGGTGTCTTAGATCGCTGGTGATGAAAAGATCGGCTCCCGATTGCGCAGCGGCAGGGATGAAGCTATCTCCGGCTCCCCCTACAACTGCAACGGTTTCAATCCTTTTGTTCATATCCCCAGCTACCCGAATCGGGGCATGTGTGTCAGGAAGGCAGGAGGCAACAAACTTCGCGTAGTCGGAAAGCAACTGAGGACTTTCGAGTTTTCCGATGCGGCCATGGCCAATTCCATCCCCTGTCGCAATCAATGGCTTGGCGTTAGCTAGCCCTAGCTTTTGAGCCAAGATGTCCGAAACCCCATCGATCACGATGTCGGCGTTTGTGTGCGCCGAGAAAATTGCTAGTGAGTTTTTCACGGCGAATGAAACTAGCTCACCCTTGAGTTGATCTTCGCTGAGGAAGTTAACACCCTTTAGCAATATTGGGTGGTGAGAAATCACGAGCTCACAGCCGAGTTGTTTTGCTTCTGAAAGCACCTCTAGGGTCACATCAACGCAAAGCAGAGCCTTTGTGATGGTTTGGCTTGCGTTTCCTGTTGTAAGGCCTGGGCGGTCCCACTCCTCGGCTCCAGCAAGCGGCCAGAGCGACTCGAAGGTTCCAAGCAGGTTTGATAGCGGTAGCGGCATCGTTTTACGCCGTAGCGTCAAGGAATTCCTTGAGCTCCTGGCGTCTCTGATCTAGCTCGGCGAGGTTTCGCTCTTGCTTCCTAATTCTTGGGATTCCCAGGACCACAGGTAGTAATGCAGCCAAGCCAAATGCCATCGCGATACCAATTCTTGCTCCGGCAAGATCAAAGATTTCAGGAGTGAAATCCCCGAGGTAGCCAGTCCAGCTAGAAAGCTGTGGGCCGCCGTTTAAATATCCAAAACCAAGTGCAACTGCGAGCAAGAATCCAAGGACGTTCACGACATTGAATTTTCCATAGAAACCATACTCGCGCGTTAGCGAGACCTCATGATAACCGCGACTTCTAGCAAGAGCGTCAGAGACAAAAATTCCAGCCCAGGCAGCAGCAACCACTCCAGCAAGAAGCACTAGCTCAAGCACCGTCTCGTGAAGAGTCGAAGCCGCCACGAAATAGCTCGGTACCAGTACTCCCGCGATAACCAACACCGAAACCACAAGGGCGGCCACCCAACCTGGAATCCTCGCGATACCGATTAGGTTCCCGGATAACGAGTAGAGCGAGGCGGTAATCAAGTGGAGAATCGATAACCCAACACCCACTACAAAGATCACAAAAACCCAAACGGGGGCAGAAGCTGCAACTGTAGCCAACACTTCGGCGCTGAATGAAACGCTGATGGTGTCCTCAGCCATAAATAGCCACAGCAAACCAAGAGCACCTGTAATAAGTGGAAGGAAGAAGGTTGAGACAAAGCTCAAGAAAAACACCTTGGATCCAGGGGTTTGCGCTGGCAACTTCCTTGCAAAATCGCCAGAGAAGGAAAGCACCGCAAACCCAAGAAGGGCAATAGCAAATAGGCCAAGGTCAATAAGTCCAGGGGTTGAGATGGCCTCGCCAGTTGCAAGGTCTTGCACTGAATAGGTGCTGGCTACAAAGTACACAAAGGTGCCGGTTCCAATCACGCTAACTACTGCAGTTACCTGCTGAAGACGCAGAATGCCCTGCCCTCCAAATGCAGAAACGATTGAAGCGATAACAATCATGGGGATTAGAACAAACAAAGAAGCGGTGAATTCAGCCGGGAAAATCAACTGCTCGGCGATGTCGCCAAACCACGGTTGGTTGAAAATCAGCGGTGAAACAATTCGTGCAGCAAAGTAAACGAAGGCAGCGGCCCAAAAAAGCTTTGCAAAGAGCATGAGTGTGGCAGGCAACGAGTTACCCCAGACCCCAAAGGCGGCTCTGGAAACTATCGTTAGTGAACTAGATGCCCGGACCGAAGCCATTGAACCAACCGCCGCCATAAATGATGTGGCAACCAGAACAGCAGCTAGCAACACAACCGACTGGGCCAGCGATGCTCCTGCGTCTTTAATGAGCGCTGCAACAACGAGAGCAAGCGGCGATGAGGCGATGGCGAGCCAGGACCAGCTTAGAGCCAGGGCGGTTCTTGTTGGGCCGCTTTTTTCTCCATCTGCGTCTACTTGATTTTCGCTTTGCTGATCTTCGACCTGCTTGTCCTCGAAAAGTTGAACTGGAATTGGAGCAGAAACCGGTTCCGCTTCGACTTTGCTGGAAAAACTTGTGGAAACGTCATCGATTGAGTCGACTTGGGAAATTGGGGCTTGTTTGACCTCAGGTTCGGTAGCGACTTCTGCGTAGCTGGAATTTAGCGCAGCGACGATGTCTTCGATTCGCTCTGGCGACGACACTGGCTCGGAAAAAACCTCGGGTGCATCCTCGAAAGTCTGACTAATGATTGGCTCTGGAACCACTGGCTCAACTGAAGCAAAAATGTCTACTGTTGGCGTCTGTGCGATCGGCTGGGGTGGTGCGATCGGTGCTGCTGGATCTTGGAACGAGAATGAATCAACAGGCGCTGGTTCGGTAGCAGCATTCATCTGCGCTTCAAGTTTCCACTTGGAAAGCTCTAGTGCGTCTTCTTGACGAAGCTTCGATTGTTCTTCGATTAGCGTCATTGCCGCAACTAGACCATTTGGCTGAAGCTGCAGCTCGGCAATCTTTGCGTTCAGCTCTGCATCTGGCATGGCCTTCGGGGCCGGGGGGTTTTGTTGAAACATAGCCAAATCCTATCCCCGCCAATTCAAATGGTCGCTATCTGTGGGCCCTACCGGGCTCGAACCGATGACATCCACGGTGTAAACGTGGCGCTCTACCAACTGAGCTAAAGGCCCTCAAACATGCGCCATAAGGCAACTACAAAACTCTACTACAAAGCCGCTAGGGCCTGGTGGTAACTGGCAAGGTCACGAGCTTCGCCTGGGCCGTTGACAAACTTGGCTCGCACTACGCCGTCGCTGTCAATTAAAAAGGTTCCACGCATCGCAAAGCCAAGATCTTCCTTAAAGACTCCGTATTGCTTTGCCACGCCACCGTGCGGCCAGAAATCTGCCAGCACCTGGAATTTGTAGCCTTCTTTTTCGGCAAATAACTTCTGTGCGTACTTGGAGTCAACCGAGATGGCCATCAATTCGACGTCCTTGGACTCAAAGGCGGAAAAGTTATCGCGTAGTTCACAAAGCTCGCCTGTGCAGGTGCCGGAAAACGAGAGCGGGTAGAAAACCAGCACTACGGGCTTCTTACCAGCAAATGAAGAAAGCTTTATGGCTTCCCCGTGCTGGTTGGTGAGTTCAAAATCTGGGGCCTTGTCGCCAATTTCTACTGCCATGACTCTCCTTGTGGTTTGTGGTCTCTAGAGTACTTTCCCAGCGTCCAAAACCCCAAATGGAGCCTCTGACCAAACGTAGCTAAACTGCTAGAAGCCTAAACAAATAGGCCTCCCTGGCTAGCTCACAAAATCGAGACTTGCCGCCTGCTTTAGAAGAGAGGACCCGCGTTGT
>CAEZVT010000045.1_pt1 | contig 5952 bp, 6 predicted proteins | sample 7264811 | NCBI WGS metagenome assembly CAEZVT01 (sample SAMEA6813862, study PRJEB35770) | uncultured Micrococcales bacterium | biome: Freshwater; feature: Freshwater reservoir; material: water | place: Czech Republic | collected 2017-07-26 | depth 0.5m m | reverse complement strand
GGCTAGAAAGCCCATCACGACGATCATCACTATTGGGCCACGTGCCCTGGTCCGGCTTAGAGTTTTCATGCCACTTTCCTTGTCTTTTCCGCAGCTCTGAGGCGAACCGAAGCTGACCTTGGATTACTGGCAATTTCCTCGAGGCTGGCTTTTTCGGCTCCCTTGACCACAAGCTTTAGAACCGGAGCATGCTCCGGGAGTTCGAATGGAAGCTCCAGTGGAGCGGAAGAAGTGGAGGCCTGAACGATTGCCTGCTTCACAATCCGGTCCTCTAGTGAGTGATAGCTAAGAACCAGCAGGCGCCCGCCAACAGCCAATGCATCGATAGCTGCCGGAACGGCACTTTCCAGGATCTCAAGCTCTTCATTTACTGCAATGCGCAGCGCCTGAAAAACCCGCTTGGCTGGATGCCCTGAGGATTTTCCTGGGATGAACGGAACGACATTGCTGATTATTGAGGCGAGCTGCTTGGAAGACACGATTGGGTCTTTGGCCCTGAGCGCAACTAGTTCGCCAGCAATCTTGGACGCAAATCGCTCTTCGCCGTACTCGCGGAAGATTCGAATTAGCTCAGCTTCGGAAGCTGTTGCAATCAGCTGCGCGGCGGTGATTCCAGAGTCGACATCCATTCGCATGTCCAGCGGTGCGTCAAAGCTGTAGGCAAAGCCACGGTCTGCGTTGTCAATCTGCATTGAACTAACGCCAAGATCCATCAGGATTGCCGCCACATCGCTGTAGCCGTTGATCTTGATGGCTTCGGCAATCTGGTCGTAGGTGCCGTGAAAAAACTTCACTCTCTCACCAAATGGCGCGAGGCGCTTTTTTGCTAGAGCCAGTGCACTTTGATCGCGGTCGATGCCGATAATCGTTAGCTTCTCGAAAGCCTTAAGAAAAGCCTCAGAGTGTCCTCCGAGGCCAAGTGTGCAATCAACCAGCACGGCTGAATCAGTAGTTAGTGCTGGGCCAAGAAGCTCTAAAGTGCGAGAGAGCATTACTGGTTCGTGGAGGGTATCTAGGTTTGCTGTGTTCATCGGTGTGCAGGTCCCCCGGCTTCCTGATCTTTTTGACATCGGGGAAGAGTGTCAAAACCCGATCAGGGAGCCGAGGTTAGAAAAGACCTGGAACCACCTCCTCGGAAATCTCCGAGAAGCTGTTTTCTTGCTTGGCCAGGTAGTCACTCCAGGCAGCAGAATCCCAAATTTCGGCCCTTGAGCCAACGCCAATTACTACAAGCTCTTTGCCCAAACCCGCATAGCTGCGAAGAGTCGGTGGAATGGTGACGCGACCCTGTTTGTCAGGGATCTCATCGGATGCGCCGGAAAGAAAGATTCGTAGGTAGTCACGAGCTTGCTTGCTGGTGATTGGAGCCTGGCGAATGGTCTCGTTGACCGATTCGAATTCCTTGGTGGAAAAAACATAGAGACAACGATCCTGGCCGCGGGTTAGAACCACTCCGGCGGATAACTCTTCGCGGAACTTGGCCGGAAGAATAACGCGGCCCTTCTCGTCCAGCTTGGGGGCATGGGTGCCTAACAGCATCTGATTCCCCTTCCCCGAGAAATTGGCGGCTGTGCCGATTTCCTCCACTATACACCACTTTTACCCACTTTGGTCAAATATATCCATATTTTCCTCCACTCGGCGTGTTGGATTTGTAACGCAAAAAGACCCCCAAAAGGGGGTCTTTTTCGAGGCATTTAGTGGCTATTGGCCGCCCTGGCGCTTGTCCCAGCGGTCCTCGAAGAAGTTTCTGCCCGGGCCAGACTGCCCTGATCCTGGCTTTGGCAAGCCAGTTGGCAGCTCTGGAAGCTGAAGGTTAGATGTGGCTAAAACTAGCCCGCCCAGCATTACCAAAAAGCCCACCACTCCGACGGCGGCAAATTGGATTAAGACTCCGGTGACCAGCACCCCAAGACCAATGATGGCCAGTAATGCTCCCGCGATAACTCTTCCAGCCGGGTTTCCTACTCTTTGGGCTTTGGCGGCGAAACTGCTGTCGCCTTCCATGAGTCCGCGCTCAAGCTCCTCAAGAAGCTTTTGTTCACGCTCCGATAGACCCATGATTTCCTCCAAGTACTTGAGCTAGGACGGCTTGTGGTTTTCAGTCTATTCCGATTTCGCTAGTTAGGCTATTGCTGTGAATGAATCGGAAACCCTGCTCAAGCTTGTTCAAGAGCACCTGGATGAGTTTTGCTCCACCCAGCGGCAGGATTTTTCGGCTATTTCGGACGATCTTGCTCCACTGGTTGACTACACCCAGTCTTTGCTGGGTGGAGGAAAACGTTTCCGGGCCCTATTTTGCTACTGGTCTTGGGTTGGGCATCTCCCGGTCTGCCCTCCCCAGAGCTCACAGCAGAAAGCTCTTTCTGCCGAGGCCATGGTTGGCATCGCCGCATCTCTGGAGATGTTTCATGCCGCAGCTCTAGTTCACGATGACCTTCTAGACCAGTCCGATACCAGGCGAGGCCAACCCGCTGTTCACAAAAGATTCGAAACACTTCACGCTGCATCCGGCTGGGCCGGATCGAACGAGCGCTTCGGGGTGGCCGGCTCGGTCCTAGTTGGAGACTTGATGCTCGGTTGGAGCAGCGAGATCTTTGGAACCGCCTTGCTGAATGCTCCAAGCTCGGAAGTGTCGGCAGCTTGTAGGGATGAGTTTTCAAGAATGCGCGTTGAGGTAATGGCTGGCCAGTACCTGGACATCGTCGAGGAAAATGCTGCCATCACAAGACCGGTGGAAGATGCCGTAGGTAGAGCAAACAACGTGATTTTGTATAAGAGCGCAAAGTACTCGATCGAGGCCCCATTGTTGATAGGTGCGGCTTTTGCCGGCGCCAGCCCTGACCAACTGCGACAGGTTTCCGAGTTTGGGGTTCCGCTAGGAATGGCCTTCCAGCTTCGGGATGATGTGCTGGGTGTTTTCGGAGATCCGGCTGTGACTGGAAAGCCTGCCGGCGATGACCTTCGTGAGGGAAAGCGCACTGTTTTAGTGGGCTATACCCGAGCTTCCCTTTCAAATTCTGTTGGCAAGCTTTTTGACGAGATGCTTTCTTCGCGCGAGCTAACAAATGAGCAAGTTGGATTTTTGCAGCAGACCATAATTGGCTCGGGCGCACTAGAAAAAGTCGAAAGAACAATTACTGAGCTAGCCAATCAAGCAATGGCTGCTCTGAATCGAATCACATTGGAACCTCAGGCGATGGCTCACCTAAAGTCAATGGCCGAAAAGGTAATCAACCGCCAAGCTTAGGTAGTTTGGTTTATAGATCAATCATCTGTGCTAAGCGCCGAACCGGAGCTTTTTTACCCTCAAGCAATGACTGCAGTGGAGTCTGCCCCAATACATCCGAGTGAGTGTATAGCCACTGCACTGATTCTTCGATGCTGTAGCCAGAATCAAGAAGCAAAATTATTGTTCCGCGAAGCGGTGGGAGCGGTTCGCCATCGACTATTAGTTCAGCTGGAATCATCAGCTGGCCATCTTTTTTGACAGCTACCAGGCTGTGCTCTTCCAGCAGACGATTGACCCTGCCTTTAGGGATGCGAAGAGCCTCGGCGGCTTCTAGGACGGTGAGCCAATTGGTAACACTGCTGGTGGAATCATTCACCCCCTAAGCCTGCCACACCCGCGGGGTTCAGGGAATAACTGATTGTGCTGTGTGAAGCTTGAATGTGCCCATGGACCGCAACGATAAGTCAAAGCTGCCAAAGAAACTGGCATTTCTCTCCGTGCCACTGGCTGCCACCTCCCCCGTGTTTGCAGACTTACCGGCCACCGCGACCGAAACCTCGGAGATTCAAAAGAGCTCCGATGCTCCGGCCCCTTCGGCCTCAGCTCCAACCACCGAAGTTACCGCCGCAATTCCGGTGGTTTCTCAAACCACAAGGCCATCCACCTATCGGGTCAAATCTGGAGATACCGTCACTCAAATTGCCAAACGTTTTGGTCTATCGATAACGGCAATTGCGAAGCTCAATAACCTAGGACCTAAATCCCTGATTCGAGTCGGGCAAGTAATCAAGCTCGTTGGAAACACCCCGCCTGAAGTGGAAGCAGAAAGCTACCGAGTAAGGCCAGGTGACACGCTCTTAGGCATTGCCAGCCGCCACAAGCTCACACTTTCGGAACTAACATCCATAAATCGAATTAGCTCATCGACTTTGATTTACCCAGGTCAAGTACTTAGGGTGGCCAAAGTTATCCCATCTTCCCAACCTCCAGTGGGTGCCCCGGACACGTATGTGGTTGGTATGGGAGACTCACTGGATTCGGTGGCTGAGAAATTCGGAATTACTCTTGGTGCTCTGCGCGAATACAACGATCTGGCTAGAGCCTCCATAATCTACGTGGGTCAAGTTCTAAACCTCAAGCCACCGGTGGGCCAAGCTAAAGCACCAAAACCCCCGAAGTCAGCTGGCTCAGCCAGCACACTCAGCGATGAGATTTCAAGCTTGGATCCTATGCGTCCCACAGGTGCGTGTTCTATTCACGGATTCCACACTGTGCTCTCAGGTGAAACCATTAGTCGAATCGCAGCCGTGTATGGAGTTAGCACGCAGTCGGTACTGAGTGCCAACTCGCTTAGCTGGTCCAGCACCATCTACGTGGGTCAGCGTCTTAGCATTCCTGGCGTTCACGAAATAAAGAACTGCCCGAGTATTACAAAACTGAACCAAGAAATGAAACAGAATGCGCAAGTTATTTACCGGGTTGGAAAAGATCTGGGAGTCAGTGACTACGGAATCGTTATTGCGCTTGCAGCTGCTATGCAGGAATCAAGTCTTGTAAACATCGACTACGGCGACCGTGACTCGGTGGGATTGTTTCAGCAGCGCACTTCCCAGGGCTGGGGCACAATTGCACAAATCATGGACCCGAAGTACTCGGCAAGGGCTTTTTTCGGTGGACCAACTGGTCCCAACGCCGGAAAAATCCGGGGGCTATTGGACATCAAAAACTGGTCAACTATGTCCCTAGCCAAAGCCGCCCAAGCGGTTCAGATTTCGGCCTTTCCAGACGCCTACCAAAAGTGGGAACTCTCGGCTTGGAGCTGGTTCGATCAGATTGAATCAGAGATAAACAATGGCTAACTTATCCGGGCAACTGATTGCCAACCGCTATCAGGTGATCTCGCTGGTTGCCTCCGGTGGCATGGCCAGCGTGTATCTGGCAAATGATCAGGTGCTGGAGCGCAAAGTTGCGCTCAAGGTGATTCATCCACACCTTGCTAAAGATAAGTCTTTTGTTGAGAAGTTCCAGCGAGAAGCCAAAATGGCAGCACAGCTTTCTTACCCAAACCTGGTGAACGTATTTGATCAGGGAACTGACGGCGATGTCATCTTTCTGGTCATGGAGTACGTGCCGGGAATAACTCTGCGCGATGCCATGAATGACTTCGGAGCTTTAGATACCAAGAAGGCACTGGAGATTATTGAGCCGCTTACAGAAGCGTTGGCAGCAGCTCATTCTGCCGGAATCTTGCACCGCGACCTAAAACCAGAAAATGTTTTTCTTTCCGATGGTGGCAAAGTCAAGCTCGGTGATTTTGGCCTGGCTCGAGAAATCACCGAACACACTCAAACCGGATCGGTAGTTGGAACTGTCGCCTACCTCTCCCCCGAGTTAGTTCTTAGAGGACAAGCCGATGCAAGAAGTGACATCTACTCTCTTGGAGTAATGATCTTTGAAATGCTTACCGGGAAACAGCCCTACCAGGGTGAGCAGGCTGTTCAAGTTGCCTACCAGCACGCCAACGAAAACATTCCGGCACCTTCCACAGTCAACTCGAGTGTTCCAGAGCTCTTGGATGAGATTGTGCTTTGGACAACCGCCAGAAATCCGAGCCAACGCCCAGCCTCAGCCGTTGCCCTACTTCCTGTTATTGCCAGGGCCAAACAAGACTTATCGCGCGGGCTCACCACCACCCTTTCCGATATCGACAAGACGGCTCG
>CAEZVT010000042.1_pt1 | contig 6044 bp, 7 predicted proteins | sample 7264811 | NCBI WGS metagenome assembly CAEZVT01 (sample SAMEA6813862, study PRJEB35770) | uncultured Micrococcales bacterium | biome: Freshwater; feature: Freshwater reservoir; material: water | place: Czech Republic | collected 2017-07-26 | depth 0.5m m | reverse complement strand
CAGGCTGAATCCAGGGTGGATTCTCTGCGCCGACTTATGACTTCGCTAAGTTAGTAAGGGTGTTCACCTTCGATCAAGATCTCGCTCTAGCACTTGAGCTAGCCGATGCCGCCGATGCAATATCGCTTCCTCGCTTTCGCGCACTTGATTTAAACATCGAAACGAAACCGGATATGTCTCCTGTGACGGATGCGGATAAGTCTGTCGAGCAGGCCCTAATCACCCAACTGGCCACGAAAAGACCCGACGATGCAATCATTGGCGAGGAATTTGGCTCCAGCGGCCAGGGCACCAGAAAATGGATTATCGACCCGATCGATGGAACTGCCAACTTTGTTCGAGGGGTTCCGGTATGGGCAACACTGATTGCCCTAAGCATTGACGATAAGCCAATGGTTTCAGTTGTCTCCGCGCCAGCCCTTGGCGCCAGATGGTGGGCCGCTCCTGGCAGCGGTGCTCACACCAAATCAGTTACAGGTGGCGCCAGAAAGCTTGCCGTTTCTAAAGTTTCCAAACTCGAGAATTCCTCACTGAGCTACAACAACCTTAAACATTGGCAATCAAGTCACTACCTGCCGCAACTACTCAAACTCTCTGAGGAAGTTTGGCGGACTAGAGCGTATGGAGATTTCTGGAGCTACATGTTGCTTGCCGAGGGTTCGGTTGATGTTGTGGCCGAGCACGATCTCAAGATTTACGATATTGCAGCCCTGGTGCCTATTATCGAGCAAGCCGGTGGGATGCTGACTGACTTCGATGGTGGATTTTCCGAATCAACTTCGAGCGTCTTGGCCACAAACAAGGTGCTGCACAAAAGCGTGATTGATTTTCTAAAAGGTTAAGCCTGAACTGAGTTAGCTCCAGCGAGAGGCTTGATGTTCGGCGATGATTCGGCGAATGGTTCCACTTCGCCCGCGGATAATCACGCTTTCAGTTCTTATCATTGGCCCTTTTCTTCGGACTCCCTCGAGCAGCTGTCCGTCTGTGACACCGGTTGCGATAAAGAATGTGTTGTCGCTTCGAACCAGTTCATGGGCTTCATAGACGTAATCCATTTTTAAACCGGAGACAATTCCCTTTTGTTTTTCTTGCTCGTCTCGTGGCATAAGAATTCCTTGAATCAACCCGCCGAGCGCAGTCACCGCACAGGCCGTGACAACTCCCTCGGGTGAGCCTCCAACCCCAAGGCACATGTCTATTCGTGACTCACGGCTCGAGGCGTGAATAGATGCTGCCACATCGCCATCTAATAGCAAGCGTGTTCCTGCCCCGGCTTCACGAATGTCGCGAATCAGATCTTCGTGTCTTGGACGATCTAGCACGGCAACAACAATTTCAGACACGGATTTATTCTTAGCTTTCGCAAGTGCCTTGATATTTTCACCCACAGGCTTTCGTATGTCGCAGACGCCAACGCCTTCTGGACCCGTGACTAGTTTGTTCATATAGAAAATAGACGAGGCATCGAGCATGGTGCCGCGATCTGCAACGGCGATCACGGAGATTGCGTTCTGGCGACCTGCCGCCGTCAAAGAAGTTCCATCAATCGGATCAACAGCTATGTCGCACTTTGGCCCGGTTCCAGTACCCACCAGTTCGCCGTTGAACAACATCGGAGCGTTATCTTTCTCGCCCTCTCCGATAACAACGAGTCCTTCGAAATTCACTGTTCCAAGAAAAGCCCTCATTGCATCGACCGCGGCTTTGTCGGCTTCGTTTTTGTGGCCTTTACCGATGAAAGGGTGCGCACGAATGGCAGCGGCTTCAGTTGCCCTTACTAATTCCAGAGCTAGGTTTCGATCCGGATGCTCTACGGCACTTTCTGGAGCGGTCATACAAGAACCCTACCGAGTCCTGCGGCCGATTGACTTCAAGCAATGCTCTCAGCCCTTGCTACTGTATTGCCATGGAGTTGAACGTCAGAGTCGCACTGTCTTCGGATCTGCCCGAATTGATTGCACTTGATGCGGAATGCTTCCCCAAGGGCAACACAGACTTAGAACCAGCACCGGCTGGTGAAATTGAAGCGGGTGTTGACGACGGTGGGGTATTTGTTGCGATTGCCGATAGCAACGTTGTCGGAATGTTGCAGCTGGACAAGGTCAGTTCAAACGAGTGGGAGCTGCTGACTCTGGCCATCACTAGTTCGCATAGAAACCAAGGCGTGGGTCAAGCATTGATGGAAAGGTTTTTCCTTGAACTTTCGCAAAGCCCATACATGGTCGCAGTTTCCTGCATGACGTCCCCGAGCAACCAAGCCATGCAGGGTCTATTGGAGAGTTATGGTTTTGTCCAGGTCGGACTCTTGGAAGATTACTTCGGTCCAGGAAAGCATCGGTTGAAGTTTCAGCTCAACTAGCGATTTGCTTGTCTTAGAAGACGAATTCGGGTTTTGATTAGTTTCCGAACTAGAGTTTTTGGAAGTGGTTTATCGATTCCGAATTGCAGAGCCCCTTTAGACGTTTTGTAATTCACGAGCTCCTTCTCAAGCTCAGGAATAACTAAAGATGAATGAGGGAAGTAACTGCAGTGATTCTTGAAGGCATCAAAGCCACAAATAATCTTTCCGTCAAGCTTGTAGCCGGGAAATCCATACGAGATTACCTCTTCGGCCTCAGGGATAACTTCAAGAATTGTTTTCCTCAAAGACTGGAGCGTGGATCGGTGAGGCTCAGCAATCTTCGCTAAGTGCCGGTCTACTTCTTTGCTACTCATGGTTTTCCAAGTAGCTATTTAGGTTGTCGAAGTAGCTCTCCATGCCCTCTCTAGAGGCCTCGGCTTGCTCCTGTTCCATTTCACCGAACTGTGAAAAGCGCACCACAGTGCCAGCATCCGTATTGCTGAAATCAATTTCAATTCGATGAGCTTCTGCGGCTGGTTCTCTGAGTGCAAACTCGAGTTCATCCTGTGAATAGTTCAAATCGTGTACCAGCTTTTGGTGAAGATTCACTTCCGAATAGGTGCCCCAAAAGTATGCGTTAAAACCGTTTTCGGAAACATCAACGGCAATTGCCCACCTTCCTCCAACTACTGCTTCGCTGGTGGCAGATCCTGGAATGACTTTTAGAAAAACTGGGCAATACCACTTTTCGAGTTCAGCGGATTTCGTCCAAGCGCTCCAGAGTCTTTCGACGGGAAATGGGAACGTGCGTTCTACAAAGTACAGTGGCTGCATAGTTAAACGTTAAATCTAATCTCTAGCAGTTGCCCGTACAATACAGACCTATTTTGATACGGTGACAACATCGCCAAAAGGCCCAGCTTCGGTTACTTGAATCTTTATACCTTTATAGGTCACGTATTCGCCTTTCTGCAAAGAGGAATTTGACAGAACGAATGGTTTAGCGTTAATTGCCGTTCCTTTGGGCCTAAGTAGAGTCAAACCATATTCCCATCTGGTTTCCTCTGTATTGACCGTGTAAACAATTGCGCCTTCAGAAGACTTTGGGAGCTTGTAGTTGAATCCAGATGCACGGGCAGATTCGACGACTATGACCTCATGTTCGCTAACTTTTAGTACGAGCAGCTTCTTCTTTGTAGTCTTTACTCCAGATGGGGCAAGCCAATAAGAGTCTTTTTCTACAAATGAAGTCTGGCAAAAAACTTGTTCGTCCAAAGTAAAGCCAAGCAACCATTTTTCCCAGGTGAGCAAGTCAGTCATACTGTGAGACATCAAACCCCAGTTGCCCATACCCACCTCGTCCCGGTTTCCAGCATTTGCGTTCTGCCAATACCCTGAACCGTTGTGGTCCTCCAATTGGGCTCCTGGGTGGAATATTTCGTGCAATAAGTGCATCGGATGAAGCACAGCAGTTGTGTGAAACCCTTTACCTTTTTTGTAAGTAAGTGGACTCGAGGCAATAACGTGCTTCACCTCACCTTCATTTGTTCGAAGGTTTCCTCCGCCACCTGCTTGACTTGCGACATCAATGCTTGTGCCTGGTGGATAGACAATCAAAACATAGTCGACACCAGTGAAATCGATAAAAGGATCTGCTGCGGCGGCAAAATCACCTATTGCTTCCGAAGTAAGTTGGTCTTCCGTTTTGTAAGTACTCAATGGTTTGGCAAGTTTGTAGTACTTGTTTGGAACTTTGATACTGAAGTCAGACGGCCCGTCTGAGACATAACCAACAAAGTCTTTAAGGTATTTGAAATAACCACCGTAATCAACGTTCGGGTTACCAGTGCCCGGTGCTGTGTCCGATGAGTACAGAGGTAAAACTTGCATTTTAGTTCTGGGGTTTAGGTGCAAATCCTTATTGGCAGTAAACGCGCGAGTCCCTGCGCTTTTGTAATTGTCTATCTTGCAAAACTCCACTTTTCCCGGCGACTGAGAGTTATATGTTGAAGCAGGCTGAGACTTAGGCATAGTAACTGGAACATGTCTGTAGCCACTGTTACACAGTCCGAGACTTGAAAGATGTGATTCAAGTTTTTTCCAATATTTGGGAGTCTTGGTGTCTTTCGAACAAAGAGAATCAAAATACGAAGTTGATGTCAATGGGTTTTTCTGGCTTGCCGCATTGCTCGCGCTTTGCGCTCCGAAGCCCATCAAGATCACCAGCAAAACCACGAGTGACTTTCTCTTCATTTTGCCCCCCCTTTTTCTGACTTAAATTATTGTTTGGTTTTGGAGACTTCTCCGTGTCGGAATTCGACTACGTCGCCATCTTGCATGACGTAGTCCTTACCCTCCATGCGAACCTTGCCTTTAGCCTTGGCCTCTGCCATCGAGCCAGTTGCAACAAGGTCGTCGAAGGAAACAATTTCTGCTTTAATAAACCCCCGCTGAAAATCAGTATGGATAACTCCAGCTGCCTGCGGTGCGCTCCAGCCCTGCTTGATGGTCCAGGCTCGGGCTTCTTTTGGTCCGGCAGTTAGGTATGTCTGCAGACCTAGAGTTCTAAATCCAATTCGGGCTAGCTGATCTAAACCAGATTCATCTTGACCGAGGGAAGAAAGCAGCTCCGCTGCCTCTTCTTTACTCAGGTCAATAAGTTCAGATTCAACCTTGGCATCTAGAAAGACCGCTTCGGCGGGAGCAACTAAGTCGGCCAATGCCTTTTTCTTGGCTGGGTCTGTCAAGATACCCTCGTCAACATTGAAGACGTAAATGATTGGCTTTGCAGTAAGTAGCCCAAGTTCCTTGATTGAATCCAGGTCAATCTTGCTCGAGGATAACGGCTGGCCTGAGTTTAGAATCGCGAGCGCCTCATCAACAGCTACCAGAGCCTCAGGCTCTGCTTTCTTGCCCTTAACTTCCTTTTCGATGCGAGGCTTAGCTTTTTCAAGGGTCTGCATATCAGCCAGAATCAACTCGGTGTTGATTGTTTCGCTATCGGATGAAGGCTCGACCTTGCCGTCGACGTGAACCACATCAGAATCGCTGAACCCACGCACTACCTGAGCAATGGCATCGGCTTCGCGGATGGTTGCAAGGAACTGGTTTCCAAGTCCTTCGCCAACCGAGGCGCCCTTAACGATTCCGGCGATGTCAACAAAGGAAACCGGTGCGGCCAGGATCTTTTCGCTTCCAAAAAGCTCTGCGAGCTTATCCAGGCGAGCATCGGGAAGATTCACCACACCAACATTTGGCTCAATGGTTGCGAACGGATAGTTCGCTGCCAGAACGTTGTTCTTGGTCAGTGCATTAAAGAGGGTCGACTTACCAACATTTGGTAGTCCCACGATTCCGATTGTTAGAGCCACGGGATACAAGCCTACTCGTCGCTAGCTACTGGCAGACTGTTAAGCATGTCTCTGGATTTCACCGCTATCGACTTCGAAACAGCCAATGGCTCCCCCGCCAGCCCTTGTGCTGTTGGGCTGGTTCGAGTGCGCAATTGTGAGATTGTCGATAGCTTCGAGTCCTTATTCCAACCACCTGCTGCACACAACTGGTTTAGCGAGGGCAACATAGCGGTGCATGGCATAACCCCAAAGATGATTGAATCTGCCCCAGAGTTTTCCAGGATTTTGGACCAGATGCTTCAATTCATTGGAGAAGACGTCCTGATTGCGCACAACGCATCTTTTGACAT
>CAEZVT010000036.1_pt1 | contig 6553 bp, 8 predicted proteins | sample 7264811 | NCBI WGS metagenome assembly CAEZVT01 (sample SAMEA6813862, study PRJEB35770) | uncultured Micrococcales bacterium | biome: Freshwater; feature: Freshwater reservoir; material: water | place: Czech Republic | collected 2017-07-26 | depth 0.5m m | reverse complement strand
GCTGGATCTTCCATCGCCGAAAACTACAGCGGTTTGGCAAGAGCTAGCCAGGCAATCATCTTTGGCGATGACGCGATTGCTGCAGCTACCGGGTTCAATTTGGAGTGCCTGCCGGATGAATCCAACGAGCGGGTACTTCCCGAGTCGATTTTCACGGCTGCTAGAGCCGTCATGCCAGTTGAGGTTCTCAAAAGAAGCTACCGCTCTAGCGGGCAGGTGCTGGGGGATTACATCAACTCAGAGTTCTATGGCGACCGAATCATCTTTGAGCCATCCAAAGATTCCTACTTCGGCCGCTCCAACGCTGTTTTGGTAAAAGTAGCTGCGGCAAAAGCGGCTGAGCCTGAGAGCTTAGATGCCGAGGTGGCGCAGGTTATTGATTTGATTTTTAGCCACGCAACTTGGTCGCCGCAGGATTCATTGTTGGTTGCAACCGCTAGCCAAAAGCATGCGGAGCGTTTGGATCAGGCCCTGCAAGCTGGCATGAGGGACAAGGCTCATCTGGCTGAGTTTTTCGAAGGCCATGGCCGCGAGAAATTTGAAATCACAACCATTCAGGATCTGGCTCACCGCATTGCCGATCGGGTGATTTTCTCAGTTGGCTTCGGCAAGGGCTCTAATGGTTCTGCACCTAAATCCATAGGACTTATTTCTCACCGCGACGGCAACCGCTTCCTTGCCAATTGCTTGGTCTCGGCACGAAAGCACCTGACCGTAGTTAGCGCCCTAGAGGCAGTTGACCTGGTTGATCCAAGCATTATCGGCTCTGATGTGTTGCGGGAAATGCTAAGTGAGATTTCCAAGCCAACCAGAAAAGCCTTAGAGGCCGATGTGAATCCGATGGTTGCCGATCTGGCAATTCGGTTGACCAAGCTTGGGGTCACCACCAGAACCAACTTCTCCTCAAGGCTGAAGCTGGTTGCCTCAGTGGGAGAAAAAGCTGCGGTAGTTGAACCGGACTGGGGATTATTGGGCTACAACCTTTCCGAGCGTCACAGGCTTCGCCCGATGATGCTTGAATCCCTTGGTTGGGAATACATAAGGGTTCCAAGCTTTGAGTTATTCGCTGACCCGGAGCTTGTGGCACAGCGAATTGCCATCGCCTTAGGAATTGAAGTTAGTAAGAAGCCACAGCCGCTTTTTGAAATGGAGCCAAGGGCTTTTGAGGATACCCACTCTGCTTGGGGCGATCCGGTTGATTCAAACGACCAGCGGCTGCGCGAAGACAAACCGCCTCACTGGGCTTAGTCCGAAGATTTAGGAGTCGAGGGCTTTGACCCTTTGGTGCCTGAGTCCCTGGAATCAGTTCTGTAAAAGCCAGTGCCCTTAAAGCTCACACCCAACTGTCCGAACACTTTTCTTAGTTCCCCGCCACACTCTGGGCAGAGCGTTTCCTGCTCGGCAGAGAACTCTTGCCAAATATCAAAGCTGTGTTCGCAAGCCTTGCAAACGTAGCTGTAGGTCGGCATTAGTTGTTCTTTCGCTAGGGTAAGGAAGAACTATAAGTTTACCGCTTTGGGCTAAGCGCCAAGATGCCAGTTGGGCTGACCGCATATTGAACCGGGCGATCGTGTGATTCGCTCGGTAATTCAGCCACCAATTCATGTTCGTAAACTACCGCCGCAACGGGGCCTTGGAAGTTATCTAGGTAGCGATCAAAGAATCCTCCACCTCGGCCTAATCTGTTGCCGAAGGCATCAACCGATAGGGCCGGAGCAATAATCAAATCCAATTCATCGGGATCAATCACCTCACCCACTGGCTGTAAAAATCCAAGTTCAGTTGATTCGGTCGCACCCTCGAGGCGAGCAAAATCCATGGTTGATTCAGGTCCAGTCCTTGGGGCAAATAGTGTTATGCCGGCAGCTTTCGCACCGATGACAAATACATCGGTGACTGGCTCGCTGCCAAAGGACAGGTAGATTCCAACAGTTCTTGCGCCAAGTTGCTCACAGAGTTGAAGCAGCTGCGAGCCAATTGCATTTGCAGTTTCAGAAGCTAAAGCTTGAGAGCGTTTGGTGAGCACCTGCGTCCTTAGGCGGGACTTGGCCTCCGAAACATTCTCAGTCATGGCACTAATCTAGCCATCGTGGCCACTTCCCCGATACTCACTCATGGCGATCTAAAGCTTCGCGTTGCGAAGATGAGAGATTCCAAGCAGCTCGAGAAGCTAATCCTTGGCAATCGGGATTGGCTAAGGCCCTGGGAGGCAACTAACCCACACGCCCCAAATTCCTTTGATGTTCGATCGCAGCTTAGAGGCTTACTTCGCCAGTTGGATGATCAATCAGGCATGCCATTTGTTATCGAAGTTCAAGGACAGCTTCAGGGTCAGTTGAATGTTGCAAACGTGATGTATGGATCAGTTTCTTCTGCTGTTTTGGGTTATTGGGTTAGTCCTGAGGTCGCAGGTCGAGGAGTTATGCCAACTGCAGTAGCACTAGTGACTGATTATTTGATGGACCAAGTAGGCCTTCACAGAGTGGAAATCAACATCAGACCGGAGAACGTAGCGTCGCTACGAGTCATACAGAAGCTGGGATTTAGGTACGAAGGGCTCAAGCAGCGCTACATCCACATCAACGGCGACTGGAGAGACCACTACGTATTTGCGCTGACCAAAGAGGAGTTGCCAGAGGGTCTGATGGAAATTTTCATCAGCGGTGAGACCAAATCTCAAAAATACCCCTGGAATTGAATAAATCAACACGCCCAAGTAAATCCGCGACACGCCGTGTTAACTTCTCTAACTTTGATACATGGATCAAAGCGCAGCACTTGGGGGACTGATGATGCTAGTCATCGCCGGCCTCTTCGTTCTGGTTTTCATCCCGTCCTGGTTTCAAAATCGAGTTGATCGAGCGGACAGTCGTCAAGGTGCGGCTGCGTTGAGAAACCAGGTAAAAGAAGTGATGTCTTTCTCCCCTGCACCGGCTGCCTCAAAGCTTCGGCTGGCAGCCGATCAGGGTCGAAGGCTCTCAATGACAAAAAACACGATGTCGGTTTTGGCAGTCCTGGCCTTTTCAGGATCAGCCACGTCGGCGTTTTTCGCTCTCCAAACCCCGCTACTTTTTGTAGCCACCGGGGCTGGTTTGCTAGTGGGAGTGTTCACGCTGCTGGTTGCGATAAAGGCTTCCAGCGAAATTAGAAAGTTGCTAATCAGGGTTGCCCTGTCGAAAACCGAAATGACAGCCAACCTTGCTAGATCCTGGAAAGAACCCGTTCTGCCCAGTGTTTTAGCGGAAAGTGACCCTAGAGCATGGACTCCGAACCCACTACCCTCACCTGCATATAGAAGTCGAATTGGTGAGCTCGAAATACCAAACGTTGCGACTGTGACCGAAATTAATCACTCGGGGAAGAATTTCGACACGCAAGACGAAATAAATAAAATCTTGCGCAAAAGACGCGCTACAGCGTAATTTCGTGCTAAAACGCTAGGCTTTTAACAATCTAAGTAGGAGAGCAAAAAGAGTGAACACATTTGAACGAGTATCAAAACGAGTATCAAAAAGAGTAAACAAAATATTCCGCAATAACGCACAGCCGGTTTCGAAGGCAATGGGCAAACTTGCCCGCGACATCGCCGACGAGACTGTAGCTGAAGTAGAAGAGGTAAAAAAAATGGCCGTAGCCAAGAAGAAGACCGCAGCAAAGCGTAAGCCAGCTGCCAAGAAAGCAGTAGCAGCAAAGAAGCCAGCAAAGCGCAAGCCAGCTGCTAAGAAGACTGCAGCGAAGCGCAAGCCAGCTGCTAAGAAGACTGCAGCGAAGAAGCCAGCAGCGAAGAAGACTGCAGCAAAGCGCAAGCCAGCTGCTAAGAAGACTGCAGCTAAGAAGCCAGCAGCGAAGAAGACTGCAGCGAAGCGCAAGCCAGCTGCTAAGAAGACTGCAGCGAAGCGCAAGCCAGCTGCTAAAAAAGCAGTAGCAGCGAAGAAGCCAGCGAAGCGCAAGCCAGCCAAGCGTAAGCCAGCTGCAGCAGCTGCTGCAAAGCCAGCTGCAAAGCGCAAGCCAGCAAAGCGCAAGCCAGCGAAGCGTAAGCCAGCTGCGAAGAAGTAATTCTTTTTCACTTGCTTTAGGAAAACCCCACTCGAAAGAGTGGGGTTTTTCTTTTGTGTAGGTGATCCTAAATTTGTGAGATTACTTGGGGCTAGCTACAACCCAGTCAATCGAGGATTTAAGGTCCGGGTAGCGGAACCTAAAGCCCGAGGCAAGTAGCTTGTTTGCGGTCATTTTCTGACTCACCAAAAGCAGCTCTTCGGCGGCCTCGCCAATAAAGAGCTTCATTAGAAACTCTGGGATTCTGAAAAACGTTGGCCGACGAATAGCCTTCCCCAAACCAACAATCATCTCTTCGCAGGTGGCCGGTTCCGGGGCGGTGAGGTTGTACGGTCCGCTTGCACCCGGGGTGGTAATCAGGTGAATGATTGCCGCGGCCTCATCGACAAGATTGATCCAAGCCCAGAACTGTTTGCCTGAACCAATTGGGCCGCCTAGCCCAAGTTTCAGAAGTGGCATCAGTGGGCCAAGCGCTCCCTTTTTTCGGCTCATGACCAAAGTGGTTCGAATCAGCACCACACGGGCTCGAGCCTTCATGGCCTCCTGCTCCCAGTTGTGGGCAAGATCAGATAAGAAACCTTTCCCCTTTGGAGATTCCTCGCTGAGCCAGGTGGAACCGCCTTCACCATAGAAACCGGAAGCTGATCCGCTGATTAGCACCTTGGGGGGATTCCCGGCCCGGTTGATAGCTGTGACCAGTGTTCTTGTCGAATCAATTCGGGATGAGACTATTTCTTTTTTGTACTTGGCAGTCCAGGGAATTCGTCCAGTGGTTGCTCCCGCTAGGTTCACAACCGCGTCGACGCTTTCCATAATGTCTGGATCAATCTGACCTTTGGCAGGATTCCAGCTAACCTCGTCAGCAGCCTTAGCGGTTCTACGAACGAGCCTGAGAGCTTGATGGCCATCTTCTCGAAGCTGCCGAGCCAATTCAGTGCCAACTAGCCCACTCGCGCCAGATATAAGTACGCGCATAAGTCCCCAATCGGTGGTTCTCAATATGGTTCATTCGTAGTCTTGTACAATTTAGAACTAAACACTAATCCCTCAGGGGCCAACTAAGAAATGAGTGCGCATTGTCCGAGGTTATGAACGTAGAAGCCTGGATCTGGATCGTCTCAATCGCAGCCATTGCGGTCGTTATGATCGGGGATCTGATTGTTCAGGTCAGAAAGCCTCACGAGCCTACTTTCAAAGAGTCCGCTATTCAGTACGTGGTCTACTTCGGTCTTGCCTTGATGTTCACACTCTTGGTCACCGAGGTGTGGGGTGGTCGATTTGGCGGTGAGTACCTGGCTGGATACATCACCGAGTGGTCCCTGTCAGTGGACAACCTATTTGTGTTTCTGATCATCTTTACCAAGTTCCGGGTTCCAAGGCACCTGCAGAGCGAAGCTCTGCTGGTTGGAATCGTTCTAGCGCTAATCCTTCGTGGAATCTTCATCGCTCTTGGCGCTGCTGCAATCGAGAACTTCAGCTGGGTTTTCTACCTATTCGGTGCGTTCCTGCTTTACACAGCTGTTCTCCTGGTTTGGGACACCTTTAAAAAGGAGGAAGAAGACAAGGTTCCCGGTGGCAAGATTGTCGCTTTGATCAAGACCAGATTCCGCACCGTCGATGAATTCCACGGCACGAAGCTGACCATTATTCAAAAGGGCAAGCGCTACATCACCCCGCTACTTTTGGTGATGATTGCAATCGGCTTCACAGACTTGCTGTTTGCACTGGACTCTATCCCAGCCGTTTATGGACTCACCAGTGAGCCATACATCGTGTTTATGGCCAATGCCTTTGCACTTCTTGGTCTGCGTCAGCTGTTCTTCTTATTGAGCGGCCTAATGGAGCGCCTGAAGTACCTAGGAGTTGGACTATCTGTAATCCTTGGATGGATTGGAGTGAAGCTAGTTATCCACGCCCTTCACAAGAACGAGCTTCCATTTATCAATGGTGGAGAACCAATTAAGGTGATTCCGGAAATTACAACCGAGCTCTCGCTTGGAGTTATCGTGTCGACTTTGATCCTTACAACAATCATTAGCTTGATCGCTACCAGCGGTGAAACCAAGCCCGAGAAGAAGAAGTCAAAGAAGACCCCGGCGAAAAAGAAGAGCTCTAAGAAGAGCTAAAAGGGCCCGAACACCGGATTCCACTGCTGAATAGAGCGAGATCCAATAAAGCCAGCGATGTCAAAAGGATCGTTGTCCAAAAGACTCGCTAGCTCGGTTGCTGATTCGGAGCTAAAAATTAGAAGCGACTCTGGGTTATCAATCATCGGACCAGACGCGAGCAACTGACCACTTTCGAGTAGACCCGCCAACCACTGCCTGTGGATTGGTCGAATCTCGTTGAGCTGCTCTGGAGTTGCAGCGTAAAGGTAAGTGACTGCAAATACTGGCATGGCTTCTTTCTTGATCGGATAAGTACCTGGCTAGCCTATTGGCGAGGGCGCTATATCCAACTTGGAAGCCACATCCGAAGCTGCCAAAACTCATAGGGC
>CAEZVT010000034.1_pt1 | contig 6882 bp, 8 predicted proteins | sample 7264811 | NCBI WGS metagenome assembly CAEZVT01 (sample SAMEA6813862, study PRJEB35770) | uncultured Micrococcales bacterium | biome: Freshwater; feature: Freshwater reservoir; material: water | place: Czech Republic | collected 2017-07-26 | depth 0.5m m | reverse complement strand
GCTTGCAAGCATCAACGTCTTCGGTGGCTTTGCCGTCACCTCTCGAATGCTCAAGATGTTCACGAGAGGAGACAAATAATGACCGCTCAAGCTTTAGCTAACGCCGCGTATGTTGTGGCAGCACTTTTGTTCGTTATGAGCCTTGCAGGACTTAGCAAGCACGAAACCGGTAGAACCGGTATTCGCTACGGAATTGCCGGAATGACAATTGCCATCGCGGTAACCGTTTGGCTATCTCTTTCTGGCTCCTGGACCGATTCAACTTTGCTCGGTGTTGGGCTTTTGGTTGCTGCATTGATTGTTGGAGCAGTAATTGGTCTATGGCGAGCAAAGGTAGTTGCCATGACTGGCATGCCAGAGCTAATTGCCCTCTTCCACAGCTTCGTAGGACTTACAGCTGTTTTGGTTGGTTGGAATGGAGCACTTCACGCCAAGGAGCTATCGGCTGAGCTAGCCGGTGTTCACAGCGCTGAAGTCTTTATCGGTGTCTTTATTGGAGCGGTGACCTTCACTGGTTCGATCGTGGCGTACCTAAAGCTCTCAGCCAAGATGTCTTCCAAGCCATTGATTCTTCCAGGTAGAAACTTCCTGAACCTATTTGCTCTTCTGGGCTTTGTGGTTCTAACTGTTGCCTACGTGATAACACCAGTTCTTGGTCTTCTGATTGCAGTGACCATTTTGGCTCTTGCCCTTGGATGGCATTTGGTTGCCTCCATCGGTGGAGGAGATATGCCAGTAGTTGTCTCGATGCTGAATAGCTACTCAGGTTGGGCAGCTGCAGCAACTGGTTTCTTGCTAGGAAATGACCTACTGATCGTGACCGGTGCCCTAGTTGGATCCTCCGGTGCTTACCTTTCTTACATCATGTGCCGGGCGATGAATCGCAGTTTTGTTTCGGTTATCTTCGGTGGCTACGGTATCCAAGCTCCTTCAGAGTCCGATGAAGAAGTCGGCGAGCACACCGAAACTGACGCTGCTTCGGTAGCGGAGCTTTTGAGCAACGCTAAGACCGTTGTGATCACACCGGGCTACGGCATGGCGGTAGCTCAGGCACAGTACCCGGTTGCAGAACTTGCCAAGAAGCTTCGCGAGAAAGGTGTTGAAGTTCGCTTCGGTATTCACCCGGTTGCAGGAAGACTTCCTGGACACATGAACGTACTTCTTGCCGAAGCCAAGGTTCCTTACGACATCGTGCTGGAAATGGATGAGATCAACGAAGATCTAGCTAGCACCAATGTGGTTTTGGTTATTGGAGCTAACGACACCGTGAACCCAGCTGCAGCCGAGAACCCAACAAGTCCTATTGCCGGTATGCCGGTGCTACGAGTTTGGGAAGCTGAGAACGTGATCGTCTTCAAGAGATCGATGGCTTCAGGATATGCCGGGGTAGCAAACCCACTGTTCTATAAGCCAAATGCCAAGATGCTCTTTGGTGATGCTAAGGAAAAGGTCAACGACATTTTGAAGGCGCTTTAGAAGAGACAAAAAGTACCCGGCACCCACGAGATTCAGGGGAGCTGGGTCAGATTGTGGTTCTTTGTGGAACTAGGCCAGAACAGCGGTTTGCTCAAGAAACTTGAAAACTGCCTTGTGTCTGGCAATTTCAACCGTTTCGTCCCACCCAGGCGTAGCCCCGCCACTTTTGTGAATAGCTGCCCGTATTGCGCTGGAGGCATTCTCGGAGGCGGCTTCGATGGTTTCGCCGATGCCAACTATTGAGAGGGAAATCGTGTTTTCACTCAAGCTCGAGGTGACGTCGGCATCCAGAAGAGTTTCACTAGCCGCCTCTTGATCGAACAGCGCTTCGGAAACCGAATCGAAAATCTGCTCGGGATCGTTATCCGAAATGAACTGGAAGGTTATTCGCATCTGAATTGCAGCCATTTCATCTCCTTACCGGTCGCTTGAAGCAGGTGGTTCTAACCAAATGCTTTCTCTTATTGTTCAAATAGTATCGCCCACTAGGTGTGATGTGAACTGTTGTTCTGTGTTTAGCTGGGCAGCCACATAGCGCCTTGTAGTACTTAGGGGGATTCTTGATGACCCAGCTGCTTAGGTGCAGTTCAAACAGAAGTTGTTGAATCTCTTTGTTTGGGTGTCTCTTCCAGTATCCGTTTGTGCCTGACATCTGGCCAAGATAGGGGCAGACGACAGAAGATGACTGCAGTTTTCCACAGGTTCATTTTCGAAACCCTCGGAGTTTGATTAGGACATATTTAACGCAGACCGTCACGCTTCGAAAACTGAAATCCCTAGCGCCACTACAACCCAGGCAATAACTGCAGCCCAAATCACCATGGCGGCAGAGATCAAGATAGAAACCTTTAGTGGCTTGACTCCAGCAGCTACCGAAGCAGCCGCAGCAAACTGAGTTCCAATCAGGATTGGACCGAGGGCTGCCATGCCGAAGATTCCATACTTATCAAAAGCCTTTTGGGCTTTGACAAACTTGGGAGATTCAGGCTCTTTGCCCTTGGCGACCCTTCTCGCGATGATCCAGCTTCGAAGCGCTCCACCACCGTAGGCAAAAACAGCGATGGTTATGATATTTCCAATCGAGGCAAACACCACTGTCAGCACCGGATCTAGTCCAAGTACGATTCCAGCCGGCACCACCGCAATTGCTTCGAGCCAGGGGATAGCTCCGCCCAGGAAAACTCCAAAGAGCCCCAATTGTTCTAGGTTCATGCTTTGCGCTCGAACAATCTACTGAAGGTTGTTAACACCGCTTCCATCGGTCCCCTGGTTCGGTACCTAAGGTTTAGCTGTGCCAGTAGGGCAAGCACCAGCCAGGTTGCCCCTGCGATTAGAACAACACTTAGCAAGCTAAGTTCTTGGAACAGACCGAATCCCCAAGCTGAGAACAAAGTGGAGAAAACTAGTGACTGACCTAAATAGATACTCAGCGAGTGACGACCAGCAGCACTTAGAAGCGAAAGCTTCCAGCTTTGGCTGAGAAGCCAAAGGCCTCCAACTAAACCAGCTGACATCAGTGGAGCGCTTAAGAAATTCAGCGCCGTTGCAACTAGGTACAGGGTAAGGCTGTAGCTTTCGGCTTGCTCGTTAGTAATGAAGATGTAGCCAGCAAGTAGCTGCAGAGCTAGCCCAAGAGTTAGTCCCCAGATCGCAAATTTCGTCATTAGATCCGGCTTCAAGGAAGCGCCAAGCCCTTCCTTTCTAGCAACCAGCACACCAACAATAAACGCAACAAAAACTAGGGACCCTTGGAGCACAAACGCGGGCCCTGCGGCCATAAGCCAAAACTCAAACCTAGCGGCCGCAATCTCAAAGAAGCTACCAGAACGTAAGGCAACATCAAGGGAGTCGATGGACTCTAATCCAGGTAGGGCCTTGCCCTTCGAGGCGAAGATCAATTCCCCGAGGTATGTAAAAGCTGAAACAACAACAAACAGCACTGCAGTGATGATGTAAATCACCCAGGCCCACACCCTTAGGGTCTTTTCCTTGCGGAAGTAAAGCAGCGTCAGCAGTAGTGCAAAGACTCCGTAGATGAAAAGGATATCCCCGTGGAAGAAGAAGGTCAGGTGAATTAGTCCCAGGAGCACTAATCCAATAGCTCTAGCAATCCACCTTCTTCTGTTGCTCTTTTGGTCCTTCAGTACATAGTGCGCGGAGTATCCAAACAGGAACGAGAACAGCAGGTAGAACTTCGCCTGAAACAAAGCAAACACCAGGAAAGCCACGCTTGCAGACTCAGGTTGGGTTAGATCCAGCGATTCGGCACCGCTAAAGGTGCTAATCGAGAAGAACTGGATGTTGACCATAGCAATGCCGAATAGGGCAAAACCGCGAAGGATGTCTGGAAAACTGTCTCTTTGTGTTGTGGCCAATTTAGATGTCCCTCTCACGCCAGGCAAGAATCATCGAAGGTGCGGCGGCGAAGGCAAACATGGTCGCAATCGCCAGGTAGCTGCCGTCATTACCTTCCGGCTGGAACATTTGTAATTCCGGTCCAAAGAACATCAAAAGAAGCAGACCTAGCACGATGTATCCCATGGCCAAATAGGCATAGCGGTAAGAGGTGTTGCGTATTTGAATTTGGCGTTCGTCCAATAACTCATCCGGTGCATCAGCTATTCCTCTAACGGCAATGCGAAGGTAGGAATAGGCGCCGAGGGTCAGAAAAATCACAAAAAGAGCCGTCACGCTAAAAACAACTAGTTCTGTCTCGGAGTTTAGGTTGAGATTTGTCTTTAGCACTGGGTAGTAGCTTCCCAAGGAGACCAAGACAATGCCAAGCATGTTCAGTACTACAAGCACCCGTCGGTTACGTTGAGATCTCAACCACTTAAAGTTCGAATTCTCATCAGTTAGCAAAGCCCGAGTGCCCTTTTCAGTCACACCTTCAAGCCAGTAAATCTTGTTCTTCTTGGACATTATTTCTTTCCTTTTTTCTGTTCAGTTAGTGAAAAAAGCTCTGAAACTTCCTTTTTCAAAGCCTTGGCGATTCGAAGGGCCAGCACTAAAGAAGGGCTGTATTCCCCGCGCTCTAGGTAGCCAATGGTTTGGTAGTGGACTCCAACCAGATCTGCCAGCTCTTGCCTACTCAATCCCTGGGCAGTGCGAATCTGCTCGATTTGGTTGAATACCGGCTCTTCGGAATTTCTACTCATAGATGTAGTATAGATGCTACATAGCATTAATGCAACATTGCGCAAGTCAACGTCACATGCGGCAGTTATTGCCTAGGGCAACTTCTTGGATTTACTCCTACTTTGAACCATCACCAGAAGGGCAAAGCTCAAGGCGGTAACGGCCAAAAGAACAGCAAGCCCAGTCAAAGTCAGCGCACTAGGCGAAGCAAACGGCTCAGCTCTAAGCGACTGCCAGGTAACAAGTCCAACAAAACCAAGCCAGGTAAGGTTTCCAACAACAATCAGGGGAATCCGGAAAGTGAGTGGCAACATCAAAGAAATGGCTAGCAGGCTGGCTGCCACCTGGATTGAGTGCAGTCCAAAGAAGTGCCCCACCCGCAAATCACCGGCAACTGTGCTCCAGCCAAGAAATGGCAAACCAGGGCCACCATCTGAAACTCCAACAGCGTGAGCTCCGGCTATCCCTTGGTAGTTAGCCAGTTGGGTGGCGGTTGGCCAAGTCATCAAGTAAGCCAGCCCCATACCAACCGCAGTGTTGATGCTCCCAAAGGCAAGTACCAACTTGAGATTGAACTCCTGCTGTTTTTGAAACATGATCATCAAGCTGATGAAGATTGTTGAGAAAAGCACAATCGAAATGAACGTTGCCATCAACGACCAGATGACAATTGCTGTTGGGGAAGAGACATTGAAGTGGCTAGTGGTTCCTAAAATCGCCATGGCCGAGATTAGAACCAATTCAACCGTGAGAGAAACCGCGATAAACAAGCCCGCAAGCTTTACCCAGCGAGCACCTTTGGTTATGAAGGAGCTGAGCCACGAGTAGGTAAATGAAAAGATAGCCGCAGAAATGAAAAACTTAATCGGCTTTTCCCAAACAGATACGCCGAGTAGTTCCCTGGTGTCGAAAATCCAAAACGGGACTAGCACTAGCGCTCCGACAACTGAAATCACTGCCAACCAAAATAGAGATTTTGTGTGCTTTAGGCGGGATAGGTCAAATAGTTTCTCAGGCTGCATTTCTGGACTCCGCATTCTTGGTTAGTTGTGTCTTTATCTGTGTCAATGTCTTGTCAAGTTTTTCTAAATCAACAGAAGAACCTCCATCGAAAAGAATCCTGAACTCTTTCTCCAAAAAATCTGCAGACTGGGTGGTTAACAGTTCTCCCTTACGGGTGAGCTCTAAGGACAGATTCTTTTCGTTTCCGGATACTCTCGAGACCTTTACAAGGTTTCGTTCTTGAAACCACGAGAGCCTCTGGCTTACTGCTGCCCGAGAAACACCAAGACATTCGGCTAGATAACTTGGCGTCGGTTTGTACTGGCTCATGAGGGTTACCAAAAAAAGAAACTGGCTATACGTCAGTTCAAAATTTGCCCGAAGTAACCGATCCGCAGTTGAATTCAGGACATACACGAGTTCGTTCAGGGTAAAGGTTATGCGACTTCTATTCATGCGGCTTAGTTAACTACTTAACAACAAGATTGTCAAGTAGTTAACATTAGCCTTAGTAATTCGCGTCTTTTTGGGAAATAGACAACCCCGCCTAATCCTGGGATTGACGGGGTTGGACTTGCTGCCGGAGAATGCGGGATTCGAGCTAACCCAATCCGGTTCCTGAATTGGACACTTCAGTTCTCGAGTCTTATCTTGGATAGGGAGGTTTTTGATGAAGATTGCTGTCGCCGGTGGGGCTGGACTAGTGGGTAAGTTTGCCGTCACGGCTGCCGAAAACCGAGGACACGAAGTTGTCTCGATTTCCCGAAGAAATGGCATCGACTTAATTTCTGGCGAGGGTTTGGCGGAGGCTCTCGATGGCGTGGATGTAGTTATCGACGTCACCAATAAAACCACGCTGAGTGGCAAAACTTCACGAAAATTCTTTTCAACCGTCACAGACAACCTCCTTAGCGCAGAGGCGAAGACGGGGGTGAAACATCACGTGGCTTTATCAATCGTTGGTATCGATGAGATTGACGACGGCTACTACGCGGGGAAACTCGAACAAGAGCGAACCATCGAAAGCGGATTAGTCCCGTACACCATTGCTAGGTCCTCCCAGTTTCATGAGTTCGTCACCCAGCAACTGCAAAGTATGCCTGGACCGATTGCGTTTCTTCCAAAATGCCTTATGCGACCAGTGGCCGCAAGGGAAGTGGGGCAACACCTAGTGGATATCGCAGAAGGAAAACCACTTAAGCGCGCAACGGATTTGGTTGGTCCAAGAAATGAAGTTTTAGCTGATCTGGCTCGAAGGCAGATCGC
>CAEZVT010000032.1_pt1 | contig 6947 bp, 6 predicted proteins | sample 7264811 | NCBI WGS metagenome assembly CAEZVT01 (sample SAMEA6813862, study PRJEB35770) | uncultured Micrococcales bacterium | biome: Freshwater; feature: Freshwater reservoir; material: water | place: Czech Republic | collected 2017-07-26 | depth 0.5m m | reverse complement strand
GAGGCCTTTATCTTTCGACACTCTCAGCCATCCTTCAGGTATTACTTCAAGGTTCCGTGTTAGCTTGAAAAATATGTCTTTTCGACTGAGAGCCCCCTTTGCCTTGTTCATGAGCTTGGCAATTCTCCTGGGAACCGTGCTTGCAGTCCCGGCCATGGCAAACCCGAACTACCCGAGTGCCGCCGAGGTGGCCGCCGCTAAGCGCAACGTGGTTGATAAGCAAAAGATGATCGAGCGAATCGAGAATCTCATCGCAGATCTCGAAGACGAAGTTGAAGTCCTAAACCGCGAAGCCAGCATCAAAGCTGAAATCTTCAACGTCGCTCAAGAAGAATTCGAAATCATCGAGCGCAAAGTAAAGGTATTGGAAAAGCAGGCCAAGGCTGCGCTCGCCGAAGCTGACCAAGCCGCCGAGCAGCTTGGTCAAATTGCCTCCCAGATGCTTAGAAATGGTTCCGGCGGAACCTCGCTGAACCTGTTTCTAAACCCCGGCGAAGCTGATGACCTTTTGTATCAACTGGGAGCTCAGGAAAAACTCGCTGAGCAAACCGAACTGATTTACCAAAAATCCCTAGAGCGCCAGCGTCTAGCCAAAGCGCTAACCGATGAATTGGCTGCTGCCGAAAAAGAGCTTGAAGCCAAAGCCGAGGTAGCCAAAAAAGCATTCGACGAGGCTGAAGCTGCCGCCAATGCCGTTGAGGCCAAGGTTGCAGCAAACAAGCGTCAAAACAGAATCTTCTATAACCAGCTTGCTTCCCTGAAGGACACCGCAGCCGACCTTGAGCGCCAGCGCGCCGAAGGTCTGGCGTGGGAAAGAAGACAGGCTGCCGGAACCAGAGTCCCCGAAGCTCCTGAGCTTTACAAAGTTGGACCACCAAACCAAGACAAGGTCGAGCGAGTAATCGCTTTTGCTAGAGCGCAGCTGGGTAAGCCATATATTCTTGGCGCTCGCGGACCCAACGCTTGGGACTGTTCCGGTTTGACCATGAAGGCTTACGAAGCAGCCGGTACATATATCGGAACACATTCGGTTTCGAATCAGTTCATCAATGCGATGGACAAGCGTCAGCTTGTTCCGCTTCGAGACGTTGCAGCAGGAGATCTAATCTTCTGGTCAACCAGCAACAATCATCTAAACCGCGGTTATGGAGATAAGTACCACATCGGTATTTACATCGGCGGCGGATTAATTCTTGATGCACCAAACCCATCAAAACCGGTTCGAATCATTCCGATGAACCAGCGACTTGGTGAAATGGTTCCTTACGCAGCACGACCTAGCGCGTAAAAAATTTTAGTGCTTGTAGTTGGCTTTAGCCTCTGCGATTAATCTTTCCGCTTCAGCTTTGTTGGCCCAACTACCAAGCTTGACCCACTTGCCTGGCTCAAGATCTTTGTAATGCTCGAAGAAGTGAGCAATCTCGTTTTTTGTCTGCTCAGGGACATCGCCAATATCTTGGATATGTTCCCAGCGCTTGTCTTTAGCTGGCACGCAAAGAATCTTCTCGTCCATCCCGCCATCGTCTTCCATAGGAAGAACGCCTACGGCACGAACGTTTACAACAACGCCTGGGAAAACTGGGAACTCAAGAAGTACTAGGGCATCTAGCGGGTCGCCGTCGCCGCCTAGAGTCTTGTCGAAGTAGCCGTAGTCAACCGGGTAAACAAAAGGTGTGTAGAGCACACGGTCTAGGTGTACGCGACCGGTCTCATGGTCAACCTCATACTTGTTTCTCGATCCTCTAGGAATCTCGATTACGGCTTCAATCATTGCTCTCCTCAATAGGCTTGTTTCACCCACAAGATTACCCAACTTGAAGGAAACCTGAAGTGAGCGTGCGCAAGCGTCTTAGTCCCGCCCAGGGGCTCATTCGCCTTGCGGTTCGAAACTGCCTGACCTCAAACACCAAGCCCGGACAAAAACTACTACTCGCCGTATCTGGTGGAGCCGACTCACTTGCCCTAGCCGCAGCATGTGAGTTCGAAGCTAAAAAACTTAAGGTCAAGATCGCAGCGGCAGTAATCGATCACTCACTTCAAAACAACAGCGACAAGGTCGCTGCACAAACAGCAAAGACACTTGCCTCACTTGGTTTTGAAGAAGTGGTTGTGAAGAAAATTGCTGTTGGTAAAGCGGGCGGACCAGAAGCGGCAGCGCGCACCGCGCGCTACACCGCTCTTGAAACACTTCGCCAAAAAACCAAGTCGCACTTTATTGTTTTAGGTCACACCGCATCCGATCAAGCTGAAACTGTTTTGTTGGGTTTGGTTCGAGGATCCGGTTCTAAATCACTTTCGGGGATGAGCGAAAAAACTGGCTTCTTGCTTAGACCTCTGCTTGGCATCGAGCGCGCCACCACAGAGGCTTTTTGCAAGGACAGTGGCATCAAGTACTGGTCAGATCCACAAAACAAGGACGAGAAGTTTTTGCGCGTGATGATTAGAAAGCACGTGCTTCCCTTTTTGGAAAAGCAGCTCGGGGGATCGGTTGCCGCATCTCTAGTTAGAACTTCCGATCAGCTTCGTGAGGACAATACTTACCTGGAGTCACAGGCGGACAAGAGCTTCAAGAAGTACGCGAAGGTTTCAGGTTCTGGAATCAGTTTTGATGCAAAGGCAATCGAGAAATTGCCTGCGGCAATTTTGAATCGCGTTATTAAAAAGGCGTTGGATGGTTTTGGTTCGGAGTCGAGTCGGACTCACGTGCTGGCAGTTTCGGATTTAGTTTTGTCCTGGCATGGGCAAAAGCCTTTGGCGCTTCCAGGGGTTAGAGTAGTGCGTAAGGGCAACACCATCAGCTTTGAGCCAAACAGGAGATGACCAGTGGATCTGGAAACCGTAACCGCTGAAATCACTCAGGTGCTAATCACCAAAGAGCAGATCGAAACCCGCATCCAGGAATTGGCCAAGGAAATTGATGCTCACTACGCCAGCAAAGATGTTCTTCTAGTTGGTGTTCTAAAAGGCGCCGTTATGTTTATGGCGGATTTGTCTCGTGCCGTTCAATCAAGAGTCCAGATGGATTGGATGGCAGTTTCTTCCTACGGTTCAGGAACAACTTCTTCTGGAGTAGTTCGAATCCTGAAAGATCTCGATGCTGATGTGTTGGGCAAAGACGTACTAATTGTTGAGGACATCATCGACTCCGGACTTACTCTTTCTTGGTTGGTTTCCAACCTAGAAGCTCGCGGAGCAGCCTCTGTTGAGGTTGTTGCACTGCTTAGAAAGCCAGATGCTGCCAAGGTTGACGTTGATGTTCGCTGGGTTGGCTTTGAGATTCCGAACGAATTTGTGGTCGGATATGGCCTTGATTACAACGAGCGATACCGCACCCTGCCTGGGGTAGCGGTGCTTTCCCCTTCTGTTTACTCCTAGATTTTCACCTGTCAGTTTGGGCAGGTAACCTAGGAAGCTATGAAGCTCAAGAAAATCCTTTCCGGTCCGTTTATCTGGATCTTTGTGGCAATCGTCATATTGATCACCGGAACCAGCCTGATCAACGCCCAGACCTTCCAGCAGGTTGACACCAAGTACGGCCTTTCGCTGATCGAAACTGGCAAGGCCAAATCCGTCAAGATCTTTGATGGTGAGCAGCGCGTTGACATTGAACTTCTAAGCCCAGACGCTGAGTTTGGCTCGCAGGTGCAGTTTTTCTATGTTGCACCTCGTGGTGAGCAGGTCATTGACGCAATCTCGACTTCCGTAATCAGCGACGGCTTCAACGATGAAGTTCCAAACACTCCCTGGTATCTAGCCCTGCTTGGATCACTTCTACCATTTATCTTGATCGGACTTATCTTCTGGTTTCTGCTTTCTTCAATGCAGGCTGGTGGCGGCAAAGTCATGCAGTTCGGAAAATCCAAAGCCAAGATGGTCACCAAAGAAACTTCACAGACCACCTTTAAAGATGTCGCCGGCATTGACGAGGCATTAGAAGAACTCGAAGAAATCAAAGACTTCCTAAAAAAGCCCGAACGCTTCAAAGCTCTCGGAGCCAAGATTCCAAGAGGTGTTTTGTTGTATGGCCCCCCAGGAACTGGAAAGACCCTGGTTGCCAAGGCTGTGGCCGGCGAAGCTGGAGTTCCATTCTTTTCCATTTCAGGTTCTGACTTTGTTGAAATGTTTGTTGGAGTTGGAGCATCGCGTGTGCGCGATTTGTTTGAGCAGGCCAAGGCCTCATCGCCAGCGATCATCTTTGTCGATGAGATCGATGCAGTTGGTCGTCAGCGCGGAGCGGGTATCGGTGGCGGTAATGATGAGCGCGAGCAGACTCTTAACCAGCTGCTAGTTGAGATGGATGGATTCGATTCCAGCGTCAGCGTGATTTTGATTGCTGCAACTAACCGCCCAGATATCTTGGATCCAGCCCTTTTACGCCCAGGACGCTTCGATAGACAAATTGGTGTTGGTGCACCGGATCTGGCAGGACGCGAACAGATTCTTCGCGTGCACGCTAAGAACAAGCCAGTCGATGACGATGTTGATCTTGCTCTAATCGCAAGAAGAACACCAGGCTTTACCGGAGCAGATCTTGCAAACGTGTTGAACGAGGCAGCTTTGTTGTCTGCTCGTGAAAACCGCAAAACCATAGACGCTGCAACAGTTGATGAAGCAATCGATCGCGTAATCGGCGGACCACAGAAAAAATCTCGTCTGATGAAAGACGAAGAGCGTCTAAACACCGCGTACCACGAGGCAGGTCACGCACTGGTTGCCGCATCCCTAAACCACTCAGACCCAGTCACCAAGGTGACTATCTTGCCAAGAGGTCGAGCACTTGGATACACCATGGTGTTGCCGCTGGAAGATCGCTATTCGGTCACCCGCAACCAACTGCTTGATCAGATTGCTTACGCTCTCGGTGGAAGAGTTGCCGAAGAAGTTGTATTCAACGACCCAACAACCGGCGCCTCCAATGATTTTGAAAAGGCAACCAAGACTGCACGTCAAATGGTGACCCTTTACGGTTTTGCATCTTCTCTGGGAACTGTTTCCTACGGCGGTGGCGGCGAAGTGTTCATCGGTCGCGACATGGCCCAGGCCAGAGAATACTCCGACGAAGTTGCTCACCAGATTGATCTTGAGATTCGAAAGATTCTTGATGCAGCGCACGACGAGGCATACAAGGCCATCAACCTAAACCGCAAAGTGTTAGACGCGATGGCCAAAGAATTGATGGAGAAAGAAACTCTAAACCCCGACGACATTGCAAAGTTGTTTAAGTCAGTTAAGAAACTTCCAAAGCGCAAGCCTTGGCTCTCAAAAACCTCCAGACCTTCGTCTAAAAAAGGTCCTATTGCAATTCCTTCGAAGGGCTCAACAACCGCCAAGGTAGCTGCAAAGAAAGTAGCTGAAGCGGCCGAAGCTGCAGCTGCCAAGAAACCTGCAGCGAAAAAGCCCGTTGCAAAAAACCCGACAAAGGCACTAAAGAAGAAGTAATTGGTTGATATCAATCGCATAAAAAATGCGGTGACCGAGCTGCTCACCGCAATTGGCGAAGACCCTAAACGCTCTGAACTATTGGCAACCCCTGAGAAATTCGCTGAGGCGTATCAAGAGTTTTTCAAGGGAGTTGGCGTTGATCCGATGTCGATTCTTGCTGATGCTTTCCCAGCTGAACAAAACGATGTTGTGATCTTGAAAGATATTGAACTGGTTTCGATTTGTGAACATCACTTACTTCCCTTTACTGGAGTAGCTCACATCGCCTACCTACCAAAAGACAAGGTGGTTGGCCTAGGACGCTTACCAAAGCTTGTTGAGGTGCTTGCCGCCAGGCCCCAGCTTCAGGAGAACCTAACTTCACAAATTGCCGAGGCAATCCAGACCGGATTAGATGCAGCCGGTGTGATTGTGGTCATTGAAGCCCGCCATCACTGCGTTGCATCAAGAGGCGCAAGACAACCAGAAGCCAACACCGTTACACTGCGAGCCCTCGGCACTTTCAGCGAGCCAGCTGCCAGAGCCGAGATCATGGCCCTGATTGCAAAATGAAAACATGGTTAATTTCACTAGACCTCTGATCATGGGTGTTATCAACATCACCCCGGATTCCTTTTCTGACGGCGGTCAATTTCTAGATTCCAGCGAAGCTGTCAAACATGCACTGCAACTTGTTCGCGAAGGTGCAAACATCATCGACCTTGGTGGGGAATCGACTAGACCAGGCGCTTTGCGAGTAAAGCTCGAAGAAGAACAAGCCCGTGTGCTGCCTGTAATTGAAGCACTGATGCAAAACGCTGAGTTCAAAGCAAGGGGTGCAATCATCAGCATTGACACCATGAACGCGCAAACCGCAGCGCTTGCAGTTGCTGCCGGAGCGGCAATTGTGAACGATGTTTCCGGTGGTCTTGCCGACGAACAAATGTTCGCGGAGCTAAAAAATCTCAACTGCAAATTCATAGTCAGTCACTGGCGAGGCTTTAGCGAAACTATGGATTCGCTGAATAACTACACATCCGTTGCTAAAGATGTTGCAGAAGAACTTATCGAGCGAGTTGCAAAAGCAGAAGCCGCGGGAATTTCTAGAGAACGGTTGATCATCGATCCAGGTCTGGGGTTTGCAAAAGACATTGCACAAAACTGGCACCTGGTTGCTCGCCTTGACGAATTAGAAAAACTTGAACTTCCAATTCTGGTTGGAGCATCCAGGAAACGCTTTCTGGCTGGAGCACTCGAGCCGCAAGATGCAGCCGGTGTTAGCAACCAAAGACGCGATCTTGCAACTGCAGTTTTGACCGCGCTTTTACTCCAGCGCAAGCTTTGGGGCGTGAGAGTCCACAATGTTGCAACAACCCTCGATGCCATCAAGGTTGTTGAGGCCCTGGCGTTTGCGAATGAAGAGTCCAGCGGGCAGAGTTAAGCCATGACCCAAAAGATTCAGATCAAGGGCCTTCGGGTTTATGGCTACCACGGTGTGATGGAGCACGAGCGTGATGAGGGCCAGT
>CAEZVT010000031.1_pt1 | contig 6997 bp, 7 predicted proteins | sample 7264811 | NCBI WGS metagenome assembly CAEZVT01 (sample SAMEA6813862, study PRJEB35770) | uncultured Micrococcales bacterium | biome: Freshwater; feature: Freshwater reservoir; material: water | place: Czech Republic | collected 2017-07-26 | depth 0.5m m | reverse complement strand
TGGGGCCGACCAGGGGACTTGAACCCCTAACCCCCGCATTACAAGTGCGGTGCGCACACTGGGCAATACACTTGGGAAAGAGTTCTGAACGTATTCAAATGGAGGTATAAAAAGTGAGTAAAAGTAGTACGGCTAGCACTGGAGGTTTTTACTTCCTAGCCTTCATTGGCGCCGCAGTGTATTTCATCGGTCAATCGACCGACTTTTGGAGCGGGGTCGTCGGATTTTTGAAAGCGTTAGTTTGGCCAACTTTTTTGGTTTACGAGATTCTTGTGACCTTATCCGCCTAAATGGGGCCGACCAGGGGACTTGAACCCCTAACCCCCGCATTACAAGTGCGGTGCGCTACCAATTGCGCCAGGTCGGCCTGTTCCTAGAAGAACAAGCCTCTAGGTACCCCCAAAGTCTACCCAAAAAGCCAAAACTGGGCCAAGCAGACAAAGACCTAAGTTAGCTAGCTGTAGTAGACATCATCCAGGGTCACTGTTAGAAGCTCTCGTTGCTCTAGGTGCTTGGCCAAGGCTTTGAAGACGTACTTTGGGGTTCGGTCATTGAAGTGATCGAGCAAAATTGTGCGATCTCTAATCCACTTGATTCCCAGCTGAAGAATATATCGCTTTCGTTGGGCAGCACTATCGCCAAGAGAACCACTCCACATAACCGGGGATGTGTAGCCCATGTCTTTAGCGACGTTTATTACTCTCTGATCAATCCGCCCATAGGGAGGCCGGTAGTAGGGCTTGGCACTTACCCCAAAATTATCCTCTATGAAGCTGCCGCATTTTCTAAGCTCTTGCTTTATTCCAGCAGTCGAGAGCCTTGTCATGCTCGGGTGGGAGTGAGTATGGTTTGCCAACTGAATCTTTCCAGCATTGACAAGTTCTTGAATCTGCTCGCGATTTTTCTTCCAGGCTGGGTAGACAGAGTTGATAAAAAATGTCATCCGTAAGTTGTATCTCTCAACAAAATCCAAATAATCGCGAACGCCTGCAGCACTGGCCCCATCATCAACAGTCCAAGCGATTCGCTTGATCTCTGATTCAGGCAGGCGAATGCGCCTACCTTCCTTAAGGGCTGTGCGCTGAAATCCGAGTGGACCAAGTGGCGAGGCTACCCGTTCGCGAATGATTGGGTCTGGAACAATCAGTGGCCCACCGGCAGCGTGAGCTGCCGAGGGAAAGAAAAACCCCGCGGCCGAGGCCGCGAGGAATTCTCTTCTAAGCAATTTTTGGTTTAGCCCTGGGCACCGGTAGTGACAAACTGCACAAACTGAGCAAAGCGCGCAGCGCTGGCAAGTTCTTCGCCAGTCTCCCAGGTGTACTGTTCGCCGTTTACCAAAACGGTCGGTGTTCCGCTGACCTGGATTTCGGTACCCGGAATCGTCTCTGTTAGAGCTCGCTCGGTTGAGTCCTTAATCCAGTTACCAAAAGCCTTTTCATTTATGCAGCTAGAAACCAGTTCTATGTTGCTGGCCCCGACTTCTTCGGCAAAGCTAATCAGCTCAGCATTTTCAGGTCCCGGAGCACCTTCGGTGGGCTGGGACTTGAACAAGCGGGTGTTGTACTCAAAGAAGTTGTCTGGTGAGTGCTCTGAAACACACAGGGCTGCATTTGCAGCTCTAGAGGAAAATGTGTTCGGTGAGCCACGACCATCTAGGAACGAGAGGGCGTGCATCTCAACGGTTGCCATTCCTGAGGCAACCCAGTTCTTAATCTGCTCGCTGTTTGGAAGCTCGAACACAGCACAAATTGGGCACTGGTAGTCAACATAAATGATGATCTCCACAGGCGCTTCTCCAGGAGCAGGAGCTGGGGTGAATTCCGAGGTGAACACCTTCAGGTCTGTTCCAACCTTGACGCCATCATTGAAGCTCGCGTTTGTAGGAACTGCGGTGGACTGGGTGCTGGCGTTGAAGATTGTTAGAGCTACGGCTCCGACGGCCACAATCACCGAGATTGCGATTCCAAGTTGGATGAGAACGCGCTTGCGCTTATCGCCCTTTTGCTGCTGCTCCCTGAGGGCTTTGGCCTTGGCACGGGCGGCTTCACGCTGCTCTGATCTGGTTGGTCTTGGGGTGTTTGTGGTCATTTGGGTAGTTTACAACAGGTTTTTGGACCCTGAAGGCCCCTTGTTTAGGGGCCTTTGGCGGTGCGATAATAAGAAGTACTCGACAGAGCCTCTGTTGAGTGAATTCACTAAGGATCGTCCGGCACGTACCTGCCGGTGAAGGAGAAGCATCATGGCATCAGTTAAGTTCCAGAAAGCCACCCGAACATACCCGGGCGGAACCACCCCAGCGGTAGACGCTATTGATTTAGAAATCGCCGACGGCGAATTTCTAGTTCTAGTTGGTCCTTCCGGTTGCGGAAAATCCACCACCTTGCGAATGCTCGCAGGACTTGAAGAAGTTAATGGTGGGCAAATCCTGATTGGTGACCGCGACGTCACCAACATCCCGCCTAAAGATCGCGACATCGCGATGGTGTTCCAAAACTATGCTTTGTACCCACACATGACTGTTGCAGAGAACATGGGGTTCGCACTCAAGATTGCAGGAGTTGCAAAAGAAGAGCGCGCAGCGCGCGTTCTTGATGCAGCGAAGCTTCTAGATCTTGAGCCATACCTAGACCGCAAGCCAAAGGCGCTTTCTGGCGGTCAGCGCCAGCGCGTTGCGATGGGTCGCGCAATTGTTCGTAAGCCCCAGGTATTCCTAATGGATGAGCCGCTATCGAACTTGGATGCCAAGCTAAGAGTTCAGACTCGAACTCAGATTGCTTCGCTTCAGCGTCGCCTAGGAGTCACAACCGTTTACGTGACTCACGACCAGGTCGAGGCTATGACCATGGGTGACCGCGTAGCTGTTTTGAAGGATGGCGTTCTTCAGCAGGTTGCAACCCCTAGGGAGCTCTACGAAACTCCTAAAAACGTATTCGTTGCAGGATTTATTGGCTCCCCAGCCATGAACCTACTTCAGTTGCCTATCGTCGATGGCGGAGTCCAGTTCGGAAACACCGTAGTCAAGATTGACAAGTCAGTGCTCGCAAAAACCAGCGCCAAGCAAGTTACTTTGGGAGTAAGACCTGAGAACCTATCTGTTTCTAAGTCCGAGGGAATCTCAGTTGAGGTTGACGTGGTTGAGGAGCTTGGTTCTGACGGATACCTATACGGTTCGGCAACAGTTGATGGTTCTCACACCGAACTGGTTTCCCGAGTCGACGGTCGCGATCACCCTCACAAGGGAGAAACTGTCTTCCTAAACCCTGAGGGCGGCATAATGCACCTGTTCGATGTTGTCACCGGAGAGCGCCTGAACTAGCACAGTGACCCGAGAGTTTGGAGCCTAAAGCTTCGGGCGGGACTTTGAAATCTCGTACAAGGCTACGGATGCTGCAATTCCGGCGTTCAGCGATTCAGTTTCCTTGGCGATCGGAATAGACAAAACAGTGTCGCAGTTTTCCTGAACCAGTCTGGATAAGCCTTTGCCTTCAGAGCCAATCACCAGAACTAATCCCTCGTTAGAAAGATTGAACTTTGGAAGCGAAACATCGCCGCCCCCATCAAGACCAACTACAAACAGCTTCCTTCTTTTAAATTCTTTCAAAGTTGCGTTCAAATTCCCAGCTAACGCAACAGGAACCCTCGCTGCAGCTCCTGCTGAAGTTTTCCAGGCAGCTGCTGTGACTCCAGTTGAGCGGCGCTGCGGAAGAATGACGCCATGACCGCCGAAGGCGGCAACCGAGCGAATGATTGCTCCGAGGTTTCTAGGGTCTGTGATTCCATCCAGGGCTACAAACAAAGGCTTAGAGCCTCGAGCTAATACCTTGTCTAGCAGCTCCATCGGGTGAGAGTAATTGTAGGGCGGCACTTGAAGTGCAACTCCCTGATGAACAGAATCAAATCCTGTTAGACGATCGATTTCTGGACGAGTGACTTCGTTGATTGGAATCTTGCGCAAGTTGGCCAAGGTGATTGCCTCTTTGACGCGATCATCCATCTCAATTCTGGATGCAAGATACAAAGCGGTAGCCGGAACTTTTGCGCGCAAAGCCTCAACCACTGAGTTTCTTCCGGATAGAACTTCAAAGTTCTCGGAGGTTTTGGTTATGCGCCTACCTTTTCTGGCCGCAGCGCCTGCAACACCAGCGGTCTTTGGTCCGGATGCTACGAATTCACCCTTGCGGGAAACTCTTACACCGGTTGCTCTTTTTTTGTCCGCGGATTTTTTGGCTCTAAAAGCTTTGTGGCCTTTACGATCCTCGGCTTTAGGGGTTGGACCCTTGCCTTCGAGCTTTTTGCGACCGTGGCCACCGGTGCCAACGTTCGGTCCCTTTTTGCCTTTAGCGGCACCTGGTCGAATCGGTTTGCTAGGCATCTAGGTTCCAATGTGTCGAGCCGGCCGAGTCTTCAAGAACTACACCAACTGCTTTTAGCTGATCGCGGATGCGATCAGATGTTTTGAAATCTTTACTATCTCTTGCAACGTTTCGCTCTTCAATCAGAGATCGAACTAGGCCATCCAGTGCGCTCATCGCAGCAGTTGAACCGGACCCTTGCCAGAACTTGCCTGTTGGGTTGATGTTCAAAACATCGACCATTGCCAACACTTCAGCATAGTTGCGAGCTGCCTGATGAGGTAGCTGGTCATCGAGGCTGGCGTTGCCTTCGCGAACGCTCTCGTGCAAAACAGCCAGAGCTGCTGGAATATTGAGGTCGTCATTCATGGCGGTGGTGAACTTCTCCGGAAAAGCGCTCGGATCTAATTCGATTTTGCCAAGCAGACCCTTTTCGTTCAACGCGCGGGCAGCCCGATCCAAGAAGGTTCTGATTCGTTCCAGGGCGGATTCCGATTCGGCAAGTACACCTTCGTTGTAATCCAGTACAGATCGATACTGCGCTGAACCAAGGTAATAGCGAAGCGCCAGAGCATTTGAGTCGGTGAGCACATCGCTAACCAAAATTGAATTTCCGAGGGACTTACTCATCTTTTGGCCGTTGACATTGACCAGTCCATTGTGGAGCCAGAAGTTTGCAAATTCGTGTCCAGCTGCTCGGGACTGAGCAAGTTCGTTTTCGTGATGCGGGAAGCGAAGATCTAACCCACCACCGTGAATATCAAACTTGGTGCCTAAGTACTTAACGCTCATAGCTGAGCATTCGATGTGCCAGCCGGGTCTTCCAAGTCCAAACGGTGAATTCCAGGCAGCGTCCCTAGGCTCTGATTCCTTGTGTGATTTCCAAAGGGCAAAATCCCTCGGGTCTTTTTTGCCGCGTGCCTGAGCCTCAGTATCGTCAATCAGGTCATCTGCTTTTTGGTTTGTGAGTTCGCCATACTCTTTCCAGCTCGCTGCGCTGAAGTAAACATCGGCTGAACCTTCGACTTGGTAGGCGTGGCCTTTTTCAATAAGTAGTTGGATTAGCGAAATCATCTCGATGATGTTTGCAGTTGCTCTTGGTTCGTAGGTGGGAGCTGCAATGTCTAACCGGCGATAGCTTTCGGCAAAAAGCTGCTCGTATTTGAAGGCAAGTTCCCACCAGGCAAGATTTTCTCTCTTGGAGTTTTCTAAAACCTTGTCATCGATGTCTGTGACATTACGAATCAAGCTGACTTTATATCCGCTGGCAACTAGCCAACGACGAAGCTGGTCATAGACCAAAGCCGATCTAAGGTGACCTAGGTGCGGGGCTGATTGAACAGTTGGGCCGCAAAGATAGATGCCTACTTCGCCATTTTTTAGTGGTTTGAAATCCCTAAGTGCTGAGCTTCGGGAGTCAAAAAGCTTCAGGGTCACGAGCTAAAGCCTACCTTTCGAACCAAACTGGTTGCGATAGCCGCGAGGCCCTCGTCGTTTCCTAAAAAGCCAAGTCCATCCGTGGTGGTCGCAGATACGCTAACCGGCGCGCCAATGATTGAGCCCAGGTGAGTTTCTAGCTCAAGTCTTCTTGGCGAAAGCTTGGGCTCGTTGCCAATAAGTTGCACCGAGACATTCACCGGTTCAAATCCGTGCTTGGTCAAAAGTTCAAGGGTTCCTCGCAGGAAAACCTCGCCTGAGGCTCCAGCAAATTCAGGTCTGTCAACTCCAAAGTTGGAACCGATGTCCCCTAGTCCGGCTGCAGCTAGCAGAGCGTCGACCACCGAGTGAGCGATGACGTCGCCATCGCTGTGACCTTCAAGCCCACGATGTCCTGGCCATTCCAGGCAACCGAGCTGGAGAGTTTTTGTTGCGTCGTCACTGAAGCGATGGGAGTCGGATCCGATTCCAGTTCTGGCACCAGATAACAAGTATCCTTGCGCGGTTTCTAAATCTTCGGCGGTGGTAATTTTCATCGCCACTTCTTCGCCAGGAACCATCATCACAGTCCCACCAAAGGCTTGGACCAAACTTGCATCGTCGGTGTAATCAGCATCTGCTGCCACATGTGCTTTGACAATTAGTTCGGCAGGAAATCCTTGAGGAGTTTGAGCTCTGATTAGTTCGGCGCGATCAACAGTTTCTTCAACTAAATCGCCTCGATACTTTTTGATGGTGTCTGCTACAGCTAGAGCTGGGATTACTCCTATTTGATTTTCAAATACCGCATCTGCAACCCGATTGAACAAATTGGTTGAGGTAAGGGCCCTTGCTGAATCGTGCACCAAAACTATGTCGATGCCGCCAGCCAAAACTGCGAGCGCCTCTGATACCGACTGCTGCCTGGTTGCTCCTCCCACCACAACTCGAATGTCAACACCTTGGGAATCAAGTTGGTTTTCAAGCTCGAGGATTTGAGCAAGGTGAGATTCAGGAACAGCGATGATCAGCTGGCGTAAGTTATCGGTGGCCAGAGCTCGATATATCGAATGCTCCAGGAGGGATTTTCCAGCAAGCTCAACGAATGCTTTAGGTTGATTGGCTCCTAAGCGCTCTCCCCGACCTGCTGCCAGTAGCACCACCGCCACTGCGCGAGGGGTCATAGCTTTTTGTCTTTCCTAGGAGGCCAGAACTTGGTCAAGTAGCGC
>CAEZVT010000026.1_pt1 | contig 7658 bp, 8 predicted proteins | sample 7264811 | NCBI WGS metagenome assembly CAEZVT01 (sample SAMEA6813862, study PRJEB35770) | uncultured Micrococcales bacterium | biome: Freshwater; feature: Freshwater reservoir; material: water | place: Czech Republic | collected 2017-07-26 | depth 0.5m m | reverse complement strand
CTTCTTCTCGGGCTCTGGTTCCTCCTACGTGATCGGTAAGCACGAAGCTACAACCGATGACGACTGGGACTTCTAAGAAAGGAAATCTCATGGATTGCAACTGCAATAAAGACACCTGCGGGTGCGGCACCAAGAGCTAGATAGCATTACTTGAAACAGCCGGCTAACGCTGTTAGCCGGTTTTTTCATCCCCTAAAGAAAGGCACAAAGTGGACAGCGCAATCGTTTTGGCATTTGCCGTGACGCTGTTCGCAGGCCTTGCTACCGGTATCGGTTCTGCAATTGCATTTCTAAGCAAAACCACCAACAAAGCATTCTTTGCTTTGTCGATGGGATTTTCAGCCGGTGTGATGATCTACCTCAGCTTCGCTGAGATTCTTCCGAAGGCCTCCGCTTATATCTCAAGTGAAGCAAGCGATAGCAACGCCGCAGCCATTGCCGCAGCTGCGCTAATTGGCGGAATGATCTTGATGGCGCTTATCGATGCCGTGGTTCCATCGGGAGCCAACCCTCACGAGAACACCCGAGTCGAACTGATGAGCGAAAGCGTTGAACCAGACGACGGTGTTGGCATTGAGCAAAAGCGTCTTCTTCAGATGGGAGTGTTCGTTGCACTGGCCATCGCCATCCACAACTTCCCAGAAGGTCTTGCAACCTTCTTGCTGGTTCTAGATGATCCAGAAGTCGGCATCGCACTTGCCATCGCCGTTGCAATGCATAACATCCCCGAAGGAATTGCCGTCTCGGTTCCGGTTTACTACGCAACCAAGAGCAAGATCAAAGCCTTCCGCTTGAGCTTCCTCTCCGGTCTTGCCGAGCCAGCCGGAGCGGTGATTGGGTATTTGATCTTGGCGCCATTCCTGAATGATTTTGTCCTAGGCGTGATCTTTGCAATGGTTGCCGGCGTCATGGTCTTTCTTGCAATAGACACCCTGCTCCCAACAGCTAGAAACTCATCTCGCGGTCACCTGACCGTCTATGGCCTTATTGCAGGCATGGCAGTGATGGCTGCCAGCTTGGTTTTGCTCAGCCTCTAAAAGACAGGTTTCTAGAAATGCCAAAGCCCCAGCCGCCTAAAGCGGAGCTGGGGCTTTGAACTTTTGTTTTTAGTTAGCCAACAATCGCCGGAATGATTGCCCCGGAAAACACCTGCCAGGCAAGGATGGTCTTTGCTACCAAGCTGAGGGTGATGTAAGTAGCCTCACCGAATAGGTAGTTTTTCCAAGGGCCGATCTTCTTGTATTGGAACGCCTGGTTGAAGGCGAAAGTGTTGAAGAAGATAAACAGGGCAACGATGATTCCGTAGACGAAGCCAGGAATCTCAGCAGCGCTTTCGCCGCCAGGCTGAATCGTATAAACGATGATGATTAGCCAAGGAACGATTCCGGTCATGGAACCGAAGATAAATGGCAAGCCCTGGCCATTGCCTGGGCTTTCATACTTCTCCTGCAGGGCACCGAAGAAGATCATCGATGCGTTGACCGAGAAGATTCCAACCAATGCTGCGAAATCAGATACTCCAGTTAGCTGAGCGATCAACCAGATCATCACCGATGAGGAAAGTGAATACTCAACCCAGCGGAAGTAGTTGTGGTTTAGCTTAAGTCCTGCCTTATAGCGAGGGAAGAACTTATTTGAAGAAATTAGGAAGTGGAAAAAAGCTGACAGCAGCAAGAATCCAACGACTCCCGCACCGATGTTGACATCGAATAGCTCAACGCGCTCTGGCGGAACTGGAACTCCCGGAGGGCCGGTTGGGTAATCAATTGTTGTCGGGAACAGAATCTGGTTATCAAGCAGAGTTAGAACATATCCCAGTCCTACTGCCTGAACTAAATGCAAAAAGCCTGCAACGACGTTGTACTTACGCAGACCATCAATTCTTTGGTTTGGTGTGAGAGTTTTTTTCTTGGCCAAGTGGTGCCTCCTTGTTTTTAGCCTTAGTCCTAACCCTAGGGCGGAGCCCTAGCAAAGCCTCTGATTGCTGGCGTATCATCTTCCTATCCGCTGATTTTCAACAAGAAGGTTTCCAATGCCAACCAAAACCACCGCAAAGACCACTACTAAGAAGCCAGTAAAAGCTGCGACAAAGGGCGGGATGTCGGCTGCCGAAAAGCTAGCAATCAAAGAGCGAGCTGCGGAACTAAAAGCCCAAGCACTGGGCCTCAAAGGCGAAGCCGAGGTTGAGGCCAAGTGGAAACTTATGAAGCCAGAAAACCGAGCGATTGCAAAAGCGCTTCACACGCTAATCAAAGATGTAGATAAGTCAATCGAATCGAAGACTTGGTATTCGATGCCTGCCTATTACAAAGATGGAAAACTAATCTGCTTTTTCCAAAGCGCTGATAAGTGGGGAACCAGATACAGCACCCTAGGATTTGATGCTAACGCCAAGCTAGATGATGGATCGATGTGGGCGACATCTTTTGCCCTTACAAAGCTGACTCCAGCTAACTCCAAAGAAATTGCTGCTCTTGTGAAAAAGGCCATCGGCAAGAAGTAGTAGCGGGTCAGGGCTAGAGTGAAAGTATGAGCTCACAAAACCCCTACGCCTCCAACGAACCAATGTCTCCACAAACTGAGAAGGCTTGGGCGATTGCCGCCCACCTGCTCGCGATTCCCTTTGAGTTCTTTGCACCTCTTATTGGGTACCTGTTATTCAACGGTAAGGGTCCCTTCATCTCTCACCACGTTCGTGAGTCGCTTAATTTTGGAATCACCATGCTGATTGCGGTTGTGGTCTTGGCTATTTCGATTATTGGTTGGCTGCTTTTGTGGGTGCCACCTATCATCTGGATCATCTTTAGAATCGTTGCGGCTTACAAGACTTCCCAGGGCGAGTATTACAAATACCCACTCACCCTGCGCCTCGTCAAGAGCTAGGGCGTGCAAGCTGTATCTTGGAACTTCCAAGAAAATGAATAGGTGGCTTCACTAATTGTCTAGTAGAAAAACTTCAATAGTTGTTTGGTCCACTGCCTCGGCAGGTCTTTTTTTTGCACGAGCTTTTCTGTTTTCCACTTGGGTCAGTCGTGGTCCAGAAGTTCAGGAACTTTTAAATCTCAGCACAGCTGAGATGGGTGTTTTCACCATGCTCTACGCAGTTGGTGGGCTTGCGGGAATCTTTTTTGCCAGCATGCTGGTGAAAAAGTACGGCTCAAGAATGATTGCGGTTTTAGGTTTTGCAATAGCTGTGGCGGCCATGATGGGAATCGGATTCTCTATTGAACTTGGCTTCCTGTTGGTCTCCAGCCTGCTGTTGATGTCTATTGGAATGCCGATGGCAATCGAGGACTTCGTCGGAAACTACGAAGGTAACGCAGCAGACCGCAAATCCAAGCACTCCATCTTCCCGGCCATACACGGTGCCTACGGTCTTGGAATGCTCGGTGGTGCGGCATTTTCTAGCTGGGCGATCGGCGCGGGTGTTGCTTTACCGCTGCACTACTTTGTTGCCGCGATTTTAGTAGGTGTTGTCTCTGTGACCGCAGGTCTGGTGCTGCCCGATCGCAGAGGAGAAATAGATACCGGAGCTTCTGCCAAGAAGGGTCAAGCCAAGCTGGTTTGGAGCGAGAAGCGCAGTCTGTTAATTGCAGTGGTTGGCTTTTCGTTCATCATGGCTGAAATGTCCGCCGGAACCTGGGTTCCGATTGCTCTTACCCAAGCCGGCTATTCGGGTTCTGACGCAGCATTATTATTCGGTGTTTTCTGGATCGTCATTACCGTTGGGCGCTTGCTCGGAGGTTTTGTCGTGGACGCGATTGGAAGATCAAACACCATTTTGATCTCGGCGTTGATTGGCTCAAGTGGTGTTGCGGTATTCATCGCCCAGGATCTAATCAACCAGCCGCTACTGGGTCTGGTGCTTTGGGGCTTGGGAATCTCAATGGGCTTTCCAATGTCGATTGCAGCTATGGGCGACGATGAGCGTATGGCTCCTGCCAGAATCAACATGATTATCACCGTGGTTTACATTTCTTCCATTACCGTAGGTCCAGCACTTGGTAGCGTGGGACAGGTTTACGGTTTGTTTGTGGCTTTCGTGATCCCGCTGTTGTTCTTGCTTGTTGCAGCGATACTGAGCCCGATCACCAAACCCGAAACTTCTAAAACTGAGGTCAACGGTTAATTCGTAAATTGCAAACTCAACCCTACTTACTGGCCGCTTCGGCAGAAATGCTTTACCTGGAACTGGATTTTGTTGATCGAGTAAATCGCATACACGAGCAAGGGTTCCTGGTAGAAATCTGGAACTGGAAGAACAAAGACTTATCTAGGCTGGCAGCTACTGAGGCATCATTTCAGTCAATGACTGGATACCTAGAAGGTGATTTGGTCGACGCAAGCGGTATCGATCGCCTTTTGGCCACAGCCCTTGAGAGCATCGAGGCATCCAAGGAAATCAACTGCCAGAACCTAAATCTTCACGGCACCGGGCTTGATGCCAATGGCCAAGCCATAAACAAACGGCTCTCGGTAAGCGAGAGTGACTGGTCAACCGCTCAAGACACTCTGGCGAGGATAGCTGAGCTTGGGGTTAGGCATGACCGCGTTTTCACTTTGGAAAACTTGAATCTAAAGGTTGATCATCCAGGAACCCCGTTCGCGAGTTCAAAGGACACCCTTCGGCTGGTATCTATGGTCAATAGCCCAGGGCTCAGAATGAATCTGGATTTGTACCACGCTCAAGTTGACGAGGGAAATCTAAGCGAAATAGTTCAGGTGTGCCTTCCCTGGGTTGGCGAGATACAGGTGGCTGATGTGCCAGGTCGCATGGAGCCGGGAACCGGCGAGATCAACTATCCGTTTGTGGCACGAAAACTTGCAGAGCTTGGCTATCGAGGCGTTGTCGGCTTAGAGGGTTGGGCAAGCGCCGACTCAGATTCAGCACTTGAGGCATTCCGTGGGGCATTCACCCTCTAGCTAACAAGCTTTGCCCGATGAGCTATTGTTCTAACATAGTCGGGCCAGTCGAAGGGATGCGGCGTGAAAAAAACTGAAATGATTCTTCCCCTCCAGGCTTTCTCTTCTTTGGATCGCAATTCTCCGGTACCGCTGTATTTTCAACTATCAAAAATAATTGAGCAGACGATTTTGTCAGGTCAATTATCCCCGGGCGACCGACTTGAAAACGAAGTTTCTATTTGCGCACGGTTATCACTTTCACGGCCAACGGTTCGTCGTGCAATAGAAGAACTTGTGAACCAGGGTTTGTTAGTTAGACGTCGTGGTCTAGGTACTCAGGTCGTTCACGGTCAAGTCACAAGAGGCATTGAGCTAACATCGCTCTACGATGATCTGCTTCGATCGGGTAAGAAACCAACTACGAAAATTCTGGAGCTAAGAAAACAAAAAGCTAGCCCATCGGTTGCAGCGAGCTTGGGAGTGTCAATTAATGAGGAAGTGATTTTCCTGCACCGAGTTCGTGGGGCTGGTAAGACACCGGTGGCAGTTATGCAAAATTGGATTCACCCCCGCTACGAAAACTTACTTAGTAGCCAAACAGAATTGGCCGGCACTGGTTTGTATCAGTGGCTTAGAAGCCAAGGCGCCGCCATTCAGGTTGCAAAGCAAAAGATTGCGGCCCGACGTACCAGCCCTGAAGAAGCGAGTCTTTTAGAAATCGATAAGAACTCGCCGGTTCTGACCATGGATCGAACTGTTTTTGACAACACCGGTGAGGCTCTCGAATACGGTCAGCACTGCTACCGGACTGACCTTTACTCTTTTGAATTCACGATTGTGGAGCGCTAGCAAAGGGCTTGTCCGCTGTGACAAGCCCTAGGGTTTGTAAGCTACCTCCGCGGCCCCGCTAGCCACTGGCGACTTGATTGCTGGCCTATGTTTCTGTTTGGTAACGGCTCCTGAGACATAGGCATCTATGTCCTTACAAAGGGCCATAATGGTGGGAGTCGGGAGAATTCCCGATTGTATGTATACATATCAAAAAAACGAGAGGTTACCTCAATGAACATCAAGAAGCTAGCTGCTCTTGTTGCCGTATCCGCGTTAGTACTAACTGGATGTGCAACAACCGCAGCAGAAACTGAAACAGAAACAGCAGCACCAACTAGCGACTTCAAGATCTGTGTTTACACACACGGTGACGGTGGAGGCTTCTGGTCTGTAGCACAAAAGGGTGCCGAGCAGGCTGGAACAGACCTAGGTGTCACAGTTGACTACCAGGGCTCAACCAACGACTCTGCAAAGCAGGCTCAGACAATCGAAGCTGGTATCGCAGGTGGCTGTGACGCAATCGCAGCTTCAGCACCAGACCCAGATGCAATCAAGGACGCAATGTTGGCAGCAGCAGCAGCTGGCATTCCTACTGTAACCATGAACTCCGGATCATCAGTATTCAGAGACCTTGGCGCAATCACACATGTTGGTCAGGATGAATTCATCGCAGGTCAGGAAGCTGGACTTCGCTTCAAGGCTGCCGGAATCAAGAAGATTCTTTGCCCACTTCAGGAAGCAGCAAACATTGGTCTTGAGGAGCGTTGTGCAGGAGCACAGGACACTCACGGAAATGTTGTTAACTTCAACCTAGATGGCGGTCTTGCTGACCTAACAGCTGCATCTGCAAAGATCAAGGCTGCTCTAGAAGCTGACCCAACCTACGATGGTGTGTTCGCATTGAACGCTGACATCGCAGCCAAGGCTGTTTTGCCAGCCGTGACTGACCTAGGCGTCGAGATGATGATTGGAACAGTTGACATGTCAGCTGAGGCTCTTGATGCAATCAAGGCTGGAACAATCTCATTCGCGATTGACCAGCAGCAGTACGCACAGGGTTACCTATCGGTTGCCTTGCTGTACCTAAACCTAACCAACGGTCACACCCTTGGTGGAGGTCTACCTATGTACACCGGTCCTGGCTTTGTTGACTCAACAAACGTCGAGAAGGTTATTGCACTAGTTGGAAACGGTACTCGCTAGTCGTATCATAGAAACATAAAGACAGGTGGGCTAGAAGATTTTCTAGCCCACCTGTTTTCTAGGTGAAACAAATAGAAAACCGAGGACTCAGCTATGGCAAACGCAGTCAAAGACGAACGCGTACAAAAAACTTCTCTCTTGACAACTGTCTTGAGGCGGCCAGAATTCGGTGCCCTAATGGGTGCTCTGGCAATTTTCGCTCTGTTTTCAGCAGTTGATACAACAACAAACTTTGGACAGCTTGGCGGTATCTCCGGCTGGACCGACATCGCAGCACCAATCGGAATCGTTGCTGTATTCGTCGCACTTTTAATGATCGGTGGCGAGTTTGACCTTTCCACCGGTGTGATGGTTGGAACCACAGGCCTACTGACCGGAATGCTGGTCACGGAACTCGGTCTAGATATTTGGACCTCGATTTTTATCGTGCTGGTCTTTGCTGCAGGAGTCGGGCTTCTAAACGGCTGGTTGGTAGTGACAACCGGGTTGCCTTCATTTATCGTGACCCTGGCTACATTCTTTGTTCTTCGCGGAGCTAACCTAGCCGTCACCAAGCAGTTCACTGGAACGGTTCGAGTTAGCGGTACCGATGAGGCTGCAAACTTCGAACAGGCAGAAGCGTTGTTTGCCAGCAAGATTGAATTTGGTGGAGCTAACTTTCAGGTCTCAATCATTTGGTGGATTTTCTTCACCATCTTGGCAACCTGGATTCTGACTAG
>CAEZVT010000025.1_pt1 | contig 7691 bp, 5 predicted proteins | sample 7264811 | NCBI WGS metagenome assembly CAEZVT01 (sample SAMEA6813862, study PRJEB35770) | uncultured Micrococcales bacterium | biome: Freshwater; feature: Freshwater reservoir; material: water | place: Czech Republic | collected 2017-07-26 | depth 0.5m m | reverse complement strand
GCTGCAAGAACTGGAATCAAGATTGACCTAAACACGAGCATGAGCAGGAACAGCGATAGCAAGATAACTGTTCCAAGGTATAGCGGCAGCACATCGGCGATCTTGTCAGAGATATCAATGTTGGTTGCGGTTATACCGGTGACTCCAACTTCAGCGCCATAGGCGCTCAAGAAGGAGCCAGATACTTCTCTGATGTCGTAAATTAACTGCTCGGTTTCAACAGAGGAAGGGCCCCCTGATGGAACAACCTGGAAGATAAATGTCTTTTGATCATCAGCAATCGCTGCGGGAACAGCGGCCTTGACGTTATCAAGTGCCATCAAAGCTGTAGCAACTTCGGACTGGAACTCGAGAGTGTCATCTTTTGAAACAGCACTGTCGGTAGACAAAACAGTTGTGACCTGGCCGTTGAAACCAGGACCAAAGCCATCGCTGATGATTGTGTAGGCCTTGTAAGCGGTTGAGTCGGTAGGTTCTGATCCACCATCAGGTAAACCTAGGCGCATATCCGTTAGTGGAATTGCCATGATTCCCATGACAATTACTGTTCCAAAAACTGCCAACCATGGCTGACGAGTTGCCCAAACTGGCTTGATGGCAGCCTTGGCTTCGGATTTTTTCTTAGCTTCAGATTTCTTCTTCTCTTTCGAGACGGCTGCCTTTTCCTTCTTTGACAAGATGCGATTGCCAATTAGAGAAAGTGCAGCTGGAGTCACGGTCAAGGCAATAGCAACTGCAATAACAATTGCGATTGCACCCATCGATCCCATAAGACCCACAAAGCCAATGCCGGTTAGGTTTAGTGCGACCAGGGCAATGACAACTGTTAGTCCTGCGAACAGTACAGCGTTACCGCTGGTGCCATTAGCCAAACCAATAGATTCTTTGAGTTTCATTCCACCGCGAAGCTGTCTGCGGTGACGATTCACAATAAACAGTGAGTAATCGATTCCTACGGCAAGACCCAACATCACACCTAAAACAGGCGTGGTAGAAGTCATCTCAATTTCTGATGCCAGTGCCAAAACTGTAGTTGCTGAAATGGCAACACCAACAACTGCCGAGAATATCGGAATTGCCATACCGATAAAGGTTCCAAGCAAAACAAACAAAACAACAGCAGCAGCAATCAAACCGACGATTTCACCAACACCAAGAATTTCTCCAAAGGACTGTGTTAGCTCCTGAGAGAATTCAACCTGGATGCCGTTTAGATCTGCTTCGCGAAGTGACTCAACAACTGAATCACGAGTACCTTCTTCAAGCTCGGTTCCTCGCTTATCAAATCTGATGGTCGACAAAGCGGTGTTCTCATCGCTTGATACGACTGTGTAGTTCTTGGTCGCAGCTAGTAACTTCTCGCCAATAGCAAGATCGATCTTGGCCTGGGCGATCTCATCGACGCCAGTGACAAGCTCACTACGAGCATCTGCAATCTCGATTTTGCCGGCTGTTAGTTTGTCTCTCGAGGCAAGAGCAATCGCTGTTTGTTTCTCAACTTCGGCAAGACCGCCTTCGATTTGAGCCTTGCTGCCAAGAAGTTCTGCTTGAGCGGATGCTGGAAGTCCTGCATCCTGCATCTGCTTTAGGCCCGCGTTGACCTGGGCAAGTTTTGCTTCAAGATCTTTCTTAGTGGTGGCAAGAGTTTTTAGGCCATCGGCAATTTGCTTTTCGCCGTCAAGAAGTTCCGCTTCAGCATCAGTAAGTGCGACTTCTCCGTCAGCAATTTTCTTTTCGGCGTCAATCAGTTCTTGCTTGCCATCGAGTAGGTCTTTTTCGCCATCGCGGATTTCAGCCTGAACAGTAAATGGATTTACTGCTTCTGACACTTCAGGCAAAGTTTCAACTTCTTCTAAAGCCGCTGTTATTGCTGCGCGGTCAGCGTCCGTAAATGAGCCAGAGTCTTTAAAGAAAACAACCTGACCAGAACCGCGGCTGGCGTCAGGGAAAGTAGTTTGTAGTTTGTCGACGACGATCTGGGATGGAACACCGGAGATCGACATCGAGGTAGTTAGCTTCCCGCCAAGGGTAAGTGCGAGGCTTGTGGTGATGACCAGTAGCACAATCCAGGCAACAATTACTTTCCAAGCGTTGCGCGCAGAAAAAAAACCTAATTTGTAGAGCAGGGTTGCCAAAGGAAATTCCGTTTCGGTAGCTGGTGCCTAGAGGGGCAAATTAGCTATTGGCCCTCAACAATTTTAACTCAAGGAAAGCCGGGCCAGGTGCGTTGCACCCAGTTCCCAGCAACTTCCTAGGCTAGCCCTGGTCTGTTTCTTCGGTGGCTGCAGGTGTTGGAATTGGCAGACCAACTACCACAATGCTAATTGCGTCCACCCGAAGGCTCTCTGGGAGGGGCATAAGGGTCGAGGATAGAATAACTCCTTGCGAATCTTGTCTCAGTAAGTACCTGGCCATAGTGCGCTTCAAGGTGGTGTCCTCACCGCAAAGAGCCATAGCCATGGCATAGACGGCTTGGTAAGGCGCCACAACATCATCTAGTCCGGCTTCAGCTTTTGGCTCAATACTCGGGTCAAGAACAACTTTCATGGAAGTTCCCTCAATTGTTGAGGTGAGCTGCGTAGTTGCAGAAAGTAATGATGTGTATTCAGCGCGGACGGCGGTGGAAAGATCGCTTGGGTCCTGAACAATAACGGCTGTGGTCGAGCCCAGGTACATGGCTGCCGAGTAGCTCGCGATTGAAATTGAGCCTGCTTCCGCAGGAGCAGCTAAGGAGATCTCATTGAACTCAGTTGTATCTGCTACCGCAGACAGGTCCAGTGGAACACCTGATAGACGAGAGATCCAGTCTGAGAGAGCTACCTTCGCAGACACAGTTGCTTCGGTCGGGAGAATTATCGGGAGATCAGGGAGCGGGAAATCGCCGTTTAGTGAAGCTAACGCAGGATCGGACCAGTTCGTAATGGTGCCATTAAAGATGTCCACTATTTGCTGAGGAGATAGGAAAACGTCATAAAAGTCCGGGATATTGAAAACTAATACTGCAGCGTCTATCGCTACCGGAACAGTGGCGAATGGACTGCATCGACCGGCAATTAGGGAGGATTCAGAAACAACCAAATCTCCCTCAGAGGCGGTGTTGTCTAGAACAGTTATCGGCATTGTTTCGCAAGCATACAAAAGTGAATCTGACCAGTTCAGACTCAAGTCGGTCATCGACTCTGGAACAATCGCAGATACTTCGCCATCTTCACACTGGACTTCAAGTTCTGCCTGCACGGCCAGAACCGAAGCAGGAATCGGAGGGTCGCATGCCGTTAGGGACAAGGTAACCAATAGCGCTAAAGCGGCGGACTTAACGACCCTGGCCTTCAACATACTTTTCTCCTAATGCTGGTCTCCAGCACAAAAGCGCGACCCGGTAGGGCCGCGCTTTTGTGAATGGAGCTCAATCTACTTTTGATACTTACTTGATAGTTGCAATCAACCTTAGAGCTGTTGCTTGTAGCTGTCCAGACACTGCCACGTAGTCATTGGCAGCTGCGCGCTGTGGGCCACAGGTCTTGATTAGGAATGAGAAGTAGTCCTTCACAGCTGCTGCCTTTTCAGGGCGGTCAGAAGCTGTTGGGGCTAGTCCGTAGGCAATAAGAGCTACGTTGTAAGCACCCTTTACCTTCTTCTTGTAATCGAATGCTACAAGGCCGTCAGTTCCAACAGTCTGTGCAGCAACAAACCTGCCTGCTGTTGCAGCGGTCGGCTTAACGAACTCACCAACAGCGTTCTGAACAGCCGCTAGTGATAGCTTGTTCTTCTTGGCATCTGCTGGGTCGGCGTAGGTGATGCTGTAAGGAGTCTTAGCAACTTCTGCAGTTGTTAGAGAGTTTCCTGAAGCACCAACACCAACAGCAGACTTTCCAAGGGCGGTTGCCCAAGTTGAACTTACCTTCCAGTTTCCGCCAACAGTCTGAAGCATGTAGTTGGAGAAGTTGTTAGTTGTTCCAGAGCCGTCGGATCGGTATACAACCTGAATGTTGTTCTTAGGAAGCTTTGCAGTTGGGTTAACCTTCTTGATTGCAGCGTTGTCCCAAGTAGTGATGTCTCCGTTGAAGATGTCGCTAAGAATCTTTGGTGTTACGCGAAGGTTAGTGACTCCAGGAACGTTGTAGGCGAATACAATCGCACCGGCAACTAGAGGAACGTAGGTGAACTTATCTCTAGGCTCAGTTCCTGCTGTGTAAGCGTTGTCAGTTCCGCCGAAGTTAGTTGCACCTGACTTGAACTGTGTCAAGCCTGTGCTTGATCCAGTACCGGTGTAGTCAACAGTGTTCTTGGTGTAAACGGCTCTACAGCCCTGCTGGAATGAGTTCATGAATGTTGAACCAGATCCTGTGATTGTTTCGTTTGCGTATGCCGCAGGTGCAACAAACACAATGCTCGCTAGCAGCGCGCTGGCCGCCAGGATTCCGCTAATCTTGCGCATTTTTCTCCTTGATTGGTCGTATTTCTCAAACTGAGATATTCCAAGTACAGCTCAGCACGGTAAATCTCGGGTGTTTACCTTCTCAATTCCAAAAGAACTAAAGGTTAACAATTGGTTATTGACTAGCCGAAGTGACCGTTCACGTAGTCATTGGTTCGAGAGTCTACTGGCTGATTGAAGATCTGCTCAGTGTCGCCAAACTCAACCACGTAGCCTGGCTGGTTGTCATCAGCCAAGAAGAATGCCGTTCTGTCCGCAACGCGCTGGGCCTGCTGCATGTTGTGGGTCACGATCACGATGCTCATGGTCTCCTTGAGCTCCAAGATGGTCTGTTCAATTCGACGGGTTGAGCCTGGGTCTAGTGCTGAACATGGCTCATCCATCAAAAGAACATCGGGGTTCATTGCAAGTGACCGGGCGATACAAAGGCGCTGCTGCTGACCACCAGAAAGCGACAGTGCTGGTTCATCCAAGCGGTCCTTGGCTTCAGTCCACATCGAGGCGCGCTTTAGGGAGTTCTCTACTAGATCTTCCGAAATCTGGCTCTTTCGGCCCGAGAGCTTAAGTCCAGAGATTACGTTCTCCCTGATTGACATAGTAGGAAACGGGTTTGGCTTCTGAAAAACCATTCCCACCTTTAGTCGAACCTGGCTCGGATCTACCGACTCATCGTAAATATCTTCGCCGTCCAGAAAAACAGATCCGGCAAGGCCAGCACTTGGGATCAGCTCGTGCATTCTGTTCAGGGTGCGAATGAAAGTTGACTTGCCACAACCGGAAGGTCCAATCAGAGCAGTGACTTTGTTGCTTGGGAACTGAAGGTTGACGTCCTTTAGAACGTGCCTCTCGCCGAACCACACATTGATGTCTCTGGCTTCCAGGTGAAAACTATCGGTTTTGATTTGAGTCATCGCTTTACCTTCTTTTTCTTTATCGACTTAGGTCTTGAAATGTATCTTGCCAAACCAAACAGAACACCCACCATGATCATCAAAACCAGAGCAGCTCCCCAGGCTCTAGCAACCGCTGTGTCAAACCCAAGGGAAACGAATCGATAAACGTAGGTAGGAAGTGTGGCCATTCCTCCCGCAAACAAGTTGAAGTTGGTTCCGGACACTGGAAACACGGTCAGAAGTAGTGGGGCTGTTTCGCCAACTACTCGGGCAACTCCGAGAAGGACTGCGGTCACCACTCCGGATCTAGCTGCCGGTAAGGTGACTTGGAAAAACGCCTTCCAGGATGATGCGCCGAGGCCTAATGCTCCATTTCGGAGTTCCTGAGGTACAAGCTTTAGAGATTCTTCCGTCACTCTGGAAACAGTTGGCAGCATAAGTGGGACGAGTGCAAACGCTCCCAGCCAACCGGCGTACTCGGAGACGCCGGTGACAATAAACATCGAGTAAATAAACAAGCCAGCAACAACCGACGGAAGACCTGACATAGCCTGAAGAATCACGCGAACGAAGCCTCGACCATTTGCCCGAGTCTCGGTTAGATAAACACCGGTTGCAACGCCCAAAGGAACTGTGATTATGGTGCTGAGTCCAACAATCAACAGAGTTCCAACGATGGCATGCCCAACTCCACCGAACTCAAGACCATCGGATGGAGTGACGTAATTGCTGTTCTGGTAAATGAAATGAGGGCTCAGGGCTGAGAAGCCTGCTTCAACCAGCGACCAAACTACAGATAGAAGCAAAACCATCACGAATGTTCCTAGGAAAATCGTCATTACAATCAAGGCGGCGTCCGGAACACCCCTCTTACCTTTGAGCATGAAGCCAACCAGCCCAGTCGAGACCAGAAGCAGAGGAAGAAGAACGAATAAAACGGCAACGATAAGGTTTACCCCGCCAATATACCAAGCAGCTGCCGCAACCAAGATTGGGGTAATGCTTGCAATGATCTGTAGCGCCTTAGCGCGGGAAGTACTGCGAGCCCATGGCTCAGCTGATTTTGGTCTTGCTACTGGGTCGAGGTTCATCGGTTGTTCCAAGGCTGGGCTTTAGAAACAATGAAGGCCGCAATTGAGTTAATGATGAGGGTAAGGATAAACAAGATCACACCAGCGGCAAGTAGTGCGCTGACCTCAGATGCTGTAGCCTCACCGAATTTTCCAAGAATCAGCGAAGCAATTGCTCCTCCTCCAGGCTCAAGAATGTTGAACCAGTTGAATTCGTCGAAGATCAAGTTGAGCACAAAGAAGATTGCTACAGTTTCTCCAAGGGCACGTCCTAGTCCTAGCAAAACTCCACCGACAATACCGCTAGCTGACACCGGCAAAATGATTTTCCTAAATGTCGACTCTCGGTTACCTCCTAGTGCAATTGACGCCTTGATTAGATCGCCGTCGATTTGGCTGAATATTTCTCTGGTAATCGAAGAAATGATTGGAACAATCATCACTGCGATAACAACGCCCGCAATAAAAGGGGTCCGAAGGAAAAGATCTGACTCGTTTGAAAAAATTGGAATGAAACCGAGGGCTTGATTTATCATCTGACCCCACTCGGCACCCACTCCGCTAAAAACGGTAAATCCCCAAAGGCCGATAATTACCGAAGGGATTGCGGCTAAAAGGTCAACAAAAACTGTGGCGGCTCGAGAGATTCTCGGGGTTGCCATGAATTCGATGAAATATGCAATCGAAATTGCCATAGGCACGGCCAAGATGACACCAATGATCGCAATAAGAACCGAACCCCAAAGCATGGGGCCGATGCTGTATTGCTCTTCGGTATTTGACCAACCGGTTCCAAAGACAAACTCGAAAACTCCCTGTTGCACAAAAGTTGGCCAAGCTTGAATTCCAAGGAATATCAAGATCAAAACGATCAAAACCAATGATGAGTAACCCGCTGCAGCGGAGACTCCGAAGAAAATCTTGTCTTCTCTGGTAGCTGGCTTGACCCTAAGTGCGCGCCTTACCGGGGCGGGGGAAGAAGTTTCGGCCATGCCTCGATACTGAAGGCTTGGGGTGTCGGGCAGTTGAGTCCTTGGTTAACACAAGGTGAACATTCCTTGTAACCCTCAATGATTCATTGACCTTTAGGCCCACTATCCCCCGAAACTGGCGGGCCTGTTTCGGGCTAAACTCGTAGGGTTATCTACCGAAAAACACCTGGAGAATTCGCCTAGTGGCCTATGGCGCACGCTTGGAAAGCGTGTTGGGTGAAAGCCCTCGGGGGTTCGAATCCCCCATTCTCCGCCAGCAACTCCCTTGATTTAGAGCCTCAGTAGAGGCGTTTATCAG
>CAEZVT010000020.1_pt1 | contig 9063 bp, 7 predicted proteins | sample 7264811 | NCBI WGS metagenome assembly CAEZVT01 (sample SAMEA6813862, study PRJEB35770) | uncultured Micrococcales bacterium | biome: Freshwater; feature: Freshwater reservoir; material: water | place: Czech Republic | collected 2017-07-26 | depth 0.5m m | reverse complement strand
CTTAGCTTCGCTCACAAAGACAACTTCGCCCTTTTTCAAAACTTCGCGCTCTTCGAGGCTCGTGCCAACTGCTATCTCTCCACCGACACAAACAATCACCGCTGCCGCAGGAAGATCTATGTCAGCCAACAAATTAGAGCCGGTGATTTGAGCTCGGTAGACCCGAAACTCGGAGGCCGCAACCGGGTACTCAACTAAGCCCTCGGCCAGCTTCTTGGTCGCAACTACCGGCTTGGCTAGTTCAGAAAAGTCAGTGATGTTTCTAAGCTCTGCTTTGTCGATGTGCTTTGAAGTAAGTCCCCCTCGAATCACGTTGTCGCTGGAAGCCATAACTTCGAGTCCTAGGCCTGAAAGATACGCGTGCAAGTTTCCAGAAGGCACAAAGATAGCTTCACCGGGTGCTAGTCGAACGAAATTTAGAAGTAGTGAAACCAAAGCACCGGTATCCCCCGGATACTTATCCAACAGATCAACGACCAAGGTTCGTGCCCGCTCAGACGTCGAATCAGAATCTAGGCTTGCCACCGAGCTAGCAAATCGCCCCGCCAGAGCGCTATCTTCCAGTAGCTCACTAAAGAGCTCCTCGAGGTATGCATCTGTCGCAGCTAAGGCTGCAAGCTCGCCGAATCGGGCTTCGGATTCTGAGAAGGCTAGAAAGATTTCTAGAATCTCAGCTCTAGGCCTAAACCCGCACAACGCCTCAAAGGGTGTCATGGCAATCAAAATCTCTGGCTTATGTGAATCGTCTTTGTAGTTTCGTATTGGATCGGTGAGATCAATTCCGGCGGCATTCTCTTTCGAAAAGCCCGCCTTGGCCTGAAGAGCATTTGGGTGGACCTGAATCGACAAAGGTGAATCGGCGGCCAAAAACTTCACCAGAAAAGAAAGCTTTGATCCAATTGCCTCAGAAAGATTCTGGCCGGATGTAAGAAGTTTTGACTGGCCACCTGCGTGGGTTCCAAACCAAACTTCCGCTACCTCTTGGTTAGTTGGCCCAAGGCCTAAGTGGTCTTGAATTAGGTGTTTTGAGCCCCAGGAAAAGTTTTTTACTTCACCGCTGATTCGAACTAACAAGCTGGCTTTCTTCCTAGCTCTTGAAATGCTCGTTGGCTCGCTCGAGGTCCTCAGCAAAATCCACCTCGACGGCATACAAATCGCTGATGTCAACGGCTTGGAATCTAAGGCCATCGGATTCGATGCCTACCTCGATGCCTCGCTCGAAGTAGTCCTGGTCATCGACACCTGCTAGACGCTTGATCAAGGCTTGCTTGTCCTTGGAGGATACGAAGTTGATGCCAACTGCTTCGCCCAGGCCATTTACAACCTGCTTGGAAAGCTCGGCTATGAAGCCATCGGCTGAGAGAGTGTATTTGACCTCTTCGTCGCTGACCTTCGCTGTGTTGACAACAACAAAAGACTGATCCGACTCAATAAGAGGCAGCACGCGGTTTAGTACCTCTGGGTCAAACACCACATCGCCATTGAGCCAAAGGGCTCCACCATCGTTGGAGGCCCGAAGGGCCTTCAATAGGGATTTGGAGGTGTTGGTCTGGTCATAAAGCTCGTTATAGACAAAGGTTGCCTCGGGAAATCTTTCGATGATGGCCTCGAGCTTGAAACCCACCACAATCATCGCCCGGAAGTTTTCCCCAAAAGCGTGGCTCAGATTATCCATCTGCTGCTTCATGATTGAGCGACCATCACGCAATTCAGTGAGGGGCTTTGGAAGTGGACGGGCAAGCCGTGTTCCCATCCCGGCAGCCAGGATGATTACCTGTTTAGACATAACCCCAAGTTTAGGGAAGTTTGAGGATTTGACCGATTTTGATCAGGTTCGCGTTAGTAATTGAGTTCAAATCCATAAGAATCTTTGAGGTAGTTCCAAACTTCGAGGCAATTCCAGTCAGAGTATCGCCAGATTTGACCGTGTAGGTCTTGGCAGCAGATGGAGAAGGCGTCGGAGATGCAGTTGGCTTAGGTGTCGCTGTTGGCTTAGGAGTTGCCGTTGGCTTAGGCGTTGCCGAAGCACTTGGAGTCGGTGTTGGGTTCACAGTTGGAGTCGGTGTTGGTTTGACCGGTGTCGGGGTTGCCACAGGCGTCGGAGCGGCAGCCACGCTGTCGCTAACAACAGCTGTTCCAGCTCCAACTTTTGCTCCGGTTGGCACTCTCGCAGCGAAGGCGGCATCGACTGGAATCGCGCTTGGACCAGAGCCCTTTAGATCCAAGTAGCGAGCCTTGCTCGCGATTGGTCTTTTCTCGCCAGCTTCAACTAGGAAGTACTGACTTGTCGAAGTTCGTATAAACCTTGAGCCTGGCGCATCAGAGATCGATAGCGCAGCGCAGGTGCCAGGATCTAGTTCGTGCGCTGTGGTTGGGTAGTGCGTGAAAGTTTCTGCGCTGACGCGAACTAGCTTTCCAGCAACAACCAAATGTGGTTGTGCGCTACAAGTGACCTTTATGCCCGAAAGGCTTCCTGCTCGCTCGTAAGAAGCAACAGCCGATTTCTTGACGGTTCTGGCTGAACCCAACCCAAGGGCCCGAGCCTGCTCGGTGCTTGGAATCTTGTAGAGCCGGGATAGGCCATCAACTAAGAAGTTTGTGCTTCCAACTCGAACCAGTGCTCCAGGAGGGATTACCTGGCTACCTTTTCTCATTTGGCTTAGCGCAGAAGGAGAGATGCGGTGCACGGTGTTTTCTTCAAGGCTTGCGCGAACTGCCTTGCGGTCAGAAGTTTGAATTGGACGAAGCTCACCGTCGTTTACCAAAAACAAAGTGTCGTTAGTGGTCGAACGAACCACCGCAGGAGTCACAAGTTCTTCGGCAACGGTAGGAATTAGATCCAGAACCGATGCAGGCAGCACTGTTGGTTTCTCAATCCAGTTCTCGGTGTCTTGAATCAGGCGCTTTCCAGCAGGGGTCAAAAGGTATTGCGCTCCCGCAGCATTGGCAACGATTGATTGAATAACTGGACCCACGCTAAGAGCTTGGATACTTTGAGTGCTCAGAGTTGAGCCTGCTCCCTTGAACCAGGTTCCAAAGTTCACATCGGCGGCTGTAGCTGCATCAATTCCAAAGAAGCTGCCGTCGGCAACAACTCCAAGGGCACCGGTCTCACGGTTGCCAACGAGGGAACCGTTGCTGGCGATCGGAGTTCCAATTGGAAGGTAGCTCAAAGCCTCTCGCCTAATTGGTGATGAGGCAGTCAGCGGCAAGCTTGCTTCAGCAGCGGAAGCATCATTCAAAATTTCGCGTAGCTGACCGGCTTCAACGAAGTAGCGGTCATTGCTTGCACCAACTACCACATTGGTCACTTCTCCACCAGTAGCTAAGGCAGTGAACTGGGTGCTGGTCAAAGTCACAGCAGAGCCACAGTTCAAACCAAATGAGGCAACTTGCTCACAAGTTGCAAAACTCATGCGCTTACCGTTATCTACAAACCAGTAACGATCGGCGGTTGCATTTTTAATCAGTGGGGTCATATCCCCCATGGTGACAAAGCTGTCTAGGTAGTCTTTGGAAATTTCACCAATCGGGCCAAGTGGTGCCAGCGATGAAAGTAGCACTGAGTCTGGAACACGGTATTTGACCTCATCGACAATCAGGAAGGTTTCGCTCTTAGCAGCCTTCAACAAGAAGCCTCCGCCAATTGGAGAGCCGAACCAGTCAGAGAAGTATCTCCAGAAGTTTCTGTTTCCGTATGAGCTACAGCTATCACCCGTTGAGTAAAGGTTGTCTAGGGCAGCCTGGTTAGGTACGTAAGGGGTGTAGTAGTAAAGGGCAGCGGTTGCCTTGTTCTGCAGAGTAAATGACTGCGATCCACAACTTGGACGGTTTGGATAGTAGGCCCTAGAGATAACCGAACCAGGTTTTAGCCAAGTAAAGGAACCGGCTGGGTTGCTGTACCAATTCAGCTGTCCTACACCTTTATACAGTTGCCAGAAAAATCCTGCTGACGCGGCACTACAACCACTTGGACTATCGGGGCAGTCCATTCCCAGTGCAAAATCATATGCTCTAGGGCTTGGATCAGTTGAAGTGATTAGACCCTGTTCTTTTTGTAGCTTTACCAAAATCACTCGCGGGTTAATCCCACAAGCACGTGCGATGTCATAAATCAGCTCTGCTGCAGTGATGTTGGATTTTGCTGGAACAGATTCACATCTTCCAGGGGACCCGGTAGCTCCAGGGGTGCTTAGTCGATAATCCTTTATACAACCTGGTCGATCGGCGGCTGCACGGCAGGCAGCAACTCTTCCATCTAGAAATCTCTGAATGTCCGCTACCGACATCGTTCCAAAGTCGTAAAAAACGCTGTCGCTAATAATTAAGCCCGGATCAAACATGGAACCGTTCAAAGCGGCAGCTGGCTCTTGCTCAGAAGGTATGGCAACTAGACCGAAAACGGTAACTGTCATTACCGTTACGGCAGCCCAAAACTTCCGAAGAGATTTAAACATTAAGGAATAATCACCTGGAACTTTTCAGATTCCCCTGCGTACTTAGCAGACTCGTAGCCGATCACCACATCCACAATTCCCTTGGGCAATCTAGAAAGTGCAGTTGTTAGAGGGAAGCACTGAGTGGTACTCACGTTGTGCTCAGCTGGAACTCGCTCCATGACAATAGGTGTGTTTCCGGAGTAAAAAGTGATGATGCACTCTCCGCCGTCTTCAGCAAAGTTAACAACTTCACCAATGATCTGAAGGTTGGTTCCGACGATCTCATAGAACAAAACCCGGGGCTTTGCCAGCTCCTTTGGAGCAGCAGTTGGAGTTTCGGATGCGGTCGGGGTTGGAGTGGTCTCGGAGGCGGTAGGGGTTGGATTCATCGGATCGCTTGGAGTCTCGTTGCTTCCAAGATTTGGATAAAACAGGGCGCAACCGGCCAAGGTTGCAACAGCAACCAATGTTGTGGTGATTAAAAGGGTCCGCTTCATGGCTCAACTCCTAGACACTCTAAAGTCTAGGTTTAATGTTCTGAAAATAGGCTGTGAAACGCGGTGAGTGTTGCATCCACTACACGCTTCGAAGCTAGACCGTCCTCTAGTTTGTTGAACTTCATTTGCCAAGCTAGATAGCGCTGTGCATACTCGGCTCTTTGGCTATCAATACTCTCTAAGGATTTCCTCAGGAATGAAGAATCTCTCAGTACTGGTCCTGGGGCAAGTTGCTCGAAGTCGAAATAGAAACCTCTACTGGCTACATATTCATCAAAGTCAGGAGCCAAAAATATCATTGGCTTTCCGGTGACGGAAAAATCAAACATGGAAGATGAGTAATCGGTCACTAGAACATCGGCTGCCAAATACAGTTCCGCAACATTCGTGTAATCAGTTACATCGATTGCATCTTTTGCGACCGCATCGTTATGAGCTGAATGGGTGTTTGTGTGACCGCGGAACAGCAGTGTCACGTTAGGTCCCAGCGAACCGTTCAAGAAATTCACCGGCTTCCAGTTTCCGGTTGCAGTGCGTTTTGAATCGCGCCATGTAGGGGCATAGAGAACCACTAACTGGTTTTCATCCAGTATCCCGAGGGATTTGCGGACAACGTCACGTTTGTCTTTACCGTTGATCAAGACATCATTTCTTGGATATCCCGTTTCCAAAATCTGACCAGAGTAACCAAAGGTTTTTCCTAAAATCTCAGTGCAGTAAGGATTCGGTGAGATTAGGTAGTCCCAAAACGAAGCCTCTCGGTCCATCATCTTCAAGTAGCTTCCGGTTGGCACAACGTCCACAATGTCTCTGCCAAGTCGCTTTAGTGGGGTTCCGTGCCAGGTTTGTATATAGGTCTGACCAGAGCGCTTTCGAAAATAGCTGGGGAAGTTTGTGTTGTTCGCTAACACTTTTGCTGTGGCAAGCGCCTTGAGCCAGGCTAGCGAGCCATGTTTGACTCCCCTTGCTCCGCTAGGTGCTTTGGTTGAGGAGTTGACAGTAAAAAGCAGTTCTGCTTTAGGATTTCGAGATTTGATCTCAGCAAAGATTGCTAGGGGATTATCCCCAATTACTTTTCCTTGAAAGGACTCAAACAAAAATGTGTCGGTCAATGGAGCCTTGCTGAATGCTCGATAGACAGCGCCTCGAAACCAGTCCAGTTCTCTTCGTCTAAGTGCACCCAGGATGCGAGTTGGTGAGTACTTCACTTTTTATCCCCAGCATCAATTGTCTTTTTGGCTCCGAATACAAATCCAATCCAAAATCCAAATGCCCAACTCAAATGCATAACTGGCAAAGCTACAAACACCGCAAGGCGATCAACCAATGATAGGGACTTTGCGGTGGCAGCTGCGAAGGTAACTGCCAACAAATAAAATGCAATAGGAATAATCAAATCCAATTCCCCGACAATTCCAAGGCTTGCTGAAACCACGAGGCCCGCCAAAACCAATAGTGCCAGTGGTGGAAGGAAGTATCTCAGCGACGCTTTAGCTGGAGCTCGACGAGTGAGTTCTCCTCGCCATACTCCGGTCGAGTAAAACTGCCAAGCCAAGGCTTTAATGTTTGATCTTGGCCAATAATTCACAACAAGTTCTGGACTAAACCAAACCCTGCCGCCTTGAGCCTTGAGCCGTTGCGCTAGGTCCCAGTCTTCCCCGCGAATCGTGTTTTCGTCATAACCACCAACCGCCTTTAGGGCTTCAGCATCAAAGATTCCAAGGTATGCGGACTCAGCTTCGCCAGCCTTGCCTCCGACGTGATACCGACCTCCGCCAAGACCGAACCTTGATCCATAGCCGAAGGCCACCGCTTTTTGAAGGGCGGTTTTTCCTTGAGCCTTCATTATTCCGCCAACTAAGACGGATTTTGTATCCTTTAGGATTTCAACTCCGCGTTTCAAGTAGTTTTCACCTAACTCGCTGTGTGCGTCCACCCGAATAATGACTTCGCTTTTGGATGACTCAATAGCTAAGTTCAAGCCCGATGTTGTAAGACCTTTGGGGTTTGTAATTATTCTCACGCTTGAATGCTTGGCAACCAGATCGTTGGCGACTTCCTCAGTTTGGTCGACCGAAGGACCGATTGCCAAAACGATTTCCAGCTGGCCCGGGTAATTCTGCTTGAGGACACTGTCAACCGCCGAAACTAAGTGCTGCTGTTCGTTTCTAACCGGCATCATCACCATGACGCTTGGGTAAGGGGTTTTCATCTAGTCGGTGTCGCCTTTTTCCATTGCTGCGATGTAAGCGTCGCAAACTTCTTTCGGGTTGCCATCCATCAAGAGCACGCCTTTTTCAAGCCAAATAACTCGGTTACAAGTGTCTTGAATGGATTTCATATTGTGACTAACTAACAAAACAGTTCCGGCTTCTTCACGCATCTGCCTGATTCTAGATTCAGCCTTTAGTCGAAACTGTCTGTCACCAACAGCTAGTGCCTCGTCGATTATCAGAATGTCGTGCTTCTTGGTAGCTGCGATCGAGAAGCGAAGTCTTGCTGACATGCCCTGCGAATAGGTACGCATCGGCAAGTCGATGAATTCCCGAAGCCCCGAAAAATCAATAATTGATTCACTGGCTCTAGAAATTTCCTTCTTGCTGTAGCCCATGGCTAGTCCACCGAGAAGAATGTTCTTGTCACCACTGAGGTTTGGCAGCAAAGCGGCTCCAACGCCAAGCATCATGGGTTTTCCTAATGCGTAAACAGAGCCTTCAGTTGCCGGAAACAACCCGGCTATTGCGCGCATTAGGGAGGACTTACCAGAACCGTTGGACCCTACAATTCCTAGGGTTTCGCCTTCGTGAATAACCAGAGACACACCCTTAACTGCATGGACTTCTCTCATGCGAGTTCGGCTTCGTAACTTACCCTTCACCTTATTTGCCCTCTTGCCAGTACCAAAGACTTGATAGGTCACGTGAACATCATCCAGAACAATCACTGGTTTCTTACTATTTTCAGTCGCGACCATAGCGGGCCTCGGCTCTCCAGAAGTAAAAAACGCCAAATAGGAATGTTCCAACAGACCAAGCGGTGGCCACTATCCAAAGCACTGGACTCATTTGCAAGTCATTCACCAGCGCACCTCTGGCCAGACTAATAAATGAATGCACTGGATTTAGCGTTGCTATCGCAAGTAGCTCTGGGTAGTCGGCAAATATTCTTTCTACCTCGAAGAAGATTCCGCTGGAATAGAACATCAATCGAGTAATGAATGGGACAAGTTTGTTCAAGTCTTGAATTCGAACAGTCAGCCTGGCCGAGATCATGGCTAGTCCTGTGCTGAACAAAAACATCAAGAAAGTGATTGGAACCATGTACAACCAGTCCCAAGAAATCTCCTGGCCGAATACCAACATAACAATGGCAAGGATTGCTAACTGCGGAATGAAGTTGATAAATTCACGGATCACGGCAGACAAGGGTAAAAGAATTCTTGGGAAGCTCAAGGTTTTTAGTAGACCCGAGTTTGAAGTTATAGCTTTAGCTCCAGCAGAAAATGATCCTGAGAAAAACGAAAAAAGAAAAACTCCAGTAATCAAGAAAGGTATGAAGTTTGCAGGACGTAAACTTCCGAGAATCAAACCAAATATGAGTCCATACGTGAAGGCTTGGAGCGAGGGTACTAAGACCAGCCACCAACCACCTAGCCTGCTGCGAGCATTGGCTGACTCAGATGCATAGAGAGACATAATGAATGCAAAATCGCGCCTTTGCCAAACTTGCTTTAGATACTCTCCAAACTTAGGTCGAACCCCAACTTGCGTTAGTCCATGCGTGGTTGCGTAGTCAGCTAGATTCATTTTCCGCCTCTAGAAATTTCAGCCTTGAGCTGCTCGTTTTTCTCCGCCACCAAGGACGCCAAAGAATGTCCGTATTCGATTAGCTTTTTCTCCAAAGCCGAATCATTTGTTCCAAGGATTCGAGCTGCCAGAATTCCCGCATTTTTTGCTCCGCCAATTGAAACAGTGGCAACTGGAATACCGGCTGGCATTTGCACGATTGAAAGCAGTGAATCCATGCCATCGAGTTTGCTAAGCGAAACCGGAACACCAATCACGGGAAGAGTTGTGACGGAAGCAAGCATGCCTGGTAGGTGGGCTGCTCCGCCGGCGCCAGCAATT
>CAEZVT010000018.1_pt1 | contig 9608 bp, 5 predicted proteins | sample 7264811 | NCBI WGS metagenome assembly CAEZVT01 (sample SAMEA6813862, study PRJEB35770) | uncultured Micrococcales bacterium | biome: Freshwater; feature: Freshwater reservoir; material: water | place: Czech Republic | collected 2017-07-26 | depth 0.5m m | reverse complement strand
GCAGATCCTGTGTGGTCTTAGTTTCTATGCAGGGCTTTCCGTTTTCATCCAACACCAGCAAATCTTCAATCGGCTCAGCAAGAACAGAGTTCAGTGAATCTAGAACAGCGCGGGTTAGTAGTTCACGCATCTCGTTGTTGTTTTTGCCACTAAGCAAACTGTGGGGAGTGTGCAGAGCGAAGACCGTCAAGGTCTGAACACCTTGACGCTGTAGTTCCTTGGAAAGAATTGTTGGATCAGTCAAGCTATGGCAATAGATCTCGCAGGGTAGTGGGTTTGGAATCTCTCCCCTTGATGCCTGCTCGTAAGCCGTTTGTAGCTGGGCGTAGCTTTCGTTGATGTGGAAGGTGCCGCCGAAGGCGGCGACTGGATCCAAAGAACTGTCTTTGAGCTTCGGAAGTCTCTTCAACAGAAGATTCACCTTAACCTGCGCACCTTCAGCCTTCGTGGCGGTTGGCACTACATCCTTGATGCCAGTTAGTTTCTCTAGCTCAACTGGAGAAACGTTGGCTAAAACATACTTGGCTTTGATGTGCTCTGCCTCTAAAACCTCGTCTGCATAACCTGGGCTGTGGGCGGTATAAGAAACCGTTCCATCTGTTGCAATCGCCCTGACGTCACAATCAGCCAACAGAGTTGCTCCTGCAGCCAGCGCTGCTTTTCTAAGACCTTCTGATACTTGCCCCATGCCACCGATAGGAATGCTCCACTCACCGGTTTCATTGCCAATAACGTGATACAAAAAGCACTTGTTAACATCCAGGTTGGGATCCAGATTGGAACCGAAGGTTCCAATCATTCCATCGGTTAGAACTACCCCTCGAACTAAATCAGATTCAAAGGATTTCTCAATCACTTCACCTACTGGTTTCTCAATGAACTCGTTCCAGATCTGATCAGATCCTGCAAGCTCTTTGATCTTGGCCTTGGCTTCAGATCTGGTCATCAACGGAGACAAAACGGTCGGGAACATGGCCTGAGCTAGCAGTGTGGTCTTTTGGTAAAACTCATGCCAGGCTTTGGCGTCGGCGCTAGCGCCGATGGAATCAAAGGAGCTTTGGGTATTTGCCTGATCATGGTTATCAACCAGTAGGCCTTTGTCCGTTTCTGGAAGCGGCGTATAAGAGGAGTAGCGTCTCGGGGCAAGCTTTAGATCCAGCCCAAGATCTTCGATGATCTGCTTCGGTAAAAGCGAAACCAAGTACGAATACCTGGATAACTTTGCATCGACGCCGGCAAAGCTCCTCTCCGATACCGCAGCCCCACCAAAGTTGGATAGTCGCTCAAGTACCGTGACACTCAATCCAGCCTTGGCTAAATATGCGGCGGCGGTTAGGCCATTATGGCCACCGCCCACGATGACCACATCTACTGAAGGTTTCATGGAAACAGTCTAGGCAGACTGGTGGGACCGAGTTCCTCTCAGGCTCTCCATTTGGATTCAAGCTTTAGTGGCTTTGCAAGATCCAACATCACACCGTTGTATTCGGGCCTTGAGCCAAGATAAATCGTGGCCATGGCACGAACGCCACTTGAATGAGCAAGCAGGTACTTATGCATTTCGCCTGCCTCTTGGGTTGGGACATATCCCAGCACCTTGGAATCCAGCGTCACAGCGACAGCCAATTTGCGCTCGAGGTTGTTTGGGTCAGGAATTAGCAGAACTTCAACCACCGTTGGATCAACAAAGTAAATGCGCCTAGCAATTCTGACCGATTCAAAATTTTTGGCGAAGGGGATACAACCCAAGGTCTTGAACCTAAATGTTCCATCGCCCTTTAGCCTCGGGGTGTTTCTCAGAACTTGCTGAACTTCTGGCGGGACTTCATCCTGAAACTTGATTCCCGCTAGGGCTTCTCTGTTTTCAGTGAGGCGCTTTTGGAGCATACGACGTTGAGCTAGAACTGCGATCAAAATCGCAACCCCAGCTGCAATTAGTATCCACTCAATCCCCATTTGGTTTCAAAGTTAGCACTCAAAAACACTCAAGTCAGGAATTGAAGAGTTGCTGAGGTCAACTGGGCTAGCTAGCCTGCTCCAGCAAACCATTCAGTCTGGAAACAGATTTGAGCTCCTCGATGTTTCTGAAACGGGATTTTGTGAGTGCTGGCGAATAGACGAGATAGCAATTGGCCTTGGCCCTGGAAAGAGCAACATTCAAACGGTTTCTATCCAGCAAGAAATCAAGTCCCCTTGGTGCATCTAGTGCGCTGGAAGCTGCAAGGCTCACGATAACCACCATGGCCTCACGGCCTTGGAACTTATCCACTGTTCCAACCGCCACCTCGTTCAAACCCGCCTTATCCAGCATCTGTCTAATCAGGTCGACCTGAGCGTTATAGGGAGCAACGATTAAAACCTCGGAGGCTCCAAGTTTTGCTACCTGCGCCTGAGCAATTTCCAACACCACTTTTGCTTCTTCGATTGAGCTTGAGACGTTTGCCCTGTGTTCAACCGGAACAACAACCAGTCCTGGCTCGACGCCGGCAACAACATGGGCATGGGTATCGGGGTGGGAGTGAAGTTTGTTTTGGTAGCTCAAGTTACTAACCGGTGCATTGATCGCAGGGTGCATTCTTCTGGTCACATCTAAGAAGTAGCCAGAGGAACTTTCTAGGATTGCAGCATCTCCCATGTAGTAGCCAAGGGCAGAGTTATCAACACCACCTGGGTGAATAGCCTGAACAACTTGAGTGAGCTGTCTTGGATCTCCTAGCAAAACTAGGTTCTTGGTGTTGGCACTAACCGCAATGGCATCAACCAGTGAGAACTGGGCAGCCTCGTCAATGAAGATGTAGTCAAACTGTTCTTCAAACATTTCTTTCGCACAGAAACTCCAAGAGGTCCCTCCGAAAACGTATCCGGAGTTTCCAGCTCGCCAAGAACCGACAACTTTGTTGGTTGTTGGGGTTAGCCAACCTTTGGCTTCCTTGTCTCCGGCTTGAGTTTTCTTAGCCATGGCATCTGGGGATACCCCAGCTTCCAAGCACGCCCACAACAGATTCTCAATTGCGGAGTGGGAGTTGGCAACAACTCCCACCTTCATTCCTTTGTCAACCAATTCCTTGATAACCCGCGAGCCAACAAAGGTCTTACCTGATCCAGGAGGGCCTTGAATTGCAAGCACTGAAGTGTCTAGATCCATCACCGCTTCGGTAATTGCATTCAAAGCATCCCCTGCCATTGGCACAGGAAGACCCGGCAAAGATTTCAGCCTTGGATTATTTCGCATCAGCAGATCCATTGCCGGATGCTTGATTTGAGGATCTTCCAGAGGGGAGCCCCAAAGGCCAACTAGCTCTTGGACTAATTCCCCAACCACTTCGGGCTTTTGGCCAGGAGGCACCCACTCGTATTCGAAGATGGCGTTTGGGACTAACGACATGTTTGCGTATCTGGCATCGCGTTCAAAGATCAGCTCGTCGCCAACAACCGAGATGACCTTGCCATAGTCAGTGTCCTGCTGGTTAGCCCCCAAGCTGTAGCGAACAAATAACTTCTGATCCTTTTTGAGAAAGCTTGTTTGACCAGGCTCCAAAACGTATCGATAAACCAGCTTTACCTTGGTGTCAGGATCGACACCAAAAAAATCCGCTGTGTTGGATTCTGTGGTGCAGCCTTGAACCACCAGAGCCTTGCGGTCACGATGGAGCTGATCAAAAGTTGCATCCTTGCGGATGGCCCAGTCTCGCCAGCGAATTACATCTTCGCGGTTGTAGTAGAGCATCGAGTGGGTAAGAGCCAACCAAATCTTTGCGCGGTAGTCAGCCTCCGAGTCTTTACCCCAGGCCCAGCCATCGAGGGCTTTTTGCATGATGGCTGTTTTCTTGTTTAGCTTTTCTAGTTCGAACTCGGCCTTGCGGGCTCTTGCCGATTCGGGGGAGTCTTCTTTTTCTGCTTGGCTTCTAGCCTCGCGGGCTTTTTTTATATCTTTGGCCCGCTCGAATTCTTGGTACCTAGAGTGAGCTCCTGGCATGGTGCTCAACCAGTTATAAAGCGCCATGGTTGAAACACAATCATCTTCGTTGTAGACGGTGATCTGCTTTAGCGTTTCCTCGGCTCCTTCTTCACCGAGCTCAACTTGCTGGCGGTAGTAGTCATACTCGTCAATTGAGGCGCCAGCATCAAGAACCTTGCTCTTGCGATCAAATTCGTAAAAGGCTTCTAGTTTCTTTATCGAGTAGCTCGGCTGAGAAACCATGATGGAGCCTTTGACTACCTTGTATAGATCAACCATTCGACCAGAGGAAACTAACTCCGCGACTTGGGCTTCCATTACCCCGTGCCTTGCAGCTAGGCGATTCAAGGCAGTGACTTCGTAGTTGGCGTAGTGATAAACATGCGCAGACTTATCAGCTTCGAGCTTTTTGTTCAAAAACTCCATGAAGTCGATAAAGGCTTGTTTTTCTTGCTTGCGGTCGTGAGCAAAAAACGGCACGAATTCGCCTGTCCGTAGAGTGTTTCCAAAGAGGTACTCGAGACCACCTTTTTCTGGGAAGTAAGGAAAACCCTCCATGTCGAAAAACACATCGTTTTGCGATGCCGGCGGCAAAACTGCAATTTCTGGATCAGGTAGAACTATGAAGCTGACCTCACCAGTTTTTCTATAATCAGTCTGCAGCTTTGCCTGCAGACGGATCTTTTCAAAACTCGAAGCCGTAATTTCACTCGGTCTTTGATCATCGGTTGCTTTTGCTAAGGAAGCCATAGTTGTGATTCCAACAGCGGAGAGTTTTTCAATCTGATTGCGGTTGATACCAGCAACTTGAACCAGGTGGTCAACATCGAATCTTGCCTGTTCGCAAAGGGCTGGATACTCGCAAACGCTGCAGGAGTCCTTGGTGTCGCAGTAAAGAGTTAGATCAGCAAGGGCGGTTCTCTCATCGAAGGACTTGATGGCGGCTTCAAGTTCTTTTCGAGCCTGCTGCATAGCTGGCACAATCTCAGATTCCTCAAAAGTTTCTAGGGTGCGAGAGCCTAAAATGATTCCAGGCTCTCCCTCTGATTTCATGCCCAGGGCCTTTAGTGCATCGGCATAGAGTGCGATCTGCAAAAGATAGTTTGGTTTGGCTGTAGATGCGAGCTTGGCATCCCAAGCTACGTACTTGTCTTTCTCGCCAGTTGATTTCTGGTTAGCGGTTAGCTTGCCCTTTACAAATTCCAATTGGTAGTCGCCGCGAACTAGAAAGTCTGGTTTGCCATTGAAGGTTAGATTGCCAACTTGATGTTTTAGATAGCCCTGGTAGATCACCGGAACTTGCTCGCGCATCAGAGCAACAGTTGCATCAAAAGTGTCTTTGTCTGCTGGTCTTTGAAAACCTTCTGGACCTAGCTGAGCTAGCAGTTCTTGCTCTAGAGCTTCTTCGTAGGCCATGCCGTAGGTTATAGCCAGACTCTCTGGTTCAACGAAGTACTGCTCGACTAGATCTCTTACTCCTGCAACATCGAGCTCTCTGGCAATGGCCAACTGAGAGCAATGCTGGCAGCCGCTTGATCGCATCAGATCGCGGGTATTGAAGGACCAGAGGCCAGTGTCGTGTTTTTTCATTACCTCAAGTCTGGCAGGGGCTACTGACAATGCCTGAAACGTAGGGTCAGCACCATATAAGTCTTGGCTAGCTGGTTCTGACCGAGGATAATGAAGTATCAAATCTTCGGTAAACACTAGCTAGGACTTTCAATGCCTCTTCGCAGAACCATCGTTGTGGTTGAGAACGAGTCGTTGCTTAGAGACCTAATTGCCCGAAGCTTGGAAACTGCCGGCTTCGATGTTTCGACTGCAGCCAATGCCGCCGATGCCAAAAGAGCAGTCAAGGCAGCTGACCCCGACGTATGTGTGTTGGACATAGAGCTTGGACCTGGACCCAATGGGTTTGATTTTGCCGAGTACCTAAGCCGCGAAGCCGAGGACGTTGGCGTGGTATTTCTAACAAACCTGCCAGACCCAAGATTTGCTAATCGCGATTCGAAGAGCATCACACAGAATCAGGCCTACCTTAGAAAATCTCAACTGGTTGATTCCAAAGAACTGATTGAAGCTGTCAACGCTGTTCTCAAGGAAAAAGACGTCAACAAGTTTCGCCACGATCAGAATCAAGATCGACCGCTAGCCGAATTGTCCAGAAGACAAATCTCTGTGCTAAAACTTGTTGCCGAAGGATACTCCAACAACCAAATTGCCGAAGAGCGTGGGACAACCGTTCGGGCTGTTGAAGGAATGGTTTCTAGAATTTTCCAGGCTCTGGGTGTTGATGCCCAGGGTGTTGGTAATGCCAGAGTGGAAGCTACGAGAATGTATTTGAGTGCAGCTGGAGCCGTCACGGTTGACGAATGAGCGACGCTTACAAACCCCATCGCCCAACCGCTAAGCGTCTACTAACTCAGATTGGATCGCGCTATGCGCTTTCCAATCAAGTGATGCTCTTGTTTTTACTTCCCTCCTACGGGACAGGCTTAATCTTTGAATCGCTTCGGCTAGAAACCAACTTGCTTGAGAGATTCTTAGTTGCAACTGCAGGGTATCTAGCAACAGTTGCAGTGTTGCTGGCGGCAAGGTGGCTACTAACCGGTAAAGAAGTAAAGAGCCGACCGGCTTTTGTGCTTGGCGCGTTTTTTCTGTCGGGTTTTGCCCGAGGCGTTGTGATTTTGGGTTTGGATATGCTCACCGGACAGCACGAACCCGGCCAGGAACTGTTTCGCTTACTTGGCGGCCCAATCTTCACCTTCGTGACTCTCACGGTTGCCGCCGTACTGGCTTCGAATTACCAAAGGCACCGCGAGTCACTAACCGCGCTCGCGGATGAGCGCTACCGCCTTCAGATTCGATCGGCAGGCATCAGGGCCAAGGTTCAGATCCAGCGTGAAGAGCTTTTGGGGAAGGTGCGAAGCCTGCTCGATCCTGCAATCGCAAAGATCCAAGCCAACCTAACCGGCACATCCTCAACCGAGGCCATCGCTTCGCTTCGCTCCACCGTGGACGAGGTTGTGCGGCCACTCAGCCTAGAGGTAGCCGAAGCCAGCGACGAACTAGAGGCTGAATCCGGCAAGGCTGTTATCCGAGAAAAAGCACCTATACCTTCTCGTATTTTGCTTGGAGAATTCATTGTTCCGCTTTGGGCATCGCTTATTCTCTCCATAGTTTTAGTGCCTGCTGCATTCCTGCTAGAGGACCCTCTGAGCTCCCTGACTATTCTTCTTTGCGCATTCCTATCGATGTTTATAGGTCTTGGCTTTTTTCAGTGGCTAACAATGAAGCTTCCCGTTCCTCCATTCTTGGTAGCACTTTTAGTCCCAAGCTTCTCGGCAATTTCCCTGATACCGATTTACTTCGCAGCCGAAGAGCTGGAGTGGAATGTCTCGGTTGAACAAGTCAATGCCCTATTGCTATTTGGTGTTTGTGTTGGCGTGACTACCTTTGCCGCTCAGTTCTCTCAGCTCCAGCGCAAGGCAACCACCGAGAATCTAGTCGGCGTCAACCAGCAGCTTGAGATACTAAACGCATCGCTGCGCCAAGAACTCTGGCTAAACCGCCGCCGCACGGCATCGGTATTGCATGGTCCAGTGCAGGCTGCACTATTTGCATCAGCCATGAAACTCTCTCAAGAACAAAAGCCAACGGCTGAGCTTGTTGCTGAGGTGGAGCAGGATATCTCTGCTGCTATTGAAAAACTCAACAACCCAAGCAACCTCGAAGGCGAAGAAATCTCAGACCTTCTGAACCAGATTGTTGATATCTGGTCTGATGCCGCCAAAATCACAATTGAAATCCCCGAGCTGCTTGAAGCCGCAGTCGCTCGATCACCCCTAGCTAGCGAAGCTCTCATTGAAATCTCAAGAGAATTCATCACTAACGCCATCAAGCACGGTAAGGCAAGCAGCGTTTCTCTAAAGGTTTCCAGGCTCGATGATTTGCGAATTGCGATCAAGGTAGTTGACGATGGGCAAGGGCTTCCGCCCGGAGCAAAACCAGGCTTTGGCTCGAAACTGCTTTCGGAACTGAGTTTGGTATGGCGCCAAACCCGAGAAGGGGATTCAACCCTTTCCTACGCCGAGATCGTTCTAGGCCAAGAGAACTAGCAGATCAGCTAGCTCAAAATCAGTGGGTGGCTCAGCTCCGGTTTTCTCACAAGCCATACTGGCGGCAACGCTAGAAACCTTAGCAATTGCGATCAGCTGCTTATCTGTTAGTGCGGCAAGTCTTTCAAAGGCACCAGAACCCAGAGCACCGATTTTTTGAAGCTGTGCGAGGGTATTTGCGCAGAAGGTATCTCCAGCTCCGACAGAGTCTTGAACCTTCACTTTTCGAGAAGCAACTTCAAGTTTGGTTTTGTTGCTTCGATAGATGCTGGCGCCATCGCCACCGCGGGTGACAAAAACAATCTTTGCGCTATCGCCAATCCAGTCCCAGGCAATTTGATCCACATTCGCCCCAGCCTCTAATCCATAGAGCCAGTTGATGTCGTCATCGGAGGCTTTGATCAAGTGTGAGAAGGAATTCACGCGCTCAACGCGGACTCTCTCGGAATCACGATCAAAGCCAAGTGCTGGACGCACATTCACATCATGCGAAAGAGTCAGCAGATCTTTCTCAAAGTACTCTTTGGCCCAAGCCTCAACCACAGCATTGCCTGGAGGCATTGCCATCGTCAGGCAGCCAAACTGCAACGCAGTTGCGCCAAGACCTTCCATGATTTGCTGCTTTGGAAGCTCGTCTTTAGTCCATCCCCAGTCGGCAGTGTTTTCAACATAGAAGGAGTAGCTGGCGCCACCGGAAGATCCAATTGATGCAATAGCAAGGCTGGTTGGCTCTTTGGCTGCAATTGCGTAGTCGAGCCCTACCTTGTTATCGACAAGTCGCTGATGTATTTTCTGGCCGAAGGCATCGCTTGAGATGCGGGCAAGTAGTTGCTGCTTGGCTCCGGCGCGGGCCAGGGCAATAGCAACATTGGCATTGGCTCCACCAACCACCGCTTGATACCTGCCGGCAGTTGATTTGTCCTCAATCAGGTCAATAAGAGCCTCGCCGATAACAACAATCATGGGGCAAGTTTATGCCTCACCTCTAGGCTAAGAACATGGAAAACAAACTCTCAAAGTTAGCCATCCTCACACCTCTTGTTGGCCTAATCGGGGGCTGGAAGTTCTTCATGTTCGCCATCTATGCGGGGCTCTTTGTTTACCCGATCTACGACGCCCAGGGGATGTATCAGGGGGATGAGCAAATCATCCGCCCCTCCACCTATCTTTTCCTATGTGGAATTGTGATCTTTGGCCTGCTGGCCCTTTACGGCCAGCGCCTGGCTCTTCGAGCCCGCTCCTTAGCCGGTGTGGATGACTCCCTAGCAAGGGCCGCGCACCGCTTCACAAACTTTGCCGTAATCGTTGCGTTGGTTACGGGTGCGTTTTTTGCCATAGGTAATTTCCTGGGAGCCTTCAATACCTACATCGACCGAGAAGAAAACCTAACGGTACGCCTGTTTGATGTTTACATCCCGATCTTGCTTGCAACCGGTCTAGTTGTTTACATCCTGCTACGAGCATTTGTATTTAGAAAACAGGTAGTAAAGGGTGCCAAAAAAGAGCGCATGTCTGAATCCGAAAAAGCCCTT
>CAEZVT010000017.1_pt1 | contig 9877 bp, 7 predicted proteins | sample 7264811 | NCBI WGS metagenome assembly CAEZVT01 (sample SAMEA6813862, study PRJEB35770) | uncultured Micrococcales bacterium | biome: Freshwater; feature: Freshwater reservoir; material: water | place: Czech Republic | collected 2017-07-26 | depth 0.5m m | reverse complement strand
TTTAGCTGATCTGGCTCGAAGGCAGATCGCTTTCGACGGCTTGAAGAAGTTGGTCCTAGAGTTTCCGCTTCCGGGGATTTTTGGAAGAGGCATGGCTTCAGGCGATTTGCGTGGCAAGGGCGAAACGCTTGTGGGAAAAACCACTTTTGGTGACTGGCTGGAAAGTCACGACCATCAAAATCCCCACCAATAATGTCACGTCAGACTTTGCTTGGCTCTGTCAATTGCACAGGCAACTGCACAACTAGCAAAAACTCCCTCAACAAACGCCCCTACTGAGGCTCTAAATCAAGGGAGTTGCTGGCGGAGAATGCTTGATTCGCACTACCACCCTGTAGCCCGCGTAAATACTGTGGTTAGGGTTTAAGAAATTGCTTTCTACGCCATCTTTCTACGCCATTGGTGAGGCAATTGACGCTGATGCGTGTTTTGGTTAAGTTGTCAGTATGAGTGCAATCGAAGTCAAGGGTCTAACTAAGAGGTACAAAGACTTTCAGGCTGTCGACGACGTAAGTTTTAGTGTCTCCAGGGGCGAGACCTTCGTTCTTCTCGGTCCTAACGGGGCTGGAAAGACAACAACGATAGAGATACTGGAGGGCTTTCGCACCAGAACATCTGGAGAAGTAAAAGTTCTCGGTCAGGATCCACAAAGAGCCAGCCGTGCGTTCCGGGCTCGAATTGGAATAGTTCAACAATCCGCTGGTGACCTTGGTCGGCTTTCTGTCCGAGACACAATCACACACTTTGCCAGCCTTTACCCAAACCCCAGAAAAGTCGAAGAAGTTATCGAGGCAGTTGGGCTGCACGGTAAGGCTTCAGAGCCTATAAAGAAGCTCTCTGGCGGTCAGCAGCACAGAGTAGATGTTGCGTTGGGGTTGATCGGAAATCCCGAGGTTTTGTTTTTAGACGAACCTACAACTGGCTTTGACCCAGAAGTTAGGAGAGCTTTTTGGGAGGTTATTCGTGGTCTGCAGCAGGAGGGAATGACAATTATGCTGACCACTCATTACCTAGACGAAGCCGAGGAGCTTGGACACAGGGGCGGAGTTATTGTCGATGGAAAGCTTGTTGCCCTTGGAAAAATTTCCGAGATCGGTGGTCGGGAGAGTCGCAAACCTGAGGTCTCTTGGGTGGAGGCTGGGGTGCAACGCATCGAGCGCACCGATGACCCGACTTTGTTTATTGGCGAGCTCTCAAAAAGAATTGGATCAGCACCAGAAAACCTTCAGGTCAAGGTACCGAATCTCGAGCAGGTTTACCTTCAGCTAATTGCTGACCATCGAAACGGAGTGAAGATTGAAGACTGAGCTACCTTCCATTCTTGGCGTTGGCATAAGGAGAATTGGTTACGAGCTAAAGAGCTACATCAGAACACCTGACGCTGTCTTTTTCAATTTTTTCTTCCCTCTGATGATGCTTTTTATTTTCACTGCTGCATTTTCAAACCTTGAAATTGATGTACCCGGAGCCGGAAGAGTTCTAACTTCTGCAGATGTGTACCTGCCAGCAATGTTGGCTATGGGAGTTTTGGTTTCGGGAACTCAGAACTTGGGTATTGATATGGCTATTGAAAAGCACGACGGAACTTTGCGGAGACTTTCTGGCTCGCCAATTTCCCCTGTTTCTTACTTCATCGGAAAATTCGGTCAGGTTTTCGTCTCCGCGACCCTGCAGGCAGTAGCGATTGTGCTCACGGCACGCTTTGTTTTTGGAGCTTACCTTCCTGAGACTATAGAGCTTTGGCTCACCTTTGCCTGGGTGTTCTACTTGGGTCTCTTGGCATCGAGTATTTTGGGAATCGCAATTAGCGCCCTTCCAAGGAGTGCCAAGAGTGCCAATGCCGTGATATTGCCTCCAATTCTTATTCTTCAATTCATTTCAGGGATTTATCTGTCGTTTACAACTCTTCCTGAATGGCTACAAAACTTTGCGAGTGTGTTTCCCGTTAAATGGATTGGGCAGGGATTCAGAGCGGTGTTCTACCCTGACCAATTCAAGTCCGTTGAGCTTGGTGGTGACTGGTTTCTAGATCAAGTAGCGATTGCAATTACTATCTGGGTTGCCCTTGGAGTGGTCTTCACGTTGCTCACGTTTAGATGGGTAAAAAAGTCCTAATTAGCTCGCAAGCGGAATATTCCGAGTACAGCAGCGCGACATTGCACATACAACTGCACAAGCAACAAAAACTCCCCTGATAAACGCCTCTACTGAGGCTCTAAATCAAGGGAGTTGCTGGCGGAGAATGGGGGATTCGAACCCCCGAGGGCTTTCACCCAACACGCTTTCCAAGCGTGCGCCATAGGCCACTAGGCGAATTCTCCAGGTGTTTTTTCGGTAGATAACCATACGAGTTTAGCCCGAAACCGCCCCGCCAGTTTCGGGGGATAGCGGGCCTAAAGGTCAATGAATCATTGAGGGTTACAAGGAATGTTCACCTTGTGTTAACCAAGGACTCAACTGCCCGACATCCCAAGCCTTCAGTATCGAAGCATGGCCCAAACTCCCACTGATGCACCGGTAAGGCGCACACTCCGAGTTAAGCCAACAACCATCGAAGACAAAGTTTTCTTTGGTATTTCAACCGCTGCAGCATACTCATCGGTAGTTCTGCTGGTTTTGATAATGGTTTTCTTGGGCTGGCGAGCATTTCCAACTTTTGAAGAGCAAGGAATTATTGACTTCGTCTTTGGAACCGGTTGGGTTGCAATCGATGTGCCTCCAACATTCAGCATCGGTCCTATGCTGTGGGGCTCTGTTCTAGTTGCACTGATTGGTGTGACCTTCGCCGTTCCAATGGCAATCTCACTTGCATACTTCATCCAGTTCATGGCACCAAAGCCGATTGCTCGCGTGGCAACAATTCTTGTTGACTTACTCGCTGCAATTCCTTCGGTCATCATCGGTCTCTGGGGACTTGCGGTGTTTAGCCCGGTAGGTGCCCACTGGGGACAGATGCTCAATGACTCACTTGGTTTCATTCCGATTTTTAGCAACACTGCCGAGAACTTCCTCCGAACTCCATTTATCGCCGGCATTGTTGTTGCAGTGATGATTGTTCCAATCATTGCTTCGGTGACCCGCGAGATCTTTAGCCAGATCGACGATGACCTGATCAAGGCATCGGTTGCTCTTGGTGCTAACAGGGAATCAACCTTTAGAAGAGTTATCCTTCCAGTTTCTTCCAGTGGAATTTTGGGTGGTGTTCTTCTGGGTCTTGGACGAGCACTTGGAGAAACCGTAGCGATCTTCTTTGTTTTGAACTTGGTCTATGACGATTTCAACTGGTTCCAGATCATCTCCCCTGAAGGTGGAGCAATTGCTTCGCTGATTCTTGCCAAATTCGGTGAGGCTGGAGAGGCCGAAATTAGCGCCTTGTTGGCTGCTGGTGTTGTCTTGTTCATCTTGACTCTTGTGATCAACACCATCGCTTCGTTTATCGTCAACCGCTCCCAGCCTTGGAGGAATCGATGAATCTCGATCCTGTCGCAAGGCCTAAAACGGCAGAGCCTTGGAAGAAGACCGACAACCGCTCGAAGCTAATTCAGATTGTCGCTAGCGTGATTCCCATTGCAATCGCCACAGCCGCCTGGCTATTTGCTGGGGTGGATCTGATTGTTTCGATCCTTCTTGTTTTGTTGCCTCTTCAGCTAATCACCGTTTCGATTGCTGGCTTCCTTCTGAAGGGAAGACGGGGCGTTCCAGATGCAGCGCTGATTGTTGTCACCTATTTCCTCGGCACCTTCGTGATGGTGCTGTTGTTCTCGGTTTTGTGGTCGGTAGTTGAGGCAGGTTTTGCTGCCCTGAGCCCGCAATTCATCTACCAAAACAATGTCTACGTGACTCCAACCACAGGTCTTGAAATCGGTGGCGTTGGTCACGCCATTCTTGGAACACTTTTGGTGGTTGGTCTTTCAACACTTGTGACCATCCCACTGGGCGTTGCAACCGGTGTCTACTTGACGGAAACCAGGGCAAAAAGCAGAGGGTTTATTAGGGTTCTACTTCAGGCGATCTCAGGTCTGCCATCTATTGTTTCTGGATTGTTTGTGTACTCAATGCTTGTTGTCACCGGAATCTCTGCATACGCCGGATGGCTTGGATCTTTGGCCCTTGTTCCACTAATGCTTCCAACCGTTGCCAGAGTTACAGAAGAGTCCTTGAGGCTTGTTCCCCAGGAACTAAGAAACGGCGCCTTAGGTCTCGGCGCTCCCTCTTGGAGAGCTTTCTTGATGGTGACACTGCCTGCTGCTCAATCGGGTGTTGTGACAGCCATCTTGTTGGGAGTGGCCCGAGTCATTGGAGAAACCGCTCCTTTACTTACAACGACGTTTGCTGCCAACGGCACAAGCTTGAACGTGCTTGATGGAGGGCTGGCAACATTGCCGACCTACATCTACAACTACATCTCTTTAGGGTTTGACACCAGCATCCAGCGAGCCTGGGGCGCCGCCCTAGTACTTCTGATTCTCGTGGGAATTCTTTTCGGAACAGCACGCTTTATCTCAAGACCCAAGAAGGCCAAGAAAAAGGAAAAATCATGACCAACTCCACATTCCAGTTAGAGGCCAAAGACATTAACGTCTGGTTCGGCGAGCGACACGTACTCAAGGATGTTTCACTTCAGTTCCCAAGCAACAAGGTAACTGCCTTGATCGGCCCTTCCGGTTGCGGCAAATCAACCTTTATTCGAACCCTGAACCGAATGCACGAACTAATCCCAGGAGCAGGTCTTGCAGGTTCTGTAATGCTGGAAGGGCAGGACGTTTACGACCAGTCAGTGGATCCGAGCACTGTTCGCCTCAAGGTAGGAATGGTCTTCCAGAAACCAAACCCATTCCCAACCATGTCGATCAAGGAGAACGTGATTTCTGGACTGAGACTTTCAGGTCGAAAGAACGAGATATCAAACGACCTAGTCGAGGAGTCGCTAAAGCGCGCTTCGATGTGGAACGAATCCAAGGACCGCCTCGACGAGCCAGCGCTATCCCTTTCCGGTGGTCAGCAGCAGCGCCTTTGCATCGCAAGATCTTTGGCCATGAACCCGGAGGTATTGCTCATGGACGAGCCTTGCTCGGCTCTAGACCCAGGCTCCACAAGACGTATCGAAGAGACCATTTTGGAGCTCAAGGATTCGATGACAATCGTGATTGTGACCCACAACATGCAGCAGGCCCAGCGGGTAGCTGACAGGACAGCTTTCTTCCTAGCTGATGACAACCAGCCAGGCTATGTGGTTGAGTTTGGCGACACCGAGCAGGTCTTTGGGCAGCCGGTTGACCCACGCACCAATGACTACGTGAACGGGCACTTCGGATAACCAATTGTTAACCTTCAATTCCCCTGGAGTTGAGATGGTAAACACAGGCCATTCACCTGTACATCGTTGAATTTGAGTATCTCAAGTTGAGAAAAGTCAATAACCGAGGAGAATAAATGCGAAAGATTAGCGGAATTCTTGTAGCCAGCGCACTGGTAGCAAGCATTACTCTTGTGGCTCCAGCCGCATACGCCAACGAAACAATCACTGGCTCTGGATCTTCATACATGAACTCAATGCAGCAGGCCTGTATTGCAGGATACTCAGTAGCTTCTACAAACAAGGTCACTTACGCTTCGAAGGGTTCCGGAACCGGTAAGACCGAGTTCGCTAACGGAACAACTCAGTTCGGTGGATCTGACTCTCTATACAGCTCAGACCAGCCAGCTAACTTCACCTACGTACCGCTAATCGGTGGACCAGTTGCGATTGTGTTCAACGTATCGGGCGTAAAGAACGTCAACCTAACCCCAGTACTTATTTCCGACATATTCACTGCGAAGATCACCAAGTGGAACGACGCAAAAATCAAGAAGGTAAACGCAGCTGTTGCTTCCAAGCTTCCTAACGAGACCATTCAGATTGTCTACCGCTCCGGAAACTCAGGTACTACCAACAACCTTGGTAACTACATGAAGCAGACTGTTGGCGGATCCTGGAAGGCAGCCGATGCTTGGGCTGACGCTTCTGGAAGCACAACTGGTACCGGTGCCGGAACTAGCGCAGTGGTTATCACAACAGTCAAGGGACTCGCTAACTCAATTGGTTACGTAGACCTAGCTGACTCCCTAACTGCAGGACTTAGCTTTGCAGCAGTGCAGAACGCTGCTGGCCAGTACGTAAAGCCAAGCGTTGCAGCTTCTGCTCGCTTCTTGGCAGCTCAGACCGTTTCTACTAACGGTGAAGTTGTCTTCGACTACAAGAAGAAGGTAACCGGTGGCTACAACCTATCCCTAATCGCTTACGGTATGGCTCCAACCAAGTCTCCTTTCGCAACCAAGGCTGCAGCAGTGAAGGACTACTTCACATACTTCATCAGCACCTGTGCCCCAGCGAAGGCTGCAGAAGTTGGTTATGTAGCAGTTAGCGGAAAGCTAAAGACCAAGGCTCTAGAGCTAGTAGCAAAGATCAAGTAATAAAGAAATAGTCTCATCCAGCTGCAAAAGCGCGATCGGTTTCGGTCGCGCTTTTGTGGTTGAATAATCAGGGAGAAAAATGCGCATTCGCAGGACAGTATCGGCAGTCGCTATCGCGATAGCAGTGAGCCTTACACTGACAGCTTGCGACCCTCCAATTCCAGAGAACCTGCTAATTGCCCAGGCTGAACTCGAAGTTCAGTGTGAAACCGGAGATGTTTCGCTCAGCATCCCAGAGGCGTTAACAGACGTTGGATTCAACTGGGCTGACTCTCTAGCAGTCGGCTGCGCTGAAATGACAATCACAACTACCGACGAATACAGCATGGATTCGAATCTAGTTATCGGAGAATCTTCTCTAATAGCTGCCCGCTGCCAGGCTTTCGAGCAGGTACCGGTTGCACTGGATGCCGCAGTGCTGGTTGTAAACATTCCAGACATCTTCGAAGTGTTCCTAGATCCAACTCAGATTGTTGGCATATTCAACGGCTCAATCACCAGCTGGGCTGACCCGGCTCTTGCGGTAAACAATGAAGGCTATACCTTCCCTGACATTCCAATTGTTTTGCCGACGCAGGCAACTGTTTCTGCCAAGAACGCTCTTTCCGAATGGATTGGTCGCCTGGCCGGACAGCCTTTGGTACTAGACGGAATTCCCGACGCCGAAGGTGTCACAGATATTGAACTTTCAATGCCGATGGAAGAAGGAGCAATCGCAATTGCAAGCTATAGCGCTGCCACCTACATGGGCTCGCCAATTGTGGCGATCTTGACCACCCCCGGGGATTACGACTCAATTATTTACGCAGACAACGGTTCAATTACTTCAGCTGGAACGCAGCTCGTTTCAACCACCGGCGCTAACGGCCTGGAGCTAGCTTTGGATCCAGCTATCGAGCCAACCCCGGAGGATGGAACCTTTGAGGCTCTTATTCCCTACCAGGCCATATACCCGGTGAGCATGGCGCTTTGTGGTTCGGATAACACCTTGATTCGAACTGCAGCCAGGTACTTACTTCGACAAGATTCCCAGGGAACAATTGCCTCGGCCACCATGTTGCCGCTTCCAGAAGCTGTCCGAATTGAGGCAATCAAGCTAGTGGTTGTTGGCCTTCCTGTGCCAACACCAGCAGCAACTGAAGAAACTGAAGGCACCGACGAAGGCTAGCCTAGGAAGTTGCTGGGAACTGGGGGCAACAAACCCGGTCCGGCTTTCTTTGAGTTAAAATTGGTGAGGGCCAATAGCTAATTTGCCCCTCTAGGCACCAGCTACCGAAACGGAATTTCCTTTGGCAACCCTGCTCTACAAATTAGGTCTTTTTTCTGCGCGCAACGCTTGGAAAGTAATTGTTGCCTGGATTGTGCTACTGGTCATCACCGCCAGCCTCGCACTTACCCTTGGTGGCAAGCTAACTACCTCGATGTCTATCTCTGGTGTTCCATCCCAGATCGTGGTCGACAAACTTCAAACTACTTTCCCAGATGCCAGCCGCGGTTCTGGTCAGGTTGTGTTCTTCAAGCAGTCTGGTTCGTTTACTGATGCCGACAAAGCAGCAATAACTGCAGCCTTGGAAAAAGTTGAAACTTTACCTGAAGTATCAGAAGCAGTAAATCCATTTACTGTTCAGGCTGAAATCCGTGATGGCGAAAAAGAGCTACTCGATGGCAAACAAGAACTGATTGATGCCGAAAAGAAAATTGCTGACGGAGAAGTCGCACTTACTGATGCTGAAGCAGAACTTCTTGACGGCGAAAAGCAAATTGCCGATGGCCTAAAGACGCTTGCCGCTACTAAAAAAGATCTTGAAGCAAAACTTGCCCAGGTCAACGCGGGCCTAAAGCAGATGCAGGATGCAGGACTTCCAGCATCCGCTCAAGCTGAACTACTTGGCAGCAAGGCTCAAATCGAAGGGGGACTAGCTGAGGTCGAGAAACAAACAGCAATTGCCCTTGCCTCGAGGGACAAACTAGAAGACGGCAAGATTGAGATTGCAGATGCTCGAAGTGAACTTGTATCTGGCATCGAAGAAATTGCTCAAGCCAAGATTGATCTTGCAATAGGTGAGAAGCTTCTAGCTGCGACCAAGAACTACACAGTTGTATCAAGCGATGAGAACACCGCTTTGTCGACCATCAGATTTGATAAGCGAGGAACCGAGCTTGAAGAAGGTACTCGTGATTCAGTTGTTGAGTCGCTTCGCGAAGCAGATCTAAACGGAATTCAGGTTGAGTTCTCTCAGGAGCTAACTCAGTCCTTCGGAGAGATACTCGGTGTTGGTGAAATCGTCGGTTTGATTGCTGCAGCAGTAGTTTTGTTTGTTTTGCTTGGAACCTTTATCGGTATGGCAATTCCGATCTTCTCGGCCGTTGTTGGTGTTGCGATTTCAGCAACCACCGTTTTGGCCCTGGCAGCAGAAATTGAGATGACCTCCACCACGCCAGTACTTGGTGTGATGCTCGGTCTTGCCGTAGGTATTGACTACTCACTGTTTATTGTCAACCGTCACCGCAGACAGCTTCGCGGTGGAATGAAACTCAAAGAATCTATCGGTTTGGCTAATGGAACCAGCGGTAACGCAGTGCTTTTCGCAGGACTAACAGTTGTAATTGCGCTGGTCGCACTGAACCTAACCGGCATTGGCTTTGTGGGTCTTATGGGATCGATGGGTGCAATCGCAATCGTGATTGCAGTTGCCATTGCCTTGACGGTGACCCCTGCAGCGCTATCTCTAATAGGCGACCGTATCTTGTCCAAGAAAGAAAAGTCAGAAGTTTCGAAGGCAAAAAAGAAATCTGAAGCTAAGAAGAAATCCGAAGCCAAGGCTGCAATCAAGCCAGTTTGGGCAACTCGTCAGCCATGGTTGGCAGTTTTTGGAACAGTGATTGTCATGGGAATCATGGCAATTCCACTAACGGATATGCGCTTAGGCCTTCCAGATGGTGGATCAGAACCTACCGACTCAACCGCTTACAAGGCCTACACAATCATCAGCGATGGCTTTGGTCCTGGCTTCAACGGACAGGTCACAACTGTTTTATCTACCGACAGTGCTGTTTCGGAAGATGACACTCTTGAGTTCCAGTCCGAGGTTGCCACCGCGCTGATGGCTTTAGATAACGTCAAGGCCGCTGTTCCTGCGGCTATTGCCGATGATCGCAAGACCTTTATCTTCCAGGTTGTTCCAACTGGAGGTCCATCATCTGTTGAAACCGAACAGTTGATTTACGACATAAGAGAAGTATCTGGTTCCTTCTTGAGCGCCTATGGAGCTGAGGTTGGAGTCACCGGTATAACCGCAACCAACATTGATATCTCTGACAAGATCGCCGATGTGCTGCCGCTATACCTTGGAACAGTTATCTTGCTATCGCTGTTCCTGCTCATGCTCGTGTTTAGGTCAATCTTGATTCCAGTTCTTGCAGC
>CAEZVT010000012.1_pt1 | contig 10493 bp, 10 predicted proteins | sample 7264811 | NCBI WGS metagenome assembly CAEZVT01 (sample SAMEA6813862, study PRJEB35770) | uncultured Micrococcales bacterium | biome: Freshwater; feature: Freshwater reservoir; material: water | place: Czech Republic | collected 2017-07-26 | depth 0.5m m | reverse complement strand
CCTTTTGGATCCGGCGGGGTTTTCTTTTGGGCTTGGAAAAGGGCTTTGCCTAATGCCAGATTAGAGCCAAATCTCGGGCTTTACAGGCAAGGCTCCAAGGCTCTAAACTGGGGGAAGCCAAAGACCGTCGGTTTAAGGCAAATCAAATCCCAGGATTTCTTGAGGTTTGGCTTGTTTTGACTAAGAAACACATAAGTGTTTACCCACGTAGGTGAAGATTAAAAGGTTAGAGATTTCTCTATTTTCTTTTGCTCTCCACTTATGTGGGGAGCATTTTTTGTTTCTGGGCTGCCGACAAAATACAGATAATCAAGGAGTGCCATGGCGAACAAGGAAGCTACAGTTGCCGAGCTCACGGACAAGTTCCAGAGCTCAGCTGCAGTGTTGCTAACCGAGTACCGCGGACTCACTGTTGGACAGCTCAAGGAGCTGCGTCGTTCCATCAGTGCGAATGCAACCTACGCCGTGGCGAAGAACACGCTACTAAACATCGCAGCGAAGAACGCCGGAGTGACCGCATTTGAGGGTCAGCTGGTTGGACCAACTGCAATGGCATTTGTTCACGGAGACACAGTCGCCGTGGCCAAGGCAATGCGTGACTTTGCCAAGGCAAATCCTCTACTAGTAGTCAAGACCGGCATCATGGATGGCGTTGTCTTGTCACAGGCAGAGGTTAAGAAGCTTGCTGATCTTGAATCCCGCGAAGTTCTATTGGCTCAGGCCGCAGGACTGTTCAAGGCTTCAATGTTCAAGGCTGCTTACATGTTCCAGGCTCCGCTGGCCCAGGCCGTCCGCACCGTGGACGCGCTGCGCGCCAAGCAAGAGACCAACGCTTAAAGAAAATAAGGAGAAAAACAAATGGCAAAGCTATCAACCGATCAGCTAATCGATGGCTTCAAGGAGCTATCACTAATCGAGCTTTCTGAGTTCGTAAAGAAGTTTGAAGAGGTGTTCGAGGTTACAGCTGCAGCACCAATGGCAGTTGCAGCAGCAGCACCAGCAGGCGGAGGCGGCGACGCGGCTGAAGAGAAGGACTCATTCGATGTCGTTCTTGAGTCTGCAGGAGACCAGAAGATCCAGGTCATCAAGGAAGTTCGCGGACTAACCAACCTAGGTCTTGGCGAAGCCAAGGCTCTAGTTGATGGTGCTCCTTCAACAATCCTTGAAGGCGCTAACAAGGACACCGCTGAGAAGGCAAAGGCAGCTCTAGAAGCAGCTGGCGCAAAGGTTGGACTTAAGTAACAACCAAGCTCAGTTTCAAAAGCCCCAACACCGCGCAAGCGAGGCTGGGGCTTTTGGCATTTCCGGTGAAGTAAGCTCGTGATGTTCGCAACAAATAAGAAAAGACAAAAACCCCTTGAGCTCAAAGCCGCAGTCAGTAAGCCAGGCAATTTCCCAAAGACAGCGCTTGATGTATATCTTCGTAATCGGTTTTTTGCTGATGGTTCAAACTCTTGTCACTGACATGTTTTTGCCAGCGCATCCCCTAATTGCAACCTTCTTTGAGGTGCCGGATGCATTTGTGCAGTACTCGCTATCTGCTGTGACCCTGGGTGCAGCAATTGGTTTTTTTGTGGCAGGCCCTCTTTCGGATTCGATGGGGCGAAAAAGCCCTGTTCTTTTAGCTCTCGGTATCTTCACCTTCGCATCAGCAGCGCTTTATGTTGCCCCTGGCATTGAAGCTTTCATAGTTCTTCGATTCCTGCAGGGTCTAGCAGGAGCTGCAACCGCGGTGATTGCTCAAGCCATCATCAGGGACCTATTTGTTGGCAACGCGATGCTAAAGATGCTCTCTCGGGCATGGCTTATTTCTGGCATTGCTCCGATTATCAGCCCGATCATCGCAGCTAACCTGATGCTCGTTGCCCCCGACTGGAGAATCATTCCATTAGCGCTAGCAATCTTGGGGGCGGCAATCTTTGTCTTTGCTTCAAGGTCCCTGGTTGAAACTTTGCATAAAGATAACCGTCGAGCCAAGGGCTTTGATGGCGTTGCGAAGAGATTCATTGCCGTGTTCAAGGACCGGATTCTGGTTGGTCTGGTGTTGATAGGTATGGTCCAGACCGTTGGCTTGTTTAGCTATCTGAACATCATTCCGTTTTTGTATCAGGACAGCCTCGGGCTTACTCCAGTGGAATTCTCGCTAGCTTTTTCCACCACCGCATTTTGCTGGTTCATTGGAATTCAAGTGGGAGCAAAGCTGGGCCGCATGTTCAAAGCTCACTGGGTGGTCTTCGGAGCACTGGTATTGGCAGTGCTAGCAGGGGTGGGTTTGTATCTGATTGGTTCTATGGATGTTGGAATCGTGAGCGTTGTTCCGCTGATGGCAATGTTCTTGGTTTCTTTTGGAATGACAATCACTCCTATTCAAACCATGGCCCTTCAGGGCCACGGTTCCGAAGCCGGAACTGCCGCTTCTGTACTCGGGGTTATGAACTCTGTGACCGCAGCCCTTTCCGCTCCGCTTTATCCATTAATTGGTAGCGCTACAACAACAGGTCTTGGAATTACTGTGGCGCTTGCCCACCTTGCAGCCATTGGGGTTTTCTTCTTTGTTGTTAGGCCAAGTAGTGTCCCAGCAATGGCCAAAGAGTAGTCGGGTATCCTAGAAATAACCAAGTCGCCGCATAGGCCCTTAGATGGGGTGGCGACTTTTCTAAGGGATGTGAAAAATCAATGAGGATTTTGCTTATTGGCGCGGGCGGCGTCGGAGACGGTATTGCCAAAGTCGCAGCAGAAAGATCCTTCTTCGAGGTAATGGTCGTTTCCGACTATGACCTTTCAAGAGCCGAAAAATCAATCGAATGGATTAGAAAGCGCCACGGCGACGAGGTCGCAGCCAAGTTCATACCAGCCAAGATCGATGCGTCAAACGCCGCCAACATGGTCGAGATGTGCCGCGAGCACAACATCACACACGTGATCAATGCAGTTGAGCCAAAGTTTGTGCCAACGGTTTTCTCCGCGGCATTTACCGCTGGCGTTGGCTATGTCGATATGGCCATGTCACTTTCTGAGCCCCACGAGACCGATCCGTTCAACAAGCCCGGTATCAAGCTCGGGGATGCTCAGTACGCATTGAACGAGCAATGGGAAAAAGCCGGCAAGCTGGCTCTGATTGGTATGGGTGTTGAGCCTGGCATGTCAAACATTTTTGCCAAGTATGCCTACGACGAATTGTTTAGCGTTGTTGACGAAGTCAGCATCAAAGACGGTTCCAACCTCGTGGTAAAAAACGAAGCCGGCGAAGAAATCTTCGCTCCTTCGTTCTCCATTTGGACAGTTATCGAAGAGTGCCTAAACCCACCGGTGATCTACGAGAAGGAAAAGGGTTGGTATACCACCCGTCCATTCAGTGAGCCTGAAATCTTTGAATTCCCAGAGGGAATCGGTGCTGTTGAGTGTGTGAACGTTGAGCACGAAGAAATCCCAATGCTTCCAAGAACTATGGATGTTGGAAAAGTGACCTTCAAGTATGGACTTGGTTCTGACTTTATTGACGTGCTAAAGACCCTGCATCACCTAGGCATTGACGCCACCAAGCCGGTTCGAGTTCGCTCCGCTTCTGGACCAGTTGATGTCTCACCGCGTGATGTGTTGGTTGCTGTTCTTCCAGACCCAGCCAGCATTGGTCCTCGCATGACCGGTAAGGCTTGTGCGGGAGTACTCATCACCGGTAAAGACAAGGCAGGAAAAGATCGCGCTACTTACATCTATCACGTAGCCGATAACGCCGAGACTATGGCTGAATACGACGCGCAGTGCGTTGTCATGCAAACTGCTTTCAACCCGGTTATTGCCCTTGAACTAATTGCCGAAGGCAAATGGTCCGGTGTTGGCGTTCGTGCTCCTGAGCAGTTTGCACCGAAGCCCTTTCTAGAGCTAATGTCATCATCAACCGGGTACCACCAGAGATGGTTTGCCCAGGAAAGATTGCCTGCTAATCCGTTAGCACTTCCCTAGGAAATCAGTTTTGGGATACAAACTCCAGCAGGTCACAACCGACCAAGCCGAGCTAATTGTCGAAATCGTCAATCAGCACGAGCTGACGATTGACCCCGAGTCAACACCAATGGGTGTTGAAGAAGCCCAGGAGCTTATTGAAGGTTTCTTCGATAGTGCGCATTGCTATTTCCTGATTGATCAAGCATCTGATGGGGCTCTGGGTTTCTATTCGGTAAATCCAGATGCTAACCGCAAGAAGCTCTTCACGGATGTCTATGAACGACCAGGTAAAGGTCTGATCAAGGATGTAATTGCCGAGAGCCTCAAAAAAGCAGCCGAGGTTCACTCAGATTATGAACATCTATTTGGTGTGAACACAAAAGACCAAGTCATGCGAGAAGCACTCGAATCATTCGGCATGGAGGTTATTCGCACCTATTGGCACATGAAGCGATTGTTAGATCCTGAAGCCAAAGCTGACACAAACAAAGAAGACTTTGAAATCAGGTTGGTTTCAGGACAGGCAGATTTGGAGACCTGGTGGGCACTGCACCAAGATGCCTTCAGCAATCACTTTGGCTTTGCTCCAAGACCCATGGATCTTTGGATCGAGCAGGCCACTTCCTCCAGCACCATGGATTCCGAGGGCTGCTTTATAGCTTTCTATAAAGGTGAGCCGGCAGGCTTTGTTCAAATGGCTAATGCCAACTACCACCTAAACGGCGGATACGTTGACGCAATCGGGGTTGCCCACAAGTACCAGGGCTTAGGACTCGGACAACTACTGCTTCAGCACGCCATCAACTTCTCTGTGGATCAAGGCAGAGAGTTTATTGAGCTAAACGTTGATACCGGAAATGAATCTGGAGCTTTGAAGCTTTATGAGAAGCTAGGCTTTACTCCCAATAGCTCTTGGGTGCAATACGAGAACAAGAAGTGGGCGGAAGTTGCCAAAGGACTTTGACGTAGCAGTAATCGGATCCGGATTCGGTGGATCTATTGCAGCGTTGCGCCTGAGTGAAAAAGGCTACAAAGTCCTAGTGATCGAATCTGGTGCCAGATTCGAAGATAACGACTTTGCCAAAAGTTCCTTTGATCTAAAGAAGTTCCTGTTCTTTCCAAAGCTTGGTCTCAAGGGTATCCAGCGAGTTGATCTTCTAAAGAACGTTCTCGTGATGAGCGGTGCCGGAGTTGGCGGCGGCTCACTTGTCTATGCGAACACTCTCTATCGGCCACCTCAGAAGTTTTTCTCAACCGGCAGCTGGAAAGACATGGCTAACTGGCAAGCCTTGCTGGAGCCTTACTACGACCAGGCCGAGCGCATGCTCGGAGTTGAAGTGAACAAGTTCTTCTCTCCTGCCGACGAGGCTTTGAAAAAAGCCAGTGACAGCTTAGGTTTTGGAAACACTTTTCAAATGGCCCCGCTTGGCATTCACTTCGGTGAAGCGGGTAAGACTGTAGCCGACCCTTACTTTGGTGGAATAGGGCCTAGCAGAACCGGTTGCACCAACTGCGGCGAATGTATGACCGGCTGTAGGCACGGAGCCAAAAACACGCTGGTGAAAAACTACCTGTATCTAGCCGAAAGGCTCGGAACCGAAATCATGCCGCTAACCAAGGTAGTAAACATTGAGCAGGTGTCCGGTGGCTACAAGCTCACCCTGGTTCGAAGCGACAAGTTCTTCAGCAAAACTGAGTATCTAATTGTTCCCGAGGTGGTCGTTGCTGCCGGTGCTCTGGGATCTGCGAAGCTTTTGCACTCAGTTCGCGCCAAGGGGAACCTGCTTGGAATTTCTTCAAAGCTTGGGGAGCTAAGTAGAACCAACAGCGAGTCACTTCTAGGCGTTGTTGCTAAAGGCAAAGAAACCGACTTCACCTCTGGCTCTGCGATCACATCGTCTGTGTTCCCAGATGAAGACACTCACATCGAACCGGTTCGATACGGCAGGGGATCAGGCTTTATGGGATTACTGCAGTCTGTTGTCGCCAGTGGTCCAAAGGGCCAATCTCCAAACATCTTTAGATTGATTTGGGTGACTCTCAAAAATCTATTAAGACTTCCAAACTTCTATAACCTACGCACCTGGCCCGAACGAACTCTTATCTTGCTTGTAATGCAATCGAGAGATAACTCACTGACCACCTTCTGGAGACGGGGCATTACGTCCAAACAAGGTCACGGGGAAAAGAACCCAGCCTGGGTTCCAATGGGACACACCGTTGCCAGAGAAATCGCCAAGAACGTTAATGGAACACCGGGTGCAGTAATCGGTGAGCCATTTGGCATTCCACTCACCGCACACTTTCTCGGTGGTGCAGTAATTGCTCAAGATGCCAATCACGGTGTGGTGGATGGATACCTTCGAGCCTTTGGACAGCCAGGACTTCACATCGTTGACGGCTCTGCGCTTTCTGCCAACCCAGGTGTGAACCCATCGCTTTCAATTGCAGCGCTAGCTGAATGGGCGATGGCTCACTGGCCCAACAAGGGCGACAAAGACACCAGGCCTGCTTTAGGTGAAGCCTTTGAGATCATTGAGCCGGTTGCACCGGCACACCCCGCCGTTCCAGTTTCTGCAAGCGGTGCTTTGCGATTGCCGATTAGGCCAATCTAGTTTTTTGTTTCTAATGCGAGTTTCTCGCGATGGCGAGATTCAATTCCTTGGCCGATGTAAGTGCTTACGATAATCACTATTGCTCCAAGAATTCCAATTAGTGCCAGCGTCTCACCGCCGAACCAAACTGCAATAAACACAGCCCAGATAGGTTCGGTCGCCAACAACAGTGTTGATCTTGAGGCCGAGGTTTGCCTGATCGCCCAAAGCTGAGCCACAAAGGCAAAGACCGAACAAAACAGTGCCAGGAACAATGTTCCTGCCCACTGAGCCGGACCAAAGGTTGCGATGGCATCAAAGGCACCTTGGATATCAAAAACAAAGAACACCACGGTGGCCGTTAGGCACTGCATCAAGATCATGTTGAAACTTGATGCCTCGCGGTTGCGAGTTAGCACTCCTTGAGCTGTAACGTGAACGGCCCTGACAATAGCTGCCGCAAACAACAAGAAGTCTCCAAAGTTTGGCTCCTGAATGCCATTTCCGGTCACCAGCAATGCAACACCAACTATTGCTCCAACCGCAGCTAGGAAGAAAGATCTTGGAAGCCAGCGCTTGTTCCAGGCTGATTCCATAATTGGCGTGAAGATGATGGTTAAAGAGATCAGCAGCCCTGCGTTGGTAGCTGAAGTGATCTTCAGCCCATAGGTTTCAACGCTCATGATTGAGGACTGAGTCAAGCCAAAGAGTGTTCCAAGCAGTAGGTCGGTTTTGGAAAAAGCTCTTCTTCTAATCAGCCAGATGGCAACCATCGCAAGGGTTGCAATCGCAAAGCGAACCGAGAGCATTGCTGGAACACTGGCAAAAGGAGTGATCGCCTTGGCAGAGAGATAGCTTGCTCCCCAGACCGCTGCTACGGCTAGCAGCACCAGGTCGACCTTGGAAGCTCTGATTGCCTTAAGCATTCTGTTTTCCTTTGAAGAGGGAAAGGATGCTGCCTTGAGAGATGGCAGCGCCAAGAATCACAATTATTCCACCAACCGGTTCGTACCAGTGCAGCTGTTCGTTTAGGAGCACCACCCCAAGCACCACAGCAATGATCGGCGTGATATAGGTCACCGATGCTGCAATTGCGCTTCCCACAACATCGAGGACTTTGTAAAACAGGAGGTATGCAACGCCACTTCCCAAAGCCCCAAGAATCACGATCGATGCTATTGCCATCACTGTGGGGCTCGAGGTTAATAGAGGCCCTGAGAGCAGATAAACAGGAAGCAGGGTAAGAGAAGCTGTTCCAATTTGTCCAAACACTGAAACTTCTGTTGCGTAGCCCAGGGGGGCGATGTTTTTTCTAACGTAGGGAGTTCCTATGCCATAGCAAAAAATCGCCACCAGAATTGCCAAAATAGCCAATGGTTCGTTATCGCCAAAGCCCTGCCAAACCCCCAGAATTACAAGCACTCCAGCAAGTCCTACAAATAGGCCAACAACAACGTGAGCTTTGACTTTTTCACTTCGAAAAGCAATCAGCATCACAATCACCGTAGCTATTGGGGTGACGGCATTGAGAATGCTGGCCAGGGCACTTGAAACATAGGTTTGGGCGTAAGCGATCAAGGTAAAGGGCACAGAGCTCATGAATAGTCCCGCGATAGTCATCTTCTTCCACACCTCAAAACTGGTGGGTAGTTTGGAGCGATAAATGAGTATGGCAATCAGCATCGCAAGAGCGCCGAAGGTGGTGCGCCAGAACGCAACTCCGATCGGGGTTAGCGCAGTGAGGGCATATTCAATAAACAGAAAAGATGCGCCCCAGATAAGACCGGCCACTGTATACATGGCAACCCATGGCCGCTTTGGCGAAGTATTCAATTTTGCCTTTCAGGAACTGCGTAACGCCCAAGCAATCTAGAGTGGCTTTTTGCTAGAGAATCGAGACTCGACCCAAGTCATTGCTAGCACAAATAAAGCGCAGGCGAAAAACGCGACTAGCTCCGGAAGATAAGAGCTTGAAGCAGGAAGCAAGCCACCTGATTCGGTTTGCCAAGGCCATAGGGCCCTGACAGATCCAAACATTAGCCCCGCCATGACTACAAATGTAGCCTTGCGACGATTTTCAAGTAGCCACTGGAGCAGCCCAACAAAGCTGGCAAATCCAACTATTGCTCCAAGCATGAAGATACCTAGATAACGAAAGTCGAGAGTGTTTACTGCCAGCAGGACAGGTGTAAACATACCCATGGCAATCAGCACATTTGAACCAGATACGCCAGGAAGAGACAGTGCACATATAGCCAAGACGGCGGAAAGGAAGATTAGTAGTTCACTCGGTTCCGCGTCTGTAGATCTAGGAATCGAAGTCAGCGTGATTGCAAAACCGGCGGCAACGGCTGCAATAAGGAAATGCTTTGCCTGCCAGTTTCCACCGGACAGTTTTATAGGCACAACCAGTGATGCCAGGATTAGCCCTGCAAATGCTGCGGAAGTAATTGTTGGATAGGAAATAATCAGCGGGTATACAGCGGCGCTAGAACCAAGAATTGCAATTATCATTCCAATCAGCAGCGGAATTAGTAGTTTCCAATCAATCCCCTGAAATCTCCCCCTAGCCTTTTGCCAATTAGCTTTCGAAAAGGAAAGCAAAAGCAGGAAACCCTTGACGGCTTGAGAAGCTGAAAAGACCACCCGTTCGTAGATACCAATTATTAGGGCAACTGTTCCACCGGATATACCTGGCAGAACCTCAGCGACCCCCATGAGCAATCCGCGGAAAACATCGAAAAGAAACTGACCGAATCTTTTTAAGACTGGGGGTTTTGAGGGGGAAGAACTCATTTAGATATTGTCCCATCCAGGCATTTGATTAGCGGGAGGTGCCTCTAGCACTTTGAGATCCCAAAATAGCTCCACCGACTATCAATGCTGTTGCCACAAGCAATTGCCAACTAAGTTCACGACCACTAACTACCAACAGCAACGTTGTTGATAGAAGTGGTGTCAAAAATGCCAACAGACCAATTCTTCTCGGATCCCCAATCTTGAGTGCGGCATCCCAGAAGTAGAAGGCACCACCCAGGGGGCCAAGCCCGAGAACTACAAGTAGCACCCAATCACTCGAGGAGATAACCGCTGGCTCTTCCAAAACGAAGTGGGCAACAAGTGCCAGCACACCCGAGACCAAACCAAAAAGCCCGATAGCTGAGGTTGGGAAAGTGCGCAGCTTTGTGCTCAAGAGCGAATACGTGGCCCATATGACAGCTGCCGCGAAAGCGAACAGGTAGCCAATCTCAAAGCCCAGAGGGCCAGCCCCCTCTCCTGCCGAGGTGATCGCGATGTAGGCACCAGTAAAGCCTGCGCTGGCGGCAATTGTGTGCCTGGCCCCAAGCTTCAACGATCTTGTGAACAGAGGAGACAGAACCACAATCAGTAGTGGCCAGAGATAGTTCACCAGATTGGCTTCAACTGCTGGAGCCGTTTGCAAGGCGATGAAAAGCATCAGGTGATAGCCAAACAAACCGTAGACCCCAACACCCAAAGTCTTTGCAGGCACCTTCCAGGCGGAGAGTTTGAATCCAGAAAGTGGAAGTGAGATCAGGGATCCAATAACTAGTCCAATTCCAGTTAGAAGAAATGGCGGAATGTCTGAAAGCAAGGTTGCGACGGCGGCAAGTGATGCCCATAGCACAATTGCGCCAATTGCAAAAAGATCTGCCCTCATGTCCAAAATCCTATTGGAATCATCATTCAAAAAAAGCTGAAAAGTTGAGTAGCGCTTTTGAAAAAAAGCAAGGGGGTTATGGACTTTTAACAAAGAAAGTCGTAAAAAAGAAAAAGTTTTTGTGAGAGTTTTTCAAAAAATACCCCAAACTCGCCAGTATCTTCGCGGATTAGCGTTTCTTTCATTCCTAGGAGAGAATGGAAGGACACGAAGGAGTGATACACGTGTCGAAAATTTCGAGCGTAAAACACGATTCAGCCGGTAGACGGCGAGTG
>CAEZVT010000010.1_pt1 | contig 11134 bp, 10 predicted proteins | sample 7264811 | NCBI WGS metagenome assembly CAEZVT01 (sample SAMEA6813862, study PRJEB35770) | uncultured Micrococcales bacterium | biome: Freshwater; feature: Freshwater reservoir; material: water | place: Czech Republic | collected 2017-07-26 | depth 0.5m m | reverse complement strand
GCCATCATGGCCGCTCAGTTTGCCTCGCCTGAATGGATTTCTTGGATGGTCAAGCACACCTCCGGTTTCATTTGTGCACCGATGGCAGAGTCTTTAGCTAACCGACTCGAACTTCCATTGATGACCAACAACAACCAGGATCGTTACCGCACCCAGTACACGGTTTCGGTTGATGCAGCTGCTGGAGTAACAACCGGAATCAGCGCAGCTGATCGAGCCACAACACTAAGAATTCTTGCTTCGCCAGATTCTCAGCCGGAGCATTTGATTAGACCTGGCCACGTGATTCCTCTTCGCGCGCACCCTGATGGTGTGTTTGGACGACAGGGTCACACCGAAGCAACCGTTGACCTACTAAAGCTCGCCGGTCTTGTTCCGGTGGGAGTCATCGCCGAAATGGTCTCCGAAAATGGCGAGATGATGCGCCTTCCTGAACTGCTCACGGTTGGAGAAAAGGAGAAGCTCCCAGTTATCAGCATTGAGCAAATATTCAATTACCGCGAACAATCAGAGGTTATCCCCCGAGATGACACCGTTGAGCGCATTCGCTTTGAGGCAGAGGCGATGATGCCATCAACCCACGGAAGCTTCAAGCTTCGTGGCTACTACGACACCAGAACCACCGCTGATCACGTTGCCATTATTGCTGGCAATCCAACTGGTGAGAATGTTTTGGTACGTATGCACAGCGAGTGCATTACCGGTGAAGCGTTTGGTTCTAAAAAGTGTGAGTGTGGTCCACAGTTGGATTATGCCCTCGACCGCATTGCAACGGACCCAGCCGGTGGAGTTGTTATTTACCTTCGGGGTCAAGAAGGTCGAGGTATTGGGCTTCTAAACAAACTCAAGGCCTACGCGCTTCAGGATGAAGGCATGGACACCGTGGAGGCAAACCTAGCCTTGGGACTTCCTAGCGAAGCGCGCGAGTACGGTGCTGCCGTTTCGATCCTGCGCGATCTTGGAATCAAGAGCGTTCGACTAATGAGTAACAACCCAGCCAAAATCGATGCACTCGAGATGGCAGGTATTTCGGTGACTGAGTACGTACCAATCATTGTTGGACAAGAAAACGAAAACATGGGCTACCTAGAAACGAAAAGGGAAAAGATGGGCCACATTCTTCCGGAGGGTGAAAAAAGTGAGCGGTAGCGGAGCACCGAAAATGGTTATTGACGCATCGGGCCTGAAGGTGACAATCGTCGCCACCAGTTGGCACACGGTCATCACCGATGGTCTTTTGGCTGGTGCAGAAAAGGCCTTGAAGGCAGCGGGAAACAGCGACTACAAAGTGGTTCGGGTGCCGGGAGCTTTTGAACTTCCGCTGGCTGCATCCCTTGCAATTCAAAGTGGCGCTGAAGTGGTTATTGCCCTCGGTGTTGTCATCCAAGGAGAAACTCCTCACTTTGATTACGTGTGCGATGCCGCAACTTCAGGGCTTACTCGTGTTCAGTTGGATGCATCTGTGCCCATTGGATTTGGTTTGCTTACTGTCTCCAACGAGCAGCAAGCTCTAGATCGAGCGGGACTTGAAGGCTCCAAAGAAGACAAAGGTGCCGAGGCTGTTGAGGCCGCGATCATGATGAAGCGGTTATCCTTTAAGTAAAGAAGGAGAAATCTCATGCTCGAACTTGCCGGAATTCTAAAAATGTTTCTTGTTGTGCTGCACCTAGTTGGAATGGCTGCTCTGCTGGGCGGATTCCTTGTCCAGATTAAGGCTCTAAGGGCAAAGACCGCCGAAATCCTTCCTGCCATGGGACACGGTGCTTGGACTTCATTCCTAACTGGATTGCTGCTTGTCGGCATTCGCGAATGGGAGCTTGCAATGGGTGGCGGCGAGGAACTAGATAACGCCAAAATTGCAATCAAGACCCTAGTTGTGCTGATTGTTCTGACACTGGTAATAATCCACCGCAAGAAAAAGCCAGTTTCGGGAAGCGTGCTGGGCACCATAGGAGCCCTTACTTTCTTGAACGTCGTTCTCGCTGTTTTTTGGTAATCACTTCATAAATAGCGACCGAAGTCGCACGGTAGTGAAAACAAGTCCAAGGGCAACCATTACAACAAAGTAAGCAACGTGAGCAAGCATCTGCACGCTCAGAGCGCCCAAGGTTAGACCACGAATCAATTCCACCGCGTGCCACAACGGCAGCAACTGGACAACAAATTGCACGCTCTCTGGATATACCGACAGCGGATAAAAGGTTCCCGAGAACATAAACATCGGCAACAAAACAAAATTCACCCAGTTGAGTTGCTGGAAGTTCTTCAGATAAGAAGTGATTCCCATTCCAACCGAGGCAAAACCAAAAGCAATCAATACTGCAGCCGGGATCGCCAGTATTCCCCAGGGACTAAGAATCAGCCCGAGTGGTGCTGCAATTGCAAAGAAGCCAAGTGCGTAGGTCAAACCCCTCAGTAGCGCCCAACCAATTTCACCGAGGGCGACATCTACTGGCCCAAGCGAGGTTGAGAGCATTCCCTGGTAAAGCCTCGCGTGATGCATCTTGAAAAACACATTCCAGGTCGAGTCATAGATTGCACCGTTCATCGCGCTGGTGGCCAGTAATGCCGGAGCAATAAATGCCGCGTAAGGAACCTCTGTGCCGTCGGGAGAGGTGACAACACCAATTAGATTTCCAATGCCGTATCCAAAAGCCAGAAGATAAAACACTGGCTCTACGAATCCAGAAAGCACGATGAACCAAGTCGAGGACTTCAGCGCAAGAAAAGCCCTCTCGATAACGGAGCTGCTTCTTCCCGCATAAACCGAGGAGCCGAGTTTCTTGTTTCGCCTCTCGGCAATCGCGATTGCCGAATCTAGGCCAGCGTTTAGCATGCTCACTTAAGCAACCTGCTTTCAAACTGCTTCCGAGCAATTACCATTCCGGCGACCAATGAGATTGTCAGAAATGCAACGTGGATAATCATCAGCCAGCCTGGCACTTCAAGCCCAAAACTTACCGAACGGGCGAAGTTGGTTGAGTGCCAAAGCGGTGAGATCCATCCAATCCACTGTAGGAATATTGGCATTTGTTCAAGTGGATAAAACGTTCCAGAGAATAGAAACATCGGCGCAACTATGAACCTAGCTACGATTGCAAAAAAACCATCGTCTTCTTTGACAAAAGATGTTGCAGCCAACATCAATGCTCCAAATGACAGGCCCGCGAAACAGGCCACTAAAAAGAGCATTGGAATGGATTCGAGAGTGACTGCTCCGAATGCCCACAGCACTACCAGATAAGCGCCTGCCGTCAGAAATGCTCTTAGGAAAGCGGCAATCATGATTCCATCGACGATCTGGCCGGCCGTCAGCTGAGTTGAGTTCATTCCGAAAAAAGACTTATTCCAGACAAACCCTTCAAGAGTAGGGAACGAGGTTTCGTCCATTGCGGCTTGGATAGCTGCGGTAGCCAACAATGCAGGAGCTAGCCAAGTAATGTAGCTAACACCATTGATTCCAGCTCCCCCGGTGTTTGCATCAACTAGTGAGCCAACCCCGACACCAATTGCCAACAGGTAGATTATTGGGTTGCCAAAGCTAACGGTGATGATTGCTCCAAGCCATTTGCTCATTTGCCGAACGCGATACTCGGCCACGTACCAAGCGCCATAGCGCATTCCGCGCTGGACTCTAAGTTCGGTGTCCATCAATCGACCAATGATCTTCCGGTCAGTCGGAGAAACACGTCTTCCAAAGAGCTTCTACGAACCAATGATGTGACCGGGCTCAAACCCAACTTCACAATCTGCTCAAGAATCTTCTCGCCGTTTTCGGCGTATATAAGAATTCGATCTGGAAGAACCTCGGTGCGCTCGCCTAGACCTTCGATTTGCTTCGCGACTTCTTTGTTTTGACTGGATCCAAAACGAACTTCAAGAACTTCCTTGCTTGAGTACTGCTTAATCAGATCGGCAGGGGAACCTTCGGCCATGATTCGACCTTTATCCATAACAACTAATCGGTCGCAGAGCTGCTCAGCTTCGTCCATGTAGTGGGTTGTGATTACCAGAGTGACGCCTTGCTCCTTTAGACGAAAGAGTCGATCCCAAAGCACATGCCTTGCCTGAGGATCAAGGCCGGTAGTTGGCTCATCGAGCATCAAGATATCCGGCTCATTGACCAGGGCGCGGGCAATGGTGAGTCGTCGCTTCATTCCGCCGGAGAGTTCTTCGGTCTTGGCGTTTCGCTTTTCTTCCAGCTGAGCAAACTCGATTAGCTCTTCGATTTTGTTTTTCATAAACTTGCGGCTCAAACCAAAGTAGCGACCGTAAATGTACAGATTTTCCCAAACTTTTAGCTCGCGATCTAAGTTGTCCTGCTGAGGAACCACACCGAGGTGTGCTCGTATCTCCGGCCCGTGTTTATTCGGGTCCTTACCTAAGATTTCTAGCTCTCCACCGGATCTCATAGAGGTCGAGGCAATCATCCTCATAGTGGTTGACTTACCTGCTCCGTTTGGCCCAAGCAGGCCAAAGGCCTCACCCTGTTTCACCTCAAAGTCAATACCGTCCACGGCAACAAACTCGCCGTAAACCTTTCTCAGGCCTTTTGCCACGATCATGGACTTGCTGTTTTGCGTTTCAGGCACGATTTTTTCAATTCCTAAATTTGGGGTTACCTCAGCCTTTCACACTAGCAACAAGGAACCCTGTGCAGACTTGGGCAGGGCTAGGTGTTGTTAGCCTTGAGTAATGCCAGCAGAAACCAATCTTGCGCCGAGGCTTGGCAACACCAGAGTCACGGGCAAGGAGCAGTTCTACACTCCAATAGCCCTGGCACACACCCTAGTTAGCAGTGTTGAGGCTGTCTTGGGCTCGCTTCAGGGTAAGACTGTTCTCGAGCCTGCTGGTGGAACTGGATCATTTGTTGAAGCAGCTTTGTCTAAAGGTGCCAAACAAGTAATCAGTTTCGATATTGAACCGCTTCACGAGAAGGTACTTCTCGGTAGCTTCTTGGATCAAGAACTTACTGAGCAAAACTTGATTACTATTTCCAATCCGCCATTCGGAAGAAACAATTCACTCAGCATCCCTTTTTTCAATCATGCAGCGCGCGTTAGCGATGCAATTTGCTTTATCGTCCCAAGGTCTTGGCGAAAGTGGTCAGTGACCAATCGACTTGATCTTAATTTTGAGTTGGTCTCTGACCAGGACATAGACATCGACTACGTGGACTCAAGTGGCGAACTGATTTCCGACAAGTCCAGACTGACAACTTGTTTTCAGATCTGGAAGAGAACTGAAACACCACGGGTACCGGTGAAGATAACCGATATGGGGGTAATCGAAAAAGTCTCCCCTGAACTTGCTGATGTTTCCATGACAATCTTCGGTTACGGTTGCGGAAGCATAAAAGAGGACTTTGAGCGTGTGCCGAACACAACTCAGCTATTCTTGAAGTTAAACCACCCGCAGGCGTTATCTGCTCTGCGGAGTGTTGATTTCTCAAGGTTCTACAAAAGCACCGCTTATACCGAAGCCTTATCCATTCAGGAGATTAACTACCTTCTGAACGAACAGATTTATGGCGACCCAATGATTGAAGGTAGATCCAAATGAGCATGGCAGGCCGCGGCAGACAACTAAGCCCCAAAGACACCGGACCCAAAGCTAAGTTCAGCCAACTCACTCCGTACCTACTCGAGCACAGGCCCGCGCTTGTCGTTGCGGTGATTCTTTCGCTGATTGGAGCAGTTGTTAGCTTGGCTCAGCCGCTGGTTGTTGGACAGGTGATCACTGCCGTTCAAGAAGGTAAGGACGTCGGGCAGCTAGCTGCCTTCCTGGTTTTGATCATCTTCGGAGCTGGAATTACCTCAGGATTTATGTACTACGTGCTTGCCAAGGCTGGCGAAGGGGTTGTTCTATCGGCCCGAAACAAGCTTGCTGTTCGATTGCTAAAGCTTCCAATCTTGGAGTACGACCTGAGACGAACTGGTGATCTGGTATCCCGGGTTGGATCAGATACGACCTTGCTTAGAGCAGTGCTTACCCAGGGCCTAATTGACGCAGCTGGTGGTGTTCTGATCTTTGTTGGAGCAATAATCGCCATGGCATTTATTGACCCATTCCTACTGCTGCTTACCCTCGCAATGATCTCGGTGGCAGTTGTCGCAATTGTGATTTCAGCACGTCAGATTCGCTCCGCCACCACTAAAGCTCAGCAACGAGTTGGAGAAATGGCAGCTGCCGTTGAGCGAGCATTATCTGCAGTTAGAACTATTCGCGCAGCACGTGCTGAATCACGCGAAACCGCAAGCATCAGCAACGACGCTAACGAGGCTTATGTTCAAGGTGTAAAAATTGCGAAAATCAACGCCTTAATATCGCCGATTGCCGGTGTTGCGTCAAACGCTGCATTCATAGTTGTTATTGGTGTGGGCGGATACCGAGTTGCTGCGGGAGAAACCGAAGTTGCAGATCTGGTGACTTTTATTCTCTTGATGTTTTTGATGATTAGACCACTTGGACAGGCTTTTGGTGCATACAGCTCAGTGATGAGCGCCCTAGGTGCGCTGGCCCGTATTGAAGAAATACTCGTGCTTCCGTTGGAAGAAACAGCCAAAGAGTCGGCCCAGGTTAGCAAGCCTAGAAAAACACAGAACGCAATTGAATTCAAAAACGTAAACTTCGGCTATCCATCTACAGAGGATTTTCGAGATGGCAAGCCAGTTATCAACAACGTTAGCTTCAAGATCAAAAAGGGTGACCGCGTTGCACTGGTGGGACCGTCTGGATCTGGTAAATCCACCATCTTGTCCTTGATTGAAAGATTTTACGAACCAGACTCCGGCGAGATTTTGCTGGAAGGGGTTCCGGTTCGCGAATTATCGAGAGATACCTTGAGGTCTCAGATTGGCTACGTTGAACAGGAAGCGCCGGTTCTGGCTGGAACCATCCGGAACAACTTACTTATTGGCTCACCTGATGCAACCGATGCGGAGCTCAAGAAAGTACTGGGCCAGGTCAATATGACGTCAGTTCTGAAGCGAGACAAGCGCGGACTAGACGCTGAGGTGGGCGAAGCTGGAATTATGCTCTCCGGAGGAGAGCGCCAAAGGTTAGCTATTGCCCGTGCGCTTTTGGAGGCTCCACCGATTCTGCTTCTAGATGAGTCAACTTCTGCCCTTGATGGACTAAACGAGCAGCGCATGCGTGAGGCTATAGATGCTGTCGCCGAGGGAAGAACCATGATTGTCATCGCCCACAGATTGTCCACTGTCGTTGATAGTGATCAGATTATTGTTCTTGATCAAGGAAAAGTTGTCGGCATCGGTACCCATAGCCAATTGGTCAAATCAACTCCTCTATACAAGCAACTGGCAAAGCAGCAGCTACTGGTTTGATTTGCTGCCCAAGCGAAGAGCTAGGCTGACTTTTATGAACTACCCACTACTTGAAGGACTCGGCGATCCACTAAATCGAGACACCGCCCTATCCCTTGATAAGGCAGATGAGCTTGCCTCATTCCGCAAAGAGTTCTTCATCAAAGATGAAAACATTTGCTATCTCGATGGAAACTCATTGGGCCGGTTGCCGCTAAAAACTATCGAGAGCGTAAATAGTTTCCTTACCGATGAGTGGGGAACCGAACTTGTGGATGGCTGGAGTCATTGGATTGACGAGGCTCAACCTGCCGGAGATTTGCTGGGACGGGCTACCCTCGGGGCAAAAGCTGGACAGGTCCTGGTCTGCGATACAACAAGTGTGAACTTGTATCAGCTTTGTGTAGCTGCAATAAAGGCAAGACCAAATCGCAAGACAATAATTGTTGACTCGGCAAATTTCCCAACCGATCGATATGTAGTTCAGGGAATCGCGGAGCAGTTTGGCCTAAAGCTAGTCACAATTGATAACGATGGCTCAGGTGGTCCTGGAGCAATCAAGATTGCATCTGAAAATGAACTGATCACCGCCGAACTTCTGGCACCACTGCTGAGCGATGATGTTGCGCTTGTCACACTACAAGCGGTGAACTACCGCTCCGGTGCAAGACCTAACATCAAGGCCATCACCGATCTGGTTCGCTCTTTTGGTGGACTGGTGGTCTGGGATGCCTCTCACGCCGGCGGATCAGTCGAGCTTGATTTTGATGCCAACGGTGTTGATTTAGCTGTTGGCTGTACCTATAAATACGGAAATGCTGGCCCGGGCTCCCCTGCTTGGCTCTATGTCAAAAAGGAACTGCAGTCAGAACTTCAGGTTCCAATTCAAGGCTGGTTTGCCCAGGATGATCAGTTTGCGATGGGACCGGTGTTTGACAAAAACAACGCTATCCGCGGATTCCAAATTGCCAGTCCTTCAATCATTGGTATCCGTGGCGTTCAAGTTAGCTACGAAATGATTGAGCGGGCCGGAATTGCCAAGATAGCTAAGAAGGCTTCCCTTGGTACTGAGCTGATGATTGCTCTATTTGACGCCTGGCTAGCCCCGCTGGGCTTTAGTCTGTTGACTCCTAGGGATGCAAATTCACGAGGTGGGCACATAACAATTGGACACCCCGAGGCCAAGCGCATCGCGGCTGCTCTGAGACAGTTCGCTCAAGTAGTTCCTGATTACCGAATGCCTAACTCGATTCGGTTGGCTATTTCTCCGCTCCCAACAAGTTTTATTGAGGTCTATGACGGTTTCGAAAGAATCAGAGAATCAGTGAAGCGAAAAGACTATGAGAAAATCCAAGACAGTGGAAACAGGGTCACATAAATGAGTCAAGAACATGACAAGGCAGTCACCTACACAAGCTACCTAAAAGTTGATGAGCTGCTCGACCTTCAGCAACCTCTTTCCGATGGTCCAGAACATGACGAGCTTTTGTTCATCACAATTCACCAGGTTTATGAGCTTTGGTTCAAGCAAGTACTTCACGAATGCTCCGCTCTTCAGGCAACCCTAGAATCAGGCAACACCCATCGCTCACTTGCATTACTTGGTCGAGTAAGAACCATCATGAAAACTTGTGTGGCGCAGCTCGACATCCTAGAAACCATGACCCCACTTCAGTTCAACTCTTTCCGCGGACGACTTAGTTCCGCCTCTGGTTTTCAATCAGCACAGTTCCGCGAACTAGAAGCAGTACTTGGAAGACGCGATCAAGCCGGTGCCGATGCAACCCCTGGAACCGGTATGGCAATGGCAGCTCATCTGGTTCCAGGTTCTGCACCAAGACTTAGAGTCGAGGCCGCTATGACAAGGCCGAGTTTGTACGACTCTGCATTGAAATACTTTTCATCGCGCGGACATAAAATTCCTGCCGATGTCTTGAACCGCGACGTCACCATCGGCTACGAAGCAAATGAAAAGGTGCAGGACGCACTGCTGGATGCCCACCGAAACGACCCAGAATCCAACATGGTTGGCGAGGCCTTGGTTGATCTAGATGAGGGGCTTCAGGAATGGCGCTACCGTCACGTGAAAATGGTGGAGAGAACCATCGGAGCCAAGATGGGTTCTGGTGGGTCCTCTGGAGCTGGATACCTCGCCAGCACCCTATTTCGCCCTGTGTTTGCTGACCTTTGGGCTATTCGCTCTAGATTCTAGAAGCGGCGCGATCAACCACGTTTTTTACCAACATGGCCCGAGTCATCGGACCAACCCCGCCAGGATTAGGCGATAGCCAGCCCGCTACTTCCGCAACCGCTGGATCAACATCTCCGACAAGCGAGACAATTCCGTTTGCTTCAGTTCTTGTAATACCAACGTCCAAAACTACGGCCTGTGATTTGATCCATTCAGCTTTGACAAAGTGCTTTACCCCAACAGCCGCTACCACCACGTCTGCTCGCCTAACTGCTTCAGGAATGTTTTTGCTTCCCGAATGAAGTAGCGTCACCGTTGCATCAATACTTTTTCGAGAAAGCAAAAGTCCTAATGGTCTTCCGACGGTTACACCACGACCAATAACTGCGACTTCTTTTCCTGCAAGGTCGTACCCGTATCGGCGAAGAAGTTCAACGATTCCCATCGGGGTGCACGGAAGTGGGGATGTCATCTCACCCGAAACATTCAAAACTAGTTTTCCAAGGTTGATTGGATGAAGTCCATCAGCGTCCTTGTCTGGATCGATTGCTTCCAGCAACTCATTGGTGTTGATGCCTACCGGCAACGGAAGCTGAACAATGTATCCGGTTACTTCCGGTGCATTGTTTAGTTCAGATACGGCTTTGAAGATATCGGCCTTTGATGCACTAGCAGGCAAATCAATTCGAATCGATTGAACTCCAACCTCAGCGCAGTCGCGATGCTTGCCTGCAACATAAGAGTGCGACCCAGCATCATCGCCAACCAGCAACGTTCCAAGCCCTGGGTGAGATCCTGCCTGCTTGAGCTTTACAACTGCTTCAGTAAGTTCTAACTTGATGGTTTTGGCAGTTGCTCGACCATCAAGAATTATCGCGCTCAAGCGTTACCAGTTCTCAAGACCCGAATAGAGCGGGAACTGCTCGGTGAGCTTTCGAACTCTGGCCTGCAAAGCTGGAACATCTGGGTTAGGTAGCAGAGTCTGAGCAATGATCTCAGCGACCTCAGTGAATTCGGTAGCCCCAAAGCCTCTGGTTGCCAGTGCTGGCGTGCCAATGCGCACACCGGAGGTGACTAGTGGCGGGCGAGGGTCGTTTGGCACCGAGTTGCGGTTAACAGTGATTCCCACATCATGGAGCAGATTCTCGGTGGTGATTCCATCAATCGGAGCGTTTCTTAGATCGACCAGAACTAGGTGAACATCAGTGCCGCCGGTCAGAATCGAAACTCCGTTGGCTTTTAGATCTGCTGCCACTAGGCGATCGGCAATAATTCTTGCGCCTTCGATGGTGCGCGCTTGGCGCTCCTTGAATTCGTCGCCCATGGCAGCCTTGAAGGCAACGGCCTTGGCAGCGATGACGTGCATAAGCGGTCCACCCTGCTGACCTGGGAAAACACCCATGTCGATCTTTTTGGCAATCTCAGCTTTGCAAAGGATTAGACCTGATCTTGGACCAGCGAGAGTTTTGTGAACGGTTGTTGAAACAACGTCAGCGTATGGAACAGGTGAAGGATGAACACCGGCTGCAACCAATCCTGCAAAGTGAGCCATGTCTACCCAGAGCTTTGCACCAACCTCATCGGCAATTGATCTAAAGGCTGCAAAATCTAGGTGACG
>CAEZVT010000007.1_pt1 | contig 19409 bp, 17 predicted proteins | sample 7264811 | NCBI WGS metagenome assembly CAEZVT01 (sample SAMEA6813862, study PRJEB35770) | uncultured Micrococcales bacterium | biome: Freshwater; feature: Freshwater reservoir; material: water | place: Czech Republic | collected 2017-07-26 | depth 0.5m m | reverse complement strand
CCGGGTTTACGAAGGGTCATCTCAGACAAAACAGGGAGCTTGAGGGCTGTACCTCCAGAAGTGAAAACTTGGGCGGCTGGGATAGAACCTACAGTGCCAGTGTTGGCGTTAAAAGAAACGGTCTTAATCCACGAAGCATAGAGGGTCGGGTTTCCAACATCGGTGCTGCCTGCCAGATATGTGCTCACGCGGGTGGTGGAAAGTGAAGATGCCATCCACCCACCAAATGCGAAGCCGCTTTTGACCAGCGTGCCTGCTGTTGGAAGAGTTAGTGACTGGCCAAAGCGATAAACGTCTTGAGTTTTTGCTCCAGTCAGTGCACCTGATTCAGCACCGTTTGTGTTGTAGGTAATTGTGGTGTTCCATACCGCATACAAATCAAGTCTTGCAGCCGTGCTGGAAAAAGCGTAGGTGGAGCCCGTTAGGGAAGCTCCGCCGACCGTTGTGCTCCAGCCGCCGAAGGTGTATCCGGTTCTAGAACCAGTGACTGATGCTGCAGCTGGCAATGGAACTAGATCACGGTCGACTGTGATGCTGCCAGGTACTGCAGTGCCAATGGTGTTGCCGGCGTAGAAAACATCTACGTTTGTTCCGGCAGAAGCTGGGGAAGAAAAACCGATCAAACCAATTAGAGTCAGCGAGGCTGTTACGAGAATCGAGAGTGAACGCTTGGTGACATTAGAAAACAGACCGGTATTGGAACTGACCATGGTTTTTACCTCTCGAGTGCACTATGTGCTAGTAAACCTAACCCTAGACCTCTGACACCAAAGTCCTAGGAACCAACAGCTGTGAATAACCCGTGAAGCCCTAGCTACTAGACCTTGCGCGGTGAGAAACAACCCACTGGAATGAACTTGCGACCAGGAACAAGAGCGAAAAGTACGCTGCAATGAATGCCAAGTTCCAACCCAGAATGGTAGCCAACACCATAAGAGCAATTCGGCCAGGAACGCTAAGTCCCAAAACACTTAGCCACTTTGGCTTTTGCTCGTTCTGCATTGAGCGGTACAGATTGTCGTAGTGATGGAAAGCAATTGAGAACAAGATCACAAAGCCCGCAACACCTAGACTTCCCTCGAGGTGGCCGGTTACAGCAAACAAGGCAATGATTGCTCCGAGCTCAACTGCACGAAGCAACGATGGCTCGAGCCAGTCGAAGCGGGTCAGAAAAGACTTGGGGCTGAAACCAAGATCTAACTGACGCGCAATGACGTGAGATTGGATTCTAGTTTTTGCCATGACAAGAGTTTTTGCGATGCGAACTCGGTAGACCCAAACCATTGAGAACAGGGCCAAAAGCGGCAGGGCTGTGAAGGTAAACAGCGCACCTCCAACGGCGGCTGTGAGGCTGATTGCCAGCCATCTTTCTCCGATTGGGAAGATGACAATCTTTCCAAGCCAGTATCGGATGCGCCTTTTTGTGTACGCGTTTTCATCTTCAGGATCAACTTCTTCAATCTGAGCTGTGATGCCATCCCACTCGGCCATGAAGTCAACTGGGACTGGGGTTTCCTCTGAAGCCCGAGCTTTCACAACCTGCGAGAAGTTGTAGTCGGATAGGTGTCTGAAGGTCTGAATAGCCATTAAGACAGCTGCCAGAACCCAAAGGTTATAGCCGTTTTGAACAAAGGCTCCGTAGGCAAGTCCAAGAAATACTGCGTATTCCTTGACTCGATCTGTTATGGCATCAAGCCATGCTCCAAGCTCAGAAAACTTTCTGGTGTATCTGGCAATCTCACCATCAACACAGTCAACAATGATGCTGACCTGAAGCAAGATAGCTCCGCCAATCAAGGACCAGGTATCTCCTTGAGCAAACAAGAAGGCTGCGTATAGGCCAATTGCGAATGACGCAATTGTGACCTGGTTTGGAGTGGCGCCAATCTTGACGGCAGCCCAGGTCAGAAGCTTGGAAACGCGCCTTAGGAAAAAGACAGAGAAAAATCCATCGTTAGCACGGTTGGCAAGTTTTAGCCGAAGCATCGGGATCTTTATCTTGGAGATAGCCTTGGAGGTTTCTGCTCGGACTGCAGCGTCTTCGTTTCGGGCGAAGGGGGCTGCCACGAGCTCCACCGCATCCACGCGAATGGTGGCACGAACAAGTGCAACAAGCAAAAGATCAAGCGAGTGACCCTTGGGGTTTCTAGAAATTGCAGCTTCGAGAGCCTTTGTGATTTCAGGGGCTTGTTTTTTGGAGAGTCTTATTGCGCCAGTAAAAACCCGGTTGGCTTCTGTCGGTTTATGACTTGCGCTGGAGGCTGAAACAACTTGGGTGGCGCGAACTAGGGTGTCTGCAAAATCTGGCTGCTTGCCAACAAGAGCTGCGGCTGCAGATCTTGGAAAGTCAGTCAGGAGTTGCAGATGAGGCTCGGTGATGACGGAGTTCTCGTCGAGGAAAACAATGTCTTCGCTTGAGTCAGCAAAGTGCTTGAGAAGATCGGAAAGGGTATTTGAAGAATTGACCCGAACAATTGCCTTTGAGTCGCTCATTTTCTCAAGTATAGATAGGGGTTACTAGAAACCACGGGTACTGAAGCTGAGAGTTACCTCATACGTAGAAAGGACTTAACTCCCCACTTAAATCGCCTCAGGATCTCAAGACTTGTCCAGCGAACCAACCATGGAAGTGGAATCTTTCTGGAAAGTTGCTTATCAAATACCAGCATGGCTTGGGAAACAGTAGCGATGTCAATCGTGCTGGAGTACTCCGGCTCGCCCTCGGGAACACTTGCTGCGTCGAGTGAATTGATGTCTCCGTAAACACTTACCCCAAGCTCTTGAATCTTCTTCTTAGACTCACCAGCAAGCTGGTTAGCTTTGCTAACCGCCCAGCCTGGAGTTAGCAATTTGGTTGATCCAGATTTCAGCGGCACGTTGTCAGTAATCTCGCGAACATAGCCGTTTCTGATGAAGATCAGATACTCGTTCCACTCACGCTCTTTTGGAAAGCGGCGATTGAGCTCAAGTAATAGCGATACTTCTTCAACCGACAATGAGCGGTTACTGCCTTCTTGCTCAGGCTTTAGCAACCCTGCTGGTAGGCCGAGGTAATCATTGATGCTCTCGTATAGAAACTCAGGTCTTTGCTCATCAACGATTAGGACAGAGACATTATCTTTTCCAAAGACGCTCGCCCATTTAGCAACCACTTCCCCGTGCATGTGTCTTTTCCAGAAAGTTGGATTGAGTTTGGAAACTCCTGGTTCATCGAGGACCGAGTGTAACCACTCCACGTAGTCAGCCTTGAGGCCAAACTTTAAATACTGCTGGTAGGAAGAGCTGAGAAGTTTGGCCAGAGGGCGAAGGGTGAACAAAATCTTGATCTGACGGCCCCGAATGGAGCTAGCGAGTTTTTGCAGGTACTGGAGCTCGAGCTCGGCGAAGAACTCACTGCTAAGTACAATTTTTGGCGCAGAGGAAAGATTGATCAGGCTGGCCATGCGGGAGAAGGTCTTGTATGGGGTTTTCTCGGCCCCCCGCGCTTTCCAGCCCCAGGGTTTTTGGCTCAAGCCCCAAGCAACCCGGTGATGGGCTTTCTTGCCGATGCTTGGGTATAGAACGCCTGCTTTGTGGAGATCATCTCTTTGGTTGGCGAGACTTTCCTGCAGAGCAGAAGTGCCGGACTTGTGAAAGCCAACGTGCAGGATTAGCTGTTTCTCGGTCATGGAATAAGTATTCCAGAGTCGATAGACACTAGGGTTCTGAACCTGTTTGAGAGCTAACGTTGATGATGGCTTGGTAACCTTGTTCAATGGCCAAAGTAGCTGACTATGTGATTATCGGCAGTGGTGTCGTTGGGGTTTCTATAGGTTCAGAACTACTGCGCAGAGACCCACAACGCCGTGTTGTAATTCTCGAGAAAGAGCCATCTGCAGGTCTTCACGCCTCTGGAAGAAACAGTGGAGTTATCCACGCCGGTTTCTATTACAGTCCTGACTCCCTAAAAGCTCGCCTGACTCGAGATGGCAATAGCCAGCTTCGGGAATTTGCAAAGAGCCGTGGTTTGAGAATTCAAAACAGTGGAAAAGTTGTTGTTGCCCAAAATGCTAAGGATGTCCCCAAGGTCCACGATTTGTACTCCAGAGGCATAGCCAATGGTGTCGAAGTTGAGGTCGTCACTGCTTTAGAACTTCAGAAGTTGGAGCCGCTGGCATCAACTCATGAAGTTGCGCTGTGGTCACCCAACACAGGTGTTGGGGACCCAATGGAATTCATGCGCGAATTTACTAAAGAGTTCGTGGAACTTGGTGGCGAAATCTCTTACGGCACCTTGGTCAAGAGTGTTGATGACAATCGTTTGGATACCTCAGCGGGCGAATTTCACGCCGGCCACATTATCAATGCGTCAGGACTTTACGCTGACAAGATTGCCGCGATTTTTGGCTTTGGAAGTCGCTATACGATGTTGCCGTTTCTTGGGCTTTACATTTATGCCCCAAAGCTCAAGGGCACACTGAAAAGGCACATCTACCCAACCCCAGATCCTCGTAATCCATTTCTGGGTGTTCACCTGACGACTACTGTTGATGGTTCTGTAAAGGTTGGACCTACCGCAATCCCGGTTCTATCACGAGAGCAGTATTCGTTGACTTCTGGTTTCCATGCTCGGGAGTTCCTGGAGATTCTTGGGACCTATCCGAAATTTGCGCTCTCCCCTCATCACGATGTGATCTCGCTCCTGCGCACAGAACTACCTAAACTGTCTCGACGTGTACTAGTTCGACAAGCTAAGAAACTGGCCCCCTCTATAAAACTTGAGGATTTTACCCAAGTAGGAAAGCCAGGCATTAGAGCCCAGCTCTTCGATTTGAAAGACAGAAAGCTGGAAATGGATTTTGTGGTCGAAGGGGATGCGCACTCCACCCATGTTCTAAATGCTGTTTCCCCGGCGTGGACGAGCTGCATTTCATTCTCCAAATTCGTGGTTGACCAGATGCAGGAAAAGGGCGCCGCATAATTGAAGATTCTTGTGGTGCACGAAGTCGATTACCTAGAGAAGGTCATCTACGAAATCCACGAGTTCCCCGAGTTGCTTGCTACAGCGGGTCACGAAGTGACATTCTTTCAGTTTCAAGAAAGTGCTGATAGAGCCAAAAAGAACAAATTCCGAGAGCGAGAGATTAGCGGTCGCGTATACCCCGAGGCTCGAATCAAACTGGTTGGGCCTCACCAGTTTGGAGTACCGGCAATCGATCGACTCTGGGCAACGCTTAGTTGCATACCAGCGTTGTTTAGGCTTTTTCGTAAAGGCAAATACGATGTCGTCCTGAATTTTGCAGTGCCAACTTTTGGGTTGCAGGTTTTGGCAATTGCAAAGCTGTTTGGGGTTCCAGTTGTGCACCGAGCCCTGGATGCTTCCCATGAGATTCGAGAATCCATTTATCGGCTGCCCATCTTGGCGGTTGAAAAACTTTTGTACCGTACAGTGGGTATTTTGTCGGCAAACAATCAGGCAATGAAGAACTACTGTGAAAAACTTTCCGGGAGGAAAAAGCCAAGCTATGTCAACTACCCACCGTTGGACTTAACTCACTTTTCTTTCCCAAAACATGACACGAAGCTGCGCGCCCAACTTGGAATCACAGAGCAAGACAAGGTGATCACCTACATGGGATCCTTCTTCTATTTCTCCGGACTACCCGAGTGCATCAAAGAGTTTGCCGCAGTATCTGCAAAAGATGAGAATGTGAAACTTCTTTTGATAGGCGGCGGTGAGCAAGAACAAGAGCTCAGCGATTTGGTGGCAGGGCTTGGACTCCAGGAAAGTGTGATCTTCACCGGTTTTATTCCCTATGCGGATTTGCCTCGGTACCTGAGGCTGTCGTCTGTAGCTATCAATCCACTGAAGATTAGCCAAGTGGCCTCAGTAGCATTTCCTCACAAAGTACTTCAATACTTGGCCACTGGCCTTACTGTGGTGTCCACGCGGCTCGAAGGTTTGGTTGGAGCAATTGATGGAATAGAGGGTCTCCACTGGGAAGATTCTCCTGAGGCTTGTCTAAGGAAGGCTCACTCGTTGATTGAGAGTCAGGCTAACTGGAAGCAACCGGACTCGGTTCAGGTGAGACTCCGCGAACTTTTTTCTCCATCGTCTGCCTTGGCGTCATTGACCCGGACACTAGTGCTAGCGATGGATTCGAATTCATCGAAATAGACTTAGCGTCATGACTAAAGTATTGATTTTGGGCGCCACTGGCATGCTGGGAACAGCGGTTTTGAGAGAGTTCGAGGATTTTAAGGGGGAAGTTGCAGTTACTTCCAGGGGTAAGAAGGTCGAGCATCTACCTTCCTCCGTTTCGCAGCTGAACTTCGACGCCGCGAAGGATGACCCCGCCATTGCTTTCGCCAGCTTAGGCCACGTCGATTACGTGGTGAATTGCATTGGAATCATAAAACCGTATATCAGCGACAGTGATGAGAAGCAGAGGCTCAACGCTCTCCACATCAACAGCCTCTTTCCCCAGAAACTAGCCGAATGGGCGTCATCGACTGGAGCAAAGGTGATTCAAATTGCCACGGATTGTGTTTTTTCTGGTTTCAAGGGTAGCTACCTAGAAACTGATGCGCACGACGCACTTGATGTTTATGGAAAATCAAAGAGTCTTGGTGAAGTTCCAAATCCTTCCATGATGCACTTGCGTGTTTCGATAATTGGGCCAGAGGTGGGTCGAAGCACATCACTACTGGAATGGGTCAGGAACCAACAGGAAGACGCGGAGATATTTGGGTTCACCGATCACGTTTGGAACGGCGTCACCACTACTCACTTCGGAAAAATCGCTAGGGGAATAATCGAATCCGATTTGTTCAAGCCAGGTGTTTTCCACGTTGTGCCAGGAAACCGTTTACCCAAAGACAAACTCGTACAAAAGATTGCCTCTGTTTTTGGACGAGACGACATAAAGATTCAACCAAAAGCCTCGGGAAACACGGTTGACAGAACCTTGGAAACGACAAGCCCGGAATTCAGCGCTGCGATGTGGGATGCAGCCGGCTACAAAACTCCTCCGACAATTGAACAAATGCTCGAAGAGATTAAGCCCTAGGGCTTTCCTCTCTCACCTTGGCCGAAACCGTAGTTGCGGCTGATTGGGCGCCTATCAGAGTCAGGTAGGTGGCCTCTCCAATCTCCACTTTCAATCCTAGAAATCAAATCCTGAGAGATTCGTTCGGAGGCCTTTCCGTCTCCCAGAGAGTGCGGATCCATAGCGACTTTTCTGTTTCTGGCCGCTTCAATCAAAGTTATGACTTCTGGATTGGTAACCACCTGATGAGGGTCAAACTTTAGTGAACCACCGGTGTCATAGACCTGCGGCCGCTCTGTTGAGGTTCGCATCTGGATCGAAGGCACACCCAATACGGCTGCTTCCTCAACCACTGTTCCCGAGTCCGTGAGTATTGCCACGGCGTCAATTGCTAATTCCATTAGTTCCGCATAACCGATTGGATCAACCAGCCGGACGTTCGCAGGCATCGAGATTCCAAAGTCCTTGATTTTCTGTTGCGTTCTGTACCCTGCAGGAAAAATTACTGCTTCTTGAGTCTGCTCGGCTAGGTCGATGATTCTCTCCAGAGAATCCCTGGACTCTATGTTTTCCCTTCGATGGCAGGTCATTAGCCAGTATGGGGCGCCATCCAAGCCGAAGGAAGCAAATAGCTTGGCTCGTTCCTTTGTTTCTAGTCTCACCATTCCGGATAGAAAATAGTGCTCGAGCACGTCCACGATTGGGTTGCCTGTAACAATTATTCGACTCGGGTCGAGCCCCTCCAAAACACCCTGGTCTTTGTACTCAGGAAGATAGGCGTAGATCAAATCAGAAAGGTGATCAATTGTTGTGCGGTACTTTTCCTCAGGCATACGCCAGTCGTAGGATCTCATGCATCCCTCGATGTGCACTATTGGGATGTCTAATGAAGCCGCTGCTATAGCTCCGGTGACAGTGTTTGTGTCACCCAAGAAAACCACAGCGACAGGTTGCGCTTCCGAAAGTGTTCGTCCTAATTGCTGGATTAGTGACCCGATCATGGCTTGGTCGCTGCTTGTGTCCAACTGCAGTGTTATGTCTGGCTCTGGCACATCTAGCTGCCTAAAAAAGATGTCCTTCATGTTGTCCGAGTAGTGCTGACCGGACCAGATGAAGACCAAGTCAGAGCCAAGAGTTTTCTTGAGGGAACGCAGCATAAGCGAAGCCCTGATGACATCAGGTCGTATTCCTAGCACTACTGCTAGTTTTTTACCTTTGGTCAATTAACGCTCTTCGATGTTCCAAGGATTCCAAAGCCGGGCATCAAACCTGATGTCATCTCCAGCACTTTCCTCAAGCGAAGATGTGGACAAAAACATGACTTTGGCGGATGCAGTGAGGGTCATAAATCCATTTGCGTAGCCTGCTGGAATCAACAAGGCTGATGGCTTCTCAGCAGAGAGAACTACGCGCTCGATTTTAAGGTCTTTGCTCGGAGAATCCCAGTTATCAATTTTCACTGCCGCAACTAAGGCAGATCCAGAAACAACTACAACGGCCTTGGCTTCCTTTTTGTGTCCGTGCCAAGCTCGCACAAATCCCTGTGCATGGTTCTCTACGATGTAGAACCTTTTGAACATGGTGAGGTCTAGATCATTGATGAAAGTTAGGGAACCTCGATCATCAAAAGCTTTTCCACCTGGGATCTGGGAGAAATCGGTGATCATTCTTGACTCGCTCTCTTAGTTGTCGAACTGACTCTGGAGCGCAGCCACATTTGAGAACCTTGGAATGTTTACCTTCGGGATGCGCTTTGCCGAAATAGTGTCTCTAATCTCAGCGATACCGTCTTCAACCGTCCATTTGGGCTGGAAGCCTAATTCGCTTGCCGCTTTCTCGCTGGAGACCATGTAGTTTCGAGCGTCCTGAAAAGAGGACTCAGTGATCTCGATTGTGGAGGTTGGGACGAGCTTTTTGATTCTTTCGGCCAGTTGAATAATTGTCATGTTCTCGGCGTGCAAGTTATAGACCCCGGTTGCCTTGGAATCAATCTGTGGAACGACTGCGGTGGCCACGTCGCGAACATGAAGTAGTGGTCTGTACTGTTGACCTCCAAATACGCTCATGTGCCCTTCTTGGACTGCCCTAATAGTTAGAACGTTCAACACAAGGTCGACTCGAATACGAGAGTAAGTGTCACTGAGACCAAAAAGTGTTCCAAGGCGAAAGATCAGTGTCTCGTTCGGAGCTGCAAGAAGGACTTTTTCAGCAGCGATTTTGGACTCGGCGTACAAAGAAAGCGGGTCAAATGGGCTTTCTTCGGTTAACAGTCCTGACTGCGCTCCGTAAATCGAACATGTCGAAAGGAAGATAATTCGCCCTGAGTAATCCGCCACCAAGTTCTTTAGGGAATTGACATTTGTGTTGATGGTCAGCTCTGGGTTTAAGGCACATGCAGGATCCCCGACCACAGCAGCAAGCCAAACAACTGTGTCCGCCCAATCAAGGTGGGGCTTTAGGGCAGCGCGATCCAAGATGTCGCCGAATCTGAAGTCAACTTCTTTGAGGTACGCGTCTTCGTAAAGCAATTTGTCGAAGACCCTTACTTCATGACCACTTTCGACAGTTAAGTCTGTAAGGAATCCGCCGACATAGCCTGCTCCCCCAACAATAAGTACATTAGTCATGGACTTAGCCTAGCTGAGGCCTTGTGGCCTTAAAGGAAGGTACCCGGTGCAAATTCCAGATTGGAAATGGCCTTGATGACAAGAGTGGTAGCTGCCCGCGGGGGGGGGTAGGAGACCTTTGCTCGCCCAAAGCGGACACCGTCTTTAATCCGAAGTCTGTGAAATTCAGAGGAATCTCTGGGTGAACTGTTCTCGACTCACTTTCAGGGGCCCAGAAGCTCAATCGATTTCCCGTTATCAGATTCACTAGAGTTGAAACCTATGCAAGGAAAAAGACGGCGAGTTTTGTTGGTCTGTATGACCAATAGTGTGCATGTTGCTCGCTGGATTCTAATGTTTCGCAATGAGGACATCGACTTTTACCTTTTCCCCTCAACCCAAGCAGGTTTTCTACACAATTCACTGTTGCCGCTCACTAAATCAAAGGGGGCAGGTGCTGCAAGTGTAGAACTGAGGAAGTTTCAAAGATTCACCTTGCTACTTCTTTATCTGATCGATAGATTTTTAGATAATCGACTAAGGGGTAGGTTACTTAAGAAATTCATTGCACATGTCAATCCGGACTATGTACATGTACTTGAGATACAACACGCTGGATACTTAAGCTTGCGTGGGCTTGAACGAAAACCTAACTGCCCACTCATAGTAACAAACTACGGGAGTGACATCTACTGGTTCCAGCGTTTCAAAAGGCATCGAAAAAAAATTTCGGCCCTACTTGCAATCTCAGATTATTACTCAGCAGAATGTTCGCGTGATATAGAGCTTGCGCGTTTACATGGATTCACTGGGGTGGTCCTTCCTGTTTTCCCAAACAGTGGGGGAATAGATGCTGAAGAAATGGGGCGTGCAGATGGGATAGAACTAAAGAAGAGAAATCTAATCCTGGTAAAGGGTTATCACGGTTGGGCGGGGAGGGCGCTCGTTGCCCTTAGTGCTCTAATTGCGATACGCAAAACCCTCGTAGGGTACCGGATAATTTTCTTCTCTACATCGTCTGTGGTTCGGCTTCTCGTGTTAATTTCTCCAATCAGACAAATAACGACTTGCCTGCCCAAGGGTGCAAAGTCACATGAGGAAATGCTCACGCTGATGGGGCAGGCAAGAATCTACCTCGGGTTATCAAAAACTGACGGAATAAGCACTTCGGCCATTGAAGCACTCTCTCAAGGGGCTTTCCCAATCCAAACTTCCACGTCGTGCCTAAGCGAATGGGTTCAGGATGGGCTAACTGGAAAGTTGATTTCATCGACGACTCCTGCAGAAGTGCAAACCTCTATAATCAGCGCACTCGATTACACTGGCAAAATTAGTCAGGATGAGTGGGAGCAAAACTTGCGTCCTATTTGGAAGCGGCTCGACAGTCTAGAGTCAAAAAAGCGGGCTTTGAGCTTTTATGCAACTAAGGCGTAAAGAGATGCGGACGCAGTTTGCTGCGAATCTCTTGGAATGCCGAATATGCGAAGTAGGTAAACATCAAGCACGGAGGTCTGGATTTTTCCGGTCGCTGTGTCCCATAGTTCTGAGTGAATTCTGCCTGCCACTATCTAATCAGGTGAAGATGAAGCTCCTGATAACCTTGGGCCAAAGATTTAGCCACAAGAGCAAGCTGCCTAATCTTGGCTTAGAGATAGTCCATCGGTGGAAGTTCAACGGAAGGAGATGAAATGGCTTGGTACACCTTCTTAAACAGATGGCGAATAATCGGACTCAGGGTATTTCGAATGGCTTTTAGAGACGTAGCAGTGGCCGAAATTAACGGGCATCGATTCGAGATTGATTCGAGTCTCAGTCTGGATCGAGAGTTGATGTCCCGAATGGAGCCGGAGACGGATTTAAGGTTTGCCCTACAGTTAGCCCAGAGTGTGGGCTCTGAAGATGTTTTTCTAGACGTTGGCGCCAACGCTGGCCATTGGACTATTCCCATGGCAAAACTATTCAAATCCGTATTTGCGTTCGAGCCAGTCCCACAAATTTACGCCAAGCTAAATCGCAACATCGCTCTGAATCATCTTTCAAACGTTTCGGCTTTGCAACTTGCACTATCCGATAAAGATGGGTTTGCCACATTCGCCGTACGTTCAACATATGATAACTTCGGCGGTCTTAACAATGGTATGGGCTCGCTGGTTCAACTTGACAGTGAGGCGCGCCAGGAGTTGACGGTCCCAGTTGACACCATTGACCTAAGGTTCGCGTCGACAGTAGATCCCGTTGGGATGATCAAGATAGATGTTGAAGGCGCTGAGAACCTGGTCCTTAGGGGTGCGCAAGTTGTTTTAAAAAAACATAGGCCGATAGTAATCTCTGAGATCTTGTTTCGCACCGGCGAGAGTTATGAAAAGTGGAAATCTCTCCTGGAGAGGTTTGAGTTATTCCCAGAAGACTACGGGCAATTTGCGCTAGTTTCAGGCGAGCTAATTCACCTAACGGAATCGAATAGCTCACACCTTGACGACTTCAACTTGTTTTCTGTTCCACTAGAGATGTCTGCTACTGGGCATTTTGAAACTCGATCTGATAACCAGGTTGAGTGAACCAACAGCTGTGTTCTGTTTGTGAATTGTGAATTGCTATTGCAAGGCTAGTGAGTAGCGACTTGCGAATCATCGACGGTAGTGCCTACCCAAGATTGACTTAATTACTCGGATTCTATTGAGATACTTGTACATTTCTAGCAAGAGCCTCTTAGATTCGGATGCGGTGGTGCCTCTCGGTCTGAAAGATTGCCCAGAGGAGGCGGATGACTTTATCATTTGCAGAAAGTCCAGCAACCTAGCTTCGTTGGCAACCAATTCACGGGACTGGTCCTCCGTGATTAAGGGCTGTGCGGCCATCTCTCGCAACTGGTCCTCATCGTTAGATAGCTCAATTATGAATTCAATGGCCTTTTCAGGTGAAACGAAATCATGTAGAGAAACAAACCTCTTCGGATTAAAGTCGAGGGCGACACGTGGATTACCCCAGTAAATCGGAATTGACCCAGCCAAGCTCGCGGTGATCAACTTCTCAGTTGTGTAGCCATCGTAGGTGCCATTTTCAAAAGCCAATGAAAATTTGTACCGTGATTGCAATAAAATTTTCTCATGGCCCCAATGAAGTTTGGCCTCTCGTACATTCTCTGGAATCGGAAAGTTGTTTAGGTGTTTTCCTAGGCTATCCACCCCGATTTTGGAATTGAGTGCATGAAAGAATTCGTCGCGAAATGGGTGCGCTTTAGGGTTTGAGTAAATGAAATTGCAAAAGCGTCTCTCCCGCATAGGTATTGTCTCGATTGACATTGGGTTGTCAAAGAACCACCGTTCCCTAATAGCCGGTGGCAATCGTAAGTATCGGTCTGAAACTACTGAAGTCTCCCAACCGATAACGTAGTCAAAGAAATTCAAATTCAAGCCAGTCAGCTCTGATGCAAAAAGTACTCTAATTGATTCGTCGGGAAACTCCACAAGAGCTTCATGAAGCGATTCAAGATCTTCACGCACAAAGACCACCTGGGAGTCTTTTTCAAGAGTTGGCCCACCAAAGACTTGCTCAATGTAGCTATTAAGGGTTTCACTAGACAGGTGTGTACCTCGTGAGAAGCCAACTAAGGAAGCCCTGATGCTTTGGGACATGGGTTTTAGTGTATTTGACTATTGCGAGCTTTGCCTGCGGGCGTTGAACCTATCGAAAATGCGAAGGCAAGCTACTTGAATTGGGGTAAAGGGAAGACGTGTTTGACTCTTTCTTTCTTAGGTTGTGTCAGAGCTCCGGGTTCCCGATTGGACTTTAGACTGGAACAATGCTGGACCTAGACCAAGTGGCTAAGAGAATCCGAGCTCGAATTTTATCAATTTCATCGTCTTCGGGGGAAGGGCATGTTCCTAGTTCGCTCTCGGTGGTTGAAGCACTAATTGGTTCGCTAGTCTTCCTCGAAGATAAGTCATTAACTCCTATGAATTTGGTGCTTTCCAAGGGCCATGCGGCTCTAGGGCTTTTTGCCACATTGAGCGAACTCCGCTTTGATCTTGGGGGAGACCTACTGGATTACTCGAGCAAGGGTTCCGGCTTTGGCGGCCATCCTGACGCACTCAAGTCTCCTCATGTTTCTCTATCGAGCGGATCACTCGGGCACGGGCTCCCATTCGCTTGTGGCCTTGCTCATTCCGACAAGATAAATGGTTCAGGGGCCACTCCGGTTATAGTCCTAGTTGGAGATGGGGAGCTAAATGAAGGAAGTAATTGGGAGGCTGTAATGCTCGGTGTGGGTCTCGAGCTTTCAAATCTAATTGTGGTGGTTGATGACAATAATTCCAGTAATCGCGGCTCAAGCGTAGGCAATCTGGTTGATAAGTTCCGGTCTTTCGACCTAGATGTTATGTCTATAGATGGACATGATTCAGAAGAAATCGTTCAAGCCCTAAACAAGTTATCTGCCCGTGTTTCTTCGGCGCCTGCTGCTCTAGTACTGAAAACCACAAAAGGCAAGGGTGTTGCTGAGATGGAGCTGGACCCGGAAGCTTGGCATCACCGATCCCCGACAATAATCGAGTTGGAAAAATTCCTAGAGGAAGTAGCCAATTGAGAAGGGCGTTCCAAGAGTTCACAGATGATTATGTTAGGGGTAACCCCAAGGCTGCCCTACTCTTGGGGGACATAGGGGCTTACAGCTTTGCTTCTTTGCTTCAAGACTTTCCTAAGAGAGCAATAAATGTTGGAATTTTGGAACAAGCGATGGTGGGATTCGCGGCAGGTCTCGCTTCCCGAGGGTTTCACCCAATTGTTCATAGCATTGCTCCATTCCTAATTGAACGTGCCCTCGAGCAAATCAAAGTGGACTTTGGGTATCAAGCCTTGCCTGGAACGTTTGTATCCGTCGGGGCATCTTATGACTACTCTAAATTGGGCGCCACTCACCATTCCCCCGCTGACCTGGCAGTATTCTCCACAATTCCAGGTGCGCGAGTTTGGGCACCTGCCAATTCGAACGATGTAAAGAATGTTTTAGCAGAGTCTTTCGGCTCTTCAGCCTTGAACTATGTGCGCCTTAGCTCAGTAGAAGCACACGTTCCGGGTATTGAACTGGGGCTTGGTTATTCAAAGATTCATGACGGGGACGGCCCGCTTGTCGTAGCGGTAGGAGCCACACTCAAAAATGCGTTAATGGTGACGAAAGAGCTTGGTCTTCCCTTGGGGTTTGTAAACCTTGTGTCCCCTTTTCCTATTTCTGAAGTGGCCAAAGCCATGAGGGGTGGAGAGTTAATAATTCTCGAGCCGGGATACTCTGGGTCAATTCTTTTTTCCGAGCCGCGGCTCAGTGGACTCGGTACGGTTCACTCCATCGGGGTTCCACGACGCTTTCTAAGGGACTATGGAACATTTGAGGAAATGGAAGACCTTGCAGAGATGTCTGAGCGCGCTTTACTTGCAAGGTTGAATGGTTTGATCCGAGGTGAAAATGAGGCTTGACGATGACCTGGTAGAGGCCATGGGGTTAGAGCTCAGCTTGGTAAAGAGCGTGCTGGTTACAGGGGCGACAGGGGTGATTGGCCGAAGCTTGATTTCCCTAATGAAAGAACTCCGCTTGCTCGGGAGATTCACAGGGTCAATAATCGCCGTATCAAATTCACGAACCCTCTCCGACCTTGACTCTGCAAGGGGAGACCAAAGTTTCAGGGGTGACCTCGTTGACAGGAAGTTTGTTTCGTCGCTCCCAGATGCGGATGTTGTTATCCATGCAGCGTCACCGAGTGCACCCTCACAGTTCATGGCAAGGCCGGTTGAAACAGTTCTGCTAAACGTTGACGCGACCCTCGGTCTGAGGTCAAAGGCTATTAGGAATTTTGTCTTCATCAGTACATCTGAAATCTATTCTGGGCTCAATCACCCGGCTACTGAAGATGAAGTCGGGAGAACAAACACCGTTCACCCTAGGGCTTCGTACATTGAATCCAAGAGGGTGGGTGAGGTGCTGACGCTCACGAGTAATGGCAAGAATATGCAAAATCCAAAATGCACAGTGTTTAGGGTTGCTTTGGCCTATGGACACGAAGGCGTAGAGATCAATGATTCCCGACTACTCTACGACTTGGTCCGACGAGCGGTGCTGGAGGGCCATCTAACTTTCTCTGGGGACGGGTCGATGGTGAGGACATATTCATTTGCACCCGATATTGCAATCCTTCTCCTAACAACTGCATTTCTAGGAGATGAGGGTATCTACAATCTAGGAAGCTCGGATACTCGGACTTTGTTGCAGATTGCTGAGGCCGTGGCATTCGAGGTGGATGTACCGCTTCGGCAATCATCGGCCAAATTCGAATCTGCACCTGGAGCCCCACAGGTTGTGCGCATGGATACCACCAAGATTTCAAGCATGTTTCCTAGATTTGAGTTCACCTCCCTGGAAGTAGGGCTTAAACAGGTAGTCGCAATTTTTAGAAATGCATTACAGAAGAATTGAAGAAGGGAACGCGGTTTAGTTGAAAACAGCTCTAATACTTGGGATAACCGGTCAGGATGGATCTTACCTAGCAGAGTTCCTTCTAAAAATAGGTTACGAAGTACACGGTCTGGTTCGAAGGTCCTCTAGCTTCAACACTTCCAGAATTGACTTTTTGTCTGAGTCAGATTTGGGTGACCGCTTAGTTTTACACCACGGAGACATTTCAGACAGTAGCTCTCTGACCTCAATTATTCAAAAGCTGCAGCCAGATGAAATATACAATTTAGCTGCGCAGAGCCACGTACGTCTTTCCTTCGACTTGCCAATTCTGACTTCTGAAGTAACGGGGTTGGGGACTTTACAGTGTTTGGAGGCAATAAGGCACCACTCCCCCCAATCAAAGTTTTACCAGGCATCAAGCTCAGAAATGTTTGGGGCCACTCCTCCGCCTCAAGATGAAACAACCTCTTTTCACCCTAGATCTCCATACGGCGTTTCAAAAGTTTACTCATACTGGATGACGAAGAACTATAGAGAGGCCTACGGTTTGCATGCGTCTAACGGGGTGCTCTTCAATCACGAAAGCCCTAGAAGGACTCCGACATTTGTGACCCGAAAGATAACTCGGGCCGTCGCGAGGATTGAAGCTGGCCTAGATAGCACTTTGTCTCTTGGGAATTTAGAGGCGAAGCGTGACTGGGGTTACGCGCCCGATTACGTTGTGGGTATGTGGTTGATGGTCCAACAGTCAGAACCAGACGATTTTGTTTTAGCCACTGGAACTTCTACAAGCGTAAGGGGATGGCTTGACCGGGCCTTCGCAAAAGCTGGAATCGATCCCGAAGGTAAGGTCCTCCTTGAGGACAGGCTGTTACGGCCGACCGAAGTTGATGACTTGGTAGGAGATGCAACAAAGGCTGAGAAAGTCTTGGGTTGGAAACCGCAAATTATGCCTGAGCATCTTCTTGAAATCATGCTTGAACATGACAGGATTCTGATTTCAGACCCAGGTGCCGTTGACAGAGTCGTGTCCCCTCTTTGGTCCGACATTGTAGGCTAAACGAAATCGGCTAGAGAGGGCACGAGAGTTTGCAATCAAAAACTTCCACCAAAAGTACACGACAAAGGGTGTTAGTACTCGGTTCTTCTGGTCTTCTCGGATCTGCGATTAGGCGCAGGAGCAAAGAATCTTGGGAAGAGCTGGATGTATTCTGGGCCGACAGGTCAAATGGGGATCTAACAGACAAACAACAAGTAGTCGAGTTGTTCGAATCGGCTTCGCCAGATACAGTTCTTAATTGCGCTGCAGTGGTTGGGGGGATTGGCAGAAACATTTCCGAACCAGAGACCCTACTGCTTGAAAACCTTCAGATTGACAGCAACGTGATCGAGACCGCACTGAGGTTTGGGGTTAGAAGGTTCATCAATTTTTCCAGTAATTGCGTCTACCCCATTGCGGCGGATCGCCCACTCCAGACGAATTCTTTGTATCAAGGCCCTATGGAGTCAACAAACCTTGGATATGCCCAGGCGAAAGTTTCCGCCATGCTTGCTTGTGAACTGATCTCGGCTAAAACAGGATTTGCTTTTCGCACCTTAGTTCTCTCAAACCTTTACGGGCCAGGCGACAACTCCTCCAGAGATAAATCTCATCTGGTCGGTGCCATCGTTTCAAAAGTTGTTGCTGCACTTGAAGCAGGAGAGCAGCAACTAGAAGTTTGGGGTACGGGAGAGCCTTTGCGGGAGTTCACATATGTCGATGACATCGCGGATTTTGTGATTCGTCATATTGACAAACTTGATGAATTCCCTAATGTTATGAATTTAGGGAGTGGTGAAGAGCGCTCGGTAGCTCAGCTTCATGAGCTAGCGCTCTCAATCGTGGATCATCGCCTTCCACTCGTGTTTGATTACAGTCGACCTGATGGAATCTACAGCAAACTTTTGGACTCAAGTCATGCAATCAGAAATTTCGGCTGGAAGCCGGTCACTAGTATCGACGTGGGGATGGGTAAACTTCTTTCAAGCTATAAATCGAGGCTAGCCAGACGGACAGTGTGATGACCGATTATAAATATCCTTTAGCTTCAGACACTTGGGGCACAGAGGAGCGGGTAGCCATATCTGACGTGTTGGCTTCAGGAAACTTAACCTATGGAGCAAAAGTTGCGGAGTTTGAAGAGGCCGCTGCCGCTTACTTCGGATCAAATCATGCGGTAATGGTGAATTCTGGAAGCTCCGCGAACCTTTTGGCTTTAGCAGCAGTATTGGAAACTAGGGGAATTCCTAGGGACGGCACGAAAGAAGTAATCGTAACGGCGGTGTCTTGGGCGACAACTTATTTCCCAATATCTCAACTAGGCCTCAGGATTCGATTGGTGGATATAGACCTGGAGAGCCTTAATGCGGCTGTCAGTTCGATAGAAGCAGCAATCAGCGAGAACACGGTGGGCATTTTCGTTGTCAACTTACTGGGCAATCCATCAGATCTAACCGCTATTCGCGCTCTTTCGGACGAAAAGGGTCTCTTCTTTTTGGAGGACAACTGCGAGTCTATGGGGGCAGTCGTTGATGGACGACAAGCCGGCACTTTTGGTGATGTTGGTACCTTCAGCACTTATTACAGTCACCACATTTCAACCATTGAAGGTGGTTTCTGCCTAACGGATGACCTGAGGCTTTACCAGTACATGATGAGCATGCGGTCCCATGGTTGGACAAGAGGACTTCCGCCGAAAAACATGGTGCATGATGCTACGGGTTCTTTTTTGGATGCATTTATGTTTGTATTGCCAGGCTTTAATCTTCGCCCAATGGAGATACAGGGGGCTATTGGTATAGAACAGCTAAAGAAGCTGTCGAGTTTCATCGAGGTTAGAAGGAGGAATGCTGAAAATTTTATTTCTCAAGCTAAAGAATTTGCTGGAGAAATTCAATTTCAGAAGGAGCATGGTGCCTCAAGCTGGTTTGGGTTTTCCCTAGTCCTCCGCGATGATGCTTCAATCGATAGGCGGGCACTTGTTGAACTATTGACAAGCCATCGAATAGCAGTGCGGCCAATTGTTGCTGGAAACATATCCAAGCACCCGGTAGCTAGCAGGCTGAACATGGTCCTGCCGGAAGGGGGGCTGCCAAACAGTGATATCGTTCACGATCGAGGCTTGTTTGTAGGTAATCATCACTTTGACTTGGACGATCCCATTAATCGCTTTTTTGAAGTTCTATCTACTGCCCTCAAACTTTAATCTCTTCTGAATCTATTCGCCTTGCCTGCGAGTATATTCCAGTGCGCTTGGAGGGACTCGAACCCCCAACCTTCTGATCCGTAGT
>CAEZVT010000004.1_pt1 | contig 25221 bp, 21 predicted proteins | sample 7264811 | NCBI WGS metagenome assembly CAEZVT01 (sample SAMEA6813862, study PRJEB35770) | uncultured Micrococcales bacterium | biome: Freshwater; feature: Freshwater reservoir; material: water | place: Czech Republic | collected 2017-07-26 | depth 0.5m m | reverse complement strand
GTGCTTACCGATCACGTAGGAGGAACCAGAGCCCGAGAAGAAGTCGTGGTTCTCGTCGCTGGATGGGGATAGGGCGCTCAAGATGGCAGGGGAGACCTGGCAGTCATCCTTCGGGAACAGTGGCTCAAAGCCTAGGTTCATAAGGGCCTTGTTGCCGTTGTAGTGAAGGAACTGCTTCACGTCGTGAGTTAGACCGATCTCGTCATACAGGTCAGCTGTGTACTTAACCTCGTTGGCATAAAGCTCCAACAGTAGGTCGTAAGTGTAAGCCTTTAGCTCTTCCTGACGAGCGGTTGTTGACTCGTTGTATCCAAGCTGGAACTTGTATCCGATGTAGTAGCCGTGGATAGCTTCGTCGCGGATGATCAGTCTGATTAGGTCAGCTGTGTTTGTTAGCTTCGCTCTTGATGACCAATACATCGGCAGGTAGAAACCGGAGTAGAACAAGAAAGACTCCAACAGGGTGGAAGCAACCTTGCGCTTTAGCGGGTCATCACCGTTGTAGTAGCCAAGAATGATCTCGGCTTTTTTCTGGAGGTAAGGGTTGTCCTCTGACCAGCGGAAAGCTTCGTCAATATCAGCAGTTGAGCAAAGAGTTGAGAAAACGCTCGAATAGCTCTTGGCGTGCACTGACTCCATGAAAGCGATGTTGGTGATAACCGCCTCTTCGTGCTGAGTGCGGGCATCAGGCATCAAGCTCATCGAACCTACGGTTCCCTGGATGGTGTCGAGCATTGTGAGCCCAGTGAAGACGTGCATGGTTAGTTTCTTCTCGTGGTCGCGCAGGGTTCCCCAGGACTGGATGTCGTTTGAAATTGGGACCTTCTCAGGCAGCCAGAAGTTCTGGGTCAGGCGGTTCCATACATCTAGGTCAACTGAGTCTTCAATCTTGTTCCAGTTGATTGGACGGGTGATGAGCTTGGATTCTAGTTTCATGATTTATTGTCCCTCTTCCTAGAGCATGCAGCTGACGCAGTTTTCGACTTCGGTACCCTCGAGGGCCGCCTGACGAATACGGATATAGTAAATGGTTTTGATGCCCTTGCGCCAAGCGTAGATCTGGCTTCTGTTGACATCACGGGTGGTGGCAGTGTCTTTGAAGAACAGTGTCAGTGACAGACCCTGGTCGACGTGCTGGGTAGCAACGGCGTAGGTGTCGATGATCTTCTCAGGACCAACCTCGTAGGCGTCCTCATAGTAGTCCCAGTTGTCCTGGTCCAGGAATGGGGCTGGGTAGTAAACACGACCTAGCTTTCCTTCCTTACGAACCTCAATACGAGATGCGATTGGGTGGATTGAGCTAGTTGAGTTGTTGATGTAGGAGATAGAACCAGTTGGTGGAACTGCCTGCAGGTTCTGGTTGTAGATACCGTGCTTCATCACTGACTCTTTTAGAGCCTTCCAGTCATCCTGGGTAGGAATAGTGATGTTGCTTCCTGCGAACAGTTCCTTGACCTTGGCTGTGGCCGGAGCCCACACCTGGTCGGTGTACTTCTGGAAGTACTCACCGGTTGCATACTTCGAGTTCTCGAAGTTGTGGAAGGTGCTTCCGCGCTCAATCGAGATCTTGTTAGATGCCTTGATGGCGTTGTAGACCACTGTATAGAAGTACATGTTGGTAAAGTCCAACGCTTCCTCGGATCCGTAGTGAATGTGCTCGCGGGCCAGGTAGCCGTGCAGGTTCATCTGGCCTAGACCAATTGCGTGGCTCTTGTGGTTTCCATCGGAGATTGACCTTACGGACTCGATGTCAGACATGTCACTAACGGCAGTTAGGGCACGGATAGATGCCTCAACTGTCTTTGCAAAGTCAGGTCCATCCATTGCCATGGCAATGTTCATGGATCCCAGGTTGCAGGAGATGTCCTTACCGATGGTGTCGTAGGAAAGATCTGCGTTGTAGGTGGTTGGGGTGTTGACCTGAAGGATCTCAGAGCAAAGGTTAGACATGTTGATGCGGCCTTCGATTGGGTTGGCACGGTTCACGGTGTCTTCGTACATAACGTATGGGTAGCCAGATTCGAACTGAAGCTCAGCGATGCGCTCGAATAGCTCACGGGCCTTGATCTTGGACTTCTTAATACGAGGATCGTCAACCATTTCGTTGTACTTCTCGGTCACAGAGATGTCTCCAAATGGGATGCCGTAAACCTTCTCGACGTCGTATGGGCTAAAGAGGTACATGTCCTCGTTGTTCTTGGCTAGCTCCATGGTCACATCCGGCACAACAACACCAATAGAAAGTGTCTTGATACGAGTCTTCTCGTCAGCGTTCTCACGCTTAGTGTCCAGGAATCTCAGGATGTCTGGGTGGTGGGCGTTTAGGTAAACGGCCCCTGCACCCTGACGAGCACCTAGCTGGTTGGCGTAGGAGAAGCTGTCTTCTAGAAGCTTCATCACTGGAATGATTCCAGAGGACTGGCCTTCGATCTTCTTGATCGGTGCGCCGTACTCACGGATGTTGGAAAGTGAAAGGGCAACACCGCCACCGCGCTTTGAAAGCTGCAGTGCTGAGTTAATACCTCTGGAGATTGACTCCATGTTGTCTTCGATGCGAAGTAGGAAACAAGAAACGAACTCGCCGCGCTGCTTTTTTCCACAGTTCAAGAAGGTAGGCGTTGCCGGCTGGAAACGACCGGAGATCATTTCTTCAACCAGGTCGGTAGCAACTGCTTCGTTGCCGGCTGCAAGGGTAAGGGCAACCATTACCACGCGGTCTTCGAAGCGCTCTAGGTAGCGAGTGCCATCGAAGGTCTTTAGTGCGTAGCCGGTGTAGAACTTGAAGGCACCCATGAAAGCTTCGAAGCGAAACTTCTTTGAGTAGGCAAGTTCTTCTAGAGCCTTGATGAATTCGAAGGAGTACTGGTCGAGAATTTCCTTCTCGTAGTACTCGTGCTCAACCAAATAGTCCAGGCGCTCTTTGAGGCTGTGGAAGAACACGGTGTTCTGGTTCACGTGCTCTAGGAAGTACTTGCGAACTGCCAGCTTGTCTTTTTCCAACTGTAGTTTTTGATCTTCACCCCAGAGGTTGATCATGGCGTTGAGGTCTTGATAGCTCAGAGCAGATTCAACCCCAGACTTACCGACTAGGTTGCCTTGATCATCAGCGATCTCTACGAGTTGGTTTGCCACAGCTTGGCCAGCCTTTCTTTAACTTCGATTACGTCTTCTGGTGTACCGGTGATTTCAAACTTATAAATCAATGGAACACCTAATTTAGTGGCGACAATGTCGCCGGCTTTGCAGAAGTGGCTACCAAAATTGGTGTTTCCTCCGCCGATTACCGCTTTGATGTGCTTGCGGTTCTCAGGATTGTTCAGAAACTTTATGACCTGCTTAGGAACTGTAGATCCGTCGTTTCCGCCCCCATAAGTAGGTACAACTAAAACGTTGTCCCTCTCGTAAACAAACTCTGCTGCATCCTCGGACTTTAGGGGAATCCGAATTGCGTTGGTGCCTAGCTTGTCTACAAACCTTTTTGTGTTCTCTGAGACGCTCGAGAAGTAAACAACATCGAACATCTCAACAACTCCAGCCCTTTTATCTAGGCGCTTAGAGCTTGAATTTTTTCCATGCGGAAACCACTCCAGTGGTCATCGCCAGATACAACTACAGGAGCTGCGGTATAGCCCAGGGTCTTCACCATTTCTAAAGCAACCGGATCTTGGCTCATATCGACTTCTTCGTAGTCAACATCGATGCTCTTGAGCATGCGCTTGGTGCTGTCGCACTGCACGCAAGCTGGGAGCGTGTAAACGGTTACTGCCATGGTGTTTCCTTCTGCTTGCGGGGTCGAAAAACCCCTATTTTGAGCTAAATTTGTGAAAATCTCTCGAAGTTCGGATTCCCAACATTAGCACTAAACCACTAGATGTAGTACCGACACGGGAAAATCTTCACTTATTTAGTTGTTTTTTAGTTGTAATCCGAAGACTAAACCTTAAGTTGAGGGTTCTATCAGCTCATTCTCAGGCGTGTCGTCGGAATTGATCGATATCTCCAAAACTGGACCCTTTGGAGCCCCAATTCTTGTGGGAACCTCCGACATTGGCGCCTCTAGCCAAATGGTCAGCCAGCTGGCAGGCTGCGGACAGCTGGCACACAGGTTGGGGGCCTAGGTTAAAAGTTATGAATCAATTCTTTGACACCATCGGCGGCCTACCTCTTCATCCACTCACAGTCCATGCAGCATCAGTACTGATCCCCCTATCAGCGATCGCCCTAGTGCTACTGGTCTTTGTTCCTAAGTGGCGAAAGGCTTACCTTCCGCTCACGGTCGGAGCGCTCGCGGTCTCCGTTGGCTTGGCATTTGCTGCCAAGCAATCCGGCGAAGCCCTTGCTGCGCGAGTGGGCACACCTGCTGATCACCAGGAGCTTGGAGACTTACTATTCCCAGCATCTATTGGATTGTTTGCACTAGGTCTTGCCTTCTACTTCTTTACAAAGACAGAGACAAAAACTCCGAAGTGGACACTGCAGCTTGCAGGAGGACTATCAACTGCAGCGGTAGCTGGAGTTGTAATTCTTTCTGTTTTAGTTGGTCACTCAGGAGCGGAAGCCACCTGGGGTAATCGGCTAGCTGCAAACCCAGTTGAAGAACTGGTTGCACCAACCGAACCTGTTCCTGGTGCTACCGATGGATCAACCGGTGGCACAACAGGTGGCACCTCCAACGGGGGAATCACCGTTGCCGAAGTTCTAAAGCACAACACCGCGACAGATTGCTGGAGCGTTGTTAACGGGAATGTTTATGATCTAACTTCCTACGTCTCTACCCATGCAGGTGGAGAAGCAGTTATTAAGGCCATCTGCGGAAAAGATGGAACCAAGTCTTTCTCAGGTCAGCATGCTGGAGCTACAAAACCAAACGCTGATCTTTCATCGCTACTAGTTGGGGCACTTGCAACCTCAAGTTCAAGCGGTGGTACTAGTTCAGGATCAGGAACTACCGGAACCACTCCAGGCCTTGGCACAACAGTCGCACTGACTGCAGCAGAAGTTCTGAAGCACTCAACAGGAACTGATTGCTGGAGCGTAATCAAGGGCGAGGTCTATGACCTCACTTCGTATGTCAAAGACCACCCGGGTGGAGCAAGTTTGATCAAGGCCATTTGTGGCAAGGACGGATCAACTTCTTTTGCTAGCCAGCACGCTGGTGCCGCAACGCCGAAGAACATCCTGGCTGCCTTCGCACTAGGACCTCTAGTTGCAGGAAGCACACTTCCTGAAGCCACTGTCCGCGGTGATGAAGAAGGCGACGAAGAAGAGGACGAAGAGGGCGACGACTAGAAGCTAGTTATCTGCTGGCCCTGGGTTGCTGGGGCTGAAAAATCCCAGTAGCGAACTAAGAAAGTCAACGATTCCTTCGGTCACGCTCATGATTGCACCGACAAAGGCATTTGATTCATCGAGTACCTGTGTTGCGCTTGATTCACCGGTTTCTTCGTCAACTGATTCGACGGTTTTACTAAAACCCATTCCCATGAGTACTGAAATCAAGTCTGTTCTTATCTGACCGAGTTCACTTACTGGTTCCAAAGAGGTATTCTCACGACTTCCAAAGACGTACTCCAAGTTTCCCCCGGAGCCAAGGCCCGGAAGGGCGATCACCGCATCAACCGTGGTGTCGGCAAGATCTGATCGATAGGTATCCACGGTTGCGGATTCGGACCCAGAGACAATTCTTTTTGAAGTTCTGATATCGACTATCCCGGTTCCAAGATCCATGCTGCGGCCTTCGCCATTTGCATCCCTGGAAGTTTTCTCGGGGACTAGAGTCTGTGAGGTTGAGCTGTCTCCGGTTTGGTTATTGATTTGAAAATTTCCAGTGGTCTGATCAAAGCGCACGCTGCCATCGTTTGTTTGGGTGGCATTTCCATCAGCATCGATGTTGGTTTGGGTTCCGTGCCAACCGGCAACGTTTCCATCAGCGGTTGCTCTAGTTTGGAATCTAAGTGCGCAAGGTGCTGGGCAACCCATGAACCCATCAACGGTTCTAGTGTTTTTGACCTCTTCCCAAGTCTCAGCATTCCAGTCGCCAACAATGACCCCGTAGACAATTCCAGTTGTTGGGTCGATTACTGCCCAACCACCAAGACCTTCAAAAGCCTCCGGTGGAGGAACGTACTCTTCTGCGAAAGATGGTTGCGCGATGCCGAATGAAAAAAGCAACGCAAGGGATGTAGCAGAGGCAATTCTTTGTATTCCAGATAGCTTCTTTGTCTTCATGGCTTCACCATACTGCGGGGCACCGACAACGGCTAGGGCAGCTACCATAAGGCCCAGGGACTCCTTTGTTATCTGACAGTTGCAGGGTCAAGGTAGCCTTTAGGCCATGAGCGATCTCAACTCCGTAGGCGAACAAGACAACTGGATCTGTTGGCTTTGCGATAAACCAGTTGACCCAGATGCTTCCGTGAATTCAGATCTTGGTCCCAGCACAGACAGCTTTGCTGCAACCAGAGTCAAAAAGGGAGCAGTTGCCATTGAGCGTCTAGCTCATAGGCAGTGCAACACCCAAAAGGGCAAGATCTCTCCGGTGGTTCCCTGGTCCAAGGATGTCTTTGTGGTTGACCCATCTCCGATCTTTGAAACCGTTGAGCGCCTACGCAAAAAAGGCGGCAGGGAGATTATTGCTCGGTGCCCTGGAGAACGTGAAGCTGGAGAAGCCTCAAGCTGGCTTTTGGATCGGCTGGCACGCCTAGCTCCGGAGCTTGATCTATCCACCGAGATCAAATCCGGCGGGGGTCAATACATGTTGACTTTGAAGATCAACTAGATCTTTATCAAGAACTAAACCCCGCTCCAGCCAACGGCCGGAAGCGGGGTTTAATTGTTTAGTGCTTGTCTTTAGCGCTTGTATCCTGCTGGGCAGGCGTAAGCGTTCTTTACCTTGATCACATTGTTGCCAGGCTTGATGTTGGAAGCAAGCTTGGTGCAGGTTAGGGACTTCTTGGATACGAACTTGGAGTATCCCCTGTTTTTCTTTATCACGAAGGTGTTCTTCGAGAAGGTGAAGTTGGAGAACTCGATTCGAATAGCACCCTTCCGGAAAGAGATGTTCTTAATGGCAGTTTGCTTATCTGTTCCATCGTTAGTGACTGAAACGGTAAGGGCAAGCTTGGCATCGGCTGGGTTAGCAAGTCCCCATAGAAGCAGAGCATCTTCGGCAGGAATGACCGCACGGTAGAAGCCGCGGTTTAGTGTCACACCATCAGCTGCGTAGTGGGGTGCAGCTGCTACCCAGCTGATTGATCCAGTGTTTGCATCCCAGGTTGGTGTACTGAATTCACAAGCTGCGTTAGACGTGACAGACATCTTTCCTGAAAGGCCGTCAACACCAAATCCCTGGTCATCGTTTTCAACTATCGTGAAGGCCATGATCTGGTAGCTGTTAGCAACAGCAATACCTTGATCTGAATTACAGTCTCTGGTGCTCGTAGCCTCCGCTGTGAAAACTGGGGTTCCTGTGAAGGTTAGCTTTCCAGCAAGAGTTGAGTTAACGTCTACTACTCGGCCTATCCCAAGAGAAATTCCAGGAAGTGCCTCACCGATTCGAACCGTGGCAATGATGGTGTCATTCGGGTTCAAGGAAGCTTGGTAGGCAGAGTTAGCAACTGGCTCGGCAAATTCTTCTCCTGAGACGATTTCCTCAGGTAGCGCACCGGTCTCATCTTCGATTGGCAGTGGTACTGGTTCGATTGGTGACTCGGGAGCAGAGATTCCCTCTTTTTGGTTTGCCTGCTTGGTCGCTCCACCGTCTACTCTGACCGGAACTACCTCAAAGGACAGGTGGTTAGTGAACTGGTTGGCAGTTGAGAACTTAATGAAAACACCGTCGTACCCATAGTCGGCGTGACCATAAGTTGCCCAGGTTGCGTTGCTCCACATTCCTGGTAGCGCCTTTGCGCTCGCGGTTGTCTCAAGGGCACCTTCTGGATAAGTAGCAGCTGAAGCTGCTCCAGTTGCTGACCAGGTCAATGTCTCGGCTGCGGCGCCGATTCCTTGAATCTGCACGCTCTCGATGCAGTAGTTGATGCGGACTTGATCACACGCTGGCCAGTTGCCAATTGGCAAAGTTAGTGGCACAGCCGTAGCCGGAACCGGTGACAAAGTGGTGAATACAAAGGCCGCCGCAATGGCTGCCGCTTTGAGCTTTCTCATGAATAATCCCCCTGGAAACATTTCGAACAAGTAGTTGTTACAGTAGTCTCTCCCTAAGCACTTTTGGGAAAAAAGTGCGCAAACTCGGCCTTTGGCCTGGTCTTTAGGGGGACTAAAAACCGTGAAAAAACTTGCTTCGATAGTTTTGGCGTTAGCGCTGGTTGGCAGTGGCGTGTCTCCCTCGAGCGCTCAGGATGCCTACAACCCAGACATCATTCCACCCACACAAGGAACCGCAACTTTCCAGGTTGGAGAGGAGGGTGCGAGCATTCACTACTCCACACTCTTTGCCCAGAACAGATCTGGGGCAACCGTGGCCACATGTGACGCGGTGACGGACGCAGATTGCTCCTCCAGCAAGGTCGATGGCATAGTGGCCAGCTCGATCCTGAAAGTTTGTTCCTCAAGCTCGGAAAACAACTGCGTTCTGCGACTGGAGATGGCTGGAGCAGACGGCGTGTTCCATCAGGCAAGTTTTGTTCGAAACGCGAACGGTATGCAGTTCCCAGCAAACTCGTCAACCGGTTATTCGGGAGCCACTACACCGGCGCTGTTTAGCCTCCCCCAGGTTCCTAGCGCTTCCGGCACAACTGACTACGCGGTGATCGTAAGGGCCGAGTCAGGATTGGATTGGAGAGAAGGAAAGTTTAAAACTTCTGGTGTTTTTGCATCGGTTCGACCCTTCCGAGCCCAGGCAGGAAACTACCAAGCTCCTTTTCAAAACATCACCGACAAAAACCACCGCGGTGAAAAGGGATTAGGTATTGGAGGCCACGGGTACGAGTGCGCTTGGTCAGAAAATGGAACGTGTGGAGTGCTTCAGGATTTCGCGGCCGACACCCGGGTTAGGTTGACAATCAGAATCACCTCAGACGTCGGTGGCTGGTTCAAGGGGAGAATCAAAAATCCTCTAATCAGCGTTTCCCGTCCACGCTCTGATGTGAACGAGATCACGGTAGAAGCCGCCCCTGCCGAGGTGGCAAGGATGGTCTACAAAACCTCAATCGCCGGTCTGACTCCAACTGAACGTGAATACGGAATGCTTAACGGCATGGCAGGTAGCTGGGACAGCCAGTTCATTTCCTGGGCGGGAGCATCGTATTCATCTACCTTCGGGTACCTCAATTACCTGCGTACCAAGGTCCAAGACACCACCAGCGGATCTAATACCTACTGGAACTTCTCCTCCAGTGGTCAACAATCTGGAAACTCGTGCTTATCTGACACGTCTCAAGTCCTTGGAATTGTGACCACTAACTCCATGGCTTACAACGGTGGAGCACCGCAATTCAAAAACGGATTTCTGAATTACGAAGTCGCTGGACTTCACTACCAACCTGATGGAATCACCAAGGTTCAGGGTAGTTACGACTTAGTAATCAAGAGCGAAGTTGCAAGGTGTTTGTACGGTTTCTCGAGAGCTCCGCTTAGTGCAACTATCTCCGTCGTTGGTGACGGCGACAAGTCAATCGCGACCACTGTCGTTAGCGAGAAAAACGGCTGGCTAAAGTTGGCTGCCTACGGTTTTTCATTCAGCAAGAAGACAATCAGAGCCAAGATCACCAAGGCCAAGCCAACGAGCATTGTTTGCGTGTCAGCAAGCGATGAGTCCAAGGTTAGGAACGTTAAGGCTATAAACCCGAAGTGTCCTAAAGGGTTTAGACAGAAGTAGTTCACAAAAACCAATCTCGAAGGCAAGAAGCAAATGGGAAAGAAGTCACCGTGAGGTTAAGAACACTCTCTTTTGTACCGGCTTTGTCAATGGTTTTGTCTTTCCTTTCCCTGCCAGCAAGTGCGAGTGAGGCTTGGATACCTAGTTACCCCACTGCGTCGGAAGGCTCGTTTGGCTTAGAGATGGGGGAGACAGACTTAATCCCTGCTTCCGTGGTTGAGGGCTCTTGGTGGGATGGACCTAAAGACCGTCTTTCAGGGAAGCAACCAAACGGAAACAAGATCTGCTACACCATAGGCGAATTCCCTTGCGTGATATCTCCAACAACGCACATACACGGCAACATCCTTGCACCTGCTTGCAGAGACAGTTCAACTAATTGCATTAGAAGCGTGTTTGCCATCGTGGGTGGCGCGCGGGTAGATGGAAGTTTCCTCGGTTATCAAAATGATCTGAAGTTCACTGACCTCAGCAAACTCGGCATGGTTGGTACCGCTAGAACAATTTCACTATGGGATATTCCAGGAGCTACGCACACTGGAGGTACTAGCACTTACGCGGTAGGGGTTGGCTACGGCTTTGGTATTGAGGACGGTCGTTTCAAACCTAGAAACTTCAAGGCAGTTGTTTATCCTTACGTCGAAACCCCTATGCAAGGAGCAAATGAGGTCCGATTTGCGCAAGGCACAAACCGTGATGGGAAGCCGTGGGTTAACTTTGGAGGACCGCCAAGTGGTTGCGCCTGGTCTAAGGCGGGAGTTTGTGGAAAGCAATACGAGTTTGACGAGTCCCTAGAAATCGGCTTGGAGCTCAAGTTTGAAAACTATTTCACTAACTGGTTCAGGGCCAGACTTACCAATCCTGATGTTCAGGTCAAGCCCTTAACATCCCAGTCCAAACTCATTACGGTAAGCGGGCGACCAGTTCGAGTGCCCATGTTCCAGTACGTGGTTCGAACTGAGGACCTCCCAACCAAAACTAGGCAAACCATGATCGAGGATGGATTGCCAATGTCTGGTATTAGTGGCATCTCGAACGATCGCGATTTATCTTTCGCACTGGTTGACGGCTACCGAACACTTGTAGGCGATCAGGCCGCTGGAACAATTACGGCTTGGACGTTTTCTAATTTGAATGTTTTGGATAATCACCCCTGTACATCACGAAGACAAGAAGTGATTGGAATGGTGACCACCAACGCCATGGTGTTCCAGCCTTATCCACCAGAAATGTCCAGAGGATTCTTGAACTACGAAGTAGGGGGCATGCACTACCTTCCTGGTGGCGAGGAGTTAGCGACTGGAACCTACGATCTTCTGATGAGATCATCGGTTGCCAGGTGCTTTTATAACCTAGGCAACATCCCAATCTCGGCAACAGTAAGCGTCGTGAACGAAAAGGGCAGAAAAGAATTTGCCACCACCACAGTTTCAGAGAAAAAGGGCTGGCTTAAGCTATCTGCCACCGGCTTTACCTTCTCCAAGAAGACCATCAAGGTGAAAATCACTAAAGCTAAGAGGTAGGGCCAAAAGCCCTCAGTTTGTGTGCGGTGACCTGGCCCCCTGACCATAACAAACCAGCTCCCTCTAGCGTTATAAGAAGTATCTGGCAAACTAGATATAGGTGAAGCATGGCATTTAGCAAAAAGGGCAAGGAAGAAGCTGCCAAGGCAGCTTTATCTGCTGCGCCTGAAGCTCTTTCAGAGCTAGAAGCTAGCCAGCTTTTTTCAGAGGACCCTCTAGAGGCCCTGCTCGATGAGCAGTCAGATGAAGATTTCGGAGATCTAGAGCTCAAAGAGCGCTCTGGCAAGCCTGTAAAGCTAGCCGAATGGAGCGCTCAAGACTTCTCTTCTATTTACCTTCGCTTCCGTCCTCACCTAGAGCGTCACGCAAGACGTTTCCTTAGAAACCCTTCCCAGGTAGATGAGGTAGTTCAGGACGCATTCCTTTATTTGATGGTTTCCCTGCCAGAATTGGACTCCGAGATCGGAGTTCTTAGGTTCTTGAAGTGGAAGACCAGACTTCTAGCGCTAGATGTCATCAGGGCTTCAGGCCGCGCTTACATCAACTCCATTGACGATGTCCAGGAGCCAGAATCCAACGATCCTGAGGTTTCAACCAACCTCGAGCAGCAAGATGATGCAGCTGTGGTTCGGCTTGCTCTATCGAAGCTGAACCCAAGACACCGAGAAGTACTGATTGCCTCGATGTACGAGGAAAAGAGCACCGAGGAGATTGCTTCTCAGGTTGGCCTATCCGAGAACGCCACCAGACAACTTATCTTCCGCGCCAGAGCAGCCTTCAAGAAGGCCCTTATTGGAGACATCGACACAACCGGCATGTCTGCAGCAGCCATCTTGTCTGTTGCTGCCCGCAAGGCAGCATCAGAAGGCAAGAAGGTTGGCGCTGCAGCCCTGACCCTTATTGCCCTAGTAGTGATGTCACTAACAATTTTCCCAGGACTCAACCGAGCTACCACTGATCAGATGGCTGATGCTCCACTCAACCCCGGTTCGAGTCAGGACGCGACCTCCGCTCCTGCAGGACCTACTGATGACATGACTACTGAGTCAGGCACTGGTTCAGATGCCGAAAACGCCTCCGACGCTTCTGCGTCAGCAAGTCCAGACCCTGCGCCGTCAGAAGAAGAAGAGATTGCAGCCGTTTTGGAATCCCCAATGGTTGGTGCAATTATCAACTCTGACTCAAGATCCAGAGTTTTTGCCATCGACCAGACCTACACAGCCACTGGGAACAACGGTCTAACCGCCACGTTCAACTTCAACCCAAGCGCGGATAAGGTATTTAGCGATGTTTTGGTCGAGATTGAAATCGATGGCTACACCTTTGAGTTTGAACCAGCCAATATCCAGCTGATTACTGGCAAAAGCAGCGAAAACCGGGACATTTACTTGCTGGTAGGCGATGCGACCTATCTTTATGACGAGTTCGGCCAGAAGTGGTCCAAATCTGACCTCGGTAAGTCCAGGGTCGTGATCGAGGTTTCCACGGAGGCTAACGGAACCACCGTCCAAGCCGTCAAGCTCGGCCTCTACAGCAAGTAAAGCGGCCCTTTGGCCTTGGCTGGGTCTGAATTTCTGGGCTCAGAGTCCAATATCCTTGATTTTTCGGGCATTTAGCCCCTTCGGAGACCCAGATTTGTCTCAAATTGTCTGGTCCGTAACCGTAATGGTCCGGACATTTTCACGGTAACCTTTAATGAGCGACATCTTTGGGCTGGCCTACTTGGTTGGCCAGGTTGAAGATTAGCTCCCACTGGATCGACGATCTGGTGTGTTTAACCAAGAAAAGAAAGAGACTAAATGTCTAAGAAACTAATCGCAGTTGCAGCAGCAGCAGCACTAGCCCTAACCGGTCTAGTCGGCGTTGCTCCAGCTACAGCAGCAATGCCTTACTCTGGCGATTCTCAGCCAGCCGCAGCAAACAGCTTGCTAGTTACATCAACAGTAACTCGTTCAGGTGCAGGTACTCTTGCTGACCCTTACAAGATCTCAGTTCCTGAGTCAGGTTTGGCTACATCAGCAACTACACTTCGATTCGCAATTAGCACAACCGCTGCCCGTGCAGTGACCGTGACTGCTACTTCAGGAATCAGACTTGTTGCAACAGTTACTAACACCACAGCAGTAGTTCTAACTGGTGCAGATTCTCTAACTGTAACAGCAGACGCAGCTGGTGCAGCTGAATTCCGCGCTTACCCAACTTCAACCACCAGAGGTGTAGTTACCATTACAAACGATGGCGACATCACTCAGATTTACGTCCAGGGAACACACGGTGCTCCTTACGACATCGGTGCAGTAACTCTTCCTACCTTTGAGCTATCAAAGGCCGGAGTTATCGTTGCAGTTGTGACTGACGCTTTTGGAAACGCAATTGATACAGCCAACGCTGCACAGTCCCTGACCGTGTCCCGTGTTGGAACTGGCGCTTCTGCAGCAGCAGTAGACGTACAGTACTCAGCTACTTCAAAGCGCTGGGAAGGTACCGTTACTCCTGGTGCAACCGCTGGTCAGCTAGCAATTTCATTGGTGATTGCTGGACTATCAGCAACTACCGCTCAGAAGGCAGCGTTTGGAGACCCAAACAGCACCTACTTTGGAATTGCCCAGGTAGCCTCAGCAAAGACTGTTGCACAGCTAACTGCTGAGGTCGCTGCTCTGCAGGCTCAGCTTCTAGCAACCACAACCAAGGCTAAGTACAACAAGCTAGCCAAGCGTTGGAACAAGAAGAACCCAAACAACAAGGTCGCGCTACTAAAGTAATTTTCTAGCGAAACCAACAAAAACCCCCGAGAGAAATCTCGGGGGTTTTTGTTTGAGCTGATTTGCTTAATAAAGCTTTTCCTTGTTGCTAGGAGTATTTCTATCTCCCGAATGGCATACCCGCAACAGTAATAAACTGCCTAGCTGCAACCACCCTGGCGTTGCCAGGGGTTTCAGTGTCAACACCGGCTGCTGAGAAGGCACGCTTGACTAGGTGCTCAACTGCTCGAACTGTGGTGCCTCTTTGGGCCGCGATCTCGTGGTTGCTAAGACCCATGGCAACCATACGAAGAACGTCTAGTTGGCTACGGGAAACGTTTGTTAGTTCGTGCTGGATTGTCTTGTCGTCGCGGAATTGTTTGCCGACTCGGTCTCTGGAAGCTGCTTCGATGGCTTGCTTGAGAACACCGGTATCTGCCATGCGGTCTTTGCGAAGGTAGGCGGCGTTTTTAGGGATGTTTCGATTTTCAACCCCAACAACTCTTGGTTCGGGGATGTGGGTTAGAAAGACAAGTCCAATCTGGGGGAACTGAAGTCTAAGGATGTGAGCTAGATCGATTCCCGATGGGCCATCGCCTAGTTCGATATCCAATATTGCAACCCGTGGGTCAAAGTCTTTTGTTGCGCTTCTGGCTTCTGCTGCATTGGAAGCTGATTTGATCTGGAAGCCGTCGGCTTCCAGTAGGGAAGTAAGCAGCGCTCTAACAAGTGGTTCGTCTTCGACGACGAGTACCTTCACTGGGGTTTGAGCCATAGACAGAATCAAAGCAGAAAGATGTTCGGGTTTCCACCCTTGATTCGCTAAAGCGAACACCTCGGAAACGTCTGGATTTTAGCCCCTAGGCTAGTAATCATGTCCCGTAAAGCCCTTTGGCTCTTTCTTGCTGCCGGCCTGGCTTGGGGCATCCCATACTTCTTTATCCGAATAGCTGTCGAGGACTTCTCGACCTATTCGATCGTGCTTTTCCGAGTCCTGATCGGGGCCATGGTTCTAGTTCCCCTTGCTTTGAAGCAGGGGGCTCTAAAGCTTGCCCTGAAGCACTGGCGCTGGGTACTGGTATTTGCCCTGCTTGAGATGGCAGGACCTTGGTGGTTGATTACCGAATCCGGTAGACATCTTTCCTCAGGACTTATTGGCCTATTGATTGCAACCGTTCCATTCTTTGCTGTTTTGTTTGCATCCTTCATGGGAGATAAATCGGTTAGGCACCCCAAGACCATCATGGGATTGCTGCTGGGATTTGCCGGGGTAGTTGCCCTAGTGGGAGTGGACTCCTTCGGAGGCCTTATTGATCCGCTCTGGGTTGGAGCTGTGATTCTGGCAGCGGTTGGCTATGCGTTAGCACCAGCTCTCATTTCCAGCAAGATTGGCTTTGTTCCAACCGCTGGGGTTATCAGTTTGTCGATGGTGATCGTTGGGGTGATTTATGCAGTTCCTGCAGCTCTCACGCTTCCAGCAGAGATTGCTGCCGGACCTGCCATCGAATCTTGGATTGCCTTGCTGGTTCTTGGTGTTATCTGCTCAGCAGTTGCATTCATCATCTTCTTTGCTCTGATCAAAGAAGTTGGAGCAGCAAGAGCAACACTTCTTACCTACCTGAACACTCTGGTTGCTCTGGTGCTGGGAGTTTTGTTCTTGAACGAGCCAATAACAACCGGTTTGCTTATTGGCTTCCCGCTGATCTTGGTTGGTAGCTGGTTCGCTGGGAAGCGTCATGAGGTCAAGCCGAAAAAGAACAAGGGTTCCAAGCTAAGTTCTGATGTTTCAACGGACACCACAGAACTCGATGTTCTGCCTAAGGGCTAACCCAAGTATTGTCTTGGTTTAAGGAAGTGATCAGTCATGGCTAAAGAAGTTTGGCGCGGGTTTGCCTCAGATAACTACGCAGGCATTGACTCAGAAGTTATCAAGCGGATGGTGCTTGTCAATCAAGGCCATGAAATCGCCTATGGCGATGACACCGTCACCGCTGAATTCAACAAGCTGGTTAGGCAACTCTTTGGATCAAAGGCCGCCGGGTTTCCAGTATTCAATGGCACCGGTGCAAACGTTGTTGCCTTACAAGCAGGGCTAAAGCGGTGGGAAGCTGTTATCTGCGTTGAGTCAGCACACATCCATGCAGATGAAGGCGGAGCCCCAGAGAAGATGGGTGGCATCAAGCTCTTGACCGTGCCTTCACCTAACGGCAAACTAACCCCAGAGCTAATCGATACTCAAGTATTTGACATGGGTTTTGTTCACAGGGCTCAGCCGGGGGTTGTCTCAATTACCCAGACAACTGAGATGGGAACTATCTACACAGCAAAAGAAATCAAGGCATTAGCAGATCGAGCCCACAAGCACGGACTTCTACTGCACATGGATGGTGCAAGACTTTCTAATGCTGCTGCCGCCCTTGGTCTTTCTTTCAAGCAGTTCACCACCGATGTTGGTGTCGATCTGGTCTCGTTAGGTGCCACCAAGATTGGCGCCTTGGCTGCAGAAGCAGTTATCGTCACTGACTCCAAATCAGCTCGCGGGAAAGAGCTTGCTAACGCGATGCCGTTCTTGCGAAAGACATCGATGCAGCTGCCATCAAAGATGCGCTTTGTCTCAGCTCAGCTGCTTGCACTGTTTGAAGACGATGCCAGAGTTGCACTTGCGAACGCTAGGCATGCCAACGCCATGGCTAAGAGACTTTATGAAGGTGTTGTGCAGATAGCGAAAAAGCACAAAGAGGTAAAGGTTCCAAACCCTACTGAAGCTAATGCTGTGTTTCCGATCTTGCCCCCGAAGGTCACAGCCAAATTGCAGAAGGACTACCGCTTCTATGTTTGGAATCAGGCCACCGGCCAGGTTCGTTGGATGTGTGCGTGGGATACCAGCTCTTCTGACGTTGATGGCCTACTGGAAGCTCTAAGAAAAGCCCTGAAGTAATCCCTTCGGGAACAAAACCCTACAAAAGTAAGTTGCATAAAACATGTCTAAAATCCCTGAAACCTCAGCCCCGTTGACCCCGCTATTGGCTTCTCGTTGGAGTCCACGCTCTTACGACAAGAGCTATGAGCTCTCAGATCAAGATCTACTTTCCATCTTGGAAGCAGGTCGTTGGGCACCTTCGGCTAACAATCTGCAGCCTTGGAGATTCTCTGTTGCCAAGCGCGGAACTGAGCTACACGAGAAGGTAGTTGCAGGACTTACTGGCTTCAACCAGGCTTGGGCACCGGCTGCAGCTGCGCTGATTGTTATCTCGATCAAAAGAAGCGATGCGGGAGAGTCCATCAAGGGAAACTTCTATGACGCAGGTCTTGCTGTTGCTCAGATGAGCATTCAGGCTCAGTCACTTGATTTGTACACCCACCAGATGGGTGGCATCTTGCACGATGATCTTCACAAATCCCTTGGCCTACCGGCTGACCTGGAAGTTGCTGTTGTGATCACAGTTGGCAAAAAAGATGTCCCAGAAAAATTCGAAGGAGAGGCACTCGCTCGCGAGAATGCCCCTAGAACCAGACTCGATCTGTCTGAAATTGTGCTGCACGGCAAGCCGTAGGCTTGATACATGTCCTTTGCAGCTGAATTAGCGTCCTGGTATGCCCAGTTTGGGCCGGTGCTATTTGTTGCAGTTGTTTGGGGTTTGGTTTTTGCAGGAACTGGTTTGTTAGTTGGTGCATTCATACCATTTATCACCGGCGACTCACTGATTTTTGCTGCGGGAATCGTTGCAGCCAATACCCCAGATGTAATCAACATCTGGGTGTTGGCAATTGGTATTGGAATCTTTGCTTGGCTTGGAGATCAAGTCGGCTATACCCTAGGTCGGCACTACGGCAGGCCCTATCTAGACAAGCGTCAAGGGGTAGTTCTTACAAAAGCCATTACCAACGCCGAGAAGTTTTATCTTGCCTGGGGTTGGTGGGCTGTTGTTGTTGCAAGATTTGTTCCCTTCGCAAGGGTGCTTGTTCCGGTAATTGCAGGTATTGGAAAGATGAACTACTACAAGTTCTTCGCAGCTAACTTGGTTGGAGCGGTTCTTTGGGGCTTTGGTCTTTCGATGGCCGGCTACTTCGCAGCGAGCATTCCACTGGTAAAAAACATCAGCTACTTCCTTGCTGTGTTCTTTATCGCAGCTTCTTTGGTTGCAGGCATTAGAGCTTGGTACAAAAACAATAAGAGTGCCAAAATGGCACCGCTTTCAACCAAGCTCTAAAGGTTCCTCAGTCGGTCTTAATAACTAGATCGGCCAGCGACTGGGATTTCTCCCGAGCGTAGAAATCAAGCTCCTGGGCTGCCCAGAAATCAAACTTCTCCAGGTGCCGCTCTCTTTGGATCCACCGCTCGCGCCTTACTTCCTCGCTGGCTTCTAGCCAAATAGAAATATCGGCATGTTCTTTGCTTCGTTCGGTAAGTGACCCACACCCCTCAACAATTAATGGTGTTCCGCCAGAGAATTCTCGCCAAGAAGATCTTTGATTCTTGACCCAGGACCAGTCCTGCCAGGAGGCAGTTTCTCGTCTTGCCAAAGGCTGCAGGATAAATCGCACCATGTAGTCAGAGCCCAGGGCGAGACCTTCCCAGCCTTCGAAGATGTTGTCCATGTGAATAACTCGTGGTGCTGATTCGCCGTCTCGGAATAGTTGCTGTTGCAGGCTTTCAGCGAAGGTGGATTTGCCCGAGCCTGCTCGGCCATCGATAAGGATGATTGGTGTTTGATTGCCGCGGTCGATTAGTTCAAGAACTTGCGAGCTGATCTTTTCGATCAGCGCGAGCTGATCTTTAGTTGTCTGGTCGGAGCCTTCCGACATTTATTCAGCTAGGCCGTAGAGGCGATCGCCAGCATCTCCAAGACCTGGAACGATGTAGCCGATGTCGTTGAGCTTTTCATCGAGGGCTCCCAAAACAATGGTGACGTTTTTGTTGCCAACGGCTGCCTCAACTGCTTTTAGTCCTTCAGGGGCACCTAGTAAGCAAACGGCTGTGACATCGGTTGCTCCGCGCTCGAAGACGTAATTGATCGAATCAATCAGTGTTCCACCGGTAGCAAGCATCGGGTCGATGATAAAGACCTGTCTTCCGGTTAGATCATCTGGCAATCTTTCGGCATAAGTAAACGGCTCGAGAGTTTCTTCGTTGCGTTTGATTCCAAGAAAGCCAACTTCTGCCGTAGGCAGAAGCTTCATCATTCCCTCTAACATGCCAAGGCCTGCTCGAAGAACCGGAACGATAATTGGCTGTGGGTCAGAAAGCTTCACGCCTTTGGTCTTTGTCAGGGGAGTTTCAACCGAAACTTCTTGGACCTTTACATCCCTTGTTGCCTCATAGGCAAGTAGTGTCACAAGCTCTTCAACCAGCAACCTAAAGGTTGGGGATGGGGTGTTCTTATCCCGAAGCACGGTGATTTTGTGGGTAATCAGTGGGTGGTTGGCAACATGGACTCGCATGACACCAAATCTACAGGTCTCCAATCCCACCCCAGCCTCAGCCACTTCAACAGGTTCTAAAGTTAGAACTAGCTAAGACGGAACGGAAAAACCCAATGGATCAAAGCCCCGATCAAGCAATGGAGCTGGCCCTTGGCCAGGCCATGCTCTCAGGTGTTGATGTTCCCGTCGGAGCGGTGTTGCTGGACCCATCGGGTCAGGTTGTGGCGTCGGCTCACAACGAGCGAGAGCTAACCGGTGATCCAACAGCTCACGCTGAGCTATTGGCTATTCAAAGAGTTGGAAAAGCCAAGGGGGACTGGAGACTTGAGGACCTTACTCTTGTTGTTACCCTCGAGCCTTGTTCGATGTGTGCCGGGGCAATAGTTGCAGCCAGAATCCCGAAGGTTATCTTTGGTGCTTTTGATGAAAAGGTCGGCGCTGCAGGTTCACGCTACGACTTGCTTAGAGATGCAAGGCTTGGGAACCCGGTTGAGGTTATCGCCGGGGTCCGCGAGGCGGAGTGCTCGAAGCTATTGAAGGATTTTTTCGAGGCTAAGCGCTAAGCCACTAGGCTGATTCACGGTGACGTGTCCGAGCGGCCGAAGGTGCAACTCTCGAAAAGTTGTGTGCGTGAAAGCGCACCGTGGGTTCAAATCCCACCGTCACCGCCACCAAAGAGTCATTAGATTGAAGGGCGAATAAGTGAACTACAGCAAACACATGAGCGTGCTCGGGGCCATCGCCTTGATCGGTTTCATCATCTTTTGGTTTAGTCCTCAGATTGGTGCCGTTATCTTCTTGCCAGCCATCGGGGCTTACTTCGGCGCTCGCAAGGCCAATACCGATGGCCCGGCTCAGCCAAGGCGATCCCTTTGGGCAATCTTCTTTGTTTTGGTCTCAATTGGCGTGGCAATCAGGTTCTTGGTTCCCGAGGAGAACTTCGGGGGCTTCGAGGCCTCTTCGTCTAACGTGATTCTGCTCTGGATTTACTTAGGGGTTTTGTCCCTTGCCTTTCCGCTGTTTGGCTTTTTGGCCTATCTGCAGCGGGTTGGCCGTATCGCCGACAAGTAGGTTTAGTACACCTGAAACCTGCCCTATTCGGGATTAAAAGAGGGTGTTTACAAACGTGGCTAAATCGTTATAAGCTATCAACTTGACCCCAAAAAACCAGTGTGCATATTGTGGCGCGCTCTGTACGCATATTTCGGCGACTATCGGTTTCGGGACAGCCCTAAATCTGACCGGTTACTAACTATTGCCCTGGAGGGACTCCCTTGGCTGCGAAAAACGCAAAAAACACCCGTCTAGCATCACGCCCATCATTTGCAAAGGTACAAGAACAGATCGATCTACCTGATCTTCTTTCCCTGCAGACCGAGAGCTTTGAACAGCTCATCGGTGGACCTGCGTGGAGAGCTAAAGAAGGTAACAAGGCCAAGACTGGTCTTGACGAAGTGTTCGAAGAGATCTCTCCAATCGAAGACTCCGCTAACTCTTCACAAGATCCAAAGATGGGTCTTGTCTTCGGCGAGCCAGTTTTGTACGACCCGACCTACACTCCTGACGAGTGCAAGACCAAGGGTAAGAGCTACACCCAGCCTCTTTACATCAAAGCTGAATTCACCAACTACCTAACTGGTGAAATTAAGTCTCAGACAGTATTCATGGGGGATTTCCCAGTGATGACCGAAAAGGGTACCTTCATCATCAACGGAACTGAGCGAGTAGTTGTGTCCCAGCTCGTTCGTTCCCCTGGTGTGTACTTCTCTGTTTCAACTAACACCACAGGAAACCTAGACGTTAGAAACAACAAAGCTCAGATCATTCCTTCCCGCGGATCTTATCTTGAGTTTTTGACCGAGTGGGTTCGCGATGACCGTAAGCCAATTGCAAGATTCGGTCAGCCAATTGTTCAGGTTCAAGTTGATCGCAAGACCAAAGTTTCAGCGACCATCTTCCTGAAGGCACTTGGTTTCTCAAAAGAAGAAATCATTGCAGAGTTCTCTGACATCGAAAAGGCAGTTGGAGCAGCTGCTCCAACTTGGAAGTTCGATGTTGACCTAATTGCAAACACTTTGGCCTACGACGAGTCAAAGGTTTTTGCCAGCCCAATTCTGACCAAGGAAGATGCTCTTCGTGAGCTCTACCGCAAGGTCAGAAGCGAAGCTGCCGGTAGCGAAGTTGCTGCTGCTTGGCTTAACTCCACTTACTTCGAGTCAAAGCGCTACAACTTAGCCAAGGTAGGACGACACAAGCTAAACCGCAAGCTAGGTATCGATGAGCCACTAGAGGTGAACACCCTTACTCGCTCAGACGTAGTTGGAACACTGAAATACCTTCTATTGTTCGACCAGTCAATCGCCAACCAGTCATCACTGTCGAATGCCCGCATGGAGTTCCCAGTAAAGATGAACGGTAAGAGCGTCAAGATTGCTGTTTCTGCCGACGACATCGACGATTTCTCTAACCGTCGTATTCGCTCTGTTGGAGAGCTAATCCAGAACCAGGTTCGAATCGGTCTATCTCGTATGGAGCGTGTGGTTCGTGAGCGTATGTCGACCCAAGACATCGAGGCAATTACTCCTCAGACCCTGATCAACTTGAGACCTGTTGTTTCTGCAATCAAGGAATTCTTCGGAGCTTCCCAGTTGTCTCAGTTCATGGATCAGAACAACCCACTTGCAGGTCTTGCCCACAAGCGTCGTTTGTCCGCGCTTGGTCCGGGTGGTATCGCACGTGAGCGTGCCCAGATGGAAGTTCGTGACGTTCACCCTTCCCATTACGGAAGAATGTGTCCGGTTGAAACTCCAGAAGGACCGAACATCGGTCTGATTGGATCTCTAACTGCTTACGCTCGCATCAACCCATTCGGTTTCATCGAGACTCCATACCTAAAGGTAACTAACGGAAAAGTTTCGGGAAAGATCGAGTACCTTGACGCAGCAGCAGAAGATGGCAAGGCCATCGCCGGTGCCGACACTCCACTAAACGCCGACAAGACCTTTGCAAACAAGAAGGTATTTGCTCGTTTCCGCGGAGACGTTGTGGAGTTTGATAAGGAAGATGTTGACTTCGTCGACGTATCTCCTCGTCAGCTAGCTTCAGTATCAACATCGCTGATTCCATTCCTTGAGCACGACGACTCGTCTCGTGCGCTTATGGGTGCGAACATGCAGCGTCAGGCTGTTCCTCTAGTTCGTTCCGAGGCACCACTTGTTGGTACCGGAATGGAAAGAACTGCAGCCTTTGACTCCGGAGCACTTGTTATTGCTGAGACCGCTGGTGTCATCGAAGAAGTTGCCGCCGACCTGATTGTTATCAAACAGGAGAACGGTCGCAAGAAGGAATACAAGCTTCGCAAGTTCGACCGCTCCAACCAGGGTACCGCTATCAACCAGCAGCCGCTGGTTTCTATCGGTCAGAAGATTGAAGCTGGCGAAGTTCTAGCCGATGGTCCATCCACCGACTCTGGTGAATTGGCATTGGGTAAGAACCTGCTAGTTGCATTCATGCCTTGGGAAGGTCACAACTTCGAGGACGCCATCATCCTGAGCCAGAACCTGGTCAAGGAAGACACCCTGTCCTCAATCCACATCGAAGAGTACGAAGTCGATGCTCGTGACACCAAGCTTGGAAAAGAAGAGATCACAGCAGATCTTCCGAACGTTTCAATGGAAGCCCTAGCTCAGCTCGATGAGAACGGAATCATCCGCATCGGAGCTGAGGTTCGCCCAGGAGATATCCTGGTCGGAAAGGTAACACCTAAGGGTGAAACCGAGCTTTCAGCTGAAGAGCGACTACTTAGAGCAATCTTCAACGAGAAGAGTCGCGAAGTTCGCGACACGTCCTTGAAGGTTCCTCACGGTGAGGGCGGAACTGTTATCGGTGTGAAGGTATTTGACGTTGAGGCCGGAGATGAAGAGCTAGGTGCTGGTATCAACCAGCGCGTTGTTGTTCACATCGCACAGCGTAGAAAGATCACCGAGGGTGACAAGCTTGCTGGTCGCCACGGCAACAAGGGTGTTATTTCCAAGATTCTTCCGGTAGAGGACATGCCGTTTATGGAAGATGGAACACCAGTTGATGTGATCTTGAACCCACTGGGTATCCCAGGCCGAATGAACTTCGGTCAGGTACTGGAAACTCACCTTGGCTGGATTGCCAAGCAGGGTTGGAAGGTTGAAGGAGTTGCTAAGTGGGCCGATGCCATCGTGAACGAAATGCGCGAAGGTAAGCCAGGCACCAAGGTTGCAACCCCGATCTTCGACGGTGCTTCTAAGGACGAGATCATTGGTCTTTTGGATTCAACACTTCCTAACCGCGACGGTCAGAGACTTGTTGATCGCACCGGTAAGGCCAAGTTGTTTGATGGAAGAAGTGGCGAGCCATTCCCGGCTCCAGTTTCAGTTGGGTACATGTACATTTTGAAACTTCACCACTTGGTGGATGACAAGATTCACGCTCGTTCCACTGGTCCTTACTCGATGATTACTCAGCAGCCACTTGGTGGAAAAGCCCAGTTCGGTGGACAGCGCTTTGGTGAGATGGAAGTTTGGGCATTGCAGGCATACGGTGCTGCGCACACCCTTCAGGAACTTCTAACCATCAAGTCTGACGACATCACCGGTCGTGTTCGCACCTACGAGGCGATCGTGAAGGGTGACAACATCCAGGCCCCAGGTATTCCAGAATCCTTCAGGGTTTTGGCCAAGGAGATGCAGTCTCTTGCTCTGAACGTAGAAGTACTAAACGCCCAGGGCGTTGCCGTTCAGATGAAGGACGACGACTTCGAGTTTGATCGCGCAGCTGAAGAGCTAGGCATCAACCTCTCTCGTAATGAGAGCCTCACAATTGACAACGAATTCACCGGTTACTAAGAAAGATTAGGGAAAAATAATGGAAGTTGAATCATTCGACGCCCTCAGAATTGGCCTAGCCAACGCTGACGATATCCGCTCTTGGTCACACGGTGAAGTTAAGAAGCCTGAGACCATCAACTACCGAACTCTCAAGCCTGAGAAGGACGGTTTGTTCTGCGAGAAGATCTTCGGTCCTACCAAGGACTGGGAATGCTCTTGTGGAAAGTACAAGCGCGTTCGCTTCAAGGGAATTGTTTGTGAGCGTTGTGGAGTAGAAGTTACCAAGTCCTCCGTTCGTCGTGAGCGCATGGGTCACATCGAGCTTGCTGCTCCTGTGACACACATCTGGTACTTCAAGGGTGTTCCATCACGCCTTGGCTACTTGCTTAACATGGCTCCAAAAGATCTTGAGAAGATCATTTACTTCGCCGCTTACAGAATCATGTCTATTCACCACGAGGACAGAACTCTTGACGCAGCTCTTACCAAGGAAGACTACGTAGCTCGTATGCGTACCCTTTCTGACGAGAGATTGCAGGAGATGCTTTCTGTTGCTCAAGGTGAGTACGACGCATTGAACGGTTTGGGTCTTGGACTTCAGCACGCGATCAAGTTGTGGGAAGCTCCGACCTGGGTTGATGCTCAGTTCGCAAAGAGCCTTGAGCAGCTAATCGATCAGGAAGAAAAGAACCCTGAAGGTTTCTGGAACAAGAAGGCCATGGCCGAAGCTGAAGAGGCTAACGATGAGGAAATCTCACCGGTAGTTCGCCCAGCTGCAGAAGAGAAGCAGATCAAGCAGCTGATCTCTGAGTTCAAGAAGAAGACCGACAAAATCGTTC
>CAEZVT010000002.1_pt1 | contig 38330 bp, 41 predicted proteins | sample 7264811 | NCBI WGS metagenome assembly CAEZVT01 (sample SAMEA6813862, study PRJEB35770) | uncultured Micrococcales bacterium | biome: Freshwater; feature: Freshwater reservoir; material: water | place: Czech Republic | collected 2017-07-26 | depth 0.5m m | reverse complement strand
GCTTTTAGTTCTTCCGGTAGCCACCAACGAACGTCCAAGATGTCTCGACGTTCTTCATCCGTCCACATCGAACGATCGACGATGAATTCCTGTGATATTCGAAATTTGAAAAAATGGGCGATTCCGGTTTCGTAGTCTCCAGATTTCCAGGGCTGGTTGAACTCAATTTCCGCCACTTTTGGCCCCAAAGCATCTGGTTCGACGGCCAATCCAGTTTCCTCAAGAAGCTCTCGGCTTGCAGCCTCAGCAAGACTCTCAGATGGCTCAATACCGCCTCCAGGGCTCATCCAGCGCGGTTCTAGGGCGCTTTCTGGGCTCCAGAGCGAGAACAGCAGCAGAAAGCGCCCAGAATCGGCCTGTAGCAGGATTCTGGCTGTTTCTCGGTGCCTAATCAGTGCCAAGAGCCCTAGCCTTTGGGGATTTTGAAGAATTTCATGGACAGCTGGACCAAATATCCGATACTCAGGGCAAAAATCAGGGTTCCTTCCCTAACCTGCCCGCCCATTAGGGCACCCAGGGTCAAAACGGTGCCTTCATAGCCTGTTCTGACCATCCAGAAGGGCTTATCCAGGGCGTTAGCTGTCCCCTGCATTAGACCATCTCTAGGACCTGAGCCAAGTGCTGAACTTATATACAAACCGGTAGCGATAGCAACGATCACGACGCCAACTAGAAATATCAGGAGTCTTTGCCAGTAGATCGAGGTATCAGGCAGAATCAACAGCCAAAAGTCTGCGAATAGCCCAATCAAGATCGCGTTTGCGATAGTTCCAATGCCAGGTTTGACCTTGAGCGGTATCCAAGCCAAAAGCACAAGCGCGCTCACGACCACCGTGGAAACACCAAAGCTAAGGCCAGTTTGTATTGAAATCCCCTGTGCGAATACATCCCAGGGGGCAATTCCGAGGCTCGCATGAACCGTCATTGCGACTCCAAGACCGTAAACAAACAATCCGAAGATAAGTATTAGAAGCCGAAAGCTCAGGCTACGGTTGGTTTCAGGAAGCACCTATGAAGACTACTGGCTATCTTGACACTCACCCAGGCACCAGACCGCGCATTTTTGCCCACCGAGGACTCACTTTCCAAGGAGATAAATCGGTAGCTGATGAGAACACGCTTCAATCTTTCGAGCTTGCCCTTTCGGCGGGTGCAGATTATCTGGAATCCGATATCCAAGTCACGAAGGATAAGGTTCCTGTTCTGTTTCATGATGGCGACCTAACAAGGCTCGTTGGGAAAAAAGCACGAGTTTCTGATCTGACGCTGTCCCAAATCAAGCAAATTGAATTACCTCACCTAGGAAAAATTCCAACTCTTGAGGAAGCATTGACTGCATTTCCAGAAGCCAAGTTCAATCTCGATCTGAAGACCCCTGACGCTGAGACGGGTGGAATTCAAACAATTCTGAAGCTCAAAGCTGAAAATCGCGTTCTAGTTTCAAGCTTTAGTGAATCATCAAGAAAACGCGCGCTCGCAATATCCCCTACTCAACTGGCAACCTCAGCAGGAAGCTCTAAGGTTTTGCTCAGCTATCTATTAGCTAGGGCCGGACTGGAGAAATCTTTAGCGAAGCAGCTAGTCGGAATTGATGCGCTTCAGATTCCAACCAGGCTCTATGGAATCGACTTCACGCATCCGAATTTTCTAGAGAAAGTTCTGCCGCTGGGGGTCGAGATTCACTTCTGGACCATAAATTACCCACAAACCATGCTGGAGCTATTCGCTCTTGGAGCCCATGGCATTGTTACCGATCGAGCCGATCTGGCGGTCAAAACCTTTAGCTGAGAGATTTCTGTTAACTACTCATCTAATGGATGATTCCGAACTAACTCTTGGTTGTTTCTAGCGTTGACTAATTTGTCAGCCAAACGCAACCAGGAGAAATCATGGCCCAACAAACAATGCGCGGCATCAGACTGGGAACGCACTCGCTTGAATCAGAGATCGGGGTGACCTACTCCCCCAGGAAGAAGCAAAGCTATCAGTGCTTGAATTCACATATCAGCGAACTGGTGTTTGCTCAAGACGCCGAACTTCCAAAAACTTGGCAGTGTAAATCCTGCCCCGAGCAGGCAGTTCTACTCACCGATGGAAAACTCATCAAACTAGACCTCGATGAACTCAAGACTCCAAGATCGCATTGGGAAATGCTGCTCGAAAGACGCTCGAAGGATGAACTCGAAGAGATTTTAAAAGAGAGAATTTCCTATATCCGAGCAAGGCGTAAGGCCGGAAAAGCAGATGTCTAACTAAATACTCTTTTGATTCCCCAAAAGGTGACCTTGGTCAGTGCTTCAAGCACAATGGCCAGGGTCATTTTTGATTTCCCATTGACCCGCTCAACAAAAGTAATCGGCACTTCAACAACTGAACCAGCCTTTGATGCCAGGTAGGCAAGCTCGACCTGGAATGAATAGCCGTGTGAAGAAACAGGTTGAGACACCAACTGCTGCAAAAACACTGAACGATAGACGCGAAAGCCCGAGGTCATGTCAAGAATTTTTGTTCCAAGCATTGCTTGGGCATAGCGATTGCCGATTCTGGAAATAAGTTTTCTAAACCAAGGCCAATTCTTTACTTCTCCCCCACTAATCCAGCGTGATCCGATGACTAGTTCTGCTGTGCCAGATGCTTCAATTAGAGAAGCTAAATCCGCCGGCCGGTGAGATCCATCGGCATCCATTTCCATTACAAATTCAAAACCTCTATCAAACGCCCATTGAAATCCGTCTATGTAGGCAAGCCCCAAACCTTGTTTCTGCTCTCTGGTTAAAAGGTGAACCCTAGGTTGATTTGCGAAGGCCTGTGTGACTAAAGATCCTGTTCCATCAGGTGAGGAATCATCGACAACCAGCACGCTTAGTTCAGGCATGAGCGCAATAACTGATGTCACAGTTTCGACAATCGTCTCTGCTTCGTTGTAGGTGGGAATGAGAACGAGGTACTTCACACGCTTGATCTTTTTGCTCGGCGTCGAACCAAAAACCCAATTGATCCGGTGACAAGGCTCAACGCAAGGACGTTGATGGTCAAATCAAAACCCGGCCCAATCGCCATGGCCGGAGTGATTGAAGTTCGAAGCGGCAGGGTTTGGACCATTACACCTGGCTCAAATATTGGTAGTTCATCAACTATTGAGCCGTCGGCAAGAAATATTTTTGAAACACCAACGGTGGAGATGTTCACGAGAGTTCTGCCCGTCTCGATAGCGCGGAGTCTGGCAAGAGCCGCCTGCTGGAAGGTTTCATCGCTTCGGCCGAAGTCAGCGTTGTTTGTTTGCGAAAGGATTATTTCGGCTCCGTCACGAACCAGCTCGCGTCCGATGTCGTCAATGGCTACTTCAAAGCAAATTAATACACCGAGGTTTCTGTCTTCGAATTCAAAGATCCCATCTCGTGTTCCGAAAGCGTATCCGCGAGAAACCAATCCGATTAGATCTGGAGCCAGCGAGTACCAGAAGTCTCGATCTGGAACGTATTCGGCAAACGGCACCGGTCGCTTTTTGTCGTACTGGTCTATTTGGCCTTTTCCAGGAGCGAAGTAAAGCGAACTGTTAAAGATTTCTTCGCCCGACTCGCTGATTGCACCAAAAATGAGAGGCACCTGGTATTTGGCAACGATGGCATCGATCTGAAGTTTTGCTAGATCATTTGTTTGTGGGTTTAGATCAGAGGCGTTCTCGGGCCACACAATAAAGTCAATTGACCCCTTAAGTGGGTCGGCGTCGAGAAGTTCCGTAGCATCGAGGTGATTCTTTAGAAAAGTTCCACGTTCGGCATTCGCAAACAGTCCCGCATTGGCATTTCCTTGAACCGCCGCAACTGTTACTTCTCCAGATTCTGCTCCAGCCGGTACCACAAACAATGCCGCCAGAACTAGGACTCCGGCTGTGGAAAGCAAAGGCAGAACATGTGAGCGGAAGTTTTTCCAACCCGCCTCGATAGCTTGCAAAAGGACAACTGTGATGAACACTGAGATGAAACTCAAACCTGAAATGCCTACAAAATAGACAAGTGACGAAAGAAAACTATCGGATAGTGCTTGGGCAACCCTCGACCAAGGAAATCCTCCGTAGGGCAAATTTATTGACACCCATTCCCGTGCTGTCCAGATGGTTGCTACTGCTAACGCGATAAAGGCAGACGAATATGTTCGCGAAGGAAACAGAGTAAGCCAAGCCCAGACCACAGCAATCACTCCAGCGCCTAAAGCAAAGAAAAGTGCTTCCATGACTGATAGAGCGATCCAAGGCACTGGGCCTAAATAGAGACTGATCCATTCAATTTGGCTCATGTAAAAAGCAACACCTGAGGCAAAACCGATTAGTGCCGCACCAAAAAACTTCAGCCCTCGAATAGAGACAAGAATCAGTGCAACTGATACAAAGATCAACGGCCAAATGTTCTCACGAGGCATTGCCAGCGAAGACAGCAGTCCCCCCAAAACGCCAACCGGAAGACGCCAAAGCAAGATTCCGCTCCCGATTCGCTTGATCATGTGTCTAGCCTATGCATAGTAGGAATAGGCAACGATGCCTCGTTTGACAAGATCCACTGCATCTCTGGCCTTTGAGGAGATTGGCCCTTCGCTTGCCTTTGCAAGCTGTTCCAAAAGATCGATGATCTGCTTGCACCACCTAATGAAATCCCCGGGTAGTAAATCAGCAGACTCTAAAACCAAATCTAACTTTGCTCCGGTTGCCCAGCGATGAATTGGATAGCTTAGGTCCATCTCCAATTTGGACGAACGCGGAAGTTTGTGCTTTTTTGCAAGATTCTCGAGATCATCCCATAGCAACTGTGTGTTTGTAAAACTTTGCTGAAAGTTTCCCTTTACGGCGCGAGGCTCGAAGTTCTCGTCGTCTCTCCGAGGTTCATAAACCAGTGCTGCCGCCATGGCGGCCAAGGATGGCGCATCGAGGTTGTCCCAGATTCTCAGCCGCAGGGCTTCAGCTACTAGCAAGTCACGTTCACCATAAATTCGAGCGAGCATCTTTCCTGACTCGGTGACCAGCAAGTCCTGATCTGCACTGTCGAGATAATCAAGCTCAATAAGAAGGTCGCAGATCTTGTCAAAGGTGGAGGCAACAAGGTTTGTTCTACCCTCGATCTGATCCAAGATCGCCTGGGTCTCGCGATGTAATTGCCACCAGCGCTCAGCCCACCTGGAGTGAGCTTCGCGATGTGAACACAAGTGACAAGGGTGAGTCTTCATTCTTACCTTGAGCTCAGCGAGTTTTCGCTCCTGCTCGCTGCGACCCTTGGTTTGTCGAATGTCCTTGCCACGTTCTTGTCTAGTTCGGCCAGAAGCCAAACTCTTTTCAATATCGCTCAGCTCTCGCCTAATGCTTGAGTATCCAAAGAAATCCCCTAGGTGGCACTCCATTGACTTGGCATAGCCATCAAGAGAGATTTGTTTCTCGCGAATTCCCTTAGCCAGTCCAACTACTGACCTATCGGCCTGAAACTGAGCGAAGGAAGTTTCTAGAACCTCGCGGGCGCGTTTACGACCAAATGCTTCAATGAGATTTACTGCCATGTTGGCTGTTGGTTTGAATGGGCTAATGAGCGGGTAGCTTCGTTTACTTGCAAGACCAGCAACGCTGGCGGGATCAAGATTTCCAGACCACTGAATTACCGAATGCCCAAGGGTGTCGATGCCTCTTCTGCCAGCTCGCCCTGTCAGCTGCGTGTACTCCCCCGGAGTTATCTGCACTCGGGATTCTCCGTTGAATTTATCCAAACGCTCAAGAACAACCGTGCGGGCAGGCATGTTGATTCCAAGGGCCAACGTTTCAGTTGCAAAGACAACTCTCACTAGTTTCCTAAGGAAAAGCTCTTCAACTACTTCCTTGAACGCAGGCAACATACCTGCATGGTGCGCTGCAACTCCTCGTTCGAGGCCGCTGAGCCATTCGAAGTATCCGAGTGTTGCAAGATCCTCGTCTGCAATCGAGGCAGTCTTCTCTTCGACCAGATAACGAATCTCAGCCTGTTCTTCGCGAGTAGTCAGACGAACTCCATACTGGTGACACGCCCTAACCGCAGCATCGCAACCAACACGAGAGAAAATGAAGAAGATTGCCGGTAGCAGGTCGTTATCCTCCAGAATCTCAACAACCTCAGGCTTACTAATTTTAGGAATTCTAGAAAATCTTCGGTCAAGCTCCCCTTTGGGCTTTTTGCCTTTGGTGTACTTTCCGAGCGGAATTCTTAGCTTCGAGGAGTGCTTTTGAACCAGCTCTGCGTTCACCCGTTGATTCTTAGAGCCGGCAGCGAACAACTCCATAAGCTCATCGCCAAACAGCACGTGCTGATCCAGCGGAACCGGTCTGTGCTCAGAAACCACAATTTCCGTATCCCCACGCACCTCTTCAAGCCAGGCACCAAACTCCTCAGCGTTTGAAACTGTCGCGCTTAGAGATACGAGTTTCACATCTTTGGGAAGGTGGAGAATCACTTCTTCCCACACCGCTCCTCGGAACCTGTCGGCCAGATAGTGAACTTCGTCCATAACCACAAAGCCAAGTTCGATAAGCGAATCGGAGTTTGCGTAGATCATGTTGCGAAGCACTTCGGTAGTCATAACAACGATTTGAGCATCGGAATTTGTGTTGGTATCGCCTGTCAGTAGCCCTACGCGTTCAGGCCCATAACGAGAAACGAGCTCAGCAAATTTTTGATTGCTTAGAGCCTTGATAGGAGTTGTGTAGAAAACTTTCTGATTCTTTTCGAGAGCCAAATGAATCGCAAACTCGCCAACGATAGTCTTTCCGGCACCGGTTGGGGCCGCGACCAGGACACCTTTACCTTTTGCTAGCGCGTGACAGGCCTGCTCTTGAAACGGGTCAAGCGCAAAATCCAGGAGTTCCAAAAAAGAGTTATAGCTTGGTGCGGTCTGCTTTACCTTTGCCCTCGCGTAGCGCTCGGCAGCGCTTAGTTCCTCGGTACTCACGGGAACTAGATCGCGTCTTGTGGGTTGGCTGATTCGAGCGCTGCAAGCTTTCTGGCTGCACGCTTATCGTGCAAGAAAGCTATACCCGCTGCTAGGAAGTAAAGAATTAGCAGCGGGACCATGAGCAAAAACATAGCCATCGGTTCGGCTACCGGTGTTGCGATTGCTCCAACCACAGCCGAAATGAAAACTGCCATTCTCCAAGACTTGATGATGTTCTCGGCCGTGATAACGCCAGCAAAGTTCAACATAACGAGTGCAACTGGGAGCACGAAAGCCAGACCGAATACCAACAGAATCCTGATCGTGAATAAAATGTAGTCACTAGCGTTTATAACGTTCGCTGCACCTTCTGGTGTGAAGCCAACTAGAACCACCACGAAAGTCGGCAATGAGGACCAAGCAAGTGCGGTTCCTCCGATAAACAAAGGCACGGATGCCACTACGAATCCGATTGTGTAGCGCTTTTCGCGCTTTTTAAGTCCTGGAGTTATAAACGCCCAAAGGTTGTATAGCCAAACCGGGGCACTCATCAATATCCCAAGGAAGATCGATACTTGCAGACGGACATCGAAGGCAGAGACAACTGTTGGGAAATTAATGGTGACATTGCTTCCAGGCTTCGAAGCTAATTCAACAATTGGTCTTTGCAGCTCGTTGAAGACGAGATCAAACAGGTACCATCCGGCGATCGATCCGCCGATGATAAACAAAGCGGACCAAAAGAGCCGATTGCGGAGCTCTTTGAGATGCCCCGAAAGGCTCATTTTGGCGTCGGGGTTTTTGTTCCTGGCCACTTACTTGTCGGTGGGGGTTTCACCCTCAGCAGGCTTGTCGGCCGGCTTAGCTTCGTCAGTGGACTTGATTTCCTTGCGGAAGATTCGCATTGACTGCGCAAGTGACTTAGCTAGACCCGGAAGCTTTGGCCCACCCCAGATCAGCAAAACTATTGCCAGAATAATGATCCATTCCCAGCCCTGTAAACGCATTCGCTTCCCTATCTCTTACTAAAAATCTCTATCCCTAAGCCTACGCTCTCGCGCACGCTTGCGGGCCCTTGCCTCGCGAAGGAACTGCTGACGCTTAGCTATGTGCACAGCTGGGTCTTCCCCAAGGACGGACACAGCCTTGGCGATTTCAGGGATTTTGGCATTTGCCTCGGCCAGTTTCTCAAGCTGCGAAGCCAGGGCCTTTACGGGTTTGCCAAATCGCATGAGCTTCGTCAAAAGAAACAGAGCTGAAACCACTAAGAACGCGATGGCAAATCCACCTGCAAATAACCACTCCATGGGATTAAACCTACTCCGCCACAGGTTCTGGTTTTCGTTGCCCAAGAGCGCGTTGAGCAAACTCTCTAACAGCCAATCGAGCCTCAGCAGGAGCCAAGACCCGAACTTTCCCGCTGTACCTTGCAACGATTCTGCCTAATGTCTCGAGTTGTCCGATTGGAATCTTAACTTGAACACTCTTGTTTCCGGATATCTCAAATTCCGGCTTGTAATCGGCGATCAATGAAAACGCTTCAGGTTCAACTTCAAACAGGACATCGGTATCGGATCTGCGGATGGAGTAAATTTGATCGTTGTCAGCCTTCGGAAGCTCGCGCTCTTCGAATTGCTGCAGTAGAACTATCTCGCGCATTCGATCAAGTCGGAACACTCGAAACTCTTGATTGGTGCGACAAAATCCCTTTAGGAACCAATTAGCTTCTCGAGATTCCAGCAATTGCGGCTCGATTTCGCGATTTGTGATCTCGCCAGCTGAATTTATGTAGGAGCACTTTAGAGCTCTAGATTCCGCTACTGCTTGCCTCACAAGAGCCAAATCACCATCTCCTGGATTGGGTTGAACCACAAATGGCAGTTCTTTAGTACTTAGAGCACCCCGCCCGAGTACATCTAACAACTCTTTGATTTGTTCTTGATCTTTTGTGTCAACTAGATCCATGAGATAAGAAAGACCACTGGCAATTGCGGCTGCTTGCCGAGTGGAAAGTCTCGGGACGGCTTCTAGCGTTGGTGCAAAACTCAGATCAACGATGCCCTCTTCCAAAAGGTCGTAGTCAAGAAAGAAAAGTTCATCAGGTCGATACATCCCCACTCCAGAAAGCGAGATAGTCACAACAGCTGAGCGAATCTCTTTCTCGGTGACCTGGAAATGATTGGCGAGGTCAGTTAGCTTCTGCTGCCTGTTGTTAATCAAATATCCCGTAAGAGCTAACATAAAGTTGTAGCGGTCCGCGCCGCTCAGGCTTGAGCTTTTAGGCATGAGAGTCACACACTCTCTGCAAATTCGATTTGATTAGTTCGGCGAGTTGCTTTGGTTCGACTACCTCTATCTCATCGGCGAATTCCATGAGTTCTTCAGCGAATAGGTAAAGGTCCATAAAGTTGACCTCAAACTCTGTCTGGCCAGCAGTCAAATCGAAATGAAACCAAGCCGCACTTGCGGTCGAGGTCTTCAGTTTCGCAGTCTGCGATAGCTTGTGCAGCTCTAGGTCGGCAAGCGTCTGTGAGACCTGGGTGCTTTCGGGAGCATCAAAAGTGACATCTTGTATGTCAATTTCAGAAACTATGCGCTTTAGAAGAAAATTCCTCGGCTCATCCCGATCAAGGTCGAAACCAATTAGCAGCCATTGGCCACCAATGTTCTGAAGGGACCAGGGTTCAATGTTTCGTACCGAAAATTCGCTCTCGCCAGGCTTTAGATAATCAAATGAAACTCTCGAGCAAGATTCAATTGCTGTCGAGAGCGGCAGGAAACAAGGTTCATGAGTCCGAATTCTTGGTGCGATTCCAATCAGCGAGCTTCCGTCTGCCTTTTCTCCCATAGCCCGAATGCGATGAATCGCCCTATTGGCGTCTGCGGAAAGCGAAGCCTTAGCCCAAACCTGCGCTGCAAGATTCAAAAGAGCAACCTGCTTAGAGGTCAGAGTCAGTCCTTTCGGCCAGACAAAATCCTCGTTGGCAATAAGGTAGCGAAACTCCTGATTGTCACCCATTGATTCTTTCGGGATAAACGATCTCCAAAGAATTCCGGCACTGGTGAGAAGAGTTTTGTCCCGCTCAAACATGCGGTTGATCGCAGTTAGATCTCCCCTTGGTGTGTAAGTTTCTTTATAACCCTGAACGGTGGCGAAAATCTCGGATTTTGATAGACCGTTTCCCGCAACTAACAGAGCACAGGTTAGATTGAATAAACGTTCCGATAGATCAATCTTCTCAGGCATGTTAGCTAGTTGTTGGTTCCTAGAATATCGATAACGAAAACAAGAGTTGCGCCTGGAGGAATTGAGCCAGCTCCAGCATCACCGTAGCCAAGGGCTGGTGGAATCACAGCAATAACCTGAGAGCCAACTGGTTGCCCAATCACTGCAGACAAGAACCCTTCAATCAGAGCACCGTCTTGCATCTGGAACTGGACGGCTTCACCGGAGTCCCAGCTGGAGTCAAACTTTTCTGAACTGTCCCACAGAAAGCCGCTGTAGTGAAGAGTGACTTTCTGCCCCTCTTCAACAACATCTCCTGAACCACGAATTAGCTGCGCGACTCGAAGCTCGGTTGGAGCAGCAGAACTAGGAATAGTGACACCAGGTACGCCTTCCGGAGTAGTCACAACCGTTGGTAGACCTGCTTCAGGAGCCACGCTATCTCCGGTTGCCTTTTCAAGGAAGACGTGCTTTAGATCAATAACGAAGATGAATGAGTCGGCAGCGCCAACACCTAAGGCGGGAACACCTTCACCGCTGTGAGCCTGGTCTGGAGGAATGATCGCAACGATTCGAGAACCTTCTTTTGCACCAGCTAATGCCTCGCAGAAATTAGGAACCTCACCTGGGCCAAAAGATCCAGTCTGGGTTTGAGTGCCGTCAAAGCTCGACTGCTGGATAAGTTGCCCATTGCCGCCGTTGTATCCTGCAAACTCAAACTCAACGAGATTGCGGCCTGTAAAAACTGGACCTTCTCCAGCTATAACCACACGAGACTGAACTGACTCAGCGCTCAGCGGTGAAGGGAAGCTGACAACCGGCTGCTCCTCAAGTGTTCCGGTGACAGAAATTGATTCCACCTGCGGGCCAGTTTCGAATCCGTCACAGGCGTAATTCTCAGCTGGAGCACAACTCGTGAGAGAGGCAGTCAGGACAATGCTCGAGAGCAAGAGGATCGATTTGTTCAAGGGAAGCAACTTTCTGAGTGAGTTAAACAAAGTTTACTGGCGGATGGGCACTAAAAAGCTGACTACTAGGAGGTGGCCTTACGGACAGTCTTACGAAGCTTCTTCTCAGACACCTTGCGCTCCCCTAGGCCCTCTGGATTCCAAGCTAGGACGTCTTCATCCTTGTAGTCAGTGGATTTCACCTTGGACTTGAATTGGGGCAGGATCGCACCTGGTGCAAGCCGGCGCGCAGTAAGCAAGAAGCCTGTGTGGGCAATCATCCGATGCTCGGGCCTAACGGCTAATCCCTGAAGGTGCCATGGTCTAACCAAAGTTTCAAACCCAATCGACTCGGTGAACAATCTTGAAGAACGCAGATCTTCTGCCACTCTGGACAGTTGAGTGGCGGTCGCAACGTAGACAATTATCAATCCGCCTGGGGCTAAAGCGGTTGCACACTCATCAATACATTCCCAAGGCGCGAGCATGTCGAGAACTACTCGGTCCACGCTTTGGGGTTTGAGTTTTTTAGGCAGTTGCTCTTGAAGATCTCCCAGGTGAATCTTCCAGTTCTTTGGATTAGAGCCAAGCTGAGTTTTTACGTTACCCGCAGCGATTTCCGCAAATTCAGAACGACGTTCAAAAGAGTGCAGTTCGCCAGAATCTCCAATTGCCCGAAGCAGATACATGCTCAGAGCACCCGATCCAACGCCAGCTTCAACAACAACTGCTCCAGGGAAAATATCACCCTCGATAAGAATTTGAGCGGCGTCTTTTGGGTAGATGATTGCCGCTCCGCGAGGCATAGACAATACGAAGTCGTTCATAAGAGGCTTTAGTGCAAGGTACTCAACACCGTTTTGGGTGGCAACAACCGAACCATCGGCCTTGCCAATAATGTCATCGTGTCTCAGGTCGCCGCGATGAGTTCCGAAAGCCCCGCCTTTGACAAGCGTTATGGTGTTTAGTCTTCCCTTTGGGCCGGTCAGCTGGACTTTATCACCGGCTTTAAAGGTGTGAGTTCGTTTTGTCATTAAAACAACCTTCTAAGATCTGCGATGGTTACGCCTTCAAGCGTTGGCCAGAGAATTCGACCGGGTTCCATTGGAATCTCAACGATGTTTTTGACTCCGACCGCTTTGGTGTTAGCGGCCTCAGCGGAGCGAAGACCGGTGAGTGAGTCTTCGAAAGCAACACAGTCTTCGGGCTTTTCCCCCAGCAGTTCAGCGGCCTTGAGGTAGGGCTCAGGGTGTGGTTTACCGTGGCGAACATCGTCCCCGGCAACAATCACGTCGAAAGCATCGAAACCAATTGAATCGGCGACCTGTTTTGCCATCCGGTGCATCGACATGGTTACAAGCGCCGTCTTTATCTTCTTCTTCCGAAGCAAAAGGAGAAGTTCTTTAGCCCCTGGCCGCCAGAAGATCTCCTGTTTTAACTGGGCAGTGACCTCGTCGGTTAGTTTCTCAATGATTTGTTCCGGCTCGAGATCGGAGCCCACTCTTTCTTTGATGATTTTGGATGAGTCATAGAGTGACATGCCGACCAAGCTCAAACCATCCTGCTCGGTCCAAATAGTGTTATTGGCCTTAGCAAAAGCGCCTTCGCTCTTCATCCAGTAAGGCTCTGAGTCGATTAGTGTGCCATCCATGTCCCATAGAACGGCTGCTGGAAGTTGCTTGAAAATCATGATGCTTGAAGTCTAGCTTTGGAATTTACCCTTACAGTTAAGCCATCTCAAACAAACCAGTAATCAAAGGGCATAATTTTTCAAAGTGACTAGCGAAAACAGTATTTTCGGTGGCCGAGTGCTTATCTGCGCATTCGAGGGCTGGAACGATGCAGCTGAATCTGCCAGTTCGGCAGCCAAACTGATCAGTGAAACACTCCAGTGCCAGGTAGCGGCGGAAGTCGATCCTGAGGATTACTACGATTTCCAATTCACTCGTCCATCGGTTTCCTTCGACGAATCGGGAGACCGGGAGCTTACTTGGCCAGGCACCGCCTTCATGATCTCCACCGATAAGGATCCAGTTCTTTCTAGATTTAGCGTTCTGATTGGAACTGAGCCAGCCAGAAGGTGGAAATCGTTTACGGCCGAAGTTCTAGAAATGATTGAAGATCGCGAGATTGAAGCCGTGATCTTCCTAGGTGGAATGCTCGCCGATACACCGCACACCAGGCCAATAACTGTTAATGCGACAAGCCAGAACGAGAAAGTGCGCTCCGCGATGAACATCGAACGTTCAAGCTACGAAGGTCCGGTCGGAATTTTGTCAACACTTGGAATAGCTTTGGAAGAAGCTGGTATTCCAACGATGGCTCTTTGGGCGGCGGTACCTCATTACGTGCACAACTCACCTTCGCCTAAGGCAACACTTGCACTAATGGCAGAGCTAGAGAAGATGCTGGGTGTGAGCTTTTCTCAAGGTGACCTTGCGGACCAGGCTTTTGAATGGGAGCGTGGCATAGACGAGATAGCCGAGAATGACGAAGAGATGGCTGGCTACATACAGCAGCTCGAGAAAACCCGAGATGAGTTTGAGTCCGAGGCCGCTTCGGGAGACGCTATAGCTGCCGAGCTTGAGAAGTTTCTACAGTCCGAAGAAAAACCACCGGAGAACTAGGCGGTTAGTGCTCCGCTTGCGAGCATCACAAGTAACCAAACTCCAACTCCAACTCGCCAAATCACAAACGGCAGGAACGAACCCTTTTGCAGATATTTCAGCAGGTAGTGGATAACACTCAGCCCAACAATTCCCGAAACAATCGTTGCCAACACTGTCGCAACTAGTAGATCCTGGCTTAGGTCGCCAACAGATGAAAAGAATTGAAATAGACCCGACCCCAGAACCGCTGGAATCGCCAACAAGAAGCTATAGCGAGCCGCCGCTTGTCTTGTGTAGCCCAGCATCAAACCAACCGTGATTGTTCCTCCTGAACGCGACACCCCCGGAACTAGAGCTAACGCCTGGCCAATTCCATAGCCCACACCGTGGGAAAGTTTGAGGTCTGCAATGCTCTTGGTTTTTTTACCAAAATAGTCGGCTAGCCCTAACAAGATTCCAAAACCGATCAGCGTGTAAGCAATAACCCAAAGGTTTCTAACGTCATTTTCTATAAAGTCTCGGAATGCGAGACCGAGAATCAGAACGGGAAGAGTTCCGACGATAATCACCCAACCGAGCTTTGTATCACTAGTCATCTTTGATCTCGGATTGATAGACCAGCGCAGCCAGGATGATCCGATCCGGCCAATATCCTTGATGAAGTAGGCAACAACAGCTAGTTCAGTGCCCAGTTGAATTGTTGCGATAAACGCCGTGAGTTGAGGTTTTGTCAGCTCCGATAAGTTCATCAGCTGCTGTGCAATTTGGACGTGAGCGGAAGACGATATAGGCAGGAACTCTGTTAGTCCCTGCACTAGACCAAGAATTAGGGCTTCAAAAAAACTCACTGATCGTCTTCAGCCAGCGTGAACGGTAAGAACTCACCGAGCTCAGTACTTAGTGCGTCTTCGTAATTTAGGAATGCATCCTCAAGTTGGTAGTAGGCCTGCTCAACGCTCGAATCTTCTTCGCCTCGCTTAGAACTGGCTGCCTCGAAGTGCTTCTCAAAAGAAGCAATCAGTTGAGTCAAAGCGTTTCTCGGATCAGTAGCCATAAAGTAAAACTACCCGCATTCGCCTTCGGTTCCAAGTATCAAGAAGATTTGGTAAGGATGGGTCGTGCTAACATTGGGGCCGTAATACAAGTCACGTCCGGGTGGCGGAATGGTAGACGCGCTAGCTTGAGGTGTTAGTCCTCGCAAGGGGGTAGGGGTTCAAGTCCCCTCTCGGACACAATTCATGGAACCAAAAGGTCAGATCCCTAGAACTGCCTTTGCAATCAAGAAGTAGATCACCAATCCAGTGGCATCCACAAATGTTGTAATGAATGGATTAGAAAAGACCGCAGGGTCGGCTCTCAGTGCAAGGCCAACAAGCGGCATGACTCCCCCGACTGTTGCCGCCACGGTACAAATTGAAAACAGCGTCAATCCGATGACTGCTCCAATTTCAATCCCAAAGAATGCCGAAGCTAGCCCAAAGCCTATTGAGCCAAGTAGCAGACCCAGAAGTGCTCCTACTCGAAGCTCCCGGAAAAGCACAAGCCAAATATCCTTAGTTCGCACATCTTGCAAGGCCAAAGCACGCGTGACTGTCGTGGCTGCTTGATTTCCAGTATTTCCACCGAGACCAATAAGCAGTGGAACAAAAAGCGTGAGCACGACAAGTTGTTCAATCTCAGCTTCAAAAGCACCGAGCACGGAGACCGTAAAGGTTGCACCGAGTGCAAGAACTAGAAGCCAGATAACTCGAGATCTAACGATGGCAAAAACCGGTGTTGAAAGATACGGCCTGCGAAGTGGTTCCGCACCTCCAGAGCGGGCCGCGTCTTCGGATTCTTCTTCTTCCAGAATGCGAAGCGCGTCATCCACAGTCAGGATTCCAACCAATCGTTTCTCGTTGTCCACGACCGGTAACGCCAAAACCTTCAAATCCGAACAGGTTCTAGCTGCAAACTCCTCATCGTCCCCTGCATTTACCATCAAAGGCTCCGCCATCACTTTGGAAACCTTTGTCCGTGACGGAGTTCGCATAAGGTCTCGAAGACTCACCACACCAACTAGTTCGCGCGAAGCATCAACAACTGGCAATGTGTAAATCGTTTCTGCCGATTGCAACTTGCTTTTCACTTTTGCAAGGGCTTGCGCCACACTGTCCGAACTCTTTACAGATATGTACTCCGGGCTCATTCGCCGACCAATTGAACCCTGTGCGTATCCGAGAACCTCACTTGTAAGGCCTCTCTCCTTGGCAGACAGCCCTGTGAGAAGTCGATTGGCAACACTTGCAGGAAGTTCGTCGAGCAAACCTACTCTGTCGTCCGGATCTAGCTTGGCAAAGATTGCTGAAACTTCTTCTGAGTTGAGTTCTTCGAGAAGCTCTCCTTGAAGTGCAGGAGCGAGAGATTCAAAAACCTCCAACGCGAGAGTTTTAGGCAAGACTCGATAAACAATCGCACGTTCGCTTTCGTTTAGTCGCTCGATGAGAGTGACAAGTTCTCCAGCTTTTAGTTTTCTAGCTAGAGAAGCAATTCCAGAAAGATTCTCGGAACCCAGGGCTTCTTCGATAAGGTCCATAAGCGTGTCAGCTTCGAGCTTGTCTTCGTTTGCCATCGAAGTCTCCTATTTGATAACTGCCATCTTCTCGCTCCAAGAGTAAGTCATTAGGGCAGGCTATTGGGATAAGGCCTTGATCATGGTCGAAACGATTTGCCGCTGCCCCGCAATTACTATGTGCTCTAGGTTCCTATGAGCTCCTGGCTTTCCAACCAATCGGCCCGATTGGTTATAGCCACCAATTTGAGATCCGACGTATCTTTTTGAGTCAAAATCCAGAATCTGCACGGTCTCGAACTTTGAACACATGTCTGTTAGTTCCTTGCGCGATAACCAGGACTCGTTGTTGTAGCTAAGCACGAGTGTTGTGGCATCGAGCCCATCGATTAGTGTCTCAAGGGCAGAGGGCAGAGTGAGCTTTGAATTGAAGGCGCTCTTGTTATCTTTTGATCGGGTGTCGATTCGTTTGTTTGCAATACCGTAGTACTCCGGCTTATCCCAGCGAACAAGGGTTTCCCAAATGTGGTAGTTCCCAAAATATCGATGCTGGTTATACGGCGGATCCAAATAGGCCAAATCAAATGGACCAATGTTTGGAACTTGCTCTATTGCATCGCCCCTAATTGCTTTGCCGCTACCGGTAAGCAACTCTGGAACTTGCAACTCGAGTTCGAGAAAACTTCGTCTGGACCAAGTCTTGAGATAAGCCATTTGAACGCCAGTGGTGGAATCTACCTTGTCTGCCGCAATCAGCAAACTCGACAGCAAAGGAAAATACATCCAGCTTTGCTTGTAATCGGACTCAATGGCCGAACGAATCGCATCGATCCGCTGCCCATTTTTGGGCTGGAAGTATAGCGCTTTCTCACAGAAGACTTCCGTGAAGTAACCGGAAGTTCCCGAGAGCGCATTCAGAGATTTCACTGCATTAGCAAGTTCCCGCAAATTTGTGTCTGTTGCGTCTAGTTCAATGAATGTCTTTGACAAAACTTCGGAGTAGCTTGCCGTGTCAACGGCGGTGACCTGCATTCCAAGCACTTTCATGGCGGCTGCTACCCTCGTAGTTCCAGTGAACAGATCTAATGCTGTTTTGGCCTTGCTCGCAGTAAACAAGGTTTCAAGAACGGGCATCAACGCCCGCTTTGAACCGAGGTACTTAATCACTCCAGCTCACCTAACTTAGACTTGAGATAATGCCTAACATTGACTCCAACCCATTGACCCTATCTGAGGCGGCTCGATTCGGAATTGACTATGCCCGCGAACAGCTAGCGGGTAAATCTATTCTCGTTCTAACTGGCGCTGGAGTCTCTACAGAATCGGGAATCCCTGATTACCGAGGCGAAGGAAAAACTGAGCGTCATCCCATGACTTTTGATGTGTTCATGGGTAGCGATCAAGCCCGAGCTCGCTATTGGGCTCGAAGCTATGTTGGTTGGTCGGTGATTGCAAAGGCTAAACCTAATGGAAGCCACTTTGCCCTAGCCCAGGCCGAAAGTCTCGGGCGCATCTCCCACATCATTACCCAGAATGTAGATTCCCTTCATCAGCAAGCTGGCTCGAAAAAAGTAACTGAGCTACACGGTCGACTAGACAAAGTCATTTGCATGTCCTGCCGCGTTTTGCTCGAACGCTCAAAGATGGATCTGCTAATCGAACAACTCAACCCAGGCATCCAAAAAGATGTATCCGTTGAGTTCACGCCGGACGGAGATGCTGAGGTCGAAGCAACCGCGAACTTCACAACCCCTGCATGCCCATCCTGCTCAGGGATTTTGAAACCAGATGTAGTTTTCTTCGGCGAGAGTGTCCCAACCGAACGGGTAGTTTCAACCATGGAAGAACTGGCCCGCGTCGACGCGTTGTTGGTTGCCGGAAGTTCTCTGACTGTAAATAGCGGCATGAGGTTCGCTCGAGCGGCCAGTAAGGCCGGAAAGCCAATTGTCATTGTGAACGTGGGCCCAACTAAAGCCGACGACATTGCCGTTGCGAAAATTGAAGCTCCAACATCGATTGCCCTTGAGGAGCTGTTGATTGACTAACACTCATCTGGGGTTGTTTCGTCATGGTCAAACTGATTGGAACATCAACTTTCTTCTACAAGGTGTGACAGACATACCAATGAATGAAACAGGGATTGAACAAGTAAAACTTGCAGCTAGGGCGATTAAGGTCGAAGACTGGGATGTGATTCTTACTTCTCCCCTTACTCGAGCGCTACAAACTGCCGAGATCATTGCCAGCCAGAATGGCTTTTCTGAAATAATCGAGCAGGAACTGTTGATAGAGCGCTCTTTCGGAGAGGCTGAAGGCCTTTCCCACGAGCAGTGGAGGGCGAAGTATTCAGACCTAGATGAGATACCTGGAGGGGAAAGTAGAACTCAATTAGCTGAAAGATCAAAACTTCTTCTGGAAACAATCTCCCAAGAACTTGCCGGAAAACGAGTGCTGGCTATTTCCCACGGGGCACTGATTCGAGCTCTAATCTCGATTGCAAGCAACAACGAGCTGCCAAGGGATGGAGAAAGACTCGGTAATGCATCGCTGAATGTTGTGAAGCACGCAGAAAACTCCTGGCAAGTTGTCAACTACTGCCTTGAACCCTTGACCCCCTAAAGTTTTTTCAGAACATCTAGAAGCTGTGAAGCAGATTTATCCCAATCAAAGAAATCTCCTCGGACTCTCGAATTTGCACTAAGTTCGTCCCACATTCCAGGTTTCTCAAGCTCCAGCACTTGTTTTGCAAATAGCTCAGGACTGGTGGCATCAAAGTAGCGCGCCGCGTCCTGAGCTACTTCTCTAAAAATTGGAATGTCTGATAAAACAAGTGGGATTCCATTTCCCATCGCTTCAACTAGCGGTATTCCAAAACCTTCATCCTTGGAAGCTGAGACCAGGGCAAATGCCCCAGCCAGTTCAGAGGCATATTCCAAATCAGTCACTCCGTTTTTGAATGTGACTCTTCTTTCGGCACTTCCGGCTAATTCAAGAAGCCTGGATCTTCGTTTACTTGAAATCTTGCTCAGCAGAACCAGTTCGTAATGCGGTAGCAGCCGCATTGCTTCAACCAAAACTTCGACGTTTTTGTATTCCATGAAGCTGCCCATGTAAACCAACTTGTTTCTAGCTCCCACAGAGGAAGGTCTAGAAGTTTCGTCTTTTCCCGAGCGCGACTCAGGGGCGTTGTAAATCACGTGCACTGTCCGGTTTGTGAGCCTGTTTTTCTCTATGAGATCCTTGCTGGTTTCTGACACAGTCACAACTGCATCTGCTCGGTTTAGAAGTATCCGAACAGGGGTGAAGCTCAAGTGGTACAACCGCCAAGCAAACCGCACCAGAAGTGGAAGAAAAGTTGGGGCCTTGGGGTGGAAGTAGTAAATCAAGTCATGGAGCGTGAGCACGAGTTTGAACTTTTTGCCAAGAGATCCCATAGTTTGCATGGGCGAAAAAACGTGTGTGGCGCCTTTTTTGTTCAGTTTTCGTGCAAGACCCAGTTCGGCTAAAGCATTGGTGGGAGCATTGCCAAGAATGAACTCTGTATCGGCAGGTAGCCACTTGAGTACGCGTTTATCGCAAACAAGTGCAACGATGTCTATCTGCTTGGCCAAAGCGGAGAAAAGCTCAGTTGAGAACCTGGAAATTCCATCGTGATGATCGTTTCGAATGAATCGACAGTCGAAAATCAACTTCATGGCTGATTGTCCAAGAACTCGGTGATAAACCTTGCCGCTTGATCAGGTGCTTCGTAGTGAACAAGGTGGCCAACTCCTGGGATCTCTCGATAAGTCGAATTTGGATACAGTTCGCTCACTCGTCGCTGAGTATTGATGTCTGTAATGTCATCAAGAGTTGCAGCTACCACGAGAACTGGCGATGAGATCAAACCAGCGAGCTTAGATAGGTCCATAGAAATCGAAGCTTCATAGCCTTCTGTTGCGACTTCAACAGTGGCAAAATCGCTGAAGTTGGATAGATGCTGACTGTGGATCCAACGACGAAGGGTTCTTTGTTTTGTTTTGGCCATAACCACACTCATTACCATCACCGCTAGTTTGCTTCGAAGAATCCATTGACCGAGTGCGTTAGGTAGCCCTGATGCCAACGAGTAGTAAAGCTTGGTCAGGTTCGTGAGTGCGGCTCGTTGGCCTTCGAGTGCCGGTGACGACACGGGATTCACAAGTGAGACAGAGATGGGCGTGTTCTGCGTTGAATAGAAACCCACAACCAATGAACCAAAGCTGTGGCCCATCAGATGGGCCTTATCCGTAAGTTGCAGAACCCCAAGGAACTTGTGAAGCCAATCCGAGTAGGCCTGAATCGCGTGCGTGGTTTTCAAGGGCTCCGATTCACCGAATCCCGGTAAATCAGGAATTATCACTCGATACTTAGTCAGCCCAGCAGCGATAGCTTGCAACCCGCGGTGATTTCCTCGGTAGCCATGAATCATCACGAGCGTTTTGTCTGAATGGCCTATTGACGGATACTCGTAGTAAACGCAGAGATTGCCATCAATCTCAGCAGTATGACGAACTGCTTGAGTATCGGCTGATTGATAAAGGTCCTGTGGAAGCACAATGCAAGTCTAGATTGGTTGTTTTCAACACTGAGCTACTTCACCCCTTGAATACCCGTGAGCTGGCTTAGTCTTTGAGTGTGAACGACCAAATGATGTTCGATTTTGTTGACCGCCCTGAATGGTCGAAGGCTATGGCGGTATTTGATCTAGAAACCACTGGTCTAGACCTTCGTGAAGCGCGAATTGTGACCGCCTGCGCAGTCGAGATTGATCAGGACGGCAACATCACGGGAGCAAACAAAGAGTGGCTAGCCGATCCCGGAATTGAGATTCCAGTAGCTGCGTCAAATGTTCATGGTGTGACAACCGAGATTGCAAGAGCCAATGGCAGGCCAGCAAAAGAAGTAGTCGAAGAGCTACTAGAAACCTTGCGCGGTTTTTTTGCCAGAGGACTGCCTGTAGTTGCCTTCAATGCTCCTTACGATTTCACTATCTTGCATTACGAGGCCCTGCGGCACTCCCTAGAGCCAATCCACGAGCCCAGGCCCGTCATCGACCCAATGGTGATGGATAAATTCGTTGACACCTATCGTTCCGGCAAGCGAACCCTTGAGGTTGCATCAAAGATCTATGGCGTCGCACTCGACGACGCTCACAATGCAACGGCTGATGCGGTTGCGGCAGGGCGAGTGGCTCAAGCAATAGCCAAAAAATATGCGGGAGAATTGCCTGAGGATTTAGATTCGTTGCACGATTCACAAATTGAGTGGAGTGCTAATCAGGATGCTTCTTACGAGAAGTTCAGAAGAGGCACTACGCCCGATTTCACGATCCAGCGAGGCTGGCCGCTAAAGCTTTAAGCGCCGAAGTTCTTGTATCGAGCGTTAAAGCGCTCTACGCGACCGGCAGCATCCATAATTCTCTGCTTACCTGTGTAGAAAGGGTGCGAAGCGGAAGAGATTTCAACATCGAATACTGGGTATTCCTGTCCGTCTTCCCACTTGATGGTCTTGGTGCTGGAAAGAGTCGAACGAGTTAGAAAACTTTCACCAGAGGCTAGGTCGCGGAAAACAACTGCCTGGTAAGTTGGGTGGATTTCTGACTTCATGTTCGTTTACTTTCTAGAAAGGGGCTTTTGTTGCCCGTTTCGGCAACTTCCCCACTATACCAGAGCCGAAACCTTGAAAACTAGGACTTAATTCTTTGCCCTGACCCTGAATCTCTCGCCATCCTTGGATACTTCAAGGCCAAAGCCAAAGGCGCCCGAGATCTTCTCGGTAGTCAGGGTACTGTCTATCTCACCAGCGGCGTAGACCTGTCCCCTTGAGAGTATTAGGGCATGGGTGAAGCCCTTGGGAATCTCTTCAATGTGATGGGTGACCATGATGATCGCCGGTGCGCTTGGAGCGGAGGCATAGTTTCCAAGAACCGAGATGGTGTGTTCTCGGGCGGCCATGTCCAGGCTAGCAACCGGTTCGTCGAGCAGGAGAAGTTCAGGATCTGGCATCACAGATCGGGCTATTTGAGCCCTCTTGCGTTCCCCGTCACTCAAAGTACCGAATGGCCGATCGGCAAGCTCGTCGAGTTGCCATTCAGCCAAAACTCGCCGGGCTCTGCGCTCATCGACATCGTCGTACTTTTCGTTCCAGCGTCCGGTAATTCCGTAGCTTGCTGTCATGACGGCGTCTAGAACGGTTTCTGAATTAGGAATGTGGACGCTCATTGCATTTGAGGCGAATCCGATACGGGTGCGAAGTTCGAATACGTTGACTTCACCCAGGGTCGAGCCGAGAAGCTTTGCGGTTCCTGTGGAGGGGTGAATTTGAGACGCTGCGACCCTAAGCAAGGTGGTTTTTCCTGCGCCATTTGGCCCAACGATCACCCATCGCTGGTTGGAATGGACCTGCCAGTCAACATTGTTAAGAATGGGCCTTTGGTCCCTTAGGACAGTGACGTTGTTGAAATCAAGAACGAGGCTCATGGTTCGAGCCTAGAGGATTCAGGCCAGCCAGCTTAGGTAGAGCGTTGATGTTTCTCGGAAATTTCAGCCCTCCCGTGGTTCCTTGATCTGGAGTTTTGCGAATCTAAGAGCAAAGGGCATGTCGTCAGGCATCACCGATTCCTGAATCTGCTCTAACATCGTGACTATGGAAGCTCCTCGAATCTTTGGGATGGTCACGACTTGAGTGTTCTGGTAGTGATGGATGTTGACTCCACCCTCATTCAACAAGAAGTCATTGAACTATTGGCTGACTATGCGGGCGTTATGCCTGAAGTGAAGAAGATAACTGAGCAGGCTATGTCGGGAGAGTTGGATTTCAAGCAAGCCCTCGAGAGAAGGGTCAGTCTTCTTGAGGGTCTATCCGATGAGATCTTTCAATGGTTGAAACCTAAAATTGAATTGACTCCAGGAGTTCCGGAACTCATTGCCGCAGTACACAGGTTAGGTGGAAAGATTGGCGCAGTGAGCGGGGGCTTCAGCCAGGTTCTTGAGCCTCTGGCTGATGAGATTGGCTTGGATTACTGGATGGCAAACAACCTCGAAGTATTGAACGGAAAACTAACTGGCTCCATGATCGGTGCAGTTATTGACGCCGAAGCGAAGGCAACGGCCCTAAAAAGCTGGGCTGCTGAAAGCGGCATAGAACTTGAACAAACGATTGCAATCGGTGACGGTGCGAACGACATACAGATGTTGCAATGTGCTGGGTATGCAGTCGCCTTTAGACCAAAGCTGGTTCTAAGGCAGTACGCCGATCTTGTGATTGAAGAGAATTCTTTGTTCTCACTTATCGAGAAACTGGACTCACGCGCCGGTTGAGTGAAGTCCGCCGTCGACGTGAATCATTTCGCCTGTTGTTGCAGGGAACCAGTCCGATAGCAAAGCGATGATTCCTCGAGCGGCTGTCTCTGTGTTAGTCAGGTCCCATCCAAGAGGTGCTCGGTCTGTCCACAACTCCTCCATGGTGGCAAATCCAGGAATTCCCTTGGCCGCGGTTGTGCGCAATGGACCAGCAGAAATTAGATTGACTCGAATTCCATCCTTGCCAAGGTAGCGAGCAAGATATCTTGAAGTGGATTCAAAAGCAGCTTTTGCTACCCCCATCCAGTCGTAGACAGGCCATGACACTGTTGCGTCAAAAGTGAGGCCAACCACTGAAGAAGGGTTCTTCAAAACCGGTTTTGCAGCCATGGTGATTGATTTGAGTGAATAGGCAGAAACTTCGACTGCGGTAGAAACATCCGACCAGGGGGTTTCTAAGAAGTTTCCACCAAGAGCTGTTTGTGGGGCAAAGGCGATTGCATGAACGATGCCATCAATGGAATCAAAGTGTTCCTTGATTCTGCCTGACAGCGCGGCCAGGTCTTCCTCGCTGGTTGCATCCAGCTCAATAACTGGTGCAGGCTTTGGGAGACGCTCAGAGATCTTGCTTGTAATTGGAAGCATTCGCCCAAAGGAAGAAAGAATCACTTGTGCGCCTTGCTCTTGAGCAAGCTTCGCTACTGAAAACGCAATTGAGGCTTCAGTGAGAACACCCGTGACCAGTATCTTCTTGCCTTCTAGAATTCCCATTCGCTGCTCCTTGTTTTCGTGGTTCGAACTGTCATCTCAGTGAACTAAGTACTTAGTGTCCCATTCCAAGACCACCATCAACAGGAATTACCGCTCCTGAAATGTACGATGCGTCATCGCTTGCTAGCCAAAGGCAGACTTTTGCTACCTCCGCTGGACTTGCGAAGCGGCCAGCCGGAATTCTTGCCAAATAGTCTTTTTGCTGCTGTTCAGACAGTTCGGCGGTCATGTCAGTGTCTATAAAACCTGGCGCCACTACGTTGGCAGTGATTCCCCGCCCGCCTAGTTCTCGGGTAAGAGATCGGGCCATTCCGACCAAAGCTGACTTGGAGGCTGAATAGTTAATCTGGCCTGGAGAGCCCAATAGGCCAACAACTGAACCAATTAGTAAGACACGTCCGAATCGTTGTTTGATCATGGATTTGGTGGCACGCTTCAGGACCCTGAAAACACCATTCAAGTTCGTATCGATGACTTGCTCGAAGTCCTCGTCACTCATCCGCATTAGCAATGTGTCTTTTGCTATCCCGGCGTTGGCTACCAGTACTTCGATTGGTCCGAGATTTCTTTCAACTTCTTCAATAGCCGCGTCTAAGGACGCTGCATCTAGAACATCAGCCTTAACGGCAAGAGAACCTTCCGGACCTGAACCAGAGCGAACAGTGACCGCTACTTTATGACCTGCCGCGATGAACTCTTCAGCTATGGCATAGCCGATACCACGGTTTCCGCCAGTGATTAGAACTACTCTTGAGTTAGACATCAAGATATCCTTAGCCTTTCGGGAATAGCAGCCCAGCCATGTGGTTTGAACTAAATGAAGTCTAGCCTTAGCCTTGAAATGTCATGATTTATAGCAAGAAGGTTGCGTTGGAAAAGCCCCAGAGCATCACTACCGTTGGCCAGTCGCCTGACTCCGAGCGGAACTCACGCATGGTGAAATATCTCATCGCCATGACAATCCGCGTCGTTTGCATTGTTTCTGCCATCTTTGTCGAAGGCTGGCTAATGTGGCTTTGCTTCGCAGGGGCCATATTCTTGCCTTACTTCGCTGTTGTAATTGCCAACGCCCAGGCTCCAAAATCAAGCACGATGAATCCAGTGACAGTTGTGGCTAAACCAATTTCTGTAGATCTCGGTGCGCAGTTCAAGAAGCCTTAGTCCTTGACTGAACAACTAGCGGCTAAATGCTCTCGAGCTGGATGCACTCTTCCAGCGACTCGCTCCTTAGTTTGGGCTAATCCAAGAGTTCACCAAAATGGCCGCACTAAGACTTGGCTATCGTGCGATCAGCACCAGGATTACCTGCGAAACTATCTTGAGGATCGTTCATTTCTTCTCGAAGTTAGGCAATGCGAGTGAACTTGATGTCAAAATCGTGGCTTCGTTGGCTATCTTGGTTTCTGTTTGCCAGTTTGTTTGCTGCTGCCTGCGTCGGTCTAGCTAGCTGGCAGTTTGATCGTCGCGATCAGGCCGTCTCAAAGATTCAGCGCATGGTTGATAACTACGAGAGACCAGCGATTTCATTTGATTCAATCTCTAGCCTTCCTCTCGCGGACGTGACTTCGTTTGAATGGACCCCCGTTGAGCTAACCGGAACATACCTAACAAGCCAAGAACTGCTTGTGCGTAATCGGCCGATCGCAGGTCAACCCGGGTTCATACAGTTGATTCCTTTCCAACTGGCTAACGGCGAGATAGTAATAATTGAGCGTGGCTGGATTCCAGCTAACTCAGAGCTAGAGCCTGCCACTTCGATGACTCCTTCAGAACAGCCAAAGACATTAATCGCACGCGTTCGACTAAGCGAACTTACTCCGAACCGCAACTCCCCCGAAGGTTTTGCAACCAGTATTCATCTCGAGTCCCTGGAAAACACGTTAGGTGTTCCCTTGGAGCAGGAGTTTTATCTTCGAGTAATCTCCGAAAACCCAAGTGAGGCAACTTCGCCGCAACCATTAAGTAAGCCAACCCTTGATGAGGGCAATCACCTGAGCTATGCAGTTCAATGGATTCTTTTTGCACTTATGGGTTTCTTCGCTCTGTTCTGGGCGATTAGACAAGAACAAGAATATCGCCGCATTGATAGAGACCCAACGTATGTTCCAAGATCCAAGCGGAACCGAAAACGCACCGACGGTGACATTGAAGATGAGCTTCTAGACGCAAGAAACTAGCTCAGCGAGATTAGATCGGCGTATTGATCCGACCAGTGGTCTTCTGTTCCGTCGGGAAGAATCAGGACTCTTTCCGGATTCAACGCCAGCGCAGCACCTTCATCGTGGGAAACCAAGACCACTGCCCCAGTAAAGCTTGCAAGGGCACTCAAGATTTCCTTTCGAGAAGCTGGGTCTAAGTTGTTAGTCGGCTCATCGAGAAGAAGCACATTCGCTGATGAGACAACTAGTGAAGCTAGAGCAAGCCGAGTCTTTTCCCCACCGCTTAGTACTGATGCTTTCTTGTTTACGTCGTCGCCACTAAACAGGAACGAACCCAGAACCTTTCGTGTGTCAGCATCACCCAAATGCGGTGCCGAGCGCTGCATGTTCTCAAGAACGGTTCGATTAACGTCCAGCGTCTCATGTTCCTGGGCGTAGTAGCCGATCTTTAAACCATGGCCTGGTTCGATCTGCCCGGTGTCGGGTTTATCGATACCTGCAAGCATTCGCAGTAGGGTTGTTTTCCCGGCGCCATTAAGTCCAATGATTACCACCTTTGACCCGCGGTCGATAGCTAGATCCACCGCGGTAAATATCTCAAGTGATCCATAGCTTTTGCTCAGCCCCGAAGCCATCAATGGTGTCTTGCCACATGGAGCAGGATCAGGAAAGCGGATTTTCGCAACGCGATCGGTTTGTCCGACATCCTCTAGATCATCGAGAAGTTTCTGTGCTCTCCTGGCCATCTGCTGCGCAGCAACGGCCTTAGTGGCTTTAGCGCCAAACTTCGCAGCTTGCAGACTTAGGGTCGCAGCCTTCTTCTCTGCGTTGGCTCTCTCGCGCTTTCGTCGTTCTTCGTCTGATTCACGCTGTTTGAGGTACGCCTTCCATCCCATGTTGTAGATGTCGATTACCTGGCGATTAGCATCCAGATAGAAAACGCGGTTTACAGTACTTTCAACAACATCGATGTCGTGACTGATAACGATCAGACCACCCTGGTAGCTTCTAAGAAAATCCCTCAGCCAAACTACCGAGTCTGCGTCCAAGTGGTTAGTCGGTTCGTCAAGCAGCATTGTTTCGGCATCCGAGAACAGTATTCGAGCAAGCTCCACTCGTCTACGCTGACCTCCTGACAAGGTCTTTAGTGGCTGACTAAGTATTCTTTCTTCAATTCCAAGATTGCTGGCAATTGCAGCTCCTTGAGCCTCTGCCGAGTAGCCCCCTGCGGCTTGAAATCTCTCTTCAAGTTTTGAGTACTTGGACATGGCGGCTTCGGCTTGTGCTCCAGTTGCTGTCGACATTGCTTCAGCACTTGTGCCGAGTTGCCGAAGAAGATCCCCTAACCCCCTCGCGTTAAGTATTCGATCTCTTGCGAGCTCTTCTGGATCGCCGGTTCTTGGGTCTTGTGGCAAGTAGCCAATTTCACCAGTACGTTCAACACTCCCCGCACTGGGTGGGCCGTCGCCAGCCAGAATCTTGGTAAGTGTGGTTTTTCCAGCGCCGTTTCTGCCCACTAACCCGATTTTGTCGCCGGACGCGACGCGGAAGTTCACGCCACTCATGAGTGTTCGAGCCCCAATGGTTATCTCCAGGTCTTTCACAATAAGCAAGAGCTGGTCCTTTGGGTGGATGTACTAGCAAAGCCTTTAGTCTACAATCGACAATAACCGCTGGCCACTCTGACGAAGAAGAGGATTCCAAATGTCTATACAGCTATCAGCTAGACCAACACTGATTGACAGAGTGGTTCCAAGAAGTCTCTCAACCGATATTGCGCTGATCTTTGCAGGTGCCGTTCTTACGGCAATCGCAGCTCAAATCGCAATACCAATGTGGCCTGTTCCCATAACTGGCCAGACCTTTGCAGTTCTGCTGGTTGGAGCCGTGCTTGGCGCTTCCCGTGGTGCTTTGTCGATGATTACTTACTTTTCTATGGGTGCTGCTGGTCTACCGGTGTTCACCGGAGCGGTCGCTGGAATCACTTTCGGGACAACGTTTGGATACTTGGTCGGCTTCATTGCAGCAGCTGCTGTGGTTGGATGGCTTGGCCAGCTCCACTGGCACAAGAAAGTCTCTGGTGTGATTGCGAGCTTTTTTATTGGTAATGCCGTTATCTACCTGTTCGGACTACCATGGCTTGCTTTTGCACTTGCAAACTTAGGTCTGGCAAGCGACTTGGGTGCAGTTGTGGCTGCGGGGCTTGTTCCGTTTCTAGTTGGAGACGCCATCAAGATGGCCTTGGCAGCAGCGGCTTTACCGCTGGCCTGGAAGTATCTCGGAACTAAATAGAGAATCCGATTGCGCGCATCTGCTCGCGACCGTCATCTGTGATCTTTTCTGGACCCCATGGCGGCATCCATACCCAGTTGATTCGGAAAGCGTCCACAACGCCATCCAAAGCTTCTGCGGTTTGCTCCTCCAGGACATCGGTTAATGGGCAACCAGCGGATGTCAGTGTCATGTTGATGAGTAGTGATTCATCTTCATCGGCAAGCTCGAGTCCGTAGATAAGCCCGAGATCAACGATGTTGACACCAATTTCCGGGTCAATTACTTCCTTAAGCGCTTCTTCTACTTTGTCGTAGAGAACGGGTTCTAATTCTCTTGGCATGTTAGGCGTTCACGTATCTGTCGTAGCCATCAGCTTCTAGTCTGTCGGCAAGCTCCGAACCGCCCTGCTCAGCGATTTTTCCAGCCACGAAGACGTGGACGAAGTCAGGTTTGATGTAGTTGAGAATGCGGGTGTAGTGGGTGATTAGCAAAACACCCATGCTGTTTTCCGCCTTGATGCGGTTTACGCCCTCTGCGACTACGCGCAAGGCGTCAACGTCAAGTCCCGAGTCTGTTTCGTCTAGAACAGCCATTTTTGGCTTAAGTAGTTCCATTTGCAAAATCTCATGGCGCTTTTTCTCTCCACCAGAAAAACCCTCGTTCACGTTTCGCTCCGTGAATGCTGAATCCATCTTTAGCTTTTCCATGGCGGTTCTGACATCTGCGACCCAACCGCGAAGGGCGGGGGCTTTTCCGTCGACAGCAGTCTTCGCAGTGCGAAGAAAGTTTGAAACACTAACGCCTGGAATTTCAACCGGATATTGCATGGCGAGGAACAATCCAGCACGAGCTCGCTCGTCAACCGACATCTCAAGCACGTTTTTTCCATCCAGCAGAATCTCACCCTTGGTGACTTCATACTTTGGGTGACCGGCTATCGAGTAAGCCAGAGTTGACTTTCCAGATCCGTTTGGACCCATGACGGCATGAGTCTCACCGCTTTTGATGACCAGGTCCACTCCACGGAGGATTTCCTTGGTGCCTTGCTCAGTTTCAACCGAGACGTGTAGGTTCTTGATTTCTAGTGTCGCCATGTGTTTACTCCGTGTCCTTGTCGTACTCGATAAATACTTCGCCATTTTCAACCAACACTTCATAAACTGCCACTGGCTCATAGGCAGGAAGATTCAACGGTGCGCCGGTCTCCAGCGAGAATTTTGCTCCATGCGCCCAGCACTCGATGGTTTCGTCGTCGACGAATCCTTCGCTAAGTGAAATTTCTCCGTGAGAGCATTTATCAGCCAAAGCCTTGAACTCGCCTTTTTTGGTATGAATCAGGGCTATTGCATCATCACCAATTTTTATGCGAAGCGCCTTGCCCGGTTTGATGTCCTCAACCTTGCAGATCATAAGTGCCATTAGCTTGCGCTCCTCTCAAGTTCATCTTCGATAGAGGCTGCTAGACGCTCTTCCAGCTCTGGCACTCCAATTTGCTGGACTACCTCCATTAGAAAGCCTCGCACCACTAGGCGTCTTGCCTCAAACTCAGATAGACCACGAGCCTGAAGGTAAAACAGCTGTTCGTCATCAAATCGCCCGGAAGCACTTGCGTGACCCGCTCCTTGAATTTGACCGGTTTCAATCTCGAGGTTTGGAACCGAGTCAGCTCTGGCTCCGTCGGTTAGTAGCAAGTTTCGGTTCAATTCGTAGGTGTCTGTGCCTTCGGCTGCCGCACGAATCAAAACATCTCCAACCCAAACGGTGTGAGCCTTGGCACCTTGAAGGGCACCTTTATAGGTCACTCGAGACTTGCAGTTTGGAGCCGAGTGATCAACAAAAATTCTATGTTCTAGGTACTGACCCGCATCCGCGAAGTACAGTCCGTATAGCGCTGCATCTCCACCAGGCGCTCCAAAGTAGGCAGAAGGAGTCATGCGGACTACTGCTCCACCCAAAGTAACCATGACGTGCTTGAAGGTTGAGTTGCGACCCAGCATCGCGTACTGAGCACCGTTATGAATTGATCCTGCGTTCCAATCCTGGATTGAAACTACGGTGAGCTTAGCTTCGTCTTCCAAAACAAATTCGATGTTCTCGGACAAAGTTGCATCACCACGGTGATCTATTACAACAACAGCGTCTGAGCCTTTCTTGGCTTCAACGATGATGTGAAGTGCTGCCGGGTCTGCAGAAAGAGAGGTAATGGTAAGAGTGCTCTGGGCTGAATTGGTGGCAGATGACGATATGGAAACAAGGTAACCAGCTTTAGCTGCTTCCCAACCAGCTGCTGCTACTCGGTCCTCAGGGATTCCAGCAAAGCCGAAAAGTTTGTGATCAGAATCTATCCACGAGCTTTCCACCCCATCGGCTAACTTGGCTTCGATGTCGCCGGAGAATTCATCAAGGGAGTCTTGGTCTAATCCCCCTAGGCGATCAGCCGAAATGTAGCGCCACTGCTCCTCGCGGGTTGATATCTCCTCAAAGTCGGAAAGCTTGGTCGACTTTGGTCTTTCGGACCGGGTCTGAATTGGAACACCAAAGCCATGGCTGTGCTCCGACAACCCATGCTGAGCTGTCTTGGTTGCTTCGCTCACTAGCCGACGGCCCCTTCCATCTGCATCTCGATTAGCTTGTTTAGCTCGAGTGCATATTCCATCGGCAATTCCTTAGCGATTGGTTCAATGAACCCTCGGACGATCATGGCCATCGCTTCATCTTCTGGCATTCCTCGTGACTGCAAGTAAAACAACTGCTCTTCACTCACTCGTGAAACTGTGGCTTCATGCCCCATTGACACATCGTCTTCACGGACGTCCACTGAGGGGTAAGTATCCGAACGAGATATTGTGTCTACCAAAAGTGCGTCACAGCGGACTGTGTTAGCGCTGTGGTGAGCCCCTGGGTTCACTCTGATTTCTCCGCGATAAGAAGTTCTTCCGCCACCGCGAGCAATAGACTTGGAGACAATCGATGAGGATGTGTAGGGAGCAAGGTGGATCATCTTTGCTCCAGCGTCTTGGTGCTGACCTTCTCCAGCAAAGGCAACTGAGAGAGTTTCGCCTCGAGCACGCTCACCGGCAAGAATCACTGACGGGTACTTCATGGTGACCTTGGATCCGATGTTTCCATCAATCCACTCCATGGTTGCACCCTCATGAGCGATGGCTCGCTTGGTTACGAGGTTGTATACGTTGTTGGACCAGTTCTGAATTGTTGTGTAGCGTACACGCGCGCCCTTTTTCACAATAATCTCCACTACTGCTGAGTGAAGCGAATCGGACTTATAAACCGGAGCGGTGCATCCTTCGATGTAATGCACGTATGAATCCTCGTCAGCGATTATCAGTGTTCTTTCGAACTGGCCCATGTTTTCAGTGTTGATTCTAAAATATGCCTGAAGTGGGATCTCAACCTGGACACCTTTTGGCACGTACACGAATGACCCACCGGACCAAACCGAAGTGTTTAGCGCTGCAAACTTGTTGTCCCCAGCCGGGATGACGGTTCCGAAGTACTCTTTGAATATCTCGGGGTGCTCCTTGAGCGCAGTATCGGTGTCCAGGAAGATGACACCTTTTCTCTCAAGTTCCTCATTGATCTGGTGGTACACGACTTCGGATTCGTACTGGGCTGCAACACCAGCAACCAAGCGCTGACGCTCAGCTTCTGGGATACCAAGTTTCTCGTAAGTGTTTTTGATTTCTTCTGGAAGATCTTCCCAAGTCTGAGCCTGGCGCTCGGTCGAGCGAACAAAGTATTTGATGTTGTCGAAATCGATTCCTGACAGGTCTGAGCCCCAGGCCGGCATTGGCTTCTTGAGGAAGTATTCATAGCCTTTAAGTCTGCGATCAAGCATCCACTGTGGTTCTGACTTCAGACCTGAGATGTTCCGAACAACTTCTTCGCTGATGCCACGCTTTGCTGTGGCGCCAGCGTCGTTCCCATCTGACCAGCCGTACTCGTAGGTACCAAGGCTGTCCAGCTCGGGACGCTCGATGATGTTCTCAGTCAATTAGGACCCCTCTGGTAGATGTGATATCTCGGTACAACCCGCCTCGGCTTCGAGGAATTCCCGCAAAAAACCATGCGAAACTTGTGTTGAGCATAACTTTACCAAAATTGCCACCCAAACAGCCCAAAAAAGAAAGGCGCCGAGGCGGACATGAAGCTAGTTCAAGCCATTTTCTCCCCAAAGCGTCTAAAGCTCTATGCCTGGGCATCTTTGATAAGTCAGATCCTGATTGTCGTCACCGGTGGTTTGGTTCGTCTCACCGGCTCTGGCCTTGGCTGCCCAACTTGGCCAAGATGCACCGAAGATTCATTTGTCACGGTTCCCGAGATGGGTTGGCACGGGATTATTGAATTTGGTAATCGACTTCTGACTTTCGTTCTAATTGTCATCGCGCTATTTACCTTCATCGTTGTTAGAAGGACCTTAAAAACTTTCCGAAAAGGTCTGACTTGGCCCGCGTTGCTACTCGGTCTTGGAATCATCGCTCAAGCACTGCTAGGCGGACTGACTGTTTTGACAGGACTTAATTCATGGGTTGTTGGAGCTCACTTCCTGCTGTCAGGGGTGCTGATTTCTTTCGCTGCCGTATTGGTGTGGAGGGTCTATTCGCCCTTACATCTCCCCTTGAGCTACACCGCTGTTGTCTTAGCTTGGCCGATTTTTGTTATCGGCTGGGTGACGGTTGTGATCGGAGTTATCGTCACAGGTGCCGGCCCTCACGCAGGTGATGCAACTACTCCCAGAAACGGGTTTGATCTAGAAGTTTGGCAGCACTACCACTCATGGCCTGCATACATCACAACCGGTCTGGTCGCAATCGCGCTTGTTTTGGTTTGGCTCAAGTTGGAAACAGACCAGCTTCGCAATCCTTCAGTCAAAGCCCTAGGGACTCTTTTCATCAGTCTTGCCCTCCAGGCAATTCTTGGGGTTGTTCAATCGAATCTCGGCGTGCCAGCTCTGATGGCTGGAGCACACATGTTTGGTGCTGCGCTTATCATCGCACTACTCACTTTTCAGCTGCTTGCGCTTCGTTCCAAGTATCAAAGATCGGTACAGATCTAGATGGCCAGAATCTTTTGGTTTAGACGCGATCGTAGACTTCAGGACAACATCGCACTTAATTCATGCGCTAAAGCTGCTATTGCCGATGGCGATAGGACCGTAATCCCCGTTTACTGGTTCAACGCTTCAGAATACGAAGGGCTAAGTGGACTAAGACAACACTCACTTACCGAATCCCTAAAGTCATTAGACGAATCCTTGGATTCGAACCTTGAAGTGATTTCCAGTGTAGAGATGAGCTCTCTTGTTGATTTTGCACAAAAACACAAAGTCTCCTTTATACATGCCACAGAAAGCTTTGATCCTGAAGGTATGGCTGAGCAGAAGAGCTTGAAATCAAAACTAAAGGGCATAGGCATTGAACTCGTTTTAGAAGATTCCTATTACGCGGTAAAGCCCGGAACTGTCCAAAAGCCAACTGATGGCACTGCTTATCGGGTATACACGCCCTTTTACAAAGCTTGGTATCAAATTGGTTGGCAGGCTCCAGTCAAACTGACTAAGGGCTTTATTTGGAAATCACGATCATCGAAATCTGGCATCCCCAAACCTACAAAATCAGCCTCCTTTGTTGTAAGGGCAGGTGAACAGTTTGCATTGGAAACATTCAAGAAATTCCAAAAGCGAGCACTTGACGAATACTCAGAGAATAGAAATCGGCCAGACATCTCTGGTACGTCGAATCTTTCCCACGCGCTAGCTCATGGAGAGATCCATCCAAGGACATTACTTGCCCCACTCTCCGAGCAGGATGGGCACACAGTTTTCAGAAAGGAGATCGCTTGGCGAGAGTTCTATGCGGATGTCCTGTTTAGAAACCCTCACACCCTCGATGACTACTACGAACCGCGATTCAAAGCCATGCGTTACGATACCGGCACGAAAGCCAAGGCCAAGTTGGAACGTTGGCAGACGGGTACAACTGGTTTTCCGATGGTTGACGCGGGGATGCGGCAGCTTGCGCAAACTGGTTGGATGCACAACCGGGTCCGCATGATTGTTGCTTCGTTCCTGGTTAAGGACTTACATCTCGAGTGGCAACTTGGCGCTAAGTGGTTTGAGCAGAACTTGACTGATTTTGACCCAGCATCAAACTCACACGGATGGCAGTGGACCGCAGGCTGTGGCACCGATGCCTCCCCTTACTACCGGGTATTCAACCCCATTCTTCAGGGCTACAAATTTGATCCTGAGGGTAAGTACGTGCGCAAGTTCATCCCAGAGCTTTCACACCTTCAAGGTGCTGAGGTTCATGAACCGTGGCTGCTGGTTGATGGTCTAGCCACCGGATACCCAGAGCCGATGCTAGATCACAGCACCGAACGTGACGAATCTCTAGCTCGTCTAGAGGAAATTAAAGTGAAGTAACGGATCTATCGCTATCGCAACAAAAAGCACAGTTAGATAACTGATTGATCCATGGAACAAACGCATTGGGTTTGAAATCTCCCCCACAATGGCTTGCCTGTAAAGTCGGTATGACTCCACTACGAACCAGGCCCCAGTAATCAAGGTCGTGATCGTGTAGACAAGCCCCATCGAAGCAACGGGAATCAAAAGCAGCGTGGATGCAACTAGCGCCCAGGCATAAAGAATTATCTGGACTCCGACTGTTTGATTGTTGCGAACAACTGGAAGCATTGGCACTCCGGCGTCGGTGTAGTCCTGTTTGTAGCGAAGTGAAAGCGGCCAGTAGTGCGGCGGGGTCCACAAGAAGATGATCAAGAACAGTACCCAAGCCGCTGGCGCAAGTTCATTTGTCACAGCCGCCCAGCCAATCAGTACGGGCATCGAACCTGCGGCACCGCCCCAAACGATGTTCTGGGGAGTGCGGCGCTTCAGTAAAAGCGTGTAGACAAAAACGTAGAACAGGATTGCCGCAAGAGACAACGTAGCGGCCAAAATATTCACGAGCAGTCCAAGCCAAACCACCGACAGTACACCTAGACCCCAAGCAAACCAATAGGCCTCGCGTTTGGTAAGTTCCCCGGTGACCAGTGGCCTGCCTTTAGTCCGACCCATGATCTTGTCGATATCGGCATCTATGTAGCAGTTGAAAGAGTTAGCGCTGCCGGCGCTGAAGGCTCCACCAATCACAGTTGCAAGGATCAACCAGATGTCCGGGATGCCCTGTTGAGCCAAAATCATGGTTGGGACTGTCGAAACTAGCAATAGTTCGATGACTCGGGGCTTGGTCAGCTCGAAGTACGCCTTCGCCTTACGCCAAATGTTTGGGCGTGGTCGCGTGATATCCGGTGCTGAAGTAGTCATGATTTGGTTCAAGTCTAAGCTCAAATTCGCGCCCTCAGGCTCCCAAGGTTCTCAAGGTCGTTGAGTGTAAAGTTAGGTAAAAGTGTTGTCGGTTAGCGGTGTTCTCAGCCACGGCACTTAGCCAGGCAGCAAGTTGTGGCCTGTCCTTATCTGCGGATTGAAACGAAGGATGTAAGAGCCCTTGAGCGAATTTACTTGGACCGACCTTGATAGAAAGGCCGTCGACACAGCTCGCGTTCTGGCAGCAGATGCGGTTGAAAAGGTAGGAAATGGGCATCCCGGGACAGCTATTAGCCTTGCTCCAGTCGCACACTTGCTATTTCAAAAGGTAATGCGCCACGATCCTTCTAATCCAGAGTGGTTTGGTAGAGATCGATTCATTCTCAGCGTCGGTCATTCTTCGTTGACTCTTTACAATCAGCTGTACTTAGGTGGTTTTGGTCTTGAACTTGATGACATCAAAGCTCTTCGCACTTGGGATTCACTGACTCCTGGCCATCCTGAATACGGTCACACAAAAGGTGTTGAAATCACCACAGGTCCACTCGGCCAAGGTCTAGCCTCGGCAGTCGGCTTTGCCTACTCGGCAAGATTCGAACGGGGTCTTTATGACCCAGACGCGAAAACGGGCAGCTCAGCATTTGATCACCACATCTACTGCATTGCTGGAGACGGAGACATGCAGGAAGGTGTCACCGCTGAAGCTTCTTCACTGGCCGGACATCAGCAGCTAGGAAACTTGATTGTTCTTTACGATTCAAATCAGATTTCGATCGAAGACGATGTGAACATTGCGTTCACTGAGAATCTTGAGGATCGCTACAGAGCCTATGGTTGGCACGTCCAAACTGTCGACTGGAAGAAAACCGGCGAATACGTCGAGGATGTCAACGAGCTATACAACGCCATACAGTCCGCCAAGTCAGTGCTGGATAAGCCATCATTGATAACCATTAGAACCATTATCGGTTGGCCATCCCCTGGAAAACAGAACACCGGCAAGATTCATGGCTCAGCCTTAGGTCAAGAAGAACTTGCGGGTCTAAAAAAGGCTCTTGGCTTTGATCCAACAAAGACTTTTGAAGTCTCTCCTGAAGTTATTGAATACACCAGATCGCTTGCTGACCGATCCAGATCAGCAATTTCGCAATGGCAGTCTTCGTTTGATTCATGGTCTGCTGCAAATCCGGCAGCCAGGGCTTTGTTCGACAGGCTACAAAAAGGCGAAACCCCGACCGAGCTCGTTGGCGCTCTGCCAACTTTTGACTCGGGTAGTGAGGTCTCGACCAGGGCAGCTTCAGGTAAAGTCCTAAACGCGATTGCTGCAGTGATGCCCGAGTTGTGGGGAGGTTCCGCAGACCTTGCTGAATCAAATAACACCACAATCGCCGGGGCCAAATCATTCGTGCCTGCTATCCATTCAACTCATGAATGGAAGGGTGACAGCTATGGTCGCGTGATGCACTTTGGTATTAGAGAGCACGCAATGGGCTCAATCTTGAACGGTATCGCGCTACATGGAAAGACCCGTTCTTATGGTGGAACATTCCTCATATTTAGCGATTACATGAGGCCTGCTGTTCGTTTGGCCGCTTTGATGAAGGTTCCCTCTATTTTTGTTTGGACACATGACTCTGTTGCTCTTGGCGAAGATGGTCCAACTCACCAGCCAATTGAACAACTAGCAACTCTTAGAGCTATTCCAGGGCTAGACATCGTAAGACCAGCAGATGCGAACGAAGTAAGTTTCGCTTGGAAGAAGATTCTTGAGCGTCGCCTTGGCCCAGCCGGTATCGCTTTGACTAGGCAGAACGTTCCTGTTTTCAACAGAGAGTCTCCTGACGAAACTGGAGTGGTCTACGCCGCAGCAAGCAGCACAGAAAAGGGCGCCTACGTTCTTGCCGAAGCATCCAACAAATCGCCGGAAATGATTTTGATCGCAACCGGGTCTGAGGTCCAGTTAGCAATCACAGCTCGTCTTGAACTTGAAAGAGCAGGCATACCTACTCGCGTTGTCTCAGCACCATGCCTTGAATGGTTCGAGGAGCAGACTGAAGTATATAGAGAGTCGGTCCTTCCAAGTTCAGTCAAGGCAAGAGTGTCTGTTGAAGCAGGTCTTTCTCTTGGGTGGGGGAAGTACGTGGCCGATGGGCGAAGTGTCTCGATAGAGCATTTCGGAGCCTCAGC
>CAEZVT010000001.1_pt1 | contig 70162 bp, 65 predicted proteins | sample 7264811 | NCBI WGS metagenome assembly CAEZVT01 (sample SAMEA6813862, study PRJEB35770) | uncultured Micrococcales bacterium | biome: Freshwater; feature: Freshwater reservoir; material: water | place: Czech Republic | collected 2017-07-26 | depth 0.5m m | reverse complement strand
GCCCACAACAGTCTTAGGTAGTCATGAATCTCAGTGATTGTTCCAACTGTTGAGCGAGGGTTTCTGTTAGTTGACTTCTGGTCAATCGAAACTGCTGGAGAAAGACCCTCAATGAAATCGACGTCTGGTCTATCCACCTGACCCAGGAACTGCCTGGCGTAAGCAGATAGGGATTCCACGTACCTGCGCTGACCTTCGGCGAATATAGTGTCAAATGCGAGCGATGATTTTCCTGATCCAGATAAACCGGTAAAGACCACCAATGAGTTTCGAGGCATCTCGACAGTGATGTTCTGAAGGTTGTGAACTCTGGCTCCCTTAACGACAAGGAGGGCCTGGGATTGGTCAGTCTGGGGATTCACGTCTACCAGCCTAACCCTGCTGTGACGGTCAACTTAGATGTGTCCAGCCTTCTTCATCTGGCGTAGTTCATGTTTGAGTTCCCCAATTTCATCGCGGAGTCTTGCCGCAAGCTCAAACTGAAGCTCCTTGGCGGCATGCCTCATTTGGGCATCCAGGTCGATGACCACCGACATAATCTCGTCCTCGGCCATTGCCGCGATGCCACGTTTAGACCTGAGAGGAACTGCTTGTTTCTTTCGCCCCTTTGCTTGGCCAAGTTCCGCAATCAACTCGGCGGTGTCGAGTTCCTCTCTCTCTAACTGGTCGGTTATGTCGATGATCTTCTTCTGAAGAGGTTGTGGATCAACACCCATTTCTTTGTTGTAGGCAACTTGCTTTGCTCGTCTACGGGTGGTCTCGTCGATGGCCTTCTTCATGGAGTCGGTAAGGTTGTCACCGTACATGTGGACCTCTCCACCTATGTTTCTGGCCGCTCTTCCGATTGTCTGAACAAGCGAAGTTGCTGAACGAAGGAATCCTTCTTTATCGGCATCAAGAATTGCAACCAATGAGACTTCAGGCAAATCAAGCCCTTCACGCAGCAAGTTGATTCCGACAAGCACGTCGAAAACACCCTGCCTGAGTTGCCTGAGTAGTTCAACTCTTTTCAAAGTGTCGACATCGGAATGCAGGTAGCGCACCTTGACGCCAGCCTCGGATAGATAGTCAGTCAGTTCTTCAGCCATTTTCTTGGTAAGGGTTGTGACCAGCACTCGCTCGTTCTTTGCAGAGCGGATTCGTATCTCCTCGAGAAGATCGTCGATTTGCCCTTTAGTAGGTTTGAGAATTATGGCCGGGTCAACAAGACCCGTTGGACGAATTATTTGCTCAACAACGCCGTCAGCTGCTGCCAGCTCATACTTACCAGGTGTAGCGGAGAGATAGACAGTTTGACCAACTCTGGATTGGAACTCCGACCATTTGAGTGGCCTGTTGTCCATTGCTGAGGGAAGTCTGAACCCGTGCTCCACAAGAGTTCGCTTCCTGGATGCGTCACCTTCATACATCGCACCAATCTGAGGAACTGTCGCATGAGACTCGTCTATTACAGTTAGAAAATCCTCCGGGAAGTAATCGAGGAGACAAGAAGGTGGCTCCCCTTCGGCCCGACCGTCGATGTGCCTTGAATAGTTCTCAATACCGGAGCAAAAGCCCAACTCGCGAATCATCTCTAGGTCAAAGTTGGTTCGCATCTTGATGCGTTGTGCCTCCAGAAGCTTGCCCTGGGACTCGAATTCGCGCAGTCGACCAGCAAGCTCATTCTCGATGGCTTCAATAGCCCTACCCATTTGAGCTGGAGAGGCAACATAGTGACTTGCGGGGAATATAGAAATGGCATCTAACTGTTTGATCACATCGCCAGTTAGTGGATGGAGTGAATAGATCGTCTCAATTTCATCGCCAAAAAGCTCTACTCTGATCGCGTACTCGTCATATACCGGAATGATTTCAATCGTGTCTCCCTTGACTCGGAAGTTCCCTCTGGAGAAATCAATGTCATTTCGCTGATACTGCATTGAAACGAATTTCCTAATTAGATCATCGCGATCAATTGACTGACCGACTTGCAGCGGTATCGATTGGTCTAAGTACTCTTTTGGCGCCCCAAGGCCGTATATGCAAGAAACAGTGGAAACCACAATCACGTCCCTGCGGGAAAGCAAGCTCATGGTCGCCGAGTATCTGAGTCGCTCAACTTCCTCATTAATACTGGAGTCCTTCTCGATAAAGGTATCGGTCTGGGGTACATAGGCTTCAGGTTGGTAGTAGTCGTAGTAGCTAACGAAGTACTCAACAGCGTTGTTAGGAAACATCTCCCTAAACTCCGTGACTAGTTGAGCTGCAAGGGTCTTGTTGTGAGCCATGACCAATGTCGGTCGCTGGAGTGCTTCAATCAGCCAAGCAGTTGTAGCTGATTTACCTGTTCCAGTCGCGCCCAAAAGAACGACGTCCTTCTCGCCTGCGTTGATACGTTTGGTGAGCTGGGCAATTGCTTCGGGTTGATCGCCAGAGGGTTTGTAGTCATTTATGACCTTGAATGGGGTAAATGCCCTAGTTCTTTCCATGATCTGCCTTCTTCGTGGCCATCAGCTGAACTTGCTTCCAAAGGCTTGCTACTACTACCTCTAGATCAGCCAAGTCCACAGATCCATCGATGCGCAAATCTGCCTTTGCAACCCGTTCAGCCTCGGTTGCTTGCGCAGTAATCCTTGAGGTGGCGTTTTCGACGCTCATACCCCGGATCTCAACAAGACGCTTTATCTGATTTTTTGTCCCGGCCTCGATCGTCACCACGAAATCAAACGGGTAATTGACCTTCGCTTCAACCAACAATGGAACGACATAGAAAACGATCTCGCTTTGGCTCTGCATGATTCGTTGCATAGTCCTGGCCTTAATCAAGGGATGAAGAATCCCTTCGAGCGTTGATCTTTTGTTGGGATCCGCGAAAATCTTTTCCGCCAGTTCAGCCCGGTCAAGTGTTCCATCTTCTAATAGAATCTGGGGTCCAAACTCAACTACTACTTTTTGCAGTCCTTCAGAGCCTGGTGTGACAACCTCTCGGGCAATCTCATCGGCGTCAATAATCTCGTTCTCATACTTGCCGAGCATGCTGGCAACAGTTGACTTGCCCGAGGCGATGCCTCCTGTGATGCCTACTAAGAACATTCCACAAGCCTACAAACAAAGAAACGGGGACTAGCCAAAGCCAGTCCCCGGATCTTCTTTTTCAAACTGTTTACTCGTTGTCGCTTAGTTTGTCGCGCAGAGCGCTCAAGGACGCGTCCTCTGACAAAGTGCCAGCGTTGGGTGTCTCTGTGGTCTCACTGGTGTGAGAATCAGTCGCTGGTGCAGAGCTTGGGGCTGGGACATCAGGCAAAGACGCGGCTAGCTTGTTTGCAATCGCAACCTGCTTCTTGTGCTCTTCCCAGCGAGCGTTCGCTTCGGAGTATTCCTTCTCCCACTTAGCCCGAGCCTCTTCGTGTCCAGGCTGCCATTCGCCGGTTGCAGCGTCAAAGCCGTCAGGGTACTTGTAGGCACCCTTGTCGTCATACTCTGCATACATTCCATAAAGCGCTGGGTTGAAGTCGGTACCCTCTGGGTTTACTTCTTCTAGTGCCTGCTTCAAAGACAGTGAGATACGACGGCGATCTAGATCGATGTCGATGACCTTAACGAATACATCCTGGTTCACGGCAACAACTTGCTCGGCTAGTTCGATGTGCTTAGTTGAAAGCTCAGAAATGTGTACTAGACCCTCAATACCATCCGCCACGCGAACGAAAGCACCGAACGGTACAAGCTTGGTGACCTTGCCTGGCGCGTACTGACCAATTGAGTGAGTGCGTGCAAATACTTGCCATGGGTCTTCCTGAGTTGCCTTCAAGGAAAGCGAAACACGCTCACGATCCTGGTCAACTTCTAGAACCTCAACAGTGACTTCCTGGCCGATTTCAACAACTTCGGAGGCGTGCTCGATGTGCTTCCATGAGAGTTCGGATACGTGAACGAGTCCGTCTACGCCACCAAGGTCAATGAATGCACCAAAGTTCACGATTGAAGACACAACACCGGTGCGAATCTGGCCCTTTGCAAGATCTGCAAGGAAAGTTGATCGGGATGCTGACTGGCTCTGCTCGAGTAAAGCTCGACGAGACAAAACAACGTTGTTGCGGTTCTTGTCCAGTTCCAAAATCTTGGCTTCTACTTCTTGACCAAGGTATGGACCTAAGTCGCGAACTCGACGAAGTTCGATCAAAGAAGCTGGAAGGAATCCACGAAGTCCGATGTCGACAATTAGTCCACCCTTTACGACTTCAATTACGGTACCGGTGACAGTGCCATCGGCTTCCTTAACCTTCTCAACATCGCCCCACGCGCGCTCGTAAAGTGCACGCTTCTTGGAAAGAATAAGACGACCTTCTTTGTCTTCTTTCTGAAGAACAAGGGCCTCAATTTTGTCACCAACGGAAACAATGTCCCCTGGGTCTGCATCGTGGCGAATAGAAAGCTCACGGGAGGGAATAACACCCTCGGTTTTGTATCCAACGTCGAGTAGAACCTCGTCGCGATCAATTTTTACAACGGTTCCTTCAATTAGGTCTCCGTCGTTGAAGAATTTAAGAGTCTTTTCAACTGCAGCTAGAAATTCTTCAGCGGTGCCGATATCGTTCACGGCTACTTGCTTTGGTGCCTTTACGGTTGTCTCAATGGTCATAGAGATAGGTACTCCATTATTTGTTTACTCAGGTCGCAATAGAGTCAAAGCCTTTTATCAAGAGAATTGATTTCCACCGCAACAGCGGATAAGGGTCATGCGCCAAGGCGCCCTACCAGCCTAGTGCAGATAAACCAGGCCAACCAAGGCCTAGTGGCCGGCCTCATGCCAGCTGCGACCGGTGCCAATCTGGACATCCAGGGGCACGGAAAGCTTTACGACGTTAGCCATCTTGTCTTCGACCAGTGCCTTCAGAGGGGCAAGTTCGCCCTTTGCAACCTCAATTACCAGCTCATCGTGGACTTGTAGCAGCATTCGGGACTTTAGACCTTTGGAGTTCATTTCCTGGGAAATTGCGTTCATGGCCAGCTTCATAATGTCAGCTGCGGTTCCTTGAATTGGGGCGTTCAGAGCCGCCCTTCTGGCGTTTTCTCTCACCTGGAAGATTTTGCTATTCAGGTCATCAAAAGGTCTGATGCGTCCGTGGAAAGTCCTGGTGTAACCAACTGCCTTGGCGTCCTCTACGACCTTGGCTAGATATCGCCTTACTCCCCCGAATCGCTCGAAGTAATCCTTCATTAGCTGCTTGGCATCAGCATTGGAAAGACCAAGCTGCTTTGCAAGACCGTATTCACTCAAACCGTAAACCAAGCCATAACTCATGGCCTTAACCTGCGATCTCATATCTGGAGTGACATTTTCAGGCTCAACGCCAAATATTCTTGAGCCGACAAAGCGATGGAGGTCCTCACCTTCGATAAATGCTCCAATTAATCCAGGATCTTCAGAAAGATGGGCCATTATTCGCATCTCAATCTGCGAATAGTCAGCGGTTAGAAGAGTCTCAAACCCTTCCGAAATGATGAATGAATCTCTTATCTTCGCGCCGCTCGGGTTCCTGATTGGAATGTTCTGCAGGTTTGGATTCTCCGAACTCAGTCGACCAGTGGAAGTGCCGGTCTGAACGTAGGTCGTATGAATCTTGGAATCTTCCTCGACTGCTTTCAACAAAGTTTCGACCATCTGCTTCAGTTTCGTTGAGTCGCGGTGGGCAAGAAGTTTTTCTAAAAACGGGTGCCCATTGAGTTCGAAAAGCTCAGTCAGTGCAGCTGCGTTGGTCGAGAAACCCGTCTTTAGGGACTTTGTGCCAGTCATTCCAAGCTCATCAAAAAGAACCGTTTGAAGCTGCTTTGGAGACGCGAGATTGATCTCTTTACCAATGATCTTGTAGGCATCCTTCGCAATCACGGCAACCTCAGACGACAGAGTCTCGAATAGCGCTGAGAGTTTCTTGACGTCAATCGTGATCCCACGCGATTCCATACTTGAAAGAGTCATGGAACTTGGCAACTCGATACTTTCATAAACCTTTAGCTGACCCTGCTTCTCGACTTTGTCTCGCATCGACGGAGCCAAGCAGATCGCTAGCCACGCATCAAGACTTGGGTCGGCGGCCGCCTCCGGGATTAGTTGATTGGGATCCGAGCGTTCAATGGCAAGACCGAGTTGTTCTAATGCGATGTCATCCACGTAGTAGTTTCGTCGCACTGGATTCAAAAGGTAGGCAAGTAGCAGCACATCGTCAACTACGCCACCGATGTCCAGATCTCTTTCGAGCAAGATTCTCCGAGTTCCCTTGAGATCGAATAATGCCTTAGGTGATGCACTGGCAATCCACTGCAACAACTCTTTATCCGCACTGCCTGAAAGAACAAGTCTTTCGCTTTCGCTGGCGAAGCCCAATAGCAGAGCACTACCCTGCTCTTCGAGTTCAAATCCAACGGTCGACTGCTTCTTGATCCAATCCAATACTTCGTTCGAAGTCGCATTTCGAGCTTCAGGTATCTCTAAGGTGTCGAAGATCTTCTTTTCCTCGTGTTCTGAGGCAACAGTTGCGGATTCTGGAGCAGCCTTGAGGCCAGTTGTCTGCGATCCGTTTTGGCCTCGAAGCCTAAGAACTCTTTCGGTAAGAGTTTTGAAGTGCATTTTTGTGAATGTCGCTTTGACCTTGTTCTCGTCAACCGAAGTTAGTCGGAACGACTCGAAATCAAGACCAAGGTCAAGATCTCGAACCAAATGGTTCAACCGGCGATTTCGAACAGCAAGTTCGCTATGTTCACGAAGAGATTCGCCAACCTTGCCAGGTATTTCATCAGCCTTGGCAAGTACTGTTTTGAGATCTCCATAAGCCTGCAGCCACTTTGCGGCGGTCTTTGGTCCAACTCCAGGAATACCTGGCAGGTTGTCGCTCGTTTCGCCAACTAGTGCAGCTAGGTCGGGGTATTGCCTGGCGTGAATTCCATACCTTTCAACAACAGCTTCATCATTCATACGGGCTAAATTCATGACGCCCTTGATCGGATAGAGAATTGTCGTGTTCTCGCCGATTAGCTGAAAAGTATCCCTGTCTCCAGAAACAACTAATACTCGGTAACCAGCTGCCGCTGCTTGATCGGCCAGTGAAGCCAGAATGTCATCTGCCTCGTAATCCTTCTTGGTCAGCGTCGTGATGTTCATGGCTTTCATGGCTTCTTCAAGAAGCTCTGTTTGACCATAAAACTCTTCCGGCGTTTCTCCTCGATTCCCTTTGTACTCCGGATACTCGATGGCCCTGAATGATGGTCCAGAGATGTCGAACGCCACTGCAAGGTGGCTTGGCTTCTCACCCTCGAGCAGGTTGAGGAGCATCGAGATAAAGCCGTGCACCGCATTTGTGTGCTGGCCATCGGGAGTGCGAAAATTCGATGGGTTGAGCGCGTAGAAAGCCCGAAAAGCAAGCGAGTGCCCATCAATTAGCAGAAGGGTAGGCTTGTTAGTCATGAGAGCTAGCCTACTTCGCCTGCTGTTTAGTTCCTTCGAAAGGCAGGAAGCAAATGTCTGAACCAATTCTGAGCGACGATGCGAAACTTCTGGCGGCTAAGCGAGGTGTCGGTGATCTTGCCCAGAGAATGGGAATTGAGATACTTGAATTAAGTGCAGAACGAGCTGTAGCAACCATGCCAGTAGACGGAAACACTCAGCCACTGGGCTTGCTGCACGGCGGCGCCTATTTAGTGCTCGGGGAAACTCTTGGGTCATTCGCCGCGAATGTCTGGGCTGGGCCCGAAGCACACGCAGTAGGGATCGAGATCTCGGCGTCGCACTCAAAATCGGCAACTGCAGGACTAGTCACTGGTGTCGCCACTGCAATCTCACTAGGCAAGACGCTGACGGTTCACGAAGTTGTGGTGACTAACGAAAAGGGCGAACGTTGCTCAACAATTCGCATCACTAATCTAATTCGCAAGAACTGACTATTTATTGAGCTGATCCAGCACAGTTCTGGAAACATCAGCCATGCTCAGCCTTCGATCCATTGAAGCTTTCTGAATCCAACGGAAGGCCTCTGGTTCGGTGAGTTTCATTTTCTCGCTGAGCACCGCCTTGGCTCGCTCTACAAGCTTTCGGGTCTCTAATCTCTCACCCAGGTCTTGAATCTCAGATTCCAGAGCAACCAGTTGAGCGTGCCTTGAAAGAGCGATTTCAATCGCAGGTAATAGGTCTTGAGGTGAAAAAGGTTTGACTAAAAACGCCATTGCTCCAACCTCTGCAGCTCGAGTGACCAACTCCTGCTGGCTAAATGCAGTAAGCAAGACGACTGGGATTTTCAGTTCCGCGATCTTCTCCGCCGCTGAGAGTCCATCAAGGTCAGGCATTTTTATGTCCATGACCATTAGGTCTGGCTTTAAAGCAAATGCAAGCTCGACGGCTTTATTGCCGTCGCCGGCTTCCCCGACAACATCAAATCCCTTATCTCGGAGAGTCTCGACGATGTCCATGCGAATAAGGGACTCGTCTTCAGCAACTACCACGCGCCTTGGGGTTGTTTGCTCTGTCATATCGATAACTATATGCCACTGGCAAGAAATGCCGCTGAACCAAATCCATTAGACTTCAATGCGTGGTACCGGCCGGAATGGCGGAATGGCAGACGCGGAGCACTCAAAATGCTTTGTTCGAAAGGACGTGTGGGTTCAAATCCCACTTTCGGCACCACGAAACTATCAGCTTGTAGCGCCCGAGCCGACCTTGTGTACTCGAAGAGTATTGGTAGAGCCTGATACTCCTGGTGGAGTTCCGGCAACAACGACTACCTCATCGCCTGATCGGCAGAGTCCCTCAGCTAGAACGGTAGTGTCGACCTGATCAAACATGTCATCGGTGTGATTCACCTTTGGCACTAGAAATACCTGGGCACCCCAAACAAGTGATAATCGGTTGGCTATCTCCGCATTAGGCGTGAATGTGAGAACCGGTACTGAGGAACGCAGCCTCGAAATTCTCTTCAGTGAATCGCCACTTTCAGTGAACACACAAACATACTTCGAACCTAGAAGCTCTGCGATCTCCATTGCTGCCAGCGAAACTGCTCCAGCATGAGTATGCGGCTTGGTTCCCAAATCAGGTATTCGATCAAGTCCATTTTCCTCAGTTGACTGAATGATCTTTGCCATAGTGGCAACGGTCTCAACGGGGAACTCCCCCACACTAGTCTCGCCAGAAAGCATTAGGGCGTCTGCACCGTCAAGCACCGCGTTCGCTACGTCGCTCGTCTCCGCACGGGTAGGAATACTGGCGTGAATCATTGACTCCAGCATCTGAGTCGCGACAATCACTGGTTTAGCCCAGCGTCTGGCAAGTTCAACTGCTCTTTTTTGGACAAGTGGAACTTGCTCAAGCGGTAGCTCCACCCCTAAGTCACCACGTGCCACCATGATGCCATCAAAGGCGTCGATGATCTCCTCGAGGTTTTCAACAGCCTGAGGCTTCTCAATCTTTGCAATGACTGGAAGTGTCCGGCCTTCTTCCTTCATAATCTCGTGTACGCGATCAATGTCTGAGGCACTTCTAACGAATGAAAGCGCAATCATGTCTGCGCCAACTTTTAGGGCCCAGCGAAGATCCCCCTCATCCTTCTCGGATAGTGCAGGTACATTCACGGCAACCCCAGGCAGGTTGATCCCCTTGTTGTTTGAGACATCGCCAGCGATTTCAACTTCGGTGGTCACTGTGGTTTTGGACACTTCCGTAGCGCGAAGACGCACTTTCCCATCGTCAATTAGAAGCACATCCCCAACTTTCACATCTTCAGGCAAACCCTTGAAAGTCGTGCCGCAGATGTTGATGTCACCTTCAACATCGTCAATAGTAATTTTGAATGTCGCACCCTTGGCTAGATGAACAGGGCCATTCTTGAATTTTGCGAGACGAATCTTTGGGCCCTGGAGATCAACAAAGATCCCGATTGACTTGCCCGAATCCCAAGCTGCTTTGCGCACGTTCTTGTAAATAGCCTCATGGACGTCGTGGCTTCCGTGGCTGAGATTCATTCTTGCTACGTCCACACCAGCATCTATGATCGCTTTGATTTGCTCGTAGCTTGAGCTTGCTGGACCTAACGTTGCAACGATTTTTGCGCGTCTCATCTATTCCTATATTCTCTAGTTTGATTCTGGATGCTAGCTGTAAACCGAAATCGGCTGGTCAGAGGCCTTCACCGGTGAAGGCAATTCAGTGGTTCCTTCGAGGAACATATCAATGCTAGCGGCAGCAGCACGACCTTCAGCAATCGCCCAAACTATAAGGGACTGACCGCGCCCAGCATCGCCAGCAACGAAGACTCCTTCGAGTTCCGTTCCAAAGTTATCCATTCTGGCAAAATTGCTTTGACTATCTATGGCGATCTCTATCTCAGAAACCGCAGGTTCTACTTCAGGACCGCTAAAACCCAGTGCTAGAAGAACCAAGTCCGCCTCAATAACTCTTTCAGTTCCAGGAGTTGGGACTCGCTTTCCGTCGACAAAAGATGTGTCTGCAATCTTGATTCCGGAAACCCTTCCTGAATCACCCACGAACTCAACTGTCGAAGAAAGATACTTGCGCTCACCAAACTCCTCATGTGCGCTACTGATCTCATACAGATTGGGGAAAGTTGGCCAAGGCTGATCTTCTGTTCTCTGTTCTGGCGGTCGTTGTCCAATTGCCAACGTAGTGACGCTAATTGCGCCTTGCCTAGTAGCAGTCCCCAAACAGTCAGCTCCAGTGTCACCACCGCCAAGAATCACGACGCGTTTGCCCTCGGCGCTTACTTGATCTACAACGGTTTGGCCAGCTACAGCACGATTGGCTTGAGTCAAGTACTCCATCGCGAAGTGCACACCCTCTACTTCACGCCCTGGAGCTTTAAGATCCCGAGGCAGCGATGCACCGGTTGCAATCAAAACCGCGTCGTAGCGGCGACGAAGATCTACCCACGAGATGTCCTTGCCAATTTCGACCCCCACTCTAAAGCGAACGCCTTCTGCTTCCAGTTGAGCAATGCGCCGGTCAATGTGTTGCTTCTCCATCTTGAAATCTGGGATCCCATAGCGAAGCAAACCACCTACCCGATCATCCTTCTCGAAAACGGCGACGGTATGGCCTGCGCGGGCAAGCTGCTGAGCTGCGGCCAAGCCTGCTGGGCCTGAACCGACAACAGCTACGGTTTTTCCAGTTAGACGTTCAGGTGCGTGCACTTGAACCCAGCCGTTATCAAACGCGTCATCGATGATGGATACTTCAATTTCTTTGATTGTGACCGCTGGCTGGTTGATTGCCAGCACGCAGCTTGATTCACAAGGAGCCGGACACAATCTTCCGGTGAATTCAGGGAAGTTGTTTGTCGCGTGAAGGCGTTCGATCGCATTCTTGCCGTCTTTGCGCCAAACCGCATCGTTCCATTCCGGGATTAGGTTTCCTAGTGGGCAACCGTGGTGACAAAACGGCACACCACAGTCCATGCATCTTCCGGCTTGGTTTTGGACGACTTCAGAATTCCTGCGCTCGTAGACTTCCTTCCAGTCCATGATTCGAACCGGAACTGGTCTGCGTTCCGCAGTCTTGCGCTCAGTTGTCTTTAGAAATCCTCTTGGGTCAGCCACTTGTGGCCTCCAGTATCTGTTTCCAAACAATGTCGCCGTCTGGGTCGAGTCCCTTGCCTGCCGCAGAGGAACGAATCTCTCTAACACTCGCAAAATCAGTTGGCATCACAACCGAGAAGTTTCGTACTTCATCCGCGAAGTTCTCAAGCAAGCGCGTAGCAAGCAACGAGCCAGTCTCGAGTTGATGGGCAGCTATCAGCTGCTTAAGCTCACCTGCAAGTGCCTCATCAAGCGGCAAAACCCTCAGATCGTCCGCCTTCAGTGCTTCCGGGTTGACTAATTCTGTGCGGAGTTTGTAGACGAAGGCGTAACCACCACTCATGCCGGCTCCGAGGTTTCTGCCGGTACGTCCAAGAATGACTGCTCGACCACCAGTCATGTACTCGAGCGCGTGATCCCCAACGCCCTCGACTACCGCTGTAGCCCCGGAGTTTCGAACTAAGAAGCGCTCCCCCACTATTCCCGACAAGTACACGTTTCCGCTAGTGGCTCCGTAGCCAATGACGTTACCTGCAATGATGTTTTCCTCGGCTGTGAAGCCAGAGGTTTCATCTGGTCTTACGACGATGGTTCCGCCACTAAGTCCCTTGCCCACGTAATCGTTTGAGTCTCCAATGAGGATAAGTTTCAGGCCCCTTGGCACAAATGCACCAAAGGATTGACCAGCTGAACCAGTAAGTGTGACCTGGATTGTTGAATCCGCCAACCCTTCTGCACCAAATCGTTTCGTGATCTCATGCCCAAGCATTGTTCCTACAGCCTGCTCAGTGTTCCGTATAGGCAATTCGATGTGGACTGGCTGGGCATCTTCAAGTGCTTTTTCAGAAGCGGAAATCAATTTGTGATCAAAATGTTTCTCTAGCTCGTGGTTTTGAGTAGTAAAGCGACGCTTAGGGGCATTCACTCCCATACCTGAACCTTGAAGAATCGGGGTTAGATCTAGACCATCGGCCTTCCAATGAGAGACCGCACGGTTAATATCTAGTAGGTCAGTTTGACCGATCGCCTCGTCGAGCGAACGGAAACCAAGACTGGCAAGAATCTCTCGGACTTCCTCGGCTAGGAACTCAAAGAAGTTGACTACAAACTCTGGCTTTCCGGTGAATCTTTCTCTAAGCAATGGGTTCTGTGTCGCGACGCCAACAGGGCAAGTGTCCAAGTGGCAAACCCTCATCAAAATGCAGCCGGAAACAACCAGTGGCGCTGTCGCAAAGCCAAACTCTTCGGCACCAAGTAGCGCCGCGACAATGACGTCCTTGCCTGTTTTCATCTGACCATCAACCTGCACCGACACGCGGTCGCGCAAGCCATTGAGCATTAGCGTCTGCTGCGTTTCTGCCAGACCAAGCTCCCAAGGCGTACCAGCGTGCTTTAGAGAGTTCAGCGGAGAAGCTCCAGTTCCACCGTCGTGACCTGAAACTAGGATCACATCCGCTTTGGCCTTCGCCACGCCTGCGGCAACCGTGCCGATTCCTACCTGGCTCACTAGCTTTACATGAACGCGTGCGGATGAATTAGCTCGTTTTAAATCAAAAATCAACTGCTTTAGATCCTCAATTGAATAGATGTCGTGATGAGGAGGCGGTGAAATCAATCCAACACCTGGAGTTGAGTGTCGAGTCTTCGCAATCCATGGATAGATCTTGTTTGCTGCGAGCTGTCCGCCTTCGCCAGGCTTCGCCCCTTGTGCCATTTTGATCTGAATGTCATCGGCATTCGAAAGGTACATGCTTGTCACACCAAAACGACCCGAAGCCACCTGTTTGATGGCACTTCGACGCTCAGGATCCAGAAGTCTCTCTAGATCCTCTCCACCTTCACCGGTATTTGACTTAGCACCCAAACGGTTCATCGCTATAGCCAAAGTCTCGTGAGCTTCCTGAGAGATCGAACCATAGCTCATGGCGCCGGTTGAGAAGCGTTTCACGATTTCACTGATCGGTTCAACTTCTTCTATTGGGACGGCTGGCCTCACACCTGTCTTGAATTCAAAGAGGCCACGAAGCGTCATTAAGCGCTCTGCTTGGTCGTCCACAGACTTTGTGTACTGCTTGAAAATGTCGTAGCGCTTCGAGCGCGTAGAGTGCTGCAGCTTGAACACGGTCTCAGGATTGAAAAGGTGTGGTGGCCCCTCGCGACGCCACTGGTACTCCCCTCCAACTTCCAGGTTCTGATGAATGTTGACAGCTCGCTCAACAGGGTAGGCACTGGAGTGTCTAGATGCAATCTCCTGATGAAGAACCTCAACACCGATACCGCCAAGCTGAGAAGTTGTTCCGGTGAAGTACTTGTCGATGACTTCTGGGTTCAAGCCAATAGCTTCAAAACATTGCGCTCCGCTATAGGAAGAAACAGTGGAGATTCCCATTTTGGACATGATCTTGAGAACGCCCTTGCCGAGTGACTTTATGAGGTTATTTGCGGCTTGCTCGAAACTGATCCCCTCCAAAGTCCCATCCTTGACCATAAGCTCAACGGACTCGAGGGCAAGATATGGATTTACGGCTGCTGCACCGTAGCCAACTAGTGCGGCCACGTGATGAACCTCGCGCACATCTCCAGCTTCAACCACGAGCCCAACCATGGTCCTGCGACCGGTTCGAATCAGGTGGTGATGCACTGAGGAAGTTAGTAACAAGGAAGGAATCGGAGCCAAATCCCTGTTTGAGTTTCGGTCGGACAAGATTAGATAAGTAATGCCTTCGTTGATAGCGGTGTCTACTTCTTCACAAATCTTTGCGAGTCGCTCCTCGAGAGCCTCGGCACCATCGGCGACTCGGTAGAGCCCTTGAACAACAAATGCTTCACCGCTACCAGGGATTTCGTCTATGTGCTTGATCTTGGCAAGTTCGTCGTTACTTAAAGCTGGGAAATCGAGGATCACTTGTCGTGCATGCGTTGGACCAACAGCAAGGAGATTTCGCTCCGGTCCAATTCCTGTGCTCAACGAGGTCACTACTTCTTCGCGGATGGCATCTAACGGCGGATTAGTGACCTGTGCGAACTGTTGGACGAAGTAATCAAACAGCAGTCTCGGTCTGTCGCTTATGGCGGCAATTGGAGTGTCGGAACCCATCGCTCCCAGTGGCTCCGCGCCAGCCAGTGCCATTGGCCTAAGGAGAATCTTCAATTCTTCCTCGGTGTATCCGAAGGTTCGCTGACGCCTGTTAACTGAAGATGGTGTGTGGGCAATGTGCTCGCGCTCAGGCAAGTCCCTTAGGTTGATTCTGTTTTCACTTAGCCAGGTTTCCCATGGTTCTTGTGCAGAAATCTCGGCCTTGATCTCATCGTCTTCGATGATTCGCCCAGCAGCAGTGTCAACCAGGAACATCTTTCCCGGTTGAAGTCTGCCTTTTCGGACAATCTTGGAAGGCTCGATGTCGGCCACACCAATTTCTGAAGCCAGGACAACCAATCCATCTTCGGTAATGATGTAGCGACCAGGGCGCAGGCCGTTTCGATCAAGCGTTGCACCAACAAGCGATCCGTCGGTGAAGATAACCGCAGCAGGTCCATCCCAAGCTTCCATGAGCATTGAGTGGTATTCGTAGAAGCTCTTACGAGCCGGTTCAATCGCGGTGTGCTTCTCCCAGGCCTCAGGAATCATCATCATCATCGCATGCGGTAAAGATCTACCCGCAAGGTACAGAAGTTCAACTACCTCATCAAAAGAAGCGCTGTCGCTAGCCCCCGGGGTAATTATCGGCTTGAGCGATTCAATGTCTCCTAGAAGAGCCGATTGAAGTTGCGCCTCACGTGATCGCATCCAGTTTCGGTTTCCACGAACAGTGTTTATCTCACCGTTGTGCGCGATCATCCGATATGGATGCGCTAACGGCCAAGATGGGAAGGTGTTGGTAGAAAACCTTGAATGAACCAAAGCCAGGGTTGAAACCATCGAACGGTTACTTAGATCTGGGAAGAACGGCTCAAGCTGCAAGGTAGTGACCATGCCCTTGTAGACAATCGTCTTCGCAGAGAGAGATGGGTGGTACAATCCGATTTCACGTTCGCTGCGTTTGCGAAGCCTAAAAAGGGCGCGTTCCAGGTCTAGCTCTTTTGCACCAGCGGTACTCTTTACGAACACTTGACTAATGAATGGCATTGCTGCTTTTGCCAGATCACCCAAAACATCGGGGTTGGTTCGAACATCTCGCCATTGGAGAACACTTAGGTTTTCTTGTGCAGCAATCGCAGCAAACTTCTCTCGGTCGGAACTACGTTCTCCAATGTCTGTTGACTCGAATACAAGACCAACTCCAAATTCTCCTGGAGTCGGGAGCGGGATTTTCAATTCATCTCTAAAGAAAGCATCAGGCACCTGCAACAAGATTCCGGCCCCGTCGCCAGTTCCAGCATCAGAACCAACAGCACCGCGGTGCTCAAGATTCCGAAGTGCATTTAGTGCAGTTTCGATGATGTCGTACCCAGCGGTTCCCCTGAGGGTTGCGACCATGGCTAAACCGCAAGCGTCCTTTTCGGATTCTTGCTTGTAAAGACCAGAGCGCGGGAAAGTGCCAAAACGTTCAAACGGGGAAACGGCGGGCATGCATCACTCCAATCGAGAATATTGAAGGGACAACGCTGGCCCGTACTACAGTTATTTAGAAAACTGGAAGAAAGGCACTTTTGATGCCGTTTGAGGGCCTTGTAGGGCTACTTATCTGATACTAGCTTATTGTCTTCATCGTCTGAAGTACCTGATTCGGTCGCCAACTCCGCCGTTACTGGCTCGTCTTTACCGATTGGGGCTTGGGGCTTTGGCGCCTTGCCTGACTTGTAGACGTTGTCTTCAAGGCCCGGATGGCGCCTGTTCTGGATGACAAATACCGCTAGTCCTAGGGCAATACTTGCTAGTGCAGACCAAATGTTTATGCGTAGACCCAAGAAGATCTCGCTCGGGTCAATTCGGATGGCTTCGATCCAGATTCTTCCGACCGAGTAGTACACCAGGTAGAGACCAAACATTCTTCCCCAGCGCAGTTTGAATCTTTGATCGGCGGCCAGCAAGAGAGCCACTCCAGCTAGAGACCAAATCGATTCGTAAAGAAAAGTTGGATGGAACAAAACTCCCTCTGGAAGGCCGGCTGGATATGCGGGATTATTGCTGTCGATCTGAAGCCCCCAGGGCAAGTCAGTGGGGGTACCAAATAGCTCGTTATTGAAATAGTTTCCCCAGCGTCCAATAGCTTGAGCAAGCAAGACTCCGGGTGCAACGGCGTCCAAGTACGAGGTGAACTTGATACCGGCAGCGCGAGCTCCGATAGCTGCTCCAACTGCGCCAAAGATTAACGCTCCATATATCGCAAGCCCGCCCTCCCAAATTCTGAAGACCGCAAGCAAATCCGCTCCAGGGAAGAAGTAATCATTGGGATGGGTCACAACATGAAAGAATCGACCGCCAAGAATTCCGAGCGGAATCGCCCAAAGGGAAATGTCTAGTGCTATTCCTGACTCGGCCCCCCTGGCTCGCAACCTGGATTCAGTCAAAACAAGAGCAAGAATGATTCCGGCAAGGATGAACAATGCATAGAAGTGAATCCGGAGTGGGCCTAACTCAATGTAGCTCACATCTGGAGATGGTATTGCTAGGAAGATGAAGCTATTCATTTGTTCTTTCCTTTTGCTAGCTCAGATACCTTGGCACGCAGTGCCTCGATACCTCCTTGTTGGTATGCGCGTACAAATGCCGACCCCACGATAGCTCCATCGGCGTAGCCATTTATCTCTCGAACCTGCGAAGCGGTTGAAACACCGATTCCAACGGCAGTCATTGAGTCCGGCGATTGGGCTCTTACTGCTGAGACGACCTTCTTGGCGTTTTGGTCAAGATCGTCTCTAGCCCCAGTGATTCCCATTGTAGACACCGCATAGACAAATCCCTTTGAGCTGGCACAAGCTCGTTGTGTTCTTGTGCCGGTGGAAGTCGGTGTCGCTAGAAAAACTCGATCCAATCCAAGTGAATCGGTTGCGGTAATCCAACTTCTCGCCTCATCAGGAATCAAATCCGGAGTGATGGCTCCCGCAGCTCCTGAGTCGGCAAGGTCTTTCGCAAAACGCGCCTCCCCGTACTGCATAACGGGGTTCCAGTAAGTCATCACAAGAACAGGGGTGTCTACTCGAGATGTCACAGCCTTAACAGCGGCAAAGGTGTCTTTCAATTTGAAGCCATTTGCCAAGGCTGTTTCAGTGGCTTCTTGAATCACTAGACCGTCCATCACAGGGTCACTGTAAGGGATTCCAAGTTCTAATACGTCACATCCCGCTTCGCACATCGCAACCGCGGCTTCAACTGATTCCTCCAAGCTTGGGTAGCCGAGTGGGAAATAACCAATAAGTGACCCGCCATTCTGGCGATTTGCTCTCAGAGTCTGCTCGGTAGTACTCATCAGATCAGCCCGAAGTATTTCGCTGCGGTTTCCATATCCTTGTCGCCTCGACCACTCAGATTGATCAGAATCTTGGCGCCGGGCTTTAGTGATGGCATGAGTTTCTCGACGCCAGCTAGCGCGTGTGCGGTTTCAATCGCTGGAATGATTCCTTCGGTTTGGCTAAGCAGCTTAAGCGCCGCCATGGCTTCGGTGTCTGTTATAGGAATGTACTCGGCTCGTCCAATGTCCTTGAGCCAGGAGTGTTCTGGGCCGACCCCTGGGTAATCAAGACCTGCTGAAATTGAATGTGACTCGAGGGTTTGCCCATCTTCATCTTGCAGTAAGTAACTTTTCGCGCCGTGTAGGACACCCGGTCTTCCCATGCTGAGAGTCGCAGCGTGACGAAGTGTCTCAACTCCGTCTCCAGCCGCCTCCATGCCAACAAGCCTTACATTTTGATCATCAAGGAAGGCGTGGAAGATCCCGATTGCGTTTGAACCGCCACCGACGCACGCAGCAACAACATCAGGTAACGAGCCAAACTGATCGAGCATCTGTTGGCGAGCTTCGATGCCAATTACTGAATGGAAATCCCTCACCATTGTAGGAAATGGATGCGGACCAGCTACTGTGCCCAGGAGGTAGTGGGTGTTTTCAACATTCGCAACCCAATCGCGCAGTGCCTCATTGATGGCATCCTTCAAGGTCCTAGAACCCGTCACTACTGGAATAACTTGAGCCCCAAGTAATCTCATACGAGCAACATTCAGAGCCTGCCGAATTGTGTCGACTTCTCCCATGTAAACAACGCAGTCCAACCCAAGCAGTGCAGCAGCCGTGGCGCTTGCTACACCGTGCTGACCGGCACCAGTTTCCGCGATGATTCTGGTTTTACCCATACGCTTTGCCAGTAAGGCCTGACCCAGAACATTGTTTATCTTGTGCGAACCTGTGTGGTTTAGATCCTCGCGCTTCAGAAAGACTCGAATGTCTCCAATTGAAGCCGCGAACTTGGGAGCCTCTGTGATGATGGAGGGTCTACCTGTGTAGGTTTTGTGTAGATTAGCAAGCTCTGCAATAAACGAAGGATCGGATTTCGCGTGCTGATATGTTGCGTCAAGCTCGTCCAGCGCACCGATAAGTGATTCGGGCACGAATCTGCCACCAAAGTCCCCGAAGTAGGGCCCCACTTGCTCTGAGAGTTTCTGCACCATTGTAAAAGTCTAAGCCTTGGCAATTCTGGAAAATGCCCCAACTAGAGCCTCGGCATCCCCTGTGACCAGTGCTTCTCCAACCAAAACGCAATCGGCGCCGGCGGCGGCGTAAGCCTCTACATCCTCCACCCCGCGAACTGCGGATTCGGCAACCTTGATGCAGTCTGGAGGTAGCAGGTGAACTAGTTCCTCAAAGAGGTTTCGATCGGTGTCAAATGTAGTTAGGTCTCGAGCGTTAACCCCAACCAACTTGGCACCAATAGAGGCGGCAAATTCAACTTCAACTCGATTGTGAGTTTCCACGAAAGCGGTCATCCCTAGAGACTCTATTAGTGCCTTTAGTCTTATCAATTCGTTAGTTTCGAGCCCTGCTGCTATCAGTAGCACGATGTCAGCACCATGAGCGCGCGCCTCAAGCACTTGATAATCATTGGCTATGAAATCCTTGCGCAGCAACGGCAGCGGTACCGCAGTGCGTACGACGTCAAAATCTTCAAGACTGCCCAGAAACGACCGCTGTTCTGTAAGAACGCTTATCGCGGACGCACCAGCAGAGTGGTAGAGCCTAGCGAGTGCAGCCGGATCGGAAATAGTTGCTAAGTGTCCTTTCGAGGGACTCGCACGTTTTATCTCTGCAATAACCTTGACGAACTCCCCGGACCCCAAAAGAGCGGTTGCATCCATAGCAGGCTTGGCTTCGGAAGCCAACCGCTCTACCTCGGATAGAGATACTTCTTCTTGCCGCGCGGCGGCGTCCGCAAGTGCTCCCGCGTAAAGTGACTGAAGCACTTAGCTTTTAGACTTTGATCCGCCGACCCCGTAGCCAGCTTTCTTTAGATAAAGGCCGACTCCAACACCTGCAACTGCTAGTCCAGCGCTAGCCCAAACTAAAGCAGCTACGTTCAACCAGAAAAATAGAGTTCCTAGAGCAAAGGCAGCAATAACAATGCTCACTGTGGTCCAGGCTGCAACTGAGTCTCCGTGCCCTGGTTCGATGTGATTCTCAGACATATAAAACTCCTCTTATCTGCTACTTTACCAAGTCCGTTGCTATTTCTGCGTCTCCCACAGATCCAGCTCGTCAACAACCTCGGTCTTGGTGGATCTTGACTCAGAGGAACCTGTCTTTGACAATGCCCTAGTCAGTAAAGCAGCCACATTCGCGCCAATAGCAAGTAGGTACCCAATCCATAAATAGGTATCACCTGCGAAAACCACGAACTCAGCCTGGCTTGCAAATCCAGCAACCCCGGTAATTTCCGTGATTTGTGCCTCAACAGCGTTCTGCAAGTTTGATTGCAAACCCATTGCAACAAATAACGCATGCGCCAGCATGATCGGTGCCAGCAATCCCGAAATGGACCGTGCAACCGTAATTGGCGTCAAGAAAGACGCAAGCACCGCCGCCAACTGCAGCAGCAAAAGCGCTGAAATTACTGGGAAAACTTGATAACCAGTGATCTCAAACTCTTGGCCTCCTGCTTCTGGAGAAAGTTCGAGATTAAGCCAACTCAGCCCAGCAAAAATAGCCAGCAAAATAATGCTTGCAAGCCAGATGAAAACTACCCTTTTCGAACTCAATCTTTGTACCTTGTCATGGTGTTAGCTGCTTGAATAGCTCGAAGTGGAGCAGAAGCCTTATTTAGGGTTTCTTGATTCTCGAGTTCTGGAACGCTGTCCAAGACTATTCCTGCTCCCGCTTGAACGTGAGCAAACCCATCTCTGATGACAGCAGTTCTAATCGCAATGGCAAGATCAGCATTGCCAGCAAAGTCGAAGTAGCCAACCACTCCCCCAAACAAACCCCTGTTGGTTGGCTCAAGAGCTTCAATGATTTCCAAGGCTCGAGGCTTGGGAGCTCCGGACAAAGTACCAGCGGGAAAGGTGGCTCTTACCACCTCTACTGCTGAAACTCCCTTGCGAAGACTTCCTTCAACTGTAGAAACAAGATGCATGATGTGACTGTATCTTTCTACGGTCATAAATTCTGTGACATTGACGGAACTTGCGTCGCACACCTTGAGAAGATCGTTCCTCGCAAGGTCTACAAGCATCAAGTGCTCGGCTTTCTCCTTGGCATCGCCAAGTAGCTCTTCCGCAAGGGCGGTGTCGGCTTCAACAGTCGCACCACGGGGCCTTGATCCGGCGATTGGATGCAACACTGCTGTACCGCTTTTGACTCTCACTAATGCTTCTGGCGATGAGCCAACTACGGAGAACGGGCCTTCATCATCAAAAAAATTAAGCAGGTACATGTAAGGGCTGGGGTTGATGGCCCTAAGCATCCGATAGACATCCAGCGGCGTAGCGGTAACCTCGGTGTCGAAACGTTGCGATATAACAACTTGAAAAACATCTCCAGCGACTACATGCTGCTTTGCTTTGTTGACAAGATCATGGAACTCGGAATCACTGGTGCGGCGCGAGAAGTCAGGTTCCACATGTAAATCTACGTTGGCGATGAAAGGCGCAGTTGGCTTAAGCAACTGATTCTTCATTTCCTTTATTCGATCAACCGCTAGTCCGTAATCGGATTCAGGATCTCGACCTTGTCCTAAGTAGACATTTGATACTAGCTTGAGCGAAGATTCCTGATGATCGACAACAACTAGATCTCTGATCACGGCCATAGCCAAATCAGGAACGACCAAATCTTTAGGTTTGCGGGAACCAAGTCGTTCGATCTGATGCACAGTGTCCCAACTTAGAAGACCCACAAGACCCGAAACTAGCGGCGGAAGCCCTTCCACGACAGCTGACTTCCAGCTGCCCTGCAAAAGCTCCAAAGCTTCTAACTCCGATAAACCCTTGAAATCGTCTTTATCGAACGGAAGGGGTAAGTTTCCTTCCGAACTCCTCCAAGTCACAGCACCATTTGAAGAAACCAGAAAACCAAAGTTCGTGACACCAATGAAGCTGTACCTTGACCAGACCCCCGCTTCGGCCGACTCCAAGAGGAAACTTCCTGGATTGATGGATGCCAATTTTTCAAAGATAGTCAAGGGGGTCTCAGTGCCCGAAAACACCGAATCTACAATCGGAATAACCTGATAGGACTTTGCAAGCTCTAGAAATTCACTCTTGGAAATCACTTGAGCTCCAAAGACTCGTAGTTGTCAAAACAACTAAGCGCACCCGTGTGACAAGCTTTGCCTGCAGCATCAACAAGAACCAGCACAGAATCCCCATCACAGTCCGCAAACATCGAAACTATGTTCTGAGTGTTTCCTGAAGTAGCCCCTTTGTGCCAAAGCTCTCCGCGAGATCGTGAAAAAAAATGTGTTTGTCCCGATGCTAATGAGAGCTCAAGACTCTCCAAAGACATGTAGGCCACCATCAAGACTTTGTTGTCAGAGGCACTCTGTATCACTGCTGGGATCAATCCGGCACTGTCGAACTTGAGATCTGAAATCTTCATAACATTGCCCTTACTGGCAATCCAGCGCCCGATAGACAATCCTTGACCTGCGAAATGGTAAGAATGCCGCGGTGGAAAACCGACGCCGCAAGAATTGCGTCCACTCCACTTTCAGCTGCTATCAAGAAATCATTCAGCGAACCCGCGCCACCGGATGCAATCACAGGCACAGTGGCAATTGATATAACTTTTTCTAGCAGTGCAACGTCGAATCCTTCCCCGGTCCCATCGGCGTCAATACTGTTGACCAAAAGCTCGCCAGCACCAAGCTCCTGAACCCTGCGTACCCAACTAAGTGCGTCAATGTTTTCATTGACGGTTCCTCCATGGCTAGTGACGGTGTAACCACTTTCCATAGCGGTATTGCGCTTTAGATCGAGTGAGACTACAAGTACTTGTGATCCAAACATGCTCGCAACCTCAGAAATTAGCTCTGGTCTCGAAATTGCTGCAGAAGCAACCGAGACTTTATCGGCGCCAGCTTCCAAGGCGGCCGCAACATTGGCAACTGATCGAATGCCACCGCCTACGGTCAGAGGAATAAACACCTGTTCTGCTGTCCTACGCACGAGCTCAAGTACTGCTCCCCTGCCTTCTTTTGACGCGTTCACATCGAGAAAGGTGATCTCATCAGCACCTTCGATGTAGTACTTGTAAGCAAGTTCGACGGGATCTCCCGCGTCAACCAGGTTCTCGAAGTTGACCCCTTTGACCACTCGGCCATCGGCAACATCAAGACAGGGAATGATCCTCGTTCTCAGAGGCATTAGATTCTCGCGGCATGGATAGCGCTAACCAAAATAGCCCTAGCGCCGAGTTTGTAGAGCTCGTCCATCTTCTCATTCGTCTCCGCGGCCTTTACCAATGACCGAATGGCAACCCAATTCTCATCTCTAAGGGGAGAAATGGTTGGAGATTCAATTCCTGGAGTCACCTTTGATGCCGCTTCAACTAATTGAACTGGACAGTCGTAATCAAAGATCACGTACTCCCTGGCAACTCGCACTCCTTCCAGTCTTTGGAGTAAACCATCGCATGCAGAGTCCTTACCAAGCGCGACAATAAGCTGCGCTTCACTTTCCAAGATAATGGGTCCGAAAACTTCCAAACCTGCTTGCCGCAGTGTGCTACCTGTTGAGACAACATCCGCGACGGCCTCTGCGACTCCAAGGCGAACCGCTACCTCAACAGCCCCATCGAGTGCTATGACCCTGGCATTGACTCCCTTAGCGTCTAGAAAGCTCTTCACCAGGTTTGGGTATGCGGTTGCTACAGATCGTCCCTCGAGCTCGGCGATGTCAAGAAATCTTCCAATCGGACCGGCAAATCGAAGTGTGGACGATCCAAAACCTAGACCTGTAATTGACTTTGCACTTGACTGTGAATCAACAAGTAGATCCATTCCAGTAAGACCCGCATCCAAAGAGCCAGCTCCGACGTAGGTTGCAATATCCCTTGGTCTTAGGTAAAAGAACTCAATTCCAGCAGCCTTATCAATGACGTGCAGATCCTTTGGGTCTCTGCGAACTAAATACCCCGCTTCCCTCAGCATGCTAATAGCAGCTTCGGAAAGAATTCCTTTGTTTGGTACTGCTACCCGTAACAATTAGAGCTCCCTCTCCAGTTCGTCTATAGATATTCCTCTGTCGATCATGAGCACCTGTAGGTGGTAGATCAATTGAGCGATCTCGGTAGTTGTGGCCTGCTTGTTCTCGTGCTCTGCCGCCATCCAGACTTCTGACGCTTCTTCAACAATTTTCTTGCCAATTGCGTGTGTGCCCAAGGCAAGAAGTTCGGCAGTCCGTGACCCAACAGGCTTTGATGCAGAGCGTTCAGTAAGGGTTTCAAAAAGTTGATTAAAAGTGGTCATGCCTTAAAGCGTAATGGCAAGGGACCTAAGCCGGTCAATCTCAAAGTTTCGATCTGGAGCTCTAAAGACCGTGGTTCCCGCAACAAACGTGTCAGCCCCGGCGCTAGAAAGTTCTTTGATATTCTCGGCTGTCACTCCCCCGTCGACCTGGATGGAAAGATCTAGTCCTTTACTCCTAGCGTAGTCGAAAGCTTCGGTGACTTTCGGCACCGTGGTCTGGATGAGCGATTGCCCTCCGAATCCAGGTTCAACAGTCATTACTAGGAGCATGTCCAGTTCTTCAACGAGTTCAGATACCTCAGAAAATGAGGTGCCTGGTTTTATAGACATAGCAGCTTTAGCACCAGCCTTACGAATCTCTGAAATCACCAGCCTTGGATTAGCGGCGGCCTCGTAATGGAAGGTCACCGAACCTGCATACTGCGCGTACTGCGCGACCCACTTCTCGGGGGATTCAATCATTAAATGCACGTCGAGCGGAACACTCGTGACCTCTGAGAGTCTTTTGACTACGGGGACCCCAAGCGTCAGGTTGGGTACGAAGTGTCCATCCATAACGTCAACGTGAATCAAATCTGCGTGACTAATTGTTGCCAGTTCAGCTTCGAGATTCGCAAAGTCAGCACTCAAAATGCTTGGAGCAATTCGTACCTTCATGACCTCAGTTTATAGACTTACGCATCAAAGCTAGGAACATGGCATCGGTCCCATGAACATGAGGCCAGAGTTGTGCAGTACGCAGAGATTCATCAAGGTTGAGAGAAGGGCTCAATGAATTGAGAATTGCGCTGGCGTTCATAAGTTCTAGCTCTCCCTTGAACATTCCTTCAGCCCACGCCACTTGACCAGTTGTCTCTGACAGATGTGGTGAGCAGGTCATGTAAGCCAATAAACCGCCGGGCTTTAGAGCGCTCCAAGCGCTTTCTAGGAGTTCACGCTGCAACTTGACTAAATCAACTAAATCCTCAGTACTTCTTCTCCACCTGGATTCAGGTCGACGCCTTAGCGCTCCAAGTCCGGTGCAGGGGGCATCTAGCAAGATTCGCGAGAATCTTTCAGTTTCCCTTCCATAGCTTCTACCGTCTATGGTCCTTACTTCGAAACCACCTAACGGTTTCAGAGCGTTTATAACCAACTGCGCCCTATGCTCCGAAACCTCATTTGCTAGAAATTTCTGACCGGTCGATAGCGATTCGGCAGCCATGATTGCCGCCTTCCCTCCTGGGCCAGCGCACATGTCCAACCAGTTATCGTCAGTGACTTGGATCGGCGCTCTAGTTAGTGCCAATGTGACCAACTGAGATCCTTGGTCTTGAACCCGGGCGTATCTCTTATTGACTAGTTCAATGTTTGCAGGATTCCCCGAAATCTCAAATCCAATTGGAGACAAACTCAGAGATTGCACTTCGATTTCGAAATCATTCTTGGAACAGAAGCCGGGTAAAGCTGCAAGTGAAACCTTTGGTGCCAAATTGTTGCTTGAAAGGAGATCTTCTAATTGATCTTCCATTCCACGTGAAGCCAAAGCAGTTTTGAAAGCCTGCACAATCCAAATAGGGTGGGAATACTGAATGGAAAGAGCGTCTAATTCAGAAAGGCCCCTGGTGACTGTGTCAATCCAATCGTCCTTTTCCTTTAGAGCAATTTTTCGCAGCACGGCGTTGACAAAACCAACAGAGCCTTTACTGGCCTTTACCTTTGCCAGATTCACGCTTTCGTTAATGGCGGCGTGGGTAGGCACCCTCATCTCTAGAAGCTGGTGCACTCCGAGAACCATAACTATCTGAGCGTCTGGTTCGATTTCATCAATTTTTCGTGATGAAGCCTCCTCGATGATTTTTTCATAAAGTAGCCAGTTCCGAATTGTTCCAAAAGCCAATTCCTGAACAAATGCCGCGTCACGTGAGTCGAGCTTTGCCCTAGTTATCAGCGTAGGTAAGAGCAAGTTGGCATACGCGTCGTCTGACTGAACCCTGTTTAGAAGATCAAAAGCAATTTCTCTACTCACGTTAGCGACAGCGAATCTCGACGTAGTCCCCTGAACCAGTCAGCTCCTGCCATCGGTTTCTTTCCAGCTGGTTGCACAGTTCGGAGAATTATTGCTTTGTCGCCACAGCCTACAACTAGCTCTCCTTCTGCAAGAACTGCCACGCCTGCTACCGTCTCTGGGGCTTCCGAAGTAGCTGACTCTAGAACACGAACAGCTTGGGATTCAAACTCGAACCAAGCCACAGGCTCAGGGTTCATAGCCCGCACTAGATTCACGATGGCATGCGCGGGCATGCCAAAGTCAATCCTGGCAATGGCGCGGGTGATTTTGCGTGTAAGCGGCTGGGCAGAGTTTGGTTCCTGAATAATCCTGTTTTGAATACAGGAATCCAGGTTCTCCAATGTGCCTAGAAGAAGCTTGGAGCCCACACCGGTTAGCTTTTCTAGGAGAGAGCCAGCAGTTGTGTCAGGAGAAATCTCAGTTGATGCTTGAGAAAGAATTGGGCCTGAATCGACGCCTTCGTCTAACTGGAACACTGTGACTCCAGTTGTTGACTCACCTTCTAGAATCGCCTGCTGGACCGGGGATGCTCCTGGGTACTTTGGAAGCAGTGAGTAGTGAACATTTAGCCAGCCCTCGGATGGAATGTCTAGCAGATTCGGTTTGAGAATAGAACCGTAAGCAACTATTACGCCAAGATCGGGCTTCAAAGCGGCAATCCATTCGCGCACTTGAGTGTCAGGCAGATTTGACTTGAGCAGCTGCAGATTGTGCTCTTTGGCGACACTGGCTACCGGGGATTCCGTCAACGTCCCGCTTCTACCCGTTGGCGCATCCAGACGAGTGAGTACCCCAACAATCTCGTAATCTGCGTCCAAAAGTGCTCGTAACGTTTTGGCCGCGTTGACGGGTGTCCCTGCAAAAATTATCTTCAAGTCTTCTCCGAAATCAGACTACTTCAGAGTCGTTCATCTTCACGGTAATAGCTCTAGCGCTTCTGCCGGAATTTGAGGTTCGAAGTTTCCCTGCGCTTATGCGTGCAACTTCGACCTTCAGCATCTTGGAAAGCTGTAAACCGATCGAGTAAGGGTACTTGAAAATTAGCCTCCACTGCGGTCCTATCGAGCTGCTCTCCAAAGGAGCAGGTCCTATTCGAACAACAGCTTGCTCCTTAGCCAGCAACTCAGAAAGTTCTGTCAGCAGAGAAACGTCTGCCGTTATGCTACCCAAGCGTACCGCTGGTGGTAGGCCGAGCTCTTGACGGGACTTGTACTCGTTCTCTGCGATCTTGTGGTGATTCCAAAGTGAGAACAATTGAGATAGCTCTCCGGACACTCCGACAAGAACGCATGGAGCTTTCGATGCTGACTTCGCGACAGCATTAGACCACGCGCGAACCGCTTCTTCCTGCGCACGAAGGTTTTGCCTTGAGAGTGCAACTTTCGCATCGAGAAGGACCACTGCACTGTAACCGCCTTCCACGTATGGCTCGGCTCCGGCTGTTGCAACAACTAGAGTGCGTCCCCTGCTGATGCGAGTGGTGCGAACTTGACCGGTGGATTCGATAACTCTGGCCGAAGGAAATGCGCGTCCTAACTCGGCGGCAGTTCGAGTTGCACCAGCCCTTCCTAGTGTTAGCTCTTGTCCGCCACAAGGGCATCTGTAATTGATCTGAAATGCATTGCACCAGCGGCATTTCTTAGACCCTGAAGAATCAATCCAAAGCGGTCCCAGGCACTCATCACACCTTGCCGTTTCATCGCATGACTTGCAATACATAGCTGTGCTATCCCCAAGCGAGGCAACTTGCACCAGAACCGGCCCCAGTTCCAAACCTGCTTTGATTGCTGAGTAGGCATGTGAATCTACTCGAAGGCCCGGTTCAGAATTTGCAACTCGCGGAGCAGCAAATTGCCCAGTTCGATCTATGAGGAAACCTGATTCAATAAGCCGTTTCATGTCACTCGAAATTGAGTGAGATGCGAACACCAGGGAACAATCCTCTATTGATTGACGCACAAGAGCGACATCACGTGAGTGAAGATAAGGTGAGGCTTGGTCGGCATAACTTCGATCAGCTTCATCGAAAACGAGAATGCTACCTAGATTGTATGCTGGAGCAAACGCAGCGGCCCTGGAGCCAACAACAATGCGAGGCTTGTCCTCGAGTGCCCTAAGAAAACCGATGTACTGTTTAGATTTGACTTGTTCCTGAGAGTAGTTCGCAACGTATTCGATTAGTCCCGAAGTATTTAGTGCCTCCATAAGCACCTCGTGCTCGCGGTAATCAGGGACCAGGATTAGGGTTGATTTTCCCTGCTGAAGGTTTGTGCCTGCAAGAAGTACGAATGTCCTGACCCAAGAGGGAGCAGTGGCGACCCCGTCTCCAAGCTCGAGCTCCACCTGACGAGGTTCTGCCAAAAGAAAAGACTTTTGCCCGGCTGCGACTAATGCTTTCGTCTCATCGTCTAATGGGAAGAGCTCGAAAGAAGGGGAATCCTGAAGGCCCGGGGCTAACTTCTCCTGTGTGCCGAATACCTTTGGCATGTGAGCCGGTATGGCTAGCTTTATAACATCTCCCAGGGTCGAAGCCGATCGTTCTGCTAATTGCTGACACAATTTGAATACATTTGGGTTGAGTGTTTGTGCTGGACCAACTACTTCAAGGATCTCGCTAAGTCGCCCTGAAAACTCCGAAACTCTAGGGAAATCGATTATGAAGGCATCCAGTGGTTTTTTTGACCTACCGAACAGAACCTTTACTCTTGAACCGATTACAGCTTGCTCGGAAAGACTGTCCGGAACAAGATAGTCAAACAGACGATCTAGCTGGGGCAGATTCGACTGGATAGCCAGCTTCGCTATCTTCGACATTTATAGATTCAGAGCGGACCGCAACGCATCGACGCGATCGAGTTTCTCCCAGCCGAATTCGGGCAATTCTCTCCCGAAGTGACCATACGCGGCGGTCTTGGAGTAGATGGGACGCAATAGGTCTAGCTGTTCAACGATTGCTCGAGGTCTGAGGTCGAAAATATCTCTAATCGCACTCTCAATTTGCGCAGTGGCGACTTTCTCCGTGCCGAAAGTTTCAAGATAAATACCCACTGGGTTTGCCACCCCAATTGCATAGGCCACTTGGACTTCTGCTCTATCGGCGGCTCCAGATGCGACAACATTCTTTGCGACCCACCGCATCGCATAGGCAGCTGAGCGGTCAACCTTGGATGGGTCCTTTCCGCTGAAAGCTCCTCCCCCGTGTCTAGCGGCTCCTCCGTAAGTATCAACAATGATCTTTCTTCCAGTAAGGCCAGCGTCACCCTGTGGGCCACCTACTACGAATTTCCCAGTTGGGTTGATGAAGAACTTGGCTCCCGAGAAATCAAGACCAGACCGCTCCAGAATCGGATCAATGACATGAGTCCTGATGGCGTCGTGAATGTCTTGCTGTGAAACACCGTCATCGTGTTGGCTGGACACAACTACGGCTTCAATCGTCCTCGGTTTCGAGCCTTCGAAGCCTACTGTGACTTGAGTCTTTCCATCAGGACGCAGAAATGCCACTTCACCAGATTTGCGGATGGTGGCGAGCTTCTCCGCCAAGCGATGTGAGAGAGCTATTGCTGTTGGCATGTATGTCGGGGTCTCGTTGCTGGCGTACCCGAACATGATGCCCTGATCTCCAGCTCCCTGGGCCTCGAACCGATCAGTGGAACCTTTTTCTCGCACTTCGAACCCGGAATCAACTCCTTGGGCGATGTCTGGTGACTGCTGACCAATCGAAACGGATACTCCGCAGCTTTTTCCGTCGAAGCCAATCTTTGAGGAGTTGTATCCGATAGCCAGCACCGTATCTCTGACGATGGAAGGAATCTCCACGTAGCCGGAGGTAGAGACCTCGCCGGCCACATGCACTAATCCCGTAGTGACCATTGTTTCCACAGCGACTCGGGCGTCTTTGTCCTGAGCCAGCATGGCATCAAGAATGGCGTCCGAAATTTGGTCGCATATCTTGTCAGGGTGACCTTCAGTCACAGACTCGGAGGTGAACTGTCTCAGTTTGCTCATGGTTGTCCCATGTTACTTGCTATAAACGACAAAACATCCCTTGCAACAGACTGCTTCGACCCTTGGAACCTCTTTGACCCTGATTTAGAAACCAGCAGAAGCTCCGTGTCGTCTTTGCCGAATACCTTGCCGTCACTTATGTCGTTTGCCACCAAGTAGTCGCAGCCTTTTGCAGCGAGCTTATCTTTGGCCAGGGCCTCGAGATCTTCACCTGTTTCTGCAGCAAACCCAACAACCAAGGATGTTGAACCTGATTTCCTAAGGGCCACTACTGTCTCCGAGAGAATATCGGGGTTAACAACCAGAGAAATCTCTAACCGCTCACCAAGGTCTAAACGCTTGAGTTTTGAAGAAGTTGACTCACTGGGTTTGTAATCAGCAACTGCTGCTGCCATTACTAGCACGTCGTACTTTCCAGATTGCTCTGCCAAAGCGTTCGAGAGTTCAAGCGCTGTGCCGACAGGAGTAGTTCTCAATCCTGAAGTCAATGAATCGTCGATGTTAGCGGCAATAAGCTCAACTTCTGCACCCAGTAGCTTTGCTGCACGAGCAAAAGCAACACCCTGCTTACCAGACGAGAAGTTTCCGATAAACCTTGCGGCATCAATTGGCTCCCTAGTGCCACCTGCTGTGACGAGAACACGTTTACCGCTCAGTGGTCCACTTAAACCAGCCAATGCTGTTTCGAAAATCTCTGCAGGCTCGGCGAGTCTTCCGGCTCCCGAATCCTCACCTGTGAGTCGTCCGACTGCCGGCCACACGATGGTGACGCCTCTGCTCTCAAGAGTTTCCATGTTTGCAACCGTTGCTTTGTTCTCCCACATTTCCGTGTGCATGGCCGGAGCCACTATGACGGGGCACGTGGCTGCTAGAACAGTAGTGGTCAGAAGATCATCTGCTATACCAGAGGTCATCTTTGCCAAAAACGATGCCGTTGCGGGAGCGACAACAACAAGATCAGCAGATTTAGCTAAGGCAATGTGTTTTACCTGGTCAACGTCAGTGAATAGGTCCGGATCCACAATTGAAACGGGATTCCCGGATAGGGCTTCAAGAGTAGTCTTACCGATGAACTTGAAGGCGTTGTTTGTTGCTACAACTTGGACTGTATGGCCCGCCTCTGAAAACAACCGAATCAAAGCGGCAGATTTATACGCCGCTATACCGCCGGTTACACCGACCACTACATTGGCCACCTGTAGGTGTCGCTTAGTCTAGGTGGCGCTTTGTGAGAAGACCCTGGTCAACCTCATTTAGGGCAATGGTGAGAGGTTTCTCGTCAATGGTGACATCAACCAGCGGACCCACGTTGTTGAAAAGACTTCCCTCGTGCAAAGAAGAGTAGTAATCGTTGATCTGACGTGCTCTCTTCGCGGCGAACATCACAAGCTCGTACTTCGAGTCCACCCTGTCCATCAAGTTATCAATGGAGGGAGAAACGATTCCTTCTAGCTTTTCAAACATGGCAACTTTCCTGAGATTATGTGGTTTGTACCAATTCTACGACTTCTTGGGCACATCTGGCCACCTCGTCGTTAATTACTGAGTAATCGAACTGAGAAGCCTGTTCCAACTCAGTTCTAGCCGTTTCAAGGCGAATTTGCTTATCCTCTTCGGACTCAGTCCCCCTCTTGTCAAGCCTTGCCCGCAGCTCCTCGAAACTTGGAGGCTTAACAAAAATCAGCAAGGCTTCCGGAAAGCTTTCTCTGACTTGAAAGGCCCCCTGGACATCAATCTCAAGAATCACATTCAATCCCCTGGCTAGACCTTCTTCCACGGGACCTCGTGGTGTGCCATAAGAGTGTTTGCCATGAACAGTCGCCCACTCGAGCATTTGGCCCGATTCAGCGCGGGACTTGAATTGTTCGTCCGTTAGGAAAACATAGGAAACTCCATCAATTTCTCCCTCACGCGGAGACCGAGTAGTTGCGGAAACCGAAAGCACAAAGCCGGCAAAGTTTGTAGATATGTGAGAGGCGAGAGTTCCTTTTCCAACCGCCGAAGGTCCTGCCATAACAACTAACTTTCCGGTTGATTTCATGACCGCAACCCTACCTCAAGCTCGGTCTTTGCTTTCAGAACCCTAGTCGAAAGACCCTCGGACGATGCACCTGCAACTAACCGTGAAACATTGCAGACAGCCGTATCCGCGTAGCAAGAAAGCAGCAAGCGGGTATTTGTAAGAGCTGCGCCTTGTGCCCCGAAGCCAGGAACTAGAACAGGAAAATTCACGCTTTCAGATGAGTCCAGACCGAGCTCTGCATGGTCCACGGTTGCACCTACCACTGCACCAATTGAGCCAAGGACACCGCTGCTAAAGGAGTCGGCAAAATCCATCACACTTCTGGCAACGCTTTTCCCATCGCTTAGAGATGATTGAAGCGCCGTGGCTTCAGGATTTGAAGTTGCAGCAAGAACAAACAATCCACGATTGTTCTCAAGTGCGAGATTGACGGTCTCCGCGAGTGAGTCAGGCCCTAGGTAGGGCGAGACTGTCAGTGCGTCACAAACGAAAGCAGCCTCGCTCGATAGCCATGCCCTTGCGTAGCCAGACATTGTCGAACCAATATCTCCGCGCTTTGCATCGGCTATGACAACAAAACCACGGGATTGGGCTTCTTCAAGCAAATCCGAAAGTGCAGTGAACCCTTGGGCTCCAAATTGCTCAAAGAATCCAACTTGAAACTTCACTATTCCAACCTTGCCGTAAGCGGCATCAAGCATTGAGAGGGTAAAGGATTTAGCCCCTTCGACAGAAACCTCAAGGCCCCATGAATGCAATTGGTCGCTGCTTGGGTCAATCCCTACGCAAAGCTGGCCATTTTTCGCGAAGGTGTCCAACAATCTCTGACCGAAACTAGACACCGAGTGCCGCTTTTCGATCGGCTGCGTGCTCCTGAAGTGATTTGACCTCGAAGGGTCCCGCAATAACTGCTTCAAACGAACCTATTGCACAACTGAGCTGAGCTAGGGTCGTAAAGATTGGTTTGTCGGCGGCTGTTGTAGCCGCTCGGATTTCATAGCCGTCTTTTCGTGCAGAAGATCCAGTTGGTGTGTTGACAACCACATCGACTTCTCCTGCTGTAATAAGTTCAACAATTGTTGGACCTTCTGTTTCCGATGAGCCTTGACTGTGCTTTCGAACCTCCTTGGCTTTTATGCCATGACGCTGAAGTATCTGGGCTGTTCCTGCTGTGGCCAAGATTTCATATCCCAACTGCTCGAGCCTTCTTACCGGCAGCAACATCTGAGGTTTATCTCTGTCGGCCACTGAGATGAAAATGCGACCGCTGGTCGGAAGAGAGCTTCCAGCTGCAGCCTGAGACTTCGCGAAAGCCTTAGGAAAGTTCACATCAATTCCCATTACCTCACCAGTGGAGCGCATTTCTGGGCCAAGTAGAGAGTCAACGTATCTTCCATCAGGTGTTGCGAATCTCTTGAAAGGTAGCACTGCCTCCTTTACAGCGATTGGAGAATTGGCTGGGATGTAGGTTCCATCTAACTCAGGCAAGTGCCCCTCGACCCTCAACTGTGCAATTGAGTTCCCGACCATCACAAGCGCGGCGGCTTTGGCCAGCGTGATGCCGAGTGCCTTAGACACGAAAGGCACTGTTCGTGACGCTCGCGGATTGGCTTCAAGTACATAGAGAACATCGGCAGCGATTGCGAACTGAACATTCAGCAGTCCCACCACCCCTAGCCCTTTTGCGATCTTTTCGGTCGCTTCCCTTACTCGAGCAATTTGAGCTTCACTCAGGGTGATTGGTGGCAAGGTGCAACTCGAATCACCGGAGTGAATTCCGGCTTCTTCGATGTGTTCCATAACGCCGCCAACATAGAGTTCGAACCCATCGTAAAGAGCATCAATGTCGATCTCGATAGCATCGTCAAGAAAACGGTCAACCAGCAAAGGGTGATCAGGACCGACGATGGCTTGGTCCTCAATCCTTCGGAAGTAGTCATCCATGCCCTCGGACTCGTAAACAATCTCCATCCCTCTACCGCCCAAGACAAACGATGGCCGAACTAGAACCGGGAAGCCAATGCGCTCTGCAATAACTTTGGCGTCAGCCAAATTTATGGCAGTTCCGTTAGCTGGTGCCAAAAGATTGGCCTTTTCCAAAATCTTGGAGAAGGATCCCCTTTCTTCCGCTAGGTCAATAGCATCCGGCGACGTTCCAAGAATTGGAATGCCAGCTTTAGAAAGCCCTTGAGCAAGACCAAGTGCCGTCTGTCCACCGAGTTGAACAACCACACCGACAATCTCGCCGGAAGCCGATTCAGCGTGAATCACTTCCAGTACATCTTCAAGTGTTAGTGGTTCGAAATAGAGCCTGTCTGAAGTGTCATAGTCGGTAGATACCGTCTCAGGGTTGCAGTTGATCATGATGGTTTCATACCCTGCGTCAGAAAGTGCAAATGAAGCGTGTACACAGGAGTAATCGAATTCGACACCCTGGCCAATTCGGTTTGGACCGGAGCCCAGGATGATGACCTTTTTCCGGTCGGAAGGCACTACCTCAGTTTCCATCTCATAAGTCGAATAGTGATAAGGGGTAAGGGCCGGAAACTCCCCCGCACAAGTATCAACAGTCTTGAACACTGGGCGCAATCCAAAAGTGTGACGAAGTTCTCTTACGTCAGCTTCGGGTAGGTTTCGGAGTTCGCCAATCTGGTGGTCGCTGAAGCCATGCATTTTCGCAAGTTTAAGTACTTCCGGAGTCAATTCAGTAGCTTCGCTTATCGTGACAGCGATTTCATTGATAAGTACAATCTGGTCGATAAACCAGGGATCAATCATTGTTGATTCGAAAACCTGCTGAGGAGTGGCTCCCCTTAGAAGGGCCTGTTGAACATTCACGATGCGGCCATCAGTTGGCTTCTTTATGATTTCGAGAAGCTCGTTGACGGGAGTGAGGTTTTTATTCCAGTGAAAAGACGATCCCCGTTTTTCCAATGAGCGGAGTGACTTTTGGAGTGCCTGCGAGAAGGTTCTTCCAATAGCCATCGCCTCTCCAACGGATTTCATGGTCGTTGTAAGGGTTGAATCGGCTGCTGGGAACTTTTCGAAGGCAAATCTAGGCACCTTAACAACTACATAGTCCAGAGTTGGCTCAAAGCTTGCAGGGGTGACCTTGGTGATGTCATTGGGAATCTCGTCCAATGTGTAACCAATGGCTAACTTGGCTGCAATCTTCGCAATAGGGAATCCAGTTGCTTTAGAAGCCAATGCAGAAGATCGACTTACTCGAGGGTTCATTTCGATAACTATCACGCGACCAGTTGCTGGATCAACAGCGAATTGAATGTTACATCCACCGGTGTCCACCCCTACGTCCCTAATAATCTGGATAGAGATGTCTCTTAGGTTCTGATACTCACGGTCGGTCAGTGTCAGAGCAGGCGCTACGGTGATCGAATCTCCGGTGTGAACACCGACAGGATCGAAGTTCTCTATAGAACAGACAACGACCGCGTTGTCGTTTCTATCTCTCATGAGCTCAAGCTCATACTCTTTCCAGCCCAGAATTGACTCTTCAAGAAGCACCTCTGTTGTTGGTGAGGCTTGAAGCCCTGCTCCAGCGATACGAATCAACTGCTTCTCGTCATAGGCAAAACCCGAGCCAAGCCCTCCCATCGTGAAACTAGGACGAACGACAACCGGATAACCTAGCTTCTTTGCACCGGCTAAAACATCGTCCATGTTGTGAGCAATCACAGACTTTGCTACATCAGCGCCAGCATCGAGAACTAACTGCTTGAAAGACTGCCTATCCTCGCCAGCCCTGATTGCGGCAATGTTTGCTCCAATTAGTTCGACGTTGTACTTCTCTAGAATCCCGAGTTCATGAAGCTGCATAGCGGCGTTTAGTGCCGTCTGACCACCCAGAGTTGGCAAGATTGCGTCTGGACGCTCTTTGGCGATGATTGCTTCGATTACCTGGGCGGTAATTGGTTCAACGTAAGTGGCATCAGCAAAATCAGGATCAGTCATGATGGTGGCGGGGTTTGAGTTCACGAGAATAACCCGAATCCCCTCGGCTCGCAGCACGCGACATGCTTGAGTACCTGAGTAATCAAACTCACAGGCCTGGCCAATCACAATCGGACCTGAACCGATTACTAGAACACTTTTGAGGTCTTCTCTACGCGGCACTATTTCTCCCCACGAGATTTGACCATCTCAACAAGGCGATCGAAAAGGTATGAAGAATCGTGAGGCCCAGCAGCGGCCTCCGGATGGTACTGAACGGAGAACGCAGGTACATCGATGCACTCAAGACCTTCAACACACTCATCGTTCAGATTCACGTGTGAAACTCGAACACTTCCAAAACCGGCCGGAGAAGTTACTAATTCGCCGGATTCACCGCCTGGAACACGAACGGCGAAACCATGATTATGTGCGGTGACTTCAACTCGACCTGTAGTGCGATCAAGAATTGGCTGGTTTATGCCGCGATGTCCGAAAGCTAGCTTGTAGGTATCGAAACCCAGTGCCCTTCCAAGCAGCTGATTCCCGAAACAAATGCCGAAAAATGGGATACGCCTTTGAAGCACCTCTCTGAGAAGTTTCACCTGGTCAGCCGAAGCGCTTGGGTCTCCTGGTCCATTCGAGAAGAAAACTGCATCCGGGTTTGTTGCAAGCAGGGTCTCGAGACTAGACAGCGCCGGTAGCACAGTTACAACTAAGCCTCTTTTAATCATGTGCTCGATGGTCGAACGTTTGATTCCGAGATCCAATATGGATACCCGACCTACGAACTGTCCCATATGGGGAACCTCGTAAGCATCAGGCGTAGTGACGATCGAACTTAGAGATTGACCTTTCATCTCTGGTGCCTCTCGAACTATTTCAACGAGTCTTTCGATAGTCTGCTCGGACCTTGGACCGGAAAAAATACCAGCACGCATTGCCCCGCGAGATCGAATGTGGCGGGTAAGAGCCCTGGTATCAATACCTGAAATTCCAACTACGAAGTTATCTTCGAGTTCCTGATCTAGGGATCTTTCAGAGCGGTAGCTAGAAACCACTCTCGAAGGTTCCCTTACGACATAACCGCTTACCCAAATACGGTTGGATTCCTCATCACGGGTGTTTACGCCCGTGATTCCAATGTGTGGTGCGGTCTGCACAACAATCTGTCCGGCGTAGCTCGGATCGGTTATTGTCTCCTGATACCCGGTCATACCGGTCGCAAAAACTACTTCGCCAAGAGTTTGGCCCTCAGCTCCATAGGCCAAACCGTCAAAGACCATGCCATCTTCCAACACCAATTTTGCGGTAGTCGAGTTCATCGCGACCCCACCAAAGGTCGAAGCGCCTCAAGTATTTCCGACCGTAGCTCGGAATTCACAAATCTAAAATGAGTCTGTAGCTCAACTTTTCCAAGCCTCCATTTGATTACCACGAGCCCTTCCTTCTCAACAGCACGGTCAATAACCGCCGAACCCGTTGTCACTTCGAGTAAGTCTGCTTTGGGGATTATGAAACTAAGTTCACCGGTTCTCGAAACTTCCAGGCCAGATTGGCTCACGTATACAAATGCGTGTCCGCGATGGGCCAGACCGTGTGCAATCACTCGATCAAGTGGTCTGTCAGAGAAAGTTGTTGCTACATAGAAGCAGTTGCTACCAACCAAGGAACCTTCGATTACTAGAGGTTTTTCCAGCAATAGCGCTTGAGCGGCTACTCGCCGGCGCCAGGTAACAATGGCAAACACTGCAAAAAGACTAAATAGCCCGAGAGCTATAAGACCTACCTGGTATGTCTCCATTATTCACCCGCCTTCTGCATGATCGAAGAATCCCTATAGCTAAATTCTCCGTTATAAATCGTGTGTCGAACTCTCCCTTGCATCTTCAGACCTGCGAACGGGTTGTTCTCGCTCATGCTCAGTGTTTGAGCTTGTGGAGTCCATGGCTTTTGAGTGTCTACAAAAGTCAAGTTGGCTGGAAGACCCGGCGAAAGATAGCGGCCTTGGTGATCCAAGCCGCTGATGACTGCCGCGTTTGAGGACATAACTGCTGCAAGTCGCTCAAAGTTCGATTTACCCGAATCAATAAGTACTTGTTGTGCCACGGAATAGGCAGTTTCCAGCCCGACCATTCCAAAAGCGGCGCTAGCCCAATCAGTGTCCTTCGATTCCTTAGGGTGAGGTGCGTGATCAGTTGCGATGACATCGATGGTTCCGTCAATGAGGCCTTCTCTAAGCGCTTCAACATCTTTGGATGTTCTAAGTGGTGGATTTACCTTGTAAATCGGGTCGTACCCCGAAGCTAGGTCCTCCGTTAGCAAAAGGTGGTGCGGGGTGACTTCCGCGCTTACGTTTATCCCTCGAGCCTTCGCCTGTCGAATAAGCTCGACCGATCCTGCAGTAGAAACGTGACAAACATGCAGTCTTGAACCAGTAAGTTCTGTGAGCATCAGATCCCTAGCGATGATTGCTTCTTCTGCAACCTTTGGCCATCCACCGAGTCCGAGTTTTGTAGCCAAGGGCCCCTCGTTCATCTGGGCATTTACAGTCAGCCTTGGCTCCTGAGCGTGCTGAGCTACGACACCGTCAAAAGCCTTTACGTACTCCAACGCTCTTCTCATAAGTGCAGGGTCGTGAACACAGTTTCCGTCATCGCTAAAGATTCTCACCCTTGCCTTAGATTGGGCCATCGCTCCAAGCTCTGCGAGCTGCTCGCCTTTGAGGCCAACAGTCACAGCACCTATTGGTTGAACAAACACCAGCCCGGCGTCTTCACCAAGTCGTGCTACCTGCTCTACGACCCCTGCGGTATCTGCAACCGGAAATGTATTTGCCATGGCATGAATTGCCGTGTATCCCCCGGCCGCTGCCGAGCGCGAGCCGGACGCCACAGTTTCACTCTGCTCGAATCCAGGCTCTCGAAGATGTGTGTGCAGGTCTACAAAACCTGGCAAAACAACCAATCCGGTGCAGTCGACCTCTTCATGCTTTACTCCGGTTGAAATCTTGGCCGCAATAAGCCCGTTCTCGATTACGACATCTCTTACTTCACCGCTCACTGTTGTTGCGCTTTGAAGGATGTAGTTGCCAGTCATTAGTTCACCTCTCCAGAAAGTAGCGTAAAGAGCACAGCCATTCGAACAGCTACTCCATTTCGAACTTGAATGAGCACCATGGAGTTCTTACTGTCTGCACTTGCTGCATCAATCTCAAGACCGCGATTCATTGGACCTGGATGAAGAATTTGAGTGTGTTCACCAAGACGCGCCAGACGAGACTTGTTCAGTCCCCAGATTCTCGCGTACTCCCTTTCGGTAGGGAAAAATGAAGCGCTCATTCTTTCTTGCTGGACCCTCAACATCATCACGACATCTGGATTCACAGACTTGATTGCATCATCAAGCAAGAAGTGAACTCGTCCACTTGGAACTAGTGAGGCTGGAGCTAAAGTAGCAGGACCACAGACGTGAACCTCTGCACCGAGGGTTGTGAGCAGAATCAGGTTGGATCTTGCAACTCTGGAGTGTGAAAGGTCCCCGACTATCAGAACTTTGATTCCGGATAAATCTTTGCCCCTGGGATTCTCGAGGGCACCCTGACGGATGGTCATGGCATCGAGAAGTGCCTGAGTTGGGTGCTCATGGGATCCATCCCCCGCGTTCACAATTGCCGAACCAACCCAATCCGTGTGTGCTAGACGGTGTGCCGAACCGCTCGATGAGTGGCGAAGAACTATTGCATCTGCGCCCATAGCTTCGAGCGTCTGGGCGGTGTCTTTCAAGGACTCGCCTTTGGAAAGAGAAGATCCTTTTGCAGCAAAGTTAATGACATCGGCCGATAGTCGCTTTGCTGCAAGCTCAAAGGAAATTCGAGTTCTGGTCGAGTCTTCAAAAAAGAGGTTCACTACTGTTTTGCCCCGCAGAGTAGGAAGCTTCTTGATTTCACGGTCGTTTACATCAGACATGTCCTCAGCCAGATCGAGTAACTTGATTGCCTGGTCCCTATCTAGATCGGCTGAAGAAAGAAGGTGTCTCATGATTCGATCACCACTTCATCTACCCCGTCGGATTCGGAGAGCTTTACTGAAATGTGCTCCTTTGAAGAAGTTGGAAGATTCTTGCCGACAAAATCAGCTCTAATTGGAAGCTGTCTATGGCCACGATCTACGAGCACAGCAAGCATGACAGCTTTAGGTCTGCCGTGATCATTCAATGCGTCGAGAGCGGCTCGAACAGTGCGGCCGCTGAAAAGTACGTCATCAACGAGGACGATGGTCTTTCCTGAGATGCCGCCTGTTGGCACAGAGGTCACACCAGGACCACGAGTTGGTTGCTTTGCAAGGTCGTCTCTATAAAGAGTTATGTCTAAAGATCCAAGTTCGATCTCAACACCGGAGTGCTTCTTGATTACCTCAACGAGACGATTAGCTAAAAACACGCCCCTGGTTGGTATTCCGAGTAAGACCAAATTCTCAAGGCCCTGATTGGCCTCAACTATTTCATGGGATATGCGGGTAATGGCCCGAGAGATGTCATCGGCGCTCAAGACGGTGCGTTTTGTCAACGCCCACCTCCTTCTCCGCCTCACAGGACGGTAGTTAAAGGATGATTCTTGGAAATCCTAGCAGTACTTGGCTATTTTGCGGTCTTGGTCCCAGAAATTGCCGCAAGTAGTCCATTCACAAATAGCCCTGACTCCTCGGTCGAGTATTCCTTGGCAAGCTCCACAGCCTCCGAAATAGCAACGGGGTCCGGAACTTCCTCGTTGAAAAGGATCTCCCAGACGGCAACCCTAAGAATGGCTCTATCCACAGCTGGCATCCGATCGATTGACCACCTATGTGAAAAGGAGGCGATTCGATCATCAATGTCGGCATGGGAGCTCACGATACCTTCGACAATCTGGCGTGCGTAACCGACAATTTCTTCTTGATTCTGTCGGTCTTCTTGAGTTGTGGCCGTGACATCGAGTAGATCGCTGGGATTCTGCTTGCGCATGTCAGCGGCGAAGATGGCATCAAGCGCCATCTTTCTGGATTTAGTTCTAGAACTCACTTGTTAGTCGGTAACGCGGCCGAGATACTCGCCAGTTCTAGTGTCGACTCGGACCTTGACGTTTTGCTCAATGAACAAAGGGACCTGTATCTGGAGTCCGGTTTCAACTGTTGCAGGCTTGGTGCCACCACTTGAGCGATCCCCCTGAAGACCTGGTTCGGTGTAAGTGATTTCCAAGACAACGGATGCTGGAAGCTCCACATATATTGGGTTCCCCTCATAAACGGCTACAACGGCGCCCTGGTTCTCCAAGAGATAATCCTTGGCGTCACCAACTACCTCTTCAGACAGAGTCATCTGCTCATAGTTTTGGTTGTCCATGAATACAAATCCAGAACCGTCGTTGTATAGGTAGTTCATTTCGCGTTTGTCCACGCTTGCAGTTTCTACTTTTACACCTGCGTTGAAGGTGCGCTCGACAACCTTGCCAGTTAGCACGTTTTTTAGCTTGGAACGCACGAACGCTGGGCCCTTACCCGGCTTCACATGCTGAAATTCGATTACGGTCCATAGCTGGCCGTCAATGTTTAGAACTAGTCCATTTTTTAGATCGTTTGAGGTTGCCATAAGTCGTGCTTACTCTGATTTCTTTTTCTCGTTGTTTGGGATTACTAAATTCTAGCGGTTCAGCCAGCGAGCTGACGAAGGGCAAGCTTGTAAGAGTCGAACCCAAAACCAGCAATAACGCCGGTTGCTGAAGCTGAAATGACACTCTTGTGACGGAATTCTTCGCGGGCGTGTGGATTTGAAATGTGTACCTCGATTAGCTTTGCACCAGCGGAGGTATGAGCCTTGCAGGCATCTGCCAATGCATACGAGTAGTGAGTGAAAGCAGCTGGATTAATCACAATATCCTGCTTGGCATCGGTAGCTTTATGAACAGCCGCGATCAATTCGGATTCCGAATCGCTCTGAAAGAACTCTAGGGACAGAGAAAGCGAATCGGCTAGCTTAGAGAGTTCCTTAGTCAATGAATCCAAGTTCATCTCGCCGTAAATTTCTGGCTCTCTTGAGCCAAGCCTTTGCAGGTTAGGACCGTTTAGGACAACTACGCTTTTCATTTCTCTAGCCTACTGAGCTATCTCTTGAAAAGCAGCGAAGAGTATTTCCTCGGTTGGAGCATGCATAATTGTTGGCTTGGCGATCTCGTCGAGTACGACGAAGCGAAGGTTTCCACCCCTAGATTTCTTGTCAATCTGCATGTTCGCAAGCAGTTGTGGCCACTTCTCCCCCGGGTAGCTAACCGGCAGCCCGAGTTTTACGAGTATGTCCCGATGGCGCTGAACCGCTTCGATAGAGAGCCTTCCATTCAGGTGTGCAAGTTCCGCGACAAACACCATCCCAATAGAGATTGCTGCCCCATGCCTCCACTTATAGCGCTCGGCTAGTTCGATAGCGTGACCTAGCGTGTGGCCATAGTTCAAAATCTCTCGAAGGCCTGACTCCTTAAAATCGACCGCCACTACGTCGGCCTTAACTTGAACACTTCGGCGAACAAGCTCTTCGAAAACTCCTGTGGCTGGGTCAACAGCTTGTTCAAAGTCAGACTCAATCAACTTCAAAATCTCAGGGTCACTGATAAACCCGCACTTAACTACTTCAGCAAAGCCAGCAAGTAATTCCATCTTTGGCAGGGTGTTTAATGTCTCTAGATCGACAATCACTGCACTTGGCGAGTGAAACACTCCAACCAGGTTCTTTCCCTCAGTGGTATTGACCCCGGTTTTGCCGCCAACTGCGGCATCAACCATTGCCAGAAGGGTTGTTGGAATCTGGACAATTCCAACTCCGCGAAGCCAGGTTGCCGCGACGAACCCTGCAAGATCAGTAATTGTTCCCCCACCAAAACCGATAACCATATCTGTCCTGGAGAATTCAGATTTTCCAAGGATGCCCCAGCAAAAAGCCGCGACTTCAATACGCTTGGCTTCCTCGTTGTCTGGGACTCCCGCTAGCAAAACTTCAAAGCCGGCAGCCAACAATGAGTCCCTAAGCCCTTCAGCACTTACTGCCAGTCCGACCGGGTGCACAACAAGAACCTTCTTTGCTCCCTTGAGTTGCTCAGGCACTTGATCTAACAAAGATCGCCCAATGATCACAGGATATGGGTTCTCCGCCCCTACAACGATTCTTGAAATCTCAGCCACGGCTATTCACCAACTCAACAATTTCTGAGACAACGGAGTTTAAGGACTTCGAACTAGTTTCTATCTCTACAGAAGCAACCTGTTCGTAAAGCGGTTTGCGTTCTTCATAAATACGCTTCCAGTCAGCAATTCCGTTCTTTAGCAAAGGACGTCGCCCAGCTAGAAGTCGAGAGGCGATGTGTCGCCCATTTGTCGAAAGATAGATAACAAATGATTTCCTTAGGGCTACGCGGTTGCTTTCTTGAGTAACCACTCCGCCTCCAGTAGCAACCACGGAGTCGGTGGCTAGTGCTGCCAGCAGAAACTCGTGTTCTAGAGTTCTAAAGTGTTGTTCGCCTGATTTTTCGAAAATCTTCGCAATTGAGCCGTGCTGCTTAACTATTTCCTTGTCCGTGTCGACGAACGAGAGTCCAAGCTGCTTAGCGAGCTTCTTGCCTATTGTGGTTTTCCCAACGCCCATGGGACCCACTAATACCACCGGGGTATTCATCAGCTCTCAAATGACTTAAGAACAGCTGGAATGCTCTCCAGGTATGACTGCATGTTGCGCTTTGTTTCAGCAACAGAGTCTCCCCCGAACTTTTCAAGAACTGCATTCGCGATAACCAATGACACCATCGCTTCGGCAACAATTCCTGCAGCAGGAACTGCGCAGACATCCGATCTTTGGTGATGAGCTTTTGTCGCTTCCCCAGTGGACACATCAATAGTGGCAAGCGCCTTAGGTACGGTCGAGATTGGCTTCATACCGGTTCGAACCCTGAGGATTTCTCCGGTAGACATTCCACCTTCGATACCACCAGCGCGTCCGGATGTGCGATGGACAATCCCTGATGCATCCTTTTCGATTTCGTCGTGTGCTAAAGAACCACGTCGACGAGTGGTTTCGAAACCATCTCCGACTTCAACTCCCTTGATTGCTTGAATTCCCATCAAAGCCCCAGCGAGTTGAGAGTCCAACCTTCGGTCCCAGTGAACATAAGAACCGATGCCCGGGGGTAGCCCATATACCAAAGTCTCAACTACTCCACCTAGAGTGTCGCCGGCCTTGTGGCAATCTTCGATCTCAGCAACCATCGCCGCGGAGACAGAACTGGAAAAGCAGCGAACAGGGTCTTCGTCCAAAGCGTTTACATCATTTGGTTTAGGCAAAGAAAGCTCAGTGTTTGAAATCGGACCGATGGCAACAGTGTGTGTGACTAATTCGATACCCAGTGCTTGTAAGAATTTAGCCGCCACTTCTCCAAGGGCGACACGGGCTGCAGTTTCCCGAGCGCTAGCTCTTTCGAGCACCGGACGAGCATCTAAGAATCCATACTTTTGCATACCTGTGAAATCTGCATGTCCGGGACGTGGCCTGGTAAGCGCTTCGGCCCTGGCTCCTTCAAGTTCCGATGGGTCAACAGGATCGGACGACATGATCTTCTCCCATTTCGGCCACTCCGTGTTCTGGATGGTTATGGCCACAGGGCCACCCTGGGTCAGTCCGTGACGAACCCCGCCCGAGAGATTTACTTCATCGAGTTCAAATTTCATTCGTGCGCCGCGACCGAATCCAAGACGTCTTCGAGCAAGAGCATTCTGGACGTCACCGGTTGTTACGGGAACCCCGGCAGGCAATCCTTCTAAAATCGCGACAAGTTCAGGTCCATGGGACTCTCCAGCGGTTAACCAGCGCAACATAACTCAATTCTGGCATAGACCGCCAGTAGAGACGCTTATTTTGAAGAAACGGCTGCCTTCATCACTGAATAGAGAGTGGTTCGGTCTATTTCGCCAACACTTCCATTAGCTGAAGCAAAGAGCTGAACTTGCTCTATTGCCTGCCAGATAAGCATTTCGATTCCGGAGATAACAGTCGAAGGTTTCCAGGCCAATCCAGCTTTCGAGGGCCACGGGTTGTACGCGACGTCGAAAAGAGTGCCTGAACTGGAATTGCCAATGCGCTCAATCTCTTCCCAAAGTTCAGAATAGGAACCTGCTGGCACCAAAGACATCACTAGATCTGCGGACACGAGGGTCTGAGCTATTGCAGGCTCGGTTGAAACCTTTAGCCCCAGTTTTTGGCCAAACACTTCCAGCTCAACTCCTGCTTCTTTATTGCGACTGATTAGTTGTACTTCTGTTCTAGGAAAGATCTTTGCAAGGGCGACCAGTCCGGAGCGAGCGGTTGCTCCAGATCCGATTACTACCGTGATTTTAGGTTCTGACACATTTGAAATGGCTTGGCAAATACCGTAGACATCGGTGTTAAACCCTCGCCAACCACTGGAAGAATTCAGAAGAGTGTTTGATACACCCGTAGTCAGGGAATCGTCATCGTGACTAGCTGCAAGATCGAATGCCTCAATTTTTAGTGGCATAGTCACGGATACACCGCTTAGATCGGACGAACTTAGAAAGTCTCTTAGTCCACCTACCGGGACTTCGTTTTTCCCATAGGCAAAATCAAGCCCGAGGTGTTTATAGGCAGCCGTGTGCAAAACGGGCGACAAAGAATGCTCAATTGGTGAACCAACCACGCTGAAACTAGTTGTCATACCAACCCGGGTTTTCTTTTTCCCATTGCCGCAGGAACACAACATAACCCTCATGCTCAGCAAGCGTTCTTGAGAACTTTGTCTCGCCGGATTCGAGGTTGATTGTTACGAAGAATAACCAATCTCCATCAGCAGGTGAAAGGGTGGCCTCTAGGGCAAGAGCCCCTGGTGATGCAATTGGGCCAGGAGGTAGCCCCTTTACTAGGTATGTGTTGTATCCATGCTCTAACTGTTCTGTCTTGGAAACCTTCGACATGTCTTTACCGCTATAGCTGTAGCTGATTGTCGGATCTGTTTCTAGCCGCATGTCAATCTCGAGTCGATTGGCAAACACTCGAGACACTTTGAAGAAATCTGGTTCAAGTTTGGCTTCGCGCTGAACAATCGAGGCTAATGTCACGACCGAATGCCAATCCTTTTCGGCCACTCCAAGGCGTTCGAGCTCCTCTTTCATACGCGAAACCATTGTTTGAAGGATGTCGGTTGCACTGGCTTCAGTGTCGAAACTATAGGTAGCTGGAAACAGATATCCTTCGATCGTTAGTGCTTCCGACGGGATACCGAAGCTTGCTAAGTCTTTTGCAACCGATCGAAACTCATCAGCTGGAATACCAGAGACATTTGCTAGTTCGTCAAAGATCTGCACGGCTCGATAGCCCTCTGGGATGGTCACTTTGTAGGTCATGGCATTCGAAGCATTAGAAAGAACACTAAGAGCTGCTTCATTGCTCATTTCAAATCGCATCATGAAGCTACCAGGATAGAAAACTGCGTTGTTCTCAATTAGGTGTCTATAGAAGCTGTCGAAGTCTCTGATTACTCCCGCATCAAGAAGTTTCTGAGCGATGATTAATCCATCCTCGCCAGCTTCGATGCGGACAACAACTTCACCTTCTCCGGGGCCTTCAAAATCTAGAGTCGTCAGCTTCAAATACTGAGCTCTAAGGGTGTCGTAGTTCAAAGCGACAACAGTTGCGCCAACCAAACCAAAACTCAAAACAAGCGCCGAGATAGTGAAGAACAACCTTCGCCGTCTTGGAACATAAGCTCTAGTCATTTAGTCCACCGACTCTCAAACCGGCAGGTTTCCCGGATTGTTTGGAAATACTCAAAGCTTGCTCCAGAATCTCTACCGCACTGGCGCTGTCAATCAAGGACTTTGCTGCCTTGGCATTTTTCCCGTTGAGGCGAAGCTTGGCAGAAGCAGTCACAGTTGTAAGTCTCTCATCCACTAATCTCACAGGCACGGAAGTCAGTTCCGCTAGTTGCAAGGCGAACTGCCTTGCGTCTTGTGTGGATGCAGTTTCTACTCCAGAAAGAGAAAGCGGATCGCCAACATAGACCTCAATAACTCCATTTTCGGAGATCAAGCTGAGGATTTCCTGGAGAGATTCAACTAACAGCTTCGATCGGACAAGCGCTGGCCATGGAGTCGAAACAATTGAGTCCGGGTCGCTTACTGCCAACCCGATTCGCACTGTCCCAACATCGATGGCTAGGCGAGAACCCCGCTCCATCTACTTTTTTATGGAATTCTCGATTGCAGCAAATGCTGCGGCAAGTTTGTTTACTTCTGGTCCGCCGCCCTGAGCGATGTCGTCCTTGCCGCCGCCGCCGCCGCCCAGAACTACAGAAGCTTCTTTCACAAGATTGCCGCTCTTGATGCCTGCTTCTCTCGCCTTCTTGGTCGTAGCTACAATCAGAATGATTTTGTCAGCCGAAACACCTGCGATCACGGCAACGGCAGCGTCAGACTCAAGCTTGTCTCTTAGCGCTGTAGCGATTTCTCTAACCTGGTCGGCAGAATCTACTGCTCCGATGTTTTCAAGTACGACTTTGGCTCCACCGATTTGTTTTGCCGCTTGGGCTAACTGAGGAAGCTTGCTCTTTAGTTGCTCCATTGACAGTGAAGCCAACTTACGCTGCGCGGCACGAAGCTCATCAACTGTGGATTGAATCTTCTCGGCCAACTGTTCGCGAGGCACTTTCAGAGATTCGGTCAAAACTGCTACCAGTGCACGCTCGGCAGCAAGTGCTTGAAAGGCTTCGAAGCCAACGAATGCTTCCAAGCGTCTAGAACCCGAACCAACCGAAGCTTCACCAATTATGGAAACTAAGCCAACCTGTGAACCACGAGAAACGTGAGTTCCACCACAAAGCTCTCTTGACCAAGGTCCGCCAATCTGAATTACTCGAACGCTCTCGTCGTAGGTCTCACCAAATAGTGCTACTGCCCCGAAATCTTTTGCTTCTTTCACGCTCATGAACTGAGCGCTAACGGCAAGATCTTGACGGATAGCAAGGTTGGTGACTTCTTCAATTTCAGTTCTTGTTGCCGGGGACAAAGCCTCGCTCCAAGAAAAATCAAGACGCATGTAGCCAGGTTTGTTGTATGAACCTGATTGCAAAGCTTGTGGACCAAGTACCTGACGAAGCGCGGCGTGGACGACGTGGGTAGCGGAGTGAGCTTGAGCAGCACCTAATCTCCACTCGGGCGAAACTTCGGTTGAAACCTTTGAGCCAACTGCAACCGAACCGCGCTTGACAATCACAGAGTGTGAAACAAGACCCTTGACAGGCTTTTGCACATCAAGCACTTCTAGAGAAAGGCCATCTCCAGTGATGAAGCCCGAATCACTTTCCTGACCACCGGACTCGGCATAGAAACTAGTCTCATCCAGCAATACTTCAGCGACGTCGCCTTCTTTGAGTTCCTTGACAACTAGACCATCACGAATTAGTCCAATGACCTTTGCTCCTGATACAAGCTCTTCGTAGCCGGTGAATTTTGTCACTCCAAGAGAACGGAACTCGCCATAGACCGAGAGATCAGCGTTTGAAGATCTCTTCTGCTTTGCATCGTCCTTGGCGCGCTGGCGCTGAACATTCATCAAGGATGTGAACTTGTCTCTGTCAATTTCCAAACCAGCTTCTTGAGCGATCTCGAAGGTTAGATCTACAGGGAAACCATAAGTGTCATGCAACAAGAACACGCTGTCGCCTGTTAGAGCCGAAGCCTTAGAAGCTTTGGCCTTTGCGATTTCCTCGTCGAGGACCAAAAGGCCGGAGTTTAGGGTGCGAAGAAAAGCCTCTTCCTCGTTTACAGCGATTCGCAGAATCCGCTCGAAATCTGTTTCGAGTTCGGGATAGCTTGCCTTCATAGCGTTCTTCGATGCCGTGAACAATTCTTTGAAAACCGGAGTCTCTACGCCGAGTAATCGCATAGCTCGCACGGCTCTTCTCAAAAGGCGTCTTACAACGTAGCCCCGAGCATCGTTAGCAGGCGTGACACCATCGCCAATCAGCATTAGAGCTGAGCGAACGTGATCGGCTACAACACGAAGGCGAACATCATCATCTGAATCGGCGCCGTAGGTCTTCCCCGAAAGCTTTGCAGCAAGGTCTAGTACAGGTCGTACTTCATCGATCTCGTACAAGTTGTCCACGCCTTGCATCAAAAACGCAACGCGCTCGAGACCCATGCCTGTGTCAATGTTCTTTGAAGGCAATTCGCCTAGAATCTCGAAACTGTCCTTGCCGGTACCTTGTCCTCGTTCGAACTGCATGAACACAAGGTTCCAAATCTCGATGTATCTGTTTTCGTCAGCTTCGGGTCCACCTTCGGAACCGTAAGCCGGGCCGCGGTCATAATAGATCTCAGAACAGGGACCTGCAGGTCCCGGTTGACCAGTTGACCAGTAGTTGTCCTTCATGCCGCGTTTTTGAATACGCTCGAGTGGAACATTTGCGACATCGCGCCAAATCTTGATTGATTCTTCGTCGTCCTGGTAAACGGTGACCCACAAAAGTTCAGGGTCAAGCTCTAGTCCACCCTTTACCTTGCTGGATGTGAGAAACTCCCAGGCGTAGGCGATTGCTTCCTTTTTGAAATAGTCTCCGAAAGAGAAATTCCCATTCATCTGGAAGAAAGTTCCGTGACGGGTTGTTTTACCCACTTCTTCAATGTCTAGTGTGCGAACGCACTTTTGAACACTGGTAGCTCTCTTGTATGGAGCTGGTACGAGACCGGTCATGTATGGAATGAATGGAACCATTCCCGCCACAGTGAACATGAGAGTTGGATCTTCAGAGATTAGAGATGCCGAAGGCACAATTTCGTGATCCTTGCTGGCGAAATAGTCGAGCCAGCGCCGACGAATCTCGGCGGTCTTCAATTTAAACCCTTACTTACCAGCAGGCTTGGATTTTGGTCCGGTCTTCTTTGAAGCAGCAGACTTAGATCGAGCAGCGGTGGTCTTAGTGGCTGCTGGCTTACGTTTTGGCTTGGAAAGCTCTGCTTCACGTTCCTGGAATCCCTCAAGCACTGAATCGCGAAACTCAGACACAGAAGCCTTGGCTTCGTCATATGCCTTTCGGGCAGCTGGGTTATCTTCAATCTGTCGCGCAGCAACAGCGCCGATTGCAAGGCCTGCGATGAACCAAACAAGTTTCTTCATTTCTCTACTTCTTCTTTCCCAGTAGGTTGCGCATTACTCCACCGTATCCTGCAAGTTTTGCAAGGGTTCCGCCCATGGATGCAGTGAAGGAACTAACAAGAGATGACAGGTTTGTTGTGACTGACGAGACATCTGTAGTGATCGAATCTATCTTCTTGAGCTGACGGTTAGTCTCCTCAAGGGTGACGGTGAGCTCAGATACCAGCGGTGTTAGCTCTTCAGTCATGAGAGAAACCGAGTCTGCACTCTTGTCGAGTAGCTTTCCAAGCTTAAGAATAGGAACTGCAAGGAAGAGCACCAGCAAAACGAATCCACCCGCAGCAATTAAGCTTGCGATCTCAGATCCTGACATCGTGCCCTCCTTGTATAATTCTTGAATTATCGAGCGGCGTAGTACTCAACCACAAGCTGAACTTCACAAGTGACTGGGACTTCGGCTCGAAGTGGGCGACGCTCTAGAGTGACGTGAAGCTTCTCTAGCTCAACGCTTAAGTAGCCAGGAAGTGGAGGAAGCACGTCAACGTGTCCACCAGCGGCTGCTACCTGGAACGGCTCAGTCTTTTCGCTCTTAGCGTGCACGTGAACCAGCTGACCTGGCTTTACGCGGAACGAAGGGCGGTCTACTCGCTGTCCATCAACCAAAATGTGGCGGTGAACAACTAGCTGACGTGACTGCGCGATTGTGCGAGCAAATCCAGCACGCAGAATGATTGCGTCAAGACGCATTTCTAGAAGTTCAACTAGGTTCTCACCGGTTAGACCAGGTGCGCGCTTTGCTTCTTCGAAGGTCTTCTTTAGCTGTGCTTCACGAATACCGTACTGCGCCCTTAGACGCTGCTTCTCGCGAAGACGAACGGCGAAGTCGCTGTCTGCCTTGCGCTTGGTGCGACCGTGCTCACCTGGAGCGTAGGGACGCTTTTCTAAATACTTGGCTGCCTTTGGGGTTAGTGCGATCCCGAGTGCGCGTGACAGACGGGTCTTACTGCGAGTGCGCGATGTCTTAGACACTGCTTCCTTTCAAGTTATTCCAACAAAAAGTAAAAGCAATAGAGGAATGCCTTTTTGTTGCCGAGAAAGGTCTGCTAAATGACACTCGCTATTTGATCAACCCTTCGCAGCCGCGCTAAGGGTTCAAATTGGCAACCTTGCAAGTTTAGCACCGGCTAGTTGGGCGCATCAAGCCCTTTTGCCCCGAATAATGGCCCGAAGAGCTTCGAGTCGCTCGGCGAATGGGCGCTCCTGGCCAAACTGCTTTGGCGTGTAATAGTCCCGGGGCTCGGCCAGGTACTGTTGCTCAACAACGGCGTTTGCCTCATCGTGGGGATACGAATAGCTCTTATCTGTACCTTCTCTGGCCGAATAGGAGCTGCGAAGATACAAGGGAATTGCAGGGGTGAACCCAGTTCTAACATCCTGTATAGCTGCATTGATGGCCAGATAGGCAGAATTGGATTTTGGAGCAAGGGCCAGATAAATGCTCACCTGACTAAGTGCGATTCTTGCTTCCGGCATTCCAATTGCCGCAACAGTTTCGAAAGCTGCAGCAGCCAAAGGCAGGGCACTCGAATCAGCAAGCCCAATGTCTTCTGAGGCCAAGATCATCAAGCGCCTAGCAATAAATCTTGGGTCCTCTCCCCCTTCAAGCATCCGCGCCAGATAGTGCAGTGCGGCATCAGGGTCGGAGCCTCGAATGGATTTTATGAATGCGCTGATGGTGTCGTAATGCTGCTCGCCTTCGCGGTCGTATCTGACCAGAGCAGTTTCGAGAGCTGCGAGTACATCCTCCAGTGATATCTCGGCTGTCTCAGCATTTGAAAACTCCAAGGCTCTGGAAGCCGCAGCATCAAGGACCGTCAACGCTCTTCTTGCGTCGCCTCCGGCAATCTGGCAGATTCGAGCCACTGCATCGTCCGAACCCGTGACCTTACCCATTAGCCCGGTTGGATCCAGGAGTGCTTTTCTGACCAGATCTTCGATGTCTGATTCATTGAGCGGTTCAAGCTTTACGACGAGAGACCGTGAAAGAAGAGGTGCGTTGACAGAAAAGGATGGATTCTCTGTGGTGGCAGCAATCAGAATGATCCATCCTGCTTCTACTGCCGGTAGCAGCGCATCCTGTTGGGCTTTTGAGAATCGATGAATCTCATCGAGAAAAACAATGGTGGCTACAGAGTAAAGCTCCTGGTCGAGTCGAGCTTTTTCAATCACTTCACGAAGTTCTTTGACCCCAGTGGAAACTGCCGAAAGTTCAACAAATCTTCGTCCTGAGGTGTTTGCTACCGCCTTGGCAATAGTTGTTTTACCAGTTCCGGGAGGACCCCAGATTACGACGGAAGTGCTTGGTGGGGTTTGGCCCTCAGGTTTTTTGGCCAGCATGGAAAGTGGGGATCCTTGAGCAAGGGCTTTGTTTTGACCCACAACCCCGTCAAGCGTTCTCGGCCTCATTCGAGCAGCCAGAGGCCCACTGGCGCTGAAAAGGGAATCGTTCATTTCTCAAGAGTATAAGAAGGCCCAACAAAAGCTTTGTAAACTCTCTATGGACCATAAAGCTAGGGAGAAACGAACGTGAGCACGCAGAAGAAAATTGCGAACGCAGCCGCTGAGAGACTGGAGTCTTTTCAGGCGAAGCAGACACTCGAGACCGCAAAAGCATCAAGACGCAAGTCGGACAACCGTCTCGCGGTCATGTTTGGAGTTGGCGCAGTAGCACTAGCTCTTGTTGGTCAATTTGCATACTTCAGTTTTGGCCCAGGTGTTGTGACTGAATCCACCGAGGCTCCAACACCTGAAAACTCAGAGGTCGTCCCAGACGTTGCCCTTGCCGAATCTCGCGTTTGGACCGGTTCGATGAATGTTGGAGAAGCGACACTCGAACTTGAGCTGGATGGCGTGAACGCACCGCAGGCAGTGGCAAACTTTGTTTCGCTTAGCCAGTCCGGTTTCTATGAAGGTGTTTCGTGTCACCGATTAGTGACCGACGGCATCTACGTTCTGCAGTGCGGAGATCCAGACGGAACCGGCGGCGGCGGACCGGGCTATAACTTCGGGCCAATTGAGAATGCCCCAGCTGATGACTCTTACGTCACCGGATCTCTTGCCATGGCAAGAGTCGGCGGCGACGGAAACAGTATGGGATCTCAGTTCTTCATCGTTTACCAGGACTCGAGAATTCCTTCCGATGCTGCAGGTGGCTACACGATTTTTGGCAAGATCACCTCAGGCCTTGATGGGTTAGAGCCCGTTATTAGCGCTGGGGTTGAAGGCGGAGCAACCGATGGTCCGCCGGCTCTCGAAACCTTACTTAGCGCTATCGAACTAAGATAAAGACCGAACCGAAAGCCACCAGGAGATTACTGTGCCCCCTATTTCTGCCAATTATGGACGAGTCGACAGCGAGAACAACGTTTTCGTGACCGACGGCGGAACAGAGCGCAAAGTGGGACAGTACCCAGGTGTCACTGAGGCAGAGGCGCTGACATACTTCGAACGCAAGTTCTCAGAGCTAGAAGCTAATGTTCGAATCCTTGAGCAGCGTTTAAAAAGCGGAGCGAATCCAGCAAGCATTGCTGCTGCTGCTGAGAAGTTGACCAAGGACCTCGCAGAACCTGCGGCTGTGGGCAACATTCAGGAACTACGTAATCGAGTGGCAGCTATCACTCCGAGTATTGAAAAAGTTCGTGCCGAGAAATCAGAAGCTACAGTTGCGGCCATCGCAGCAACGCTCAAGGCAAGAACCGAGATCGCTCAGAAAGCTTCAACGCTTGCCGATAAAGACCCGAAAAAGACCCAGTGGAAGGTTGCCTCGAAAGAGATGACTGAGCTGTTTGAAGCATGGCAGGCGTCCCAAAAATCGGGGCCTAAAGTCCCTAGAAAAGAAGCCGACCTAATCTGGAAGAGCTTTTCCCAAGCAAGAACAAAATTTGAAGCCAACAAACGAGCATTTTTTGCCGAACTAACTGCCGTGACAAAGACTGCACGTGCCAAGAAGTCTGACCTAGCTGTCAAGGCAGAGGCACTTGTTGCAAAAGGTTCAGACGCAGCCGTCGATTACCGGAAACTACTTGATGAATGGAAACTCACGGGTAGATCACAAGGCAAACAGGATGATGCTCTGTGGGATCGCTTCAAAGCAGCTGGCGATTCAATTTATGCGCTGCGCAAAGAGACTATTGCCAAAGAAACCGTGGCTTTCTCGGCTAACTACGAGGTCAAGCTCGCTCTCATTGTTGAAGCTGAGAAGCTAGATCCAAGCAAGGACCTGGCCGAAGCCAAGAAGCAGCTTCTATCTATCCAGCAGCGCTACGAAAAAGCTGGAAAAGTTCCTAAAGACAAGATTCGCGAAACCGACGATCGGATGCGAGCTGTCGAGAAAAAGTTCAAGGAGCTTGAGCAAGAGCAGTGGAGAAAATCTGACCCAGCAGCAATTGAGCGCACTAACGGTGTTCTATCACAGCTCGAACAATCGATTGCCAGCCTTGAGTCAGATCTTTCGGCTGCAACAGCGGCAAATGATTCGAAGAAGAGCAAGGAACTTACCGAAGCACTGTCAGCTAGAAAATCTTGGCTTGAAGTAGTAAAGCAAAACGCTAGCTAGTTACTGAGACACCCGATACACGTCGTAAACCGCTTCAATTCTCTTTACTGCATTTAGCAGGTGCTCCAAAGTACCCGGATCCCCCATCTCAAAAACAAAGCGGCTAAGCGCTACCCGGTCATTCCTTGTTGATACAGATGCTGAGAGAATGTTGACGTGGTGTTCGCTCAACACCCTGGTCACGTCACTTAGAAGTCCGGAGCGATCGAGGGCTTCGACCTGAATCTGCACAAGGAATAACCTCTTGGATGAAGGTGCCCAGCTGACCTCGAGAATTCTCTCCGGCTCTAATTGCAATTGACCCACGTTCTTGCAGTCTGTTCTGTGAACGGATACTCCAGTGCCCCTTGTCACAAAGCCCATAATCTGATCACCGGGAACTGGGGTGCAGCATCGAGCGAGTTTGACCATTACATCGGCGTCGCCCTTGACTAGAACTCCTGAGTCACTGCCCCCAACGTGTCTAAATGATTTTGGAGCTGGGGGTAATTCGAATTCAACGTCGTTATCTTCTTCGATGCCTACCGGTTGGGTCAACTTTTCAATGATCGACTGGGCAGAGACCTGTCCCTCACCAATTGCTGCAAACAACGCACTCACATCTGAAAGCCGCAAATCAGCAACAATTTTGGCTAGAGACTCGGCGGACATCAATTGCTGCAAAGGAAGATTCTGCTTGCGCATTGCCTTGGTTAGGGAATCCTTGCCCTGCTCGATTGCGTCCTCGCGCCGCTCTTGTGAGAAGTGGTGCTTAATCTTCGCCCTAGCTCTTGGCGATCGAACAAAGTTCAGCCAGTCTTTGCTCGGGGCGGCGTCTAGAGACTTAGAAGTGAATACCTCGACCACATCACCGGAATTCAAGGTGGTTTCTAGTGGGACGAGTCTTCCGTTAACTTTTGCACCGATGGTTCGATGACCAACCTCGGTGTGCACCGTGTAAGCAAAATCAACCGGTGTCGCTCCTGATGGAAGCCCGATTACTTTGCCCTTAGGAGTAAAGACATAAACCTCTTTGGCACCAATCTCGAATCTCAAAGCGTCAAGGAACTCCCCTGGGTCCTGCGTCTCAGCTTGCCAATCCGAAAGGTGCTTGAGCCAGAGCATGTCATCTTCTGTGGTGGTCTGCGATGTACCGGTCTGCTCTTTGTACTTCCAATGCGCAGCTACACCAAACTCCGCACGATTGTGCATGTCGGTAGTGCGGATCTGAATCTCAACCGCACGACCAGCCGGTCCAATCACAGTAGTGTGGAGAGATTGATACAAATTGAACTTTGGCATCGCGATGTAATCTTTGAATCTTCCAGGTACCGGATTCCAATGGGAATGGATAGAGCCCAAAATCGCGTAGCAATCCCTAACAGTTGGAACTAGCACTCTTACGCCAACGAGATCATAGATGTCGTCGAATTCTCTTCCTCGAACCACCATCTTCTGGTAGATGCTGTAATACTGCTTGGGTCTACCGGCAACTTTGCCCTTGATTTTCGAGTCTTTAAGGTCCTCTTCAATCGAACTGATAACGGAATCGATGTACTCCTCGCGCTTAGGTGTGCGCTGAGTAACAAGATTGACAATCTCTTCATAAACCTTTGGATAGAGAATTTCAAAGGAAAGGTCCTCGAGCTCCAGCTTGATTGTGCTTATTCCAAGTCGATGAGCAAGTGGGGCATAAATCTCCAGTGTTTCCTGAGCCTTACGCTTGGCACTTTCCTCGGGAACAAATTTCCAAGTTCGTGCGTTGTGGAGCCTGTCTGCGAGCTTTATGACTAAGACTCGGATGTCTTTTGACATCGCAACAACCATCTTGCGAACGGTTTCAGCTTGTGTGTTATCACCGAACTTGAGTTTGTCCAGCTTGGTGACACCATCGACCAACATCGCGACTTCGTCGCCAAAATCGCGCCTTACCAAATCCAGGGTGTAATCAGTGTCCTCAACTGTGTCGTGAAGTAAAGCTGCAGCAATGGTTGTTGCGCCAATTCCAAGATCAGCAAGTATCTGAGCAACGGCTAGCGGATGGGTTATGTATGGCTCGCCGGATTTTCGAAGCTGCGTGGCATGCGCTTTCTCGGCAGCAACAAATGAGCGTTCAATGACGGAAATGTCTGCTTTGGGGTGACTTGCCTTCACGGAACGAATTACGCCCTGAAGTTCTGAGTTGTAAGCGCCGGTCTTTGCAAAGATTCTCGGGAGTCTCGAACGCAGGGAGTTAGAAGTGGTATCGGTCACGACGCTCCTCCCTAATTCCTAGCTATGAGGCAAGCCTAATGGGAGGTTAGATAAAGCAGTTAGAGCTTTGCGGGAGCGGACTTGTCCTTGAATCTACCCTCGCGCGATCTAAGGTCAACATAGAGCGGACCTGCGAGGAAGATAGAAGAGTAAGTTCCGAAGATGATTCCGATAAACAACGCAAGTGAAATATCCCTTAGAGTTCCAGCACCTAGAGCGGTCGCTCCAACAACGAGAATCGCCGCCACCGGCAATACTGCAACGACTGAAGTGTTCACAGACCGAACCAGGGTCTGGTTGATCGCTAAATTGACCTGAGAAGCAAAGGTAGTTGTCTCCGAGAATTCAACATCAAGGGTGTTTTCGCGAACCTTGTCGAAGACAACCACGGTGTCGTACAGCGAATAACCCAGGATCGTCAAGAAACCAATAACGGCTGCCGGGGTGATTTCAAATCCAACTAGCGCATAAATTCCAAGGGTTATCACAACGTCGTGAAATAGCGCGACAAGTGCAGCTACAGACATCTTTAGAGTTCTGAAGTAAAGTGCCATCAGCAAGCTGACCACAACCAGGAAAACTATCAGAGCAATAAATGCCTTTTCTGTGACATCTGCTCCCCAGTTTGCTCCAATAAAGGAGGACGTTACTGCTCCAGACTCGACTCCGTAGGCACTAGCCAATGCAATTCGTACTTCTTCTGAAGCGGTGTCGTCAAGTTGTTCAGTCTGAATTCTTACTGAATCAAGTCCTACTGTGGTCACTAACGGCTGACTTCCTGGCTCAACAGACTGAACTGCGTCTATAGCTAACTGCTGCGAAGAGCTAGCCACTCCCTCAATCCTGAATTCGCTACCACCGCGGAACTCAATTCCGAAATTGAATCCGCCCTTAAGTACTGGAATAAGAATCGAAGCAATGACTACCGCAATGCCAATTAGGTAGAAAACCTTGCGACGACCAACGATGTCAATCGACTTGGTACCGCTGTAAAGATCGTTTCCGAGATCTCTAATCTTTGACATTATTTGTCACCTGTCTTCTTAGCGGCCGCGATTGCTGCCTCAGCCTTGCGCTCAGCAATGCTCTGGCGTCTCTCTGCTTCTTTTGAAGCTTTCTCAATTTTCCCTGAGGCTAGCGATTCAGAAACTCGGAACTTTCCTCGGCCCACGTATCCAGATGCTTCAAGCGCTTTCGAGTCAAAGCCTGACCATGGGTGTCCAGAACTGAAGAACTTGGTTCGAGCCAGTAGGCGAAGCAGTGGATGAGTAAACATCATTACGACAATTAAATCGATAATGGTGGTCAAGCCAAGCGTGAAAGCAAAACCTCGCACGTTTCCAACTGTCAAAAGAAACAGCGTTAGCGCCGCAGTAAAGCTCACTCCATCAGAGGCAAGAATTGTTCTAAGGGCTCTTGTCCAAGCGTTTTCGACAGCTACCTCTAGGGTTCGACCTTCGCGAATTTCGTCTCGGACACGTTCGAAGTAGACGATGAATGAGTCAACCGTAATACCAATGGCCACAATCAATCCGGCCACACCAGCCAAGGAAAGTCTGTATCCCTGTCTCCAGGACAGAACTGCAATAAACAAGTAGACCAGGATTGCTGCCACAATCAATGAACCAATAGTGACAATTGCCAAGCCGCGGTACTGGAAGGCCGAGTACACAACCACCAAAAGAAGTCCAATAAGACCCGCGATAAGTCCGTTGGTTAACTGTTCTGAACCAAGAGAAGCAGAAATGTTTTCCTGGCTCTCAACTTCGAATCCAATTGGAAGGGAACCATACTTGAGCTGATCCGCTAGAACCTTCGATGAATCTTTATCAAAGTTTCCTGTGATTTGAGCAGATCCCCCAGTGATAACAGCTTGAGTCGCAGGAGCGGTGATCACGAAGCCATCGAGGGTGATTGCAAACTGATTTCTCGGGCTGGTCAGAGGAAACAGCCTTTGAGTCACATCAGCGAAGGCCTGAGTACCGCTGGCATCAAAATCTAGGTTTACAGCCCAAGTATTGGTTGAAGCACCAGTCGAGCTCTGCACAGTGCCATTGGTGGCATCGGAGATGTTGGCTCCTTCGACCTCAACTGGTCCAAGAATGAACTTCTGGGTTCCAGTTACATCACACGTGATAAGTGGAATTGTCGGGTCATCAACTTGACCTGGTTCGCGGAAAGAAGAGGCGCAGTCAAGAGCGTCGAACTGCTTCTGAAGATCAAGTGAAACCCAATTTAAATCGCTCGCGTCGGTAGGAGTCGCAGTTGGAGCGTTTGGAGCAGCTGCATCCGCAGCTGGATCCTCTGTAGGAGCTTCACCATCGGAGGTCGCCCCGTCAACAGCAGTTTCTGGCTGGTCCACGCTTGAGGATGGTGCACCTGTGCTGGTTACTAGAACTGCTCGAAATTCGAGCTTCGCAGAAGCCTTGATCAGTGCAAGAGTGTTTTCGTCTGGGACTCCAGGGATGGAAACAATGATGTTCCTATCCCCTTGAGTAATGACTTGAGATTCGCTTACACCGCTGGCATCAACGCGCTGCCGGATGATTGATACCGCCTGGTCAAGCTGCTCGGGAGTGACGCCCTCGCCATCTAGAAGTAGAGGAGAAAGAATGACCTGGGTACCACCCTGAAGATCAAGAGCTAGCTTTGGACTGAAGCTGGCATTCTCGTCCGATAGCGAGCCAATTGCGATAAGGCCAGCTAAGCCAACAACAATAGCGAGCAACCATGCAAGTGATTTGCGCGCAGACTTAACGGATTTTGAAGCTGACAAGTTGACTGACCTTACTTCTTCTTAGCCGAGGACTTAGCTGGGCTTTTCGCTGCCGTCCGGGATTTGGCTTTAGGGGCTGACTTAGCGGCGGGCTTTGCGGCAGAAGTTGCAGGTTTGGATTTCTTCGGTTCCTCTTCAACGCTTCTTACTGCACCAGTCGCGACAAGCATTTTCTGACCTGGAGCCGTTTCTAGTTCGATGCGGTTTTCGAGCACAGCAGTGATTTTTCCGTAAATTCCGCTGGTCAACATTACGTAAGCGCCCTTGACAACCTGAGCCTGAAGGGTCTTGGCCGCCTTCTTACGCTTGTTGCTCGAGTAGAAAAGCATCGCTCCAAGAAAAGCCAGGGCAATAAATAAGAAAAGACTGTCGTCCATGAAGAAGTACCTATCTTTTGGGATTACAGGAAGCTGTTGAACGCAAATGCGCTCCCTTGATTATAACTGCAGGCCAAGGTGCCGGTGGGCAAGGGCTGTAGCCTGCCTGCCCTTTGGGGTCCGCTCAATAAGCCCCTCACGAAGCAAATAAGGCTCAACCACGGATTCGATGGTGTCGGGCTCCTCCCCGAGCGCTATCGCCAACGTGGAAAGACCGACAGGCCTCCCTTCAAATTTCTGAATCAAAGTCAAAAGCACTTGCTTGTCCAATCGGTCGAGCCCTAAAGAATCCACTTCGTAAAGATCTAGAGCGTCTGCAGCAAGGCCTTGGTTTATCTTCTGACTGTTTTCAACCAGTGCATAATCTCGAACTCTGCGAAGCAGGCGGTTTGCGATTCTTGGAGTTCCACGAGAACGAGAGGCAATTAATGAAATAGCCTCAGCCTCAGCATCTAACTCGAGTTTGTTTGCGGCGCGCTCCAAAACCATCCGCAGCTCATCTGAAACATAGAATTCGAGGTTCGCGGTGTATCCAAAGCGATCGCGCAAAGGGTTGGGAAGCATTCCAGATCTGGTTGTGGCTCCAACCAAAGTGAATGGTTCCAACTCGAGAGAAATTGAACTTGCGCCGGGTCCCTTACCGACCATCACATCGACTCGGAAGTCCTCCATCGCCATGTACAAAAGCTCTTCGGCAGGTCGAGCCATTCGGTGAATTTCATCGATGAATAAAACTTCGCCAGCGCTCAGGGAAGAAAGCACTGCAGCTAGATCCCCTGCGTGTTGAATGGTTGGACCGCTGGTCATTCGTAAGCCTGATCCAATCTCGTTTGAAACAATCATGGCGAGCGTGGTTTTTCCGAGTCCAGGAGGCCCTGCAAGAAGAATGTGATCCGGTGATCGTTTCTGTAAAGCTGCAGCCTTTAGAAGAAGGTCTAGTTGCTGCTTTACCTTTGACTGTCCTATGAACTCCGAAAGACTCGTGGGCCTAAGTGCACTCTCGAAGGCAAGATCGCTCTCAGTTGCCGCACCGTCTAAAAGTTCACTCACGCTTTTCGTGCCTTTGAAAGAGTTTTAAGGGCTGCTTTGAGAAGATCCTTATCGGTCATTCCAGGATTGCCAACTTCATGAACGGCATCTCTGGCCTGTCGTTCGCTCCAGCCAAGACCCACTAAAGCGTTGACTGATGTTTCACTTTGATTCGAAGGAGCACCCTTGGATGACGGCGCTGCCATCTTTCCGGAGAGAGTCAGTGTGATCAATTTTGCAGTTTTTGCTCCGACCCCTGAAACCGCCTTGAAGGCGGCATCGGACTCTTCGGCGACAGCTTGGGCTATTTGTTCGACGCTCATTTGGTTCAGGATTGAAAGGGCCGACTTTGGGCCAACACCGTTTACGCTCCTGAGCAATTCGAATACATCAAGTTCCGACTTAGAGACAAACCCAAACAATGTGAAAGCATCCTCACGAACCACCAGGCTGGTATGAAAGCTTGTGCTGTTGCCTTCTGAAAGAGAAGCCACTGTGGAGGATGTGGTGTGAACTAGGTAGCCAACCCCGGCCACATCAATCACAATTTGCCCATTCGAGCTAGAAAGGACCATTCCGGTCAACGAGGCAATCACGCCATTAGCCTACTTAGCGTTTGCTTTTTGTACTGGCTGATTTCGCAGCCTCATTCCACTTCAGCTGTGCTTTGGTGTAACTGGTCGATGTGTTGACACCCCGAAACCCTTGGCAGATGGCTATCGCCAATGCATCTGCGGCATCAGCAGGTTTGGGAATCTGTTTCAATCCAAGAAGCTGAGCGACCATCTGGCCCACTTGAGCCTTTCCAGCACGCCCAGAACCAGTCACTGCAGCTTTAACTTCCGTTGGAGTGTGCATCGCAATGGGAATCGAATACTTGTTGGCCAGAAATATGGCTACACCGGATATCTGTGCGGTACCCATCACCGATGAAAGATTCTGCTGAGAAAACACCCGTTCGATTGCCACTACATCTGGGCGGTGTTTCTTGAAAAGAGATTCAAGTTCCTTGCCAATTGAGCCAATTCGAGCATCGAGCGATTCTTCTTTTGGTGACACTAAAACGCGCACATCGACCAGAGAAACTTTTCGTCCCTTAGATAGCTCAATGATCCCAACCCCGCATCGAGTAAGTCCTGGATCGATGCCGAGAATCCTGGTCACAACTAAGCCTCTAGCTCGGCTAGAACTTCTTGACTGATATCAAAGTTCGCATAAACGCTTTGAACTTCATCTGAGTCCTCAAGCGCTTCAATTAACTTGAACACAGTGCGGGCAGTCTCAGCATCAACTGGCAGGCTTGCAGCTGGGACAAACTCAACATCGGCACTTTCATAATCAAGTCCAGCCGACTGGAAAGCGGTTCGCACTGCAACCATGGCGGAAGGATCGGTTATGACCACAAAGCTAGACTCTCGCACCTCAACATCTTCGATGCCTGCATCAAGGGCAACTTCAAGCAGTCGATCTTCTGTGACATCGTCGGCTTTTTCGATTGTGATTACACCCTTGCGACTGAACAGATAGGACACACTTCCCGGGTCAGCCATTGTGCCCCCATTTCTGGTGATTGCAAGACGAACATCAGCAGCGGCGCGATTTTTGTTGTCCGTCAGACACTCAATTAGTAGCGCTATTCCGTTCGGTCCATAGCCTTCATAGAAAATTGTCTGGTACTCGACGGCATCCGCATCCTGGCCGGAACCGCGCTTAACAGCTCTCTCGATGTTGTCGTTGGGTAGAGAGCTCTTTCGTCCTTTTTGAATTGCATCGTAAAGCGTTGGATTTCCGTCAATGTCTGCTCCGCCAATGCGCGCGGCAACTTCGATGTTCTTAATAAGTTTGGCAAACAGCTTGGCTCGACGAGAGTCGATGATTGCCTTTTTGTGCTTGGTAGTGGCCCACTTGGAATGACCAGACATTGCTCTCCTTGATTGGCTTCGCTTTGAATTCTAGGTGAGAACCTAATGGGTTTTTGAAATCATCCCAAGGAAGTACTCGTGGACACCGCTATCCCCCGTTAGTTCTGGATGAAATGAGGTGGCTAACAAATTGCCCTCTCTAACAGCAACTATTGCCCCGGATGAGAGTTTAGAAAGAACTTGCACCTGTTCACCTACACGTTCAACAATCGGAGCCCGGATAAAGGCTGCAGCTACCGTTCTACCTGCAAACTCTAATGATGCTTCGAATGAGTCAAGCTGAGAACCAAAGGCGTTGCGTCTTACGGAAATGTCCATGGCCTTTAGGCTTTGCTGACCGGACGCCGCATCCAGTACCTCAGATGCGAGCATAATCATCCCGGCGCAAGTTCCATAAACAGGATTGCCACTGGATATGTACTCGAGTAAATCATCACGAAGATCAAAGATGTCTATCAGCTTCGAAATAGTGGTTGATTCTCCACCGGGAATGATCAATCCATCGCAACTTGCGAGCTGTTCCGCATTTCGAACCTCGATAGATTCGACGCCCAACGATGTCAGTAGTTGCAGGTGCTCGCGAACATCACCTTGCAGAGCAAATACGCCGACGCGCACTTACCAGCCGCGCTCCGAGAGACGATGTGGAGCTGGAAGATCCTTCACGTTGATTCCGACCATTGCTTCGCCCAGTCCCCTGGATGAATCTGCAACTACACTTGCGTCGTTATAGGCAGCAACTGCCTTCACGATGGCGGCAGCACGCTTGACCGGATCGCCAGACTTGAAGATTCCGGAACCTACGAATACTCCATCGGCACCGAGCTGCATCATCATCGCGGCATCCGCTGGTGTTGCAACACCACCGGCTACGAACAGAACAACAGGAAGCTTCTTGGTGCGGGCAACTTCGCGAACCAGGTCGTAAGGAGCCTGAAGCTCTTTGGCAGCCACGTACAGCTCATCTTCGCTCTTGGCTGAAAGTGCGTTGATTTCGCCAAGAATTGTCCGAATGTGCTTGGTTGCTTCGGAAACGTCACCGGTTCCGGCTTCTCCCTTAGAGCGAATCATCGCTGCGCCTTCGGTGATACGCCTTAGCGCCTCTCCAAGATTGGTCGCTCCGCAAACAAATGGGACGTCGAACTTCCACTTGTCGATGTGGTTCACGTAGTCTGCCGGGGACAATACTTCTGACTCGTCGATGTAGTCAACTTTTAAGCTTTGAAGAACTTGAGCCTCAACAAAGTGTCCGATGCGAGCTTTCGCCATCACAGGTATCGAAACAGCCTTCATGATTTCGTCAATCATGTCTGGGTCGCTCATTCTTGCAACGCCACCCTGAGCACGGATATCTGCAGGAACTCTCTCGAGTGCCATAACTGCTACTGCTCCAGAGTCTTCAGCAATCTTTGCCTGCTCTACATTGACAACGTCCATGATGACGCCGCCCTTGAGCATCTCGGCTAAGCCGCGCTTTACAAGAGGTGTTGATTCATTCTTTGAGGGGTTCATGGTGACAATTCTAACCCGACAATTTGGGGGCTATCGAACCAGTTAGCCCCAGGCTGCCTGTATCTCAGACCTGATCTCGCCCAAAAGCCTCGGCATGGCTTTGGTTTTGGCGATGATTGGAAAAAAGTTGGAATCGTTGGCCCAGCGAGGAACGATGTGCTGATGCAGATGCTCCGCGATTCCAGCCCCCGCTTGAACACCCTGATTCATACCGATGTTGAAGCCCTGAGCCTGGGCGACAGTTCTAAGAACTTCCATTGCCCGTTTTGTTAGAAGCGCCATCTCAGCTGCTTCTTCTGGAGTGGTCTGGTCGTAATCGGGAACGTGACGATAGGTGCAAACCAAAAGGTGTCCTGAGTTGTACGGGAACAGATTCAACAAAACAAAGCAGGTTGTACCTCTATACACAATGAGGCCATCCTCGTCGCTTCCCGCTGGGGCTAAGCAAAATGGACATTCATCTGCTGGTGGCTGCTGACCGTTTTGAATGTAAGCCAAACGGTGCGGAGTCCATAGGCGCTGAAAATTATCAGGTACCCCAGGTAAGAACTCCGGCTTGTCCAACTAGACCTGCTCCTTATTTGCGATTGCAGAGACTATCTGCTCAATAGCGTCTGCGACCAAGACTTCATTTACTTGTGTACCGTCACGGTATCGGAAACTTACCGAACCCCCGTCTCGGTCGTCGCCTCCGGCGATTAACTGGAATGGCACCTTGTCTTTGGTGTGGTTTCGAATCTTCTTCTGCATCCGATCATCGCTTAGGTCAACGTTTGCTCTAACACCCTTGGCCTTTAGCTGAGAAATGATTTCCGAAAGATAAGGTGCAAATTCGTCAGCAACCGGAATTCCAACAACCTGCACTGGAGCTAGCCATGGTGGGAAATGGCCGGCGTAGTGCTCGGTGAGTACGGCAAAAAAGCGCTCAATGGAACCAAACAGCGCGCGATGAATCATCACCGGACGCTTCTTTGTTCCATCGCTGGCTGTGTACTCAATGTCAAAGCGATCGGGAAGATTGAAATCCAACTGGATAGTAGACATCTGCCAAGTTCTACCAATTGCATCTCGTGCTTGAACAGAAATCTTTGGACCGTAGAAAGCGGCGCCCCCTGGGTCAGGAACGAGCTCTAGACCGGAATCGGTTGCCACCTTCTCGAGAGTCGCAGTGGCAGCTTCCCAGATTGCATCCGAGCCAACGAACTTCTCGTTTTCCGGGTCCCTGGTTGAAAGCTCTAGATAGAAATCCGTGAGACCGTAATCCCTCAATAAATCCAGCACGAAGTTCAAAACCGAAGTTAGCTCTGATTCCATGTCCTCTTGGGTCACGAACAAATGAGCATCGTCTTGGGTCATACCGCGCACTCGAGTAAGGCCGTGAACTACACCGGATTTTTCGTAGCGATACACCGATCCAAACTCGAACATTCTCAAAGGAAGATCACGGTAGGACCGGGCTTGGGATTTGTATATCAAAATGTGGAACGGACAGTTCATCGGCTTTAGGTAATAGTCCTGGCCTGCTTTGCGAACAACTCCATCCGCATCAACTTCTTCATCGAGTTTCATGGGAGGGAACATGCCCTCGGAGTACCAAGCAAGATGCCCAGAAGTTTCAAACAAGTTCGATTTAGTTATGTGGGGGCTGTAGACGAATTCGTAGCCGGCTTTCTCGTGCTGAGCGCGAGAGTAATCTTCCATCGTCTTGCGAATAATTCCACCTTTCGGGTGAAACACTGCCAGTCCTGATCCAATTTCTTCAGGAAAGGAGAACAAATCAAGCTCTGCCCCGAGGCGACGATGATCGCGCTTGGCCGCCTCTTCGAGTCGTTCGAGATGTGCCTTGAGTTCATCCTTGGAAGGCCAGGCGGTTCCGTAGATTCTTTGGAGCTGCTTGTTGGCTTCGTTGCCTCTCCAGTAGGCAGCCGCTAAACGAGTCAGCGCATAGCCGTTTCCGATCATGCGGGTATTAGGAAGATGTGGACCTCGGCAAAGGTCTTTCCAGACAACCTCGCCTGATTGTGGGTCAACGTTGTCGTAGATAGTTAGTTCGCCGGAACCAACTTCAGCCGCGCCTTCAGCCAAATTCTCAGATGACTTTAGAGATATCAATTCGAGTTTGTTTGGTTCACTGGAAAGCTCCTTGGCAGCTTCCGAGTCAGAGACGACCCTTCGAACAAAACGCTGACCAGATCGAATAATTCGATCCATCTCCTTTTCCAAAGCCTTTAGGGACTCCGGCGTGAATGGTTCAGATACATCAAAGTCATAGTAAAAGCCATCAGTGATTGGCGGTCCGATACCTAAACGCGCATCAGGGTTGATCTTCTGCACTGCCTGTGCAAGAACGTGGGCGGTTGAATGTCTGAGAATACTTAAGCCATCGGCGGAATCAATCAGCACCGCTTCCACCTTGTCGCCGGCAGTCAGCACGTGAGCTAAGTCCTTGAGCTCTCCGTTTACGCGCTGAGCGACAACCTTCTTGTCTTGAAAGACCTCGAAACCAGTCGAGCCGCTAGCTACCGCTGTTGGCGCACCTTCAAGGGTCAGCTCGATGGTCTCTGGCAAAATTGTTCCAATCGGTCAAGGCTTTACTATCCTAACCAGCTACTAACTCAGGCTTTGGTAGCCTTTAGCCTGAAACCCAAACCTCAAGGAATCAACACACATGACCAGCCCAATAGACACTCGCGCCGAAGAGCATAAGGCTCTCGCCCGCAGACTTAACTGGCTACGAGCTGGAGTGCTGGGTGCCAATGACGGAATCGTTTCGACCGCTGGAATTGTTATGGGTGTTGCGGGAGCAACAGTTGAAAGCGGTCCGATTCTAATTGCAGGTGTTGCTTCATTAGTTGCTGGTTCCATTTCTATGGCCGGAGGCGAGTATGCCTCTGTGAGTGCTCAGCGCGATAGCGAGATGGCGGCCCTGGCAAAAGAGCGCAAAGAGCTGAACGACAATCCCGAGCAGGAACTAAGCGAATTAGCAAGCTACTACCGGAATCGCGGAATTTCAGAAAAGCTTTCGCTTGAGATTGCCAAAGAGCTTTCGTCCACCGATCCGATGAGAGCTCACGCCGAAGCAGAGCTCGGTATTTCGTCTGACGAACACGTGTCTCCAAAAGCCGCCGCTGTTGCTTCATTCATAGCTTTTGCTCTTGGGTCCGTGCTACCGATCGTTGCAATTGCTGGACCTTGGATTGAATACCGCGAGATTGCAACAGTTGTTTCAGTAGTAGTCGCTCTTGCCTTGACTGGATACTTTGGAGCCAAGATTGGGAAGGCAAAACCACTTCGCGCCGTTGCCCGAAACGTTGTCGTGTCACTGCTAACTATGGGAATCGCTTACGCAATCGGGGCTGCACTCGGAGTTGCGGTCGGCTAAGCCTTGAGCTTTAGCGCTTTAGCTGTTCGCTCTAAAGAAGCTTCCGCAAGTTTTGGATTGTCGTTTAGTTCAAGTCCGTAACTTGGCACCAGGGCTTTGATTCCAGGTTGCCATTTGTCAAATTCGGCAGGGTAAATCTTTTTGATTACGTCAAGCATCACGCGAACTGCTACCGAGGCTCCAGGAGAAGCGCCAAGCAATCCAGCAATGGATCCATCAGATGAGCTGATTACTTCAGTTCCGAACTGCAGTGATCCCGAGAGGCCGTGGGGTTTAATCACTTGGGCTCTCTGTCCGGCCTCATAGAGCTCCCAATCCGAGGCGTTTGCACTTGGTACGAACTCGCGAAGGCTTTCAATCTTCTGTTTTGGGGATTTTGCGATTTCTTTTATTAGATAAACCACCAGCGGGAAATTTGTCAGCGCTACTGAAAGATAAGGCAGCAGATTTGCAAAGCGCAGAGACTTAGGAAGATCCAAGATGGAACCGTGCTTTAGAAACTTTAGGTTCAGCCCAGCGAACGGCCCGAACAGAAGTGAAGACTTTCCATCAATTATTCGAGTGTCCAAATGAGGCACCGACATAGGAGGGGCTCCGACAGCTGCTTGGGAATAGACCTTCGCCTGATGCTTTGCAACAAGATCAGGATTCTCAGTTTTTAGAAAATGGCCACTAACCGGGAAGGTTCCAAAACCAGAAATCTCCTTGATGCCGGAATTCTGAAGCAACTTCAATGCCCAGCCACCGGCTCCAACAAAAACCTTCGGTGCGTCAACTGCAAATCTCTGGTTTCCGTGCTTTCCGCGAATCGTCCAGCCGTTTTTGCTTCTTTTGACTTTAGAAACTTCGTGCGAGGTGAGGACCTCAACTCCCGATTGAACCAGCCAATCAAAAAGCTGCCTGGTGACCGCTCCGTAATCAACATCCGTTCCCTGATCAATTCTTGTTGCCGCAATGGACGCTTCGTTTCGCCCTTCCAGCATCAGCGGCACCCACTTAGCTATTTGTTCTGGATTGTCCGAAAACTCCATGCCTGCGAAAAGTGGTTGGTTTCTCAAAGCCTCAAAACGGCGCTTGAGGTAGTCAACGTCTTTTGAACCTTGAACAAATGTCATGTGCGGAATGGAGTGAATGAAAGTCTCTGGGGATTTCATGACACCGGACTGAACCAAATTTGCCCAGAACTCTCTCGATTCCTGGAACTGCTGGTTGATTGCGATTGCCTTAGTCGCCGATGGAATGCTTCCATCGGAACTATCCGGCATGTAGTTCAATTCACAAAGTGCGGCATGACCGGTCCCGGCGTTGTTCCAGGCGTTTGATGATTCCTCAGCAATTTTTGGAAGACGCTCCAGCACTACGAGCTTCAGATCGGGATTTAGGTGCTTGAGGATTACTGCGAGAGTGGCGCTCATGATTCCGCCACCAATTAGAACGAGGTCGTATTCGCTTCGCTGTGGCAAGCTCTTCCTCGAATCAATTCTTGGGCCAGTTGTGTGTCAGTGGGCGATACTGGGTTCGAACCAGTGACCTCTTCCGTGTCAGGGAAGCGCGCTACCACTGCGCCAATCGCCCATTTCCTTTTTTACTCGGAGGTGAAGACGGGATTCGAACCCGTGTAGACGGCTTTGCAGGCCGCTGCCTAGCCTCT